>ERZ1645186.29-NODE-29-length-22988-cov-3.630096_pt1 | contig 22988 bp, 18 predicted proteins | sample MGYA00575349_ERZ1645186 | MGnify/ENA primary metagenome ERZ1645186 (study PRJEB40839, sample SAMN11282943) | freshwater sediment metagenome | isolation source: river sediment | host: Sediment | place: India: Nawabganj, Kanpur | collected 2015-12-17 ...
AGGCGATCCGCAAGCAGATTGCCGGATTCGAGGAGATCAAGACCTCGGCGCGCACGGTCGTGAACGGCGGCGAGAAGATCCTCAACCGGGCGCGCCTGATGGAAGAGGAGATCGCCCGGCGCCTGCTGGGCTTGGATGCGCAGATTGGCCGAATGCGCGACGCTGTGGCCGGCGGTGAGGCCTGATCGCGCATGCAGCACCGCGACGGCACCGTCTTGTTCTCGGCGACCGATCTGGTCGCCTACCTCGAATGCGAGCACCTCACCGTGCTCGACTTCCAGGCTCTGGGCAACGCCGGTCTCCGCCACGCCAGATCTGCGCTCGACGAATCCGCCGAACTGATTGCGCGCAAGGGTGATGAGCACGAGCGGGCCTACCTGCAGCGACTGCGCGCGACGGGGCGAATAGTGGTGGATATCGCGGCTGACGGCGGTGGTATCGACGACAAGGTCACGCGCACGCTGCAAGCGATGCAGCAGGGAGCCGACGTCATCTACCAGGCCACACTGCGGGACGGGCCCCTGATCGGGCATGCCGACTTTCTGCGCCGAGTCGACGGCGATCTCTCCGACCTGGGCGCATGGCGTTACGAAGTCGCCGACACCAAGCTCGCACGATCGGCCAAGGCCAAGTTCCTGGTGCAACTGGCGTTCTACAGCGCACTGCTCGCCAAGGCGCAGGGGGCAGAGCCAAGGCTGATGCATGTGGTGCTGGGCGACCACACCGAGCGTGCGTTCCGGTGTGCCGACTACATGCACTACTACCGGTCGCTGCTGGCGCGGTACATGGCTCGAGTGGAGGCCCTGGCTACCGACGGTGGCGTCGACACTTATCCCCTGCCGGTCTCGCACTGCGACCTCTGCCATTGGCGGGAGCGCTGCGAGGCGCAGCGCGTCGCTGACGATCACTTGTGCCAGGTGGCCAACATCACCCGCATCCAGTGGACCAAGCTGCAGGACGCCGGCATCGACACCATGGCGGGCCTGGCGACGCTGCCGCCAGGCACACCGATTCCACGCCTGAACGCCGACACGCTGGAAAGGCTGCGGTCCCAGGCCGAGTTGCAAGACCGGGCGCGTCGCACCGGACAGCGCGAATTTGCGGTGCTGCCCGCCGACCCCGAGGGGCGCCGGGGCTTCCACAGGCTGCCGGCACCCGATGCCGGTGACATGTTCTTCGACATGGAGGGTGACCCGCTCGAGGACGGTGGGCTGGAGTACCTCTTCGGGGTCTGGTTCCAGGATGCGGGGGCATGGACCTTCCTGCCGTTCTGGGCCCACTCCCGGGCCGAGGAGCGGTTGGCTTTCGAAGCGTTCGTCGACTTCGTCACCCGTCGGCGCGAGCAATACCCCGATGCTCACGTCTACCACTACGCGAGCTACGAAGAGACGGCGCTCAAGCGGCTGGCCAGCTGGCACGCCACACGCGAGGTCGAGATCGACAACCTGTTGCGTCAAGGCGTCCTCGTGGACCTGTACAAGGTCGTGCGCGAGGCCCTGCGAATCTCCGAGCCGAGCTACTCGATCAAGTATGTCGAGCACTTCTATCGGCCCGCACGTGCGGGCGACGTGCAGAACGCGGGTGCCAGCATCGTCTTCTACGAGCGCTGGCGCGAAAGCCAGGACTTGCAACTGCTGCAGAAGATCGCCGACTACAACCGGGACGACGTCGAGTCCACCCAGCAGCTGCGCGACTGGCTGTTGACGCTGCGTCCGGCAGGAATTCCGTGGCGCTCGACGGTGGGCGCCACAAAGCCGGCAGAGGCCACCGGCGAGGCACCCGCGTTGACCAGGGCGCAGAAGGCGGAGCTGCGCTTGGTGCCGTACCGCCGGCGGCTGGTCGACGCGCTGCCCGCCGACCGCGCGGTCTGGACGGCAGACCATCGTGCGGCGGAGCTGACGTATCAACTGCTGGACTTCCATCGTCGCGCGGACAAGCCGGCCTGGTGGGCGCTCTTCGACCGCATGGATCGGGAAGAGGCTGAACTGATCGACGACCCGGAATGCCTGGCGGGACTGCAGCAGGATCCTGCGCATCCCCCTCGACCGGACAGGCGGTCCACCGTCTACACCTACATGGCGCCGGAGCAGGAGAGCAAACTCGCCAGCGGCGACGCCTGCACGCGCACCGATACTGGCGAGGCCGTCGGCAAGATCGATTTCGACGAAGCTTCGCGGCGCGTGAGGGTCAGAATCGGTCCGACCAGGCAGCCCTTGCCGCCCCGCGTGAGTCTCGGGCCGGGCGGGCCAATCGACAGCACCCCGCTCGTGAACGCCTTGTTCAGGTTCGCCGACAGCGTTCTCGCGGGCGACGACCGCCACCTCGCGCTCAAGAGGCTGCTGCGCCGTGAAGCGACCCGATTGAAGGGATGGGCACCAGGACAACCGGTGGTGCCGGCAGAACAGGACGTCGTGCACAGCAGCCTCGCTGCCGCGATGGCGATGGACAACACCTGCCTGTATGTCCAGGGGCCGCCCGGCGCCGGCAAGACCTACACCGGGTCGCGCATGATCGCAGGCCTGCTGGCGGCCGGACAGCGCGTGGGCATCATGTCGAACAGCCACAAGGCGATCAACAACCTGCTCAAGGGAGTCATGCAGGTGGTCGCCGAGCGCGGGCAGGTAGTGAGCGCCGTCAAGAAGGCATCCCGCGACCGTCCGGGTACCGCCTACGAGGAAGGTCCCGGGGGCGTCGTCAATCTCTACCAGAACGATGAGGTCTGGTCTTCCGGCGCCCGACTGGTGGCGGGAACCGCCTGGCTTTTCGTCGACGCGGCCGCCGAACAGGCGCTCGATGTTCTTTTCGTCGACGAGGCCGGCCAGGTGGCCCTGGCGAACCTGGTGGCCGCCGGTACCAGTGCCCGCAACATCGTGCTCTTGGGCGACCAGATGCAGCTGAGCCAGCCGGTGCAGGGTGTGCATCCGGGCCGCTCGGGCGATTCCGCGCTGGACTGGCTTCTCGACGGCGAGGCGACGATCGCTCCGGACCGCGGCATCTTTCTGGCGACCAGCCACCGCATGCACCCGAAGATCTGCAGTTTCATCTCGGACGCGGTGTACGACGGCAGGCTGGAGGCAGAGAAGGGCAACGAGCGTCGGACGCTGGTGCTCGGCGCCGGCGCGCACCCCCTGCTGCAGCCAGCCGGCATCGTGCACGCGGCGATCGAGCACACAGGCTGCTCGCAGCGCAGCGAAGAGGAAGCGGCGCTGGTGGCGGAGATCTATGCCAGCGCGCTGCGCGAGCGCTACACCGACAAGGACGGCGCGGTGCACCCGATGACCGCTGCGAACATCCTCGTCGTGGCACCCTACAACGTGCAGGTGAATCTGCTGAAGCGCACGCTACCTGCCGATGCCAGGGTGGGGACGGTGGACAAGTTCCAGGGACAGGAAGCGGAGCTGGTCATCGTGTCGATGACGACCTCGAGCGAGCAGGATCTTCCGCGGCACCTGGAGTTCCTGTACAGCAAGAACCGCCTCAACGTGGCAGTCTCGCGTGCCAAGTGCCTGGCCATCGTGATCGCGAACCCGGCTCTGATGGCGATCAAGTGCCACACGCCTGAGCAGATGGCGCTGGTCAATACGTTGTGCTGGGTTGCCGAGGTCGGGCGAGCGCATTTGTCCAGAAGTCAACATCATGAAGCGCTTTCGACTTCGAGCCGTTGACGAATTCGATGCCCGGCGTGGCTATGTGCGCTGTGACCCACCGGGCATGGGCGTACGCATCGGGAAGGGGCCGGATGCCAATGCGGACTTCTGGCGGGATCGGCAGGGCAACCTCGTTGTTCGCTGCTCGTCCCAGGGCTACAGGATGCACCTGGCCGCTGCCCTCGCAGACGGCAGTACGGTGCCGCCATCGGCGATGGACGAGTTCTGCGACTTTCTTGCGGAGGTGCTGCTGGACTGGATCGTCGAAGGGGTTGATGACGACCCCGACTGTCTGACAGAACTTGCAGACGAGAGGCTAGCGGTTCAGTTCACAGCATTAGGGGGTCCTGTGATTTTTTGCTCGGCAGCTGATATGCCTCGGCGCATTCGAATCCCACAATCTCCGTTGCCACATTAACTGACGTAAGGACTGGACGAATGAACGAAGCGATGATCGCCGCAGCCGAACGGTCGATGGAGCGTGACCCGCGAAGTGCGCCATTCGGTTTCTATAGCGGCGGCTCCTTCGTGCTGGATCACGTCCGAGTGTTTAGCTGGTTCGAATCCCTCGGCGAAATGGCCGATTTCCTGCTCGAAGTCGAACCAGCAATCCATGGCATTGAGGGCGAAGACCTTTCTGGATATCGCGACCGAGTCATGCCCCTGGCCAGGCGGTTGAGGACGCAGGGATTCAGTCAAGCGCTTCTGGAGCAGTTCAACGCTGCCGTCAAGCAGGACTATGTCGTCGTGTGGTGGGGGCATTTCGAAGAACTTGTTGCTGGCAGCACGGAGTTCGCGAGTCAACGGGTCGGGGATTTTCTCGATGACGAAAATGTCCGCCCGATCAGGTCCGATGAATTGGACGATTTCATCGAGTATCTGAAGTCCTGCGGCTCCTGACTGCACGGAGACCGCTGTGGATGTTCAGCGCGATCTCCTTTAGGCTGCGATGCTCCTGTAGGCCCGCTCCGGCTTCCCAGCTGGGCTTGTTCAGCGCACTTTTCGCCAAGGCAGCACGGCGCGCGCGACGTTCTCATTGAACAGGCCATGGTCGGCGATTTCGTCGAGCTGCACGGCAAAGGATCGAAGCGGAAAGGGATGGATCCTCCGGATGGCACCTTTCAATCGCCGCGGGGCAAGATAGATGACGGGGGTGAACGCTTCGATAAGGGGCCTGTCTCGCCACTTGGTATCAAGGTAGTCTATGGCGGTGCTGCCCAGCACCTCGATCAAGGCCACGACCCGCCAGACGCCCGCTGCGTCCTGTTCCTCGACCACCGCGTCGAGCAGGAATCGATCGTCACCGCAGGCGATTGAGAATTCCACTTTGCTGACGCGCAGCCTCCTCGAGGCCAACGAGACTGGAATCTGCGCCGGCAGCGCGGCGAGCAGGATCCTCTCCTGGTGTGACTCGACAGGACACCACTTGTGGACTGCCATGATGGGGTGCACGTAGCCACTGACTACACGCAGTTCGCCTTCAATTGTCAGCACGACGCGAAGGCAACCTGCATACGGCGCCCTGGCAACGCCAGCGTCACCGCTCCACACGGCAACCGACGTTGGCAGATCGATCAAGTGCTTCGCCCCGTCGCGTGCGAGAGTCGTGACGCGGCGCGTCTTGCCAGAGGGCTCGCCGACGTGGTCCAGTACCACGAGCACCCAGCAGTGGACGATGCTGTCTCGCGGCGCGACGGTGCGCAACGCCTCCAGGAGAGTTCTGGAGTCGTGGTCGAGGTCGGTGGGGCAAACAATCCAGTTGCCCATGGGGCCGGCAATCAAGGGAGTCTTGGTCGAGCGACTCAGCTGTAGGGCCTGCTCAACTCGATCGACTTCTCCTGCGAACGACGACGCTCTGCCGATCGTCGTTAGATGCGCGCGTTCCAGCAGCGCCATGAGGATGCCGCGCTCGCGTCCTCTGGCAAAGGGCTGATTGGCTCGGCGGCCGTCGTCTCGTCTGACGGGACCGATCGACTTGGGTTGTGTCGAAGCGGCGCCGCGGGTCACGTCGCACCATCCCAGTTCGTCCAGTTTGGCCGGCACAAAGGCCGGGCCGCGTGCTTGTCGGCAGAAGCGGTCGGTCGACTGCAGCACGGCGCCGGGTGACAGACGGCAATCCAAGGAGTGTGCATAGTGCACCCGCAAATAGCTTGCGGTGGCCGCGTCAGTGAGCCGGCAGACTCTGTCGTAGTGTCGGCGGGGCGTGAGTACGCCATTTCGCTTGTCGAAGCTGACGACCGCCATCAGTGCACGCGAACGCAGCCCGTTGCAACAATTCACCGCAACGAAGTGATGTTCTCGACTAAGGTCGAGGGTCTGCTCGAATTCGGGGTCATCTACTGTCGCAGTTCGGCCGCCGAAAATTAGTTCGCGCAGCGAGTCGGAGAACTGCGGATCCATCGCCGCGGCTGTCGTTGAGATCGGCGTTGCTTCGTCGAGGGCACGATGTGAGATCGGCTTGCGCAACCAGTACATGTCCCTCATTCCGGACTGCAGGTCGCGCGCATCGCAGCCTGCGCGCTGCTCTGTCCCGGTTGCTTCAGGCGCGTGCGGCGGGGTCGTTCCGTTTGGCGCTGGTGTGTCTTCAGGGTCCATTTCGAGGTGCCTCGCGGCGAAAGATTGAGTGCACACAGTCTGGCGCCATTCCGAGCATCGCGGCCCAGCCAATGGGCGGTCCGGAGGGTGCTTTGGCTGGATGGCGAGCCAGTTTCGCGTGCACAAGGCCGGCCCGCGGGGCCGCGCGTCGCGACTGATTAGTGCCACTATCAGTCCGTCCGCCGCCCGCCGCCCCGCACAGCGCGTGCCTCGCTTAGCCGTCGCGGCCGCACAGGCAAGCTGGCGGGCATGGACAGGACACATCGACCCGCCGCTCCCCAGCGCCGCCGCCCCCAGCGTCGCAGCCTGGGCGGCGCCACCGGGCAACTGGAACTCTTTGCAGCTGGCGTGCCTGATGCGCCAGCGCCGACTGAACCGCCAGCAGCGCCATTGACGCCGGTGGCCTCCGTCGGCCGCGCCGACCTCCGCGCGGGACCGCTGCCCGTCGCAACTGCGCATCCCGCGCTCGTGGACCCGCAGGACGCGCAGGCCGTGGCGCTGTGGATCGCGGCGCGCTGCCTGGCCGACGGCGGCGAGGCCGCGGGCCGGCCCAACCACACGCGCCGCAGCTACTCGCGCGAGGCGCTGCGGTTCCTGCTGTGGCTGCGCCAGGCGCGCGGGCGAGGTCTCGCAGAGGCGTCGCTGCCGGACGCGATTGCGTACCGCGACTTCGTTTCCGACCCGCAGCCTCGCGCGCAATGGTGTGCGCCGCGCGGCGCGGAGATCGGCACGCCGGAGTGGCGGCCATTCCAGGGTCCGCTGTCGCCGCGCTCGCGTCGCCAGTCGCTGACCGTGCTGAAAAGCCTGTACCGCTTCCTGCAGGACCACGGTCGCGTGGGGCACAACCCGTTCAGCGGGCTGGCGATGCCGCGCGGCTCGCAGCCGCGCCTGGACGCGGGGCGCAGCCTGACGCAGGCGCAGTGGCAGGCGGTGTGCACGGTCATGAACACGCACGCGTGCGTCGGACCGCGCCGCCGGCAGCTCGCCTGGGCCGTGCGCCTGCTGTACGCGACCGGCCTGCGCGCCTCGGAAATCTGCGCGGCACGCTGCGCGGACCTGTCATGGGTCGCACTCGACCCGGCATGCGCGCCCGGTGCGCCCGGTACGCCGCAGGACGCGTCGGCACCGGCGGCGGGCGAGGGCAGCTGGGTGCTGAGCGTGGTCGGCAAGGGCTGCCGGCTGCGCGACGTGCCCGTGCCCTCGGCGCTGGTGCGCGAGCTCGACGAACTCGTCGCCCTGTCGGGCGACGGTGAACGCGCGCGCGACGCGCCGCAGCGGCCGCTGCTGCTGCGCTGGCAACGCGCCGGCGACGGATCGTGGCGCGCGCACACGCACGCGCACGGCGCGCTCGGGTGCCAGGCGCTCTATCGGCAGCTCAAGCGCTTCCTGGCCGAGGTCGCCGACACGCTGGCCCGGCGCGGCGCCGCGGCCGATGCGGCCGCGCTGCGGCGGGCGAGCACGCACTGGCTGCGGCACACGCACGGCACGCACGCCCTGGCGGCCGGCGTGCCGTTGGATGTCGTGCGTGTGGCGCTCGGCCATGCCAGCCTGGCGATGACCACGGTCTACACCACGCCGGAGCTGGCGCGCCGCATCGACGCGAGCCGCTGGCTGCGGTCGGCGTGGTGAGCGGCCCGGTCGCCGACGCGGGGGCGCAAGCGCCGGCGGGCTGGCCGCGTCGCGGTGCCGCTTAGCTTCCAGGCCCGCACGCGCAAGCTGCGCAGGCCGCCCCGTGTGTGTAGGGCGTCGGTAGAAGGAGTGTGCGATGACTTTCAACATGGATTTCCTGCCCGACCGGCTGCTGCTCGGGCCGCTGCAGATCGAGCTGCAGCTGTGCCGCCGCGTGGACCGCTGCGTCGAAGTCGGCGTGGCCAAGGCGGTGACGCTGGTGGCCTCCGCGATGGGCCTGCGCTGCATGCCGCTGGATCGATGGCGGCTCGAGATCGCAAGGGCTTGCGATGGCGGCGTGGTCGACTTCCACAGGCGCCGCGACCTGCTGGAGGCGCTGCTGGTCGTGGACGACGTGGAGCTGGTCAGGATCGCGCGCCGGCCGGGGTCGAACGGACTGCAGGTGATCCTGGTGGCGGGCGGCGTGCCAGGATCACGTTGATGCATCGGCGCCTTCCGCAAGGAAGGCGACCGGACCGGCGCATCGGGCCGCGGCCCGGGCGGGCGCGGCGACGGGCCTTGGCGTGGGCAGCGGCATCCCTGTCGCGTCCGCGGACAGGCGCGGCACCCGACCTCGCGCGCGGCGCGCGGGCACTGCGTTGCGAAGTGCCGGCAGAGGACAGACCCCGCGGGCCTCCAGAGAGAGGGGGCACGATGGGTGCGCCCTTGCGTGACGCGCACCGGCCGAGCTGCAACCCGAATTCGATGGAACCAGGGTATGGGTCGGTCTGCTCCAATGCATGCCATCCCGTCGGGAGAAACCGAAATGGCAGTCGTTGAGCAAATGTTCGGGAGACAACTCCAGCGGTTCGTGGACAGCGTGGAGCGTTGGAGTCTTGGAGGCGCTGTCGACGGGCAGCTGGAAGCCGCGATCCGCAACCAGATCTGCGGGGAGTTGCTGAACATCGGAAGCCTGAGCGTGGTGCGCGAGGCACTGGCCTCCCTTGGGGGCAAGCCGGCCGGGAAGCGGCTGAAGGCGCTGGTCGACGATTGCGGGCAGCGCTTCAGGCTGGAGGACCGGACGCTGTCGGTCATCGTCGCGCCGGTGGCGGTGCGCCTGTCCGCGCAGAAGGGTCAGCCTCAGCATCATCGGTATCCGCGGACCTCGGACATCAGGTCGCTTGAAACGATGATGCAGGCGAGTCTTGGGTGCATCGACGTCGTCTTCGACCGGAGGCTCTACGATGGGCGGGCGCTGTGGGGTGCGCGCCCAAAGGACCTGCTCGAGTTCTGCAAGAGGCTGGAGGAGGGCGATGAACTGCCTGAAGGCGGGCCGCCGAGCGTGAAACTGGCGGACAAGCGCGTGGGCCAATGGCAGATGGTGTATCTGCTCGGAGTGGTCGTGAGCGAGCCTGACAAGGACGTGGAGATCGACGAGGACGATGCGCAACGCAAGCTGATGCCATGGCGCTGCTACGCGGAGTGGTCTCTGTACGAGGTGGACCACTCGCTGCGCATGGGAGAGATGTCGGAGAAGAAGTCCATCTGCTACGGCATGCTCTCACTGAAGAAGGGCGTGCAGTACGGGGAGAACGTGTTTCGGGCGCACCTGCTGGAAGCGTTGATGAAGGAGTTCGTGCAAGGCGCAACGGGGGTGTGGTTCTACTACGCGCTCGACGCGCAGGCCAACGCGGTGAGGCTGCTGATTACGGGTGCGCCGATGACGGTCGAGTTCCGCTGGCAGCTGCTGAGGGGGGAGACGCTGGAGGGCGGCTTCGAGAAGGAACTGGACCGGGTGATCAAGATGTACGTGCCGCTGAGCGAGGTGCGCGAGCGCTGCGAGATGCACCTGTTCGACTATCACAGGAAGGCGCGCGAGGAGGGTGTGTCTTCATGAAGCTGGTCGTTCGTCGGCATGCAGTGGTGGCGGCGGCCTCGCTGGCGGGGTTGTGGTGCGGCGCGGCCTTCGGACAGGAGCCGTTCAACCACTTCAAGATCATGGAGGCGGCAGAGGCGCAGCGTCTGCAGGCGGTGCGGGTGGTCGGCCGGGTGAGCGAGGTCTGGGTCAAGGACTCGAGATACGAGGCGTTCCATGCCGACCTGCAGAAGCAGTTCTCGGGCGTGCCGACGCTGGATGCGTTCAAGGCCGACGAGCAATGGATCACGTTGGTGACGTCGAGGTCGCACCTGTTCCCTGCGCTGTTCAAGGGCAGGTCTGCGACCAAGGACGCGCTGGCGGTCGGAGACATCGTCGAGATGCGCGCGCAGGCACCTGGTGCGAAGACATACGAGCAGCTGGGCCAGGTGACGGCGGTTCTGTGCCGGGCATCGCAGCAGGACTATTCGGAGTGCGCGTCGAAGAACCCCCTGGCATGGTTCGCGGCTGACGGCAGCAGCATCAAGCAGCCGCTGCAGGCTCGGGTCGCGCCGTAGCGCTTGGTTGCAGTTCTTGGAAGCGGGCACCGTGCCGCGTGCCCGGCGTCGCGTGGGTGATTCGCACGACCCCTTCGGCTGCTTCGGCGCCGCCTGCGGCGTGGAGTTCCTGTCGCCGCGGGGCTGGATCATGCACGACCCGTCGACGGCGGTGGTGCTCGCGGTGGAACGCCCGGTCCGCCATATCCAGTAGGTTGGCGTGCGCGCGTTCTTCCTGGAGAGCATCGACGCCCCATGCTTGGTGGAGCGCATCGCCCGAGAGGCCGGCGTGCGCATCGACGGCATCTGGGCAGCGCCCCGACAGTTTCGCAGGCGGCTGGCATTCAGGTCGTGGGCCAGCGCCGCGGCCGCCACCGGCGCCGCCGGCGCGCCGGGTTCATCGCACTCGGCCAGAGCCTCGGCCTCGAGCTCGGCGCTGTAGCGCCGCCGCGCTGGCCCGGAGGGCCTAGGCGCCCGCCTCAGGCACCGGTGGATGGACACCATCGCCTGCGCCCATGCGGCGTCAGTCAAGGTCGCATGCCTGGTCGACTCCCGCCCTCCCCACCGCTCGATCGCGACCGCGTCGCCGGCAACGGGTCGCATTTGGTCCGCTCGCGCCCGTCGCATGGGGCTTGCGCGGGAAACGCGAAGCGGATCGATCCGGTTGGAAGAATCGCAGCACCCAGACCGCGAAGCGCATCGACACAACGACATGCCGGCGGCTGCACTCGGATGGGGTTGTATCGGGCAAATGCAGCGGCGGCGGTTTGGTGTCTGGAAACAACGGGACCAATGGTCAGATGCGTTGCAGATGCTGGATGTGGACGTGGTTGTCGAGATATAAACGGACGAGCGAAATCGCAGGCAAAACGAATGGGGCGGATGAGCGGAACCTTCAAGAGTACGGCCGCAGTAGAAGCGGTTGAACTCTGTGCGCGGCAGTCGCAGCAGAGGACTTCGTATTTTTGGACGACCGGCGAAATCGCCCGGCTGAAGCGCTGTTGCAGCGACGGATCGTCGTCGCGTGAAGACGTGCTTGCAGCAGTGCCTGGTAGGTCGGAATGGGCCATCTACAAGAAGGCGCAGGAGCTTCGTCTGCGTTGGCCGGTGGCGGCAGCGCAGACGAGCACGCCTAAGGAGAGGCTAGACGAAGAACTCCGAGCGGAGCTGCAGAAGGGCCTGGAGCTGGGGGATATCCGCAGGCTGGCGGAGAGGTTCCGTGTGCCGGCATGGTACGTGTCGCGGCGGGCTGGAAGGCTCGGGGTGGCAAAGCCGCGGAGCGACAGAGAGTGGTCCGCGGACGAAGTGGCGATAGTCGACCGCTTCGGAGAGCAGGGGCCGGCAAAGGTTCACGACGAACTGGCAGCTGCAGGGTTCGAGAGAACCTTGAACGCCGTGGGCATGGCAATCAAGCGCCGCGGCGTGCAGAGGCTGCAAGGAGACTCCCTGAGCGCAAGGGGAGTGGCGGAGTTGATGGGCGTTGACGGCAAGACGGTGGCTCGCTGGATTGAGCACATCGGGCTTCGCGCAAGGAGAAGCGGAGACGCATGGTGCATATCGAGGAAGGAACTGCGTCGGTGGGTGCTGGACAAGCCCGATGCCTTCGACATCAGGAAGGTCAACCAGGTCTGGTTCATGGGCCTGATGAAGGGCGGCGGCAGCTGAGTATCGAGGCAGCGGTTGCCAGCCAATGGGCGGCAAGAACGGTGCATTGCGCAAGGCCAGAAATGCGCGACTTCAATACAGTAGGGACCGAATCATGGCAAAGACAAATCGCGGCTTGAGGGTGAGCGTTGCTTTGGTGCTCTGCATCATGGGGAGTGCTGCCCAGGCCAACCTGTTCGGTACGCCGGCGGGAATGAAGAAGGACTGCCTGGAGAAGAACTCCAAGGCCTTCTGCGTGATTGACGCCGGCGGCTTGAGCCACGGAATCAAGGACGTGAGCAAGGAGAAGGTGGTGAAGGCGCTGAATGCTGCGCCTGCATCAGGAACGGGAGCGAGTGCGGGCCAGGTGGCAGACTTGCTCGGGGCTGTGGGAGCGTTCACGCATGTGTGGACGAACAAGCCGCCGCTCGTAGGGAACGCGGCAGAAGGGGGGCTGTTTCTGTTGAGTCTGTTCTTGCAGGGGCGGTCGCAGATCGAAGGGTTGAATCAGGTTGTGGCGTGGATGCCCTACGAGATGGCCGGAACGCGTGAGGAAGCGTGGCTGTTGATGGCAGACCTGATGGAAGAGGCGACGAAGAAGAGCTTCGAAGGTATGGATATCAGGGACGAAACACGGCTGGACCCGAGGGGGAAGACGAGCGCGTACAACTTGGAGACGGCCGGATGGGAGCAGTCGGTAAAGGTGATGCACCAGGGGCCGTGCGGGCAAACAAACTGCATGCTCTCTGCGATAAAGGCGCCGCGAGACGCGAGGGGGACGTTCGTGACTATCTCGCCGCCGCGAGAGGGTACAGCTCCTGAATGGGCGGGCGGAGGAAAGGCCTGGGTGTTCCGTTCGGCGTTTCCAAGGGACTTGTGGATTGGGAATGAACTGATGACGCACAGGTACGTAGGAGATCTGTCGCGGAATCTGCCAACTTGGGCGTACGTGGTGGCGAGTGCTGAAGCTCGATGGCGGTTCGATGAGCTAAGTGGAATTGTGGTCAACAAGGGAATGAAGTTGCCGCTGGTCTTCCACCAGGGCAAGCCCATGGCGATGATCTTCCCCGAATTCGATCTCGAACAGGCAAGCGTCAAGTCTGAGGAGCAACGGAGTGGAAAGTGACTGTGTGTGCGTTAGCTCAGGATGGTTGACGCCTGACAGCCTGCCAATGCGCGGTGCGAGGGTGCATTGCGCAAGGCCCGGAAAAGTCAACGTGCTGGACCTGGCGGCCAAGATGGCGCCAACGATCTCGGCTGCATCGGCGATGAAACCTGCGCAGGCGGCCAAGGAGCCTCAGTAGTAGGACGCATCGGGATGGACAGGCAAAGGCGCGATCACCGCGCCTTTTTCAATTGGGCGTCGGCGTTGTGAGTATGGGGAACGGGTGCCGGGCCGCCGATTTCTGGTGGGCCAGGTCGACAGGAGCAGGAGCCTCTCCTTTAGCGACATGGGCCGACACGGTCGTGGCCGCAATGATGTCGTTCGCTCCGTGGTTGCGGTAGACGATCTGCAATCGGTAGCTGCCGGGCGGCAGAGACATGCGCTCCTTGGCACGCGGGGGCACGGTGACGGCCGCGACGAAGTCGCCCGAGGCTGCCTGCGAAAACTCGACGAAGGTCTCAAGTGTCTCGTGGCCGCTGAGAAGAAGCTCATTGCGGGAGGAGGAGCGCCTGGATGCAAGCTCGGAAAACGCGCCTTCGGCCGGCGCCGCGCCTGTCTTTGGCTGTTGCTGCTGCAGGATGTGCTTGCGGCCGGCAGCGTCCGAGAAATGCACGAACCAGATGGCCGTGGCGCCTGAGGCCGCGATCAGGAAGGCGATCAACTTGCCGGCGACGGCTCCCGCTGCAGGACGTCTGTTCCGTGTTCTCATGAGGTGCGGACGCTTCAGGAAGCGTGTTTGGACTGAGGGGGGCGGCTTGGGAGGCGACGGGCGAGGGCGGACTTGTCCGGCCCGGTGTAGGCGCCGGTGATGGAAAGCCGCTTGTGACCGAGCTCCCTGGACACGGCGGCGCGAGCCTTCGCCTCGGCCTCGGCGTCGAGGATTCGGGACGAGCCGCGCACGACGGAAGGCGTTCCGCTGATCTCCTGGTAGAGGTCGTTGGCGTACTGGTGGCGCAGACCGTGGGGTGTGATCTCGAGCTGGCTTCGTGTAATGCCGACCTTGGAACAGACATAGTAGATCCGCCGCCTGGCCTGGGCCGGGGTCTTGTCAGGAGGAACCAGTCCTCCCTTGCGGTCCATCTTGGAAAACTCGGTGGCCTTCTTCAACGCCTCGACCTGGGCGTCGGTACGCACGTCCACGACACGGGTCCTTCCGCCCTTGGTGCCTTCCTCGATCTTCAGGGTCTGGCCCACCCAGGATTCCCGCGGACGGATCATGATCGACTCGTTCATACGCAGTCCGAACTGGTGCATCAGCTGCAGGTGCATGCCGACCCATTGGTCCAGCTCGGCGGCCTTGCCGATCAGGGCCTGGAAGTCGTCAACGCGGGACGACCAAGACTTGTCGGTGGCGGCGACATAGGTTCGACGCAGGCGCTCTTCGGGAAGGCCGTAGTAGGACGGGTGCCGAATCATCCCGCCCTTGCCCAGCACTCCGACGATCCAACGCAGTCCGCAGAGGCGGTTCTGCAGGGTGCTGGAGGACAGACCCCGATCGAGCCATCCATGCAGCAGCGCGGTGATGTGGCGCTGGTCGAGTGACTGCAGGGTGCGCAGATGGTAGCCGGCCTGGGACAGCTCCTCGATGACCTGGAAGAGCAGCAGGGCGCGAGCCTTCTTGGTGAGAGCGCCGACATCCTTGGCCCTGGTCTTGTGGGTGGTGCCGAAGAAGTCCAGGATGACGACGGCCTGCGCCTTGGGATCAAGGCTGGCGAAGGGGCGGCCATATCGGTTGCGACCCACCGCGGCCGGCGTGTTGTGGATGCTCTTCATGAGGGGGCTGCGACGCTGAAGAACCAATCCAGGACCTGCCGATGCGTGGCCCTGTCGGATGGATCTGGGTGGCAAAGGTCGAATGACAGGCAGGACTGCCAGTAGTGCTCCGTGGACAGCATGGTTGGTGCAGGAGGAACACCAAGGGTGGTCCTCAAGTCCTGGAACAACCAGGAGACGTGGCGGAGCAAGGCATCGTGGGGAATGTCTGGCGGTGAGTTGGACTGAGCAAGGCACAGCTGCCACGTCCGGGCCACGGCAGCGGCTGGACCGAAAGCAGGGCCAAGCCTCCACTCTTTGGTGGATGGGGTGGAGTCGTGGTTCATTTGTCGGTGTTTCTGTGTCCTCTGTGGTTAGGGTAAAGATGCGTTCTTCAGGGAGGCTAGTCCTTTAGGCCTAAAAGACCGAATCCGGGCGGCATTTCTGCCGGAACCGCAAACTCGAGGTTTCCCTCGAAATGAGTCGGCCGTGAGGCCGCTCCGATTCGTGGCCACTGGGTGGCGACGCTGAACGGCCCATGGGGCGGCTCTATGGTCCAAATTTGGCGGATGCCCTGTTCAGACCTCCTACTACCAGAGGCCCACCGCCTGGCGCCTTGTCCAGAGCATGAGGGCGGCGCCCTACATCAGCTCTGGGTCTCGACCCGCTTCTGCATCACCGTGGTGTCAGGTATCCCTTCGCGCAAAGGCTAGGGGAGAACGGGCACCGCCAGCTAGCAGCTTCAGCTGTCGAAAGGCTGGTCGTGCGAACAATTCCCGGCCAGGTTGTCAGACAGAGGCACAAAGGCTTGTCTGGCCTGGGCCATGGAGCATTGTCCGCAACACAGGTTTGGGGAGCGCATCTCTCCCCGTCTCGGCGCGCATGCGAAGGCATCGCCTCGCAGCAATCTAGGCTACCCACGGTCACAGCTGACAAGCAGCTGAGATCGAATCGGAACACGAGGCCCCGGGGGAATCTACGGTGACGCTATCCGGCGTCGTGCCTAACGACTGCACTGGGCTGGTCAGATAGGCCTCTCGGGTCCTCGCGGACATCGTTGGCTCATCGCCATTGATGGGGGCAGTGTAGCTGATCTCTGGACGCGTTGTCCACAGTTGTACATTTCCAAACTGCGACAAACTTGTACGAACCTCCCCGGAGAACCGCATGAACACTGGGGTTTGGCACCCCTCTCTTTACGCTGGTCAAAATTTATGCACAAGCTGAAGGGGGGTCATGAGGCATGTGTTGGCAAGGAATGTTGGCCAGATCAGAACTGGACATCCAGCCAAACAGCCTGTCCATCGACCTATTAGAAGGGTGCGCTGAAGATCGAAGCGGGTAGCATTGGGACAGCTAGAAGTCCAATTGAAGTCCAATAGCAGTCCAAGCGCGAGCAGCGTGAGGCAGCATGGGCAGCTAGAGGTCCAATAGCAGTCCAATTGAAGTCCAATTGAACTTCAAGCGAGAACAGGATGCGGTGGCATGCTCGCTAGAAGTCCAATAGCAGTCCAATTGAAGTCCAATAGCAGTCCAGGCGAAAGCAGGCCGTGGTAGCCGTGGTCGCTAGAAGTCCAATTGAAGTCCTATTGAAGTCCAAGCAGGACCGGCATGCAGTGGTGCGATTGGGGTGAGCGACCAGCCAACCCGTCTTGACGACGGCCGCGGCGTTCAGGCAGAGGCGGCTGGCTGCCAGCGATGCGGCAGCAGCTCCTCGAGCCGGCCGGCGGGCTGCGTAGGCAGCCTGGTCAACACGTCCTTGAGGTAGGCGTACGGATCGTGCCCGTTGAGCTTGGCGGATTACGCCGAGCACCGAACTATGCCGAGTGGGCTTGTCTTCTCCGGTAGTCGGCCTGCGATCGGTTCGGCATAGTTTGAGCGGTCAGAGCGCCTCGAGAAAGGCGAGTAGCTGATCTTCGGGGCGGAATCGGAGTCGCTTATGTTGCTTGTACGGTTCAAGCTTCGCCAGCGCTGCCTCCTTGAGGGCGAGGTGTGCATGAAGGTAGGTCTGCGTGGTCTCCATCGATTCATGACCGAGCCACAGGGCGATCACGGAACAGTCGACGCCTGCCTGTAGGAGCTCCATTGCTGCGCTGTGCCTCAGGACGTGCGGTGACACGCGCTTGGATGCTAGCGACGGACACGCCTTGCTGGCAACGCCGAGATGTTTGGCCAGCAACGGAGAGCGCTTATCTGGCGCCACGCAGCGCTGGCGGAGCGCGCGGGCGTTGCCGCGGCAGATAAGCGCTCTTCTCGCGCTCCAGCGCATTGACCAAGTCCACCGTCGAGTAGAACCGCACCCGGCGGCTGTGCTCGGTGATGCCAGCCACGCCGATGGCCGTGGCCAGGTGGCTCTTGCCGGTGCCCGGGCCGCCCACGAGCACGACGTTGTGCGCCGCGTCGGTGAACTCGCAGCCGGCCAACTGCATGACGAGCTTGCGGTCCACCGGCGAGACCTCGAAGTCGAAGCCCGCCAGGTCGCGGTGTACAGGGAACCTGGCCGCAGCCATCTGGTGGCTCACCGAGCGCGTGGCCCGGTCGCTGGTCTCGGCCTTGAGCATGTGCTCGATGAGCCAGCGTGAACGCTCCAGCTCGCCGTTGTTCTGCTCTCCCAGCTCGGCCCAGGTGGCGGCCATGCCGTGCAGCCGCAGCGCCTTCAGTTCAGTGATGACGTCACGCATCTTCAGCACCTTGCTCGGCAGCCTGCTCGGCCTGGAGACGACGCAGCCGGTCGTAGCGCGCGGTGTCGGCCAAGGGCTTCGTCAGCACCCCCAGCGCCGTGGCCACGTTCTCTGGCCGCGGCGGCGCCGTCAGCCGTGCCAGCACGTTGCCCACGTGCTCGGGGCTGACGCGGCCGCTGGGCCCGGCGCGCTCCAGCGCCAGCTCGGCCGCCACCAGCACGGCATCCAGCCCGGCCACCTTCACCAAGTCCAGCACCTGCGCCATCAGCCGGTCGCCCCCGGCGTGCTTGAGCAGCGCCTCGCGCAGCCTGGCCAGCGGCTCGGGCAGATCCTTGAACGGCGCACCGTTGCGCAGTGCCCCCGGCTTCCTCTGCAGCAGCGGCACGTAGTGCATCCAGTCGTACACCGTCTTGCCCTTGCCCGGCTGCCGCTCGTGTTCGGCTACCACCCGATCCTCGGCCACGACCACCACCCGGCTCGGGTACAGCCGGGTACTGACGGTGTGCCGCGCCCACTCGCACGGCACCGAGTAGCGGTTGCGCGCCACCGCCACCAGGCAGGTGCTGCTGACGCGGCTGAACTCCTGCACGTAACCGTCGAACGGCGCCGGCATGGGCATCAGGTGCTGCCGCTCCAGCTCCAGCATCTCCGCCACGCTGAACGCCTTGTGTTCGGGGTGGGGCAGTTCGGCCCATAACGCTCGGCAGCGCTCCCCCAGCCAGGCGTTGAGCTCCTCCAGCGTGCTGAAGCGCCGCTCGCGCGCGTCCAGCCAGATCCGCCGCCGGCTGTCCTGCACGTTCTTCTCGACGACACCCTTCTCCCACCCCGAGGCGACGTTGCAGAAGTCGGCGTCGAACAGGTAGTGCGCGCACATGGTCGTGAAGCGCAGGTTCACCTCACGCGTCTTGCCCTTGCCCACGCGGTCCACGGCCGTCTTCATGTTGTCGTAGATGCCCCGGCGCGCCACGCCGCCCAGCGCTGCGAACGAGCGGGTGTGGGCATCGAACAGCATCTCGTGGCCTTGGCCCGGGTAAGCCACCAGCCAGAACGCCCGCGAGGCGCACAACTTCATGTGCGAGACCTGCAGCCGTTGGTACTGTCCGCCGATGACCAGCGGCTCTTCGCTCCAGTCGAACTGGAAGGCCTCACCCAACTCGAAGTTCAGCGGCACATAAGCATCGCCCACCTGGACGCCGCCGCGTTCAGCCCGCCACTGCCGGATGTAATCGGTCAGCCGGCTGTAGCCACCGTCGTAGCCCGCAGCCGCGATCTGCGCGTACAGGGCCTTGGCTGTGCGCCGCTCCTTCTTCGGCCGCCTCGCATCGGCCAGCAGCGCCTGCTGCACCGCCTCGACGAACGGTGCCAACTTCGTGGGCACCTCAGGACGCCTGTACTTCGGCGCCTCGGCCTTGTCGATGCGCAGGTACTTGCGCACCGTGTTCCTCGCCAGGCTCGTCGCCTTGGCAATCTCCCGCACCGACTTCTTCTCGCGGTGGTGCAGCCGCAGAACCTTGCCAATCATGGCCATGGTGATCACTCCTCACACCCCGCCCCGCTGTGGATAAGTCGGGCAGGGTAGGTTGAACACCTGGGTCAGTTTTCGGTCGGCACGATCCTCTCAAGTGGGTCAAATTTCAGTCGGCGCCAACAGCTCCGGCCGCACGCGCAGCGCCCACAGCACGCCGGCCACCAGCAGCGCGATGCCGGCCAGCGTCTCGGCCTCGGGCAAGCGCCCGCGCAGCATGAAGGCATAGGCCAGCGCCGACAGCGTCTCGAAGACGATCAGCTGGCCCACCAGCGCGGTCGGCAGGCGCTGGCTGGCCTCGTTCCAGCACAGCGTGCCCAGCCACGACGCGAACAGGCCCACCACCAGCATCAGCGCCACGAAGTCCAGCGGTCGTGGGCCGAAGGGCATGGCGAAATCATCGCCGCGCAGCGCCGTCCAGCCCCACCAGCCGAGGTAGCCGACCAGCGCCAGCGGCAGCGTGGCGATGCCTTGGGCCGTGGCCCAGGTGCCCGGCGGACGGTCCGCATGCGCGCGCAGCCAGTCGGCATTGCGCAGCGGGTACCAGGTCCAGCAGGCCACCGCGCCCACCGCCAGCAGTGCCCCCAGCGCGTAACGTCCGACATCGGCGTTCGCATCGACCCGCAGATGACCGATCTCGACGTGGTTGACCAGCGCGATGCCGGCGCCGATCAGCCCCAGCGAGGGCAGCAGCCGCAGCCAGGGCAGCTTGCCGTCACGCTGGTGGTCGCGCAGGTTGGAGCTGATGGCGATGACCACCGGCAGCGTGCCGATGATCATCGTCGGCAGCGGCCCGCCGGCGCGCTGGATGGCGCTGGCCAGGAACAGGTAATAGACGATGTTGCCGATGGCCGCCAGCTTCAGCGCCTCGATCCAGTCGGCACGCGTCAGCGTGGCCAGGCGCTTGCGGTCCAGCCAGGCTAGCGGCAGCGCGATCAGACCAAAGGCCAGATAGCGGCCAAAGGACTGCAATGCCGCCGGGTACTCCGGCAGCAACAGCGGTGCGATGAACACCAGGCCCCACATGAGGCCGGCGGCAAGGGCAAAGGCGGTTCCGGTCCACATGGTGGGTGCATGACAAGGCAACCGCGCATGGTAGGCGACGCCGGCACTCAGACATGTGCAACGCTCTCAACCGCGGCTCGAGCTTGCCCAGTCCAGTGCCGGCGGCACCAGTCGTCGACCGTGGCACGCCCGGCCGCATCGAGGTGCAGGCCGAGCTTGGTGCGCCGCCACAGCACGTCGTCGGCGGTGCGCGCCCATTCGTGCGTGTGCAGGTAGTGCAGCTCGGCTTCGTGCAGCCCTGGCGCCACCAGCCGGCCCAGCCCACCACTGGATAGCAGCACCTCGACGCGCGCGCCGTAAGAACGTGCCAGCCGCAGGCGCAGCGCCGCGGGCCATTGCGGGTGTCGCTCGGCCAGCGCGTCGACGAAACGCTGGAAGTCCAGGTCTGGCCGCTGCGCCGCGCCGATCCACGGGCCGAGGTCGCCGCCGGGCAGCGGAACGCCGCGCGTCCATGCGTGCCGCCGCTGGCCGAGCGCGGCCGTCAGGCCATCGGCCGCCTCTTCGGCAAGCCGGCGGAAGGTGGTGATCTTGCCGCCCCACACCGTCAGCAGCGGCGCCGCGCCGTGGCCGCCTTCGAGCTCCAGCTCGTAGTCGCGGGTCACGGCCGACGGGTCGCCCGCAGCGTCGTCGAGCAGCGGCCGGACGCCGCTGTAGCTCCAAACTACTTCGGCGGCGCGCACCGGCCGTTCGAAGTAGCGGCTGGCCTGCGTGCACAGGTAGTCGACTTCGCCGGCATCGATGCGCGCCGCGCCGACGTCGCCGTGGTGCTCGACATCGGTTGTGCCGATCAGCGTGAACGCGGACTCGTAGGGAACGGCGAAGATGATGCGCTTGTCCGGGTTCTGGAAGATGTAGGCGTACTCGTGGTCGAACAGTTTCGGCACCACCACGTGGCTGCCCTTGATCAGTCGCAGCGCGCGGTGCCGCGGCCTCTGCAGCTGCTCACCCAGGAACTGCGCAGCCCATGGGCCGGTGGCATTGACCAGCGCCCGCGCGACGACCTCGCGCACGCCGCCGAGGTCATCGCGCAGACGCAGCCGCCAGCGCGCCCCGTCGCGCCGGGCGTCGATGCAGGCGCAGCGCGTCAGCACCGTGGCGCCGCGGTGCGCGGCGTCGATGGCGTTCAGCACCACCAGCCGGGCATCGTCCACCCAGCCGTCCGAATAGACGAAGCCGGTGCGCAGCCTGGGCTTCAGCGGCGCGCCAGCCTCGTGCTCCCGCAGCGCGACCGTGGTCGAGCCCGGCAGCACTTCGCGCCGCGCCAGATGGTCGTAGAGGAAAAGCCCCAGTCGCACCAGCCACGCCGGCCGCATGCCGGGGTCGTGCGGCATGACGAAGCGCAGCGGACGCATGATGTGCGGCGCGCTGCGCAGCAGCACCTCGCGCTCCGCCAGCGCCTTGCGCACCAGCGCGAACTCCATGTGCTCCAGGTAGCGCAGTCCGCCGTGGATCAGCTTGGTGGACGCCGACGAGGTGTGCGAGGCCAGGTCGTCCTTCTCGCACAGCAGCACCGACAGCCCGCGGCCCGCCAGGTCGCGCGCGATGCCGGCGCCGTTGATGCCGCCTCCGATCACGGCAACGTCCACCTCCGAGCGAACATTGATGTTCGTCATTTTCCGATTATGTTCGTTATAACTTCGTTTTCGAACCAAGATTACCCTGATGTATGTTCGACACGGTTCGATTAGATTGCGTGTGATGCAGCAACTTCACCCGCGCCAGATCCGGCTGATCGAGGAAGTGCAGCAGGCCGGCAGCCTCAGCGTCGAAGTGCTGGCCGAACGCTTCGGCGTCACGCTGCAAACGGTGCGGCGCGACGTGCGCCTGCTGGCCGAGGCCGGGCTGCTGTTCCGCTTCCACGGTGGCGTGCGCGCGCCCGGCTCGGCCACCGAGAACATCGCCTACCGCCAGCGCCAGCGGCTCAACGACGCCGCCAAGCGGCGCATCGCCAAGGCGGTGGCCGCGGCCGTGCCGGACGGCTGCTCGCTGATCATCAACATCGGCACCACCACCGAGGCGATCGCGCACGAGTTGATGCAGCACCGCGGCCTGCGCGTGATCACCAACAACCTCAACGTGGCGGCGATCCTGAGCGACCACCCGGACTGCGAACTGTTCGTCGCCGGCGGCGCGGTGCGGCCGCGCGACCGCGCCATCATCGGCGAGGCCGCGGTCGAGTTCGTGCGCCAGTTCAAGGTCGACATCGCGCTGATCGGCATCTCCGGCATCGAGGCCGACGGCTCGCTGCGCGACTTCGACTACCGCGAGGTCAGCGTGGCCCGCGCCATCCTCGAACAGTCGCGCGAGGTCTGGCTCGCCGCCGACCATAGCAAGTTCCACCGGCCGGCGATGGTCGAGCTGGCGCGCCTGGACCACCTGGACCGGCTGTTCACCGACGCGCCGCCGCCGCCGCCGTTTCCGCAGCTGCTGGCCGACGCCGCGGTGCAGTGCATCGTCGCGCCCTGAGGGCACCGGGGCGCTCCGGCCGAGCACGCCCGCTTGCGCGCGGGCTTGTTCGCCCTAGGGAAAACGCCGAAGAATTTTGGACCATCGCAGGGCCAAAATGAACCAAAACGAACACACACGAACAATCAACAAGGCTGATTCGAACAGCTATCCCCCCACCCACCGTCGAGGAGCCCCCGTGACCCTTTCATTCCTGCGCACGCGTCTTGCCGCGGCCGCCGTGCTCGCGGCCACCGCCCTGCCCATCCCCGCCCTGGCCGCCGACGTGGAGCTGCTGCCACCAGGCCTGCTGGCGCCGACGAGCAAGGAGCAGACGAAGCCGGCGGCGCCCAGGACCACGAACATCAACATGGTCGAGGTGTAGTCGACCACCGGCTCGCCATTCGCCGCCTGACCGATGCCGGCTACGTCTTCATCGGCATGGACCA
>ERZ1645186.30-NODE-30-length-22974-cov-9.226581_pt1 | contig 22974 bp, 23 predicted proteins | sample MGYA00575349_ERZ1645186 | MGnify/ENA primary metagenome ERZ1645186 (study PRJEB40839, sample SAMN11282943) | freshwater sediment metagenome | isolation source: river sediment | host: Sediment | place: India: Nawabganj, Kanpur | collected 2015-12-17 ...
CACCAGCAGCAGCGGCCGCTCGGGATGGGCCTGTCGCCAGGCCGCCACCGAGGCGGCCGAGCGGCGCGCGTGCAGCGCAATCATCAGCGCCTCGTCGCCGGCTTGCCAATCGGCCGCCAGGCGCACGCGGTAAGCTGCCGCCAGGGACCGCGCCCAGCGCCGCGCGGTCTGCCAGTTGCCGTTGTTGGCATCGGCCAGGGCGGGTGTGACGATGACGATGGACGAGCGATGCACGAGGCAAGCCTAAACGATGCTGCGGTGGGCCCGGCCGCCCGGGCCGCGCGCTGCGGCGGCGCCGCCGAACTCGCCGCTGCGCTGCAAGCCAGCCGCGCCGACACGCTGGCCACTTTCGCGGTCTACCAGGCGGCGCTGCCGCCGGACCTGGCGGTGCCGCTGCGCGCCGAGCTGAACCCGCCGCTGTGGGAGCTGGGCCACGTCGGCTGGTTCCAGGAGTTCTGGCTGGCGCGCTTCCCGGCGCGCGGCCAGGGTGCCGGCGCCGACCCCGAAGGCCCGCGCTTGGCGCCGCGGCGGGCAAATGCCGATGCGCTGTACCACAGCAGCCATGTGCCGCACGACAGCCGCTGGTCGCTGCCGCTGCCCGACGCCGACCGCACCCGCGCCGACCTGCACCTGCAGCTGCACGACAGCCTGGCCCTGCTGCAGCAGGTGGACGACCGGGGCCCGTCGCGCGACGACGCGCTCTACGCCTTCCGCCTGGCGCTGCTGCACGAGGACATGCACCACGAGGCCGCGCTGTACATGGCGCAGTCGCTGGGCATCGCCATCGCCGACCCGCGCTGGCAGGCGCTTCCGCTGCCCGAGCCGCCAGCCGCGCTGCATTTCGAGCCCGGCCGCTGGACGCTGGGCAGCGCCGCCGCCGCCGGCTTCGCCTTCGACAACGAACTGGCCGCGCACCCGGTGGCGCTGCCGGCCACGCGCATCGATGCGCAGGTGCTGCGCTGGGCCGAATACCTGCCCTTCGTCGAGCAGGGCGGTCATGCCGACGACCGCTGCTGGAGCATGGCCGGCCGGCAGTGGCGGCAGCAGCAGCCGGGCGCCGCGCCGCGCTACCTGCGCCGCCACGACGGCGAATGGCAGCAACGGCGCCATGGCCGCTGGCAGGCGCTGAACCTGGACGAGCCAGCCTGCCACCTGAGCCATTTCGAAGCCGAGGCCTGGTGCCGCTGGGCCGGCCGCCGCCTGCCGAGCGAGGCGGAGTGGGAGCGCGCCGCCTGCCGCGGCGGCGCAGGCTTCCGCTGGGGCGATGTGTGGGAATGGACGGCCAGCCCCTTCGCGCCTTACCCCGGCTTCGTCGCGCACCCGTACCGCGACTACTCGGCGCCCTGGTTCGACGGCCGGCCGGTGCTGCGCGGCGCCTCGTTCATGACGCAGCCGCGAATGCGCCATCCGCGCTACCGCAACTACTTCCTTCCGCAACGCAACGACGTGCCGGCGGGGTTTCGCAGCTGCGCGCTGTAACCTCTGCGCGGGCTGGCCCGATCAACCTTGCACGCGTCCGCGATCACCTTCATGCCGCGGCCAGGAACAGGCCGAACCAGCCGCGCTCGTCGCACCAGCGCTGCACCGCGCCGAAGCCGGCGTCGCGCAGCAGCGCTTCGAAGTCGGCTGCCGCCCACTTGTAGGAGTTCTCGGTGTGTATGCGCTCGCCGGTGGCAAAGCGGCGCTCGCCGCCGCGCCAGCGCACCTGCAAGTCGCGGCGCGCCTCCAGGTGCATCTCGATGCGCGAATGCGCCGCGTCGAACAGCGCCACGTGGCGCCAGTCGCGCACGTCGAAGTCGGCGCCGAGCAGGCGGTTCAGGTGCTTCAGCAGGTTCAGGTTGAAGGCCGCGGTGACGCCCAGGTCGTCGTCGTAGGCGGCCTCCAGCAGCGCCACCGGCTTCAGCAGGTCCACGCCGATCAGCAGCGCGCCGCCAGCGGCCAGCGCGCGGGCCTCGCGCAGCAGCCGCAACGCCGCGTCGGGGGCGAAGTTGCCGATGCTCGAGCCCGGGTAGAACACCAGCGCCGGGCCGCTGCAGGCCTCGGCCGGCAGCGCCAGCCGCTCGGAGAAATCCTGGCCCACGCCCACCAGTTCCATCGCCGGATGCTCGCGCTGCAGAGTCTGCAGTGCCTGGCGCAGGAACTCCACCGAGATGTCCACCGCCACGTAGCGGCGCGGCGCCAGCAGCGGGAACAGCCGCGCCGCCTTGGCGCAGTTGCCGGCGCCGAGGTCCACCAGCAGCGGCGCCGGGCCGGTGCGCGCCAGCGCCGCAGCGGCGATCGGCGCGCCTTGCGCGGCCAGGATCTGCGCTTCGGTGCGGGTGGGGTAGTACTCGTCCAGCTCGGTGATGGCGTCGAACAGCCGCGAGCCCAGCGGGTCGTAGAAGAACTTCGGCGACACACGCGCCGGCTGCGCCAGCAACCCGGCTGCGGCCTCGTCGGCCAACGCCGCGTCGTCGATGCGATGCGACTGGATGAAACGAGGAGACTGCATCGTCGGCCGGGAATCCATGTGGGCGCCGACTCTATCAGCCCAAAGCGCATAGAGTTCCGGTCGGCGCTCCGGCACCACCCCCTTCAAGCCCCCAGGAGAACCCCATGGTCAGTCTTTCCCCCTCGCGCACGCTCAAGTCTCTGCTGACCTGCGCGATCATCGCCTTCGGCAGCCTGAGTCATGCGCAGCAGGTGTTCCGCGTCACCACCATTCCGGAAGAGGCGGCCACCGAGCAGGTGCGCAAGTTCACGCCGCTGGCCGCCTACCTGGAGAAGAAACTGGGGATGAAGGTCGAGTTCACGCCGGTCAGCGACTATCCCGCCGCGGTGGAAGCGCTGGTCAACAAGAAAGTGGATCTGGTCTGGTTCGGCGGCTTCACCTACGTGCAGGCGCAACTGCGTTCGGGCGGCAAGATCATCCCGATTGCGCAGCGCGAGGAAGACACCAAGTTCCAGTCGGTGTTCATCGCCAAGACCGATTCGGGCATCAAGACCCTGGCCGACATGAAGGGCAAGCAGGTCAGCTTCGGCTCGCAGAGCAGCACCTCGGGCCACCTGATGCCGCGCAGCAACCTGCTCAACGCCGGCATCAACCCGGAGAAGGATTTCAAGCGCATCGCCTACAGCGGTGCGCACGATGCGACCATCGCCTCGGTGGTCAGCGGCAAGGTCGACGCCGCCGCGCTGGACATCACCGTGTGGCGCAAGTTCGTCGCCGAGAACAAGGTCAACACCAAGGAGGTGGACGTGTTCTTCACCACGCCGCCGTTCTACAACTACAACTGGGCCGTGCATGCCGACATGCCGGCCGATCTGCGCAACAAGGTGCAGCAGGCACTGCTCGCGCTCGACCCATCCACGCCCGAGGGCAAGGAGATCCTGCAGCTGAACCGTGCCACGCGCTACATCCCCACCTCACCCGACAACTACAAGGGCATCGAGGCCGCGGGCCGCAGCGCCGGTCTGATCTGAGCGGCACGGCGTGAAGCTCGAACTGCGCGGCCTGAGCGCCCGCCATCCGGCCGCCCGCGCCGGCACGCTGGCGCTGCAGCCGCTGGACCTGCAGGTGGCCGCTGGCGAGCAGCTGGCGGTGATCGGTCCGTCCGGCGCCGGCAAGACCACCCTGCTGCAGCTGCTGGCCTGCGCGCTGCCGCCGCGCGGCGGCCGGCTGCAGCTGGACGGGCAGGACCCGTGGGCGCTGCCGCGGCGCGAGCTGCAGCGCCTGCGCGGCCGGCTGTTCCTGGCGCCGCAGGTGCCGCCGCTGCCGCCGCGGCAGCGTGTGGTGACGTCGGTGCTGGCCGGGCGACTGCCGGCAATGGGCTTGCTGGACAGCCTTCGCTCGCTGTTCTACCCGCACGACATCCCCGCGGCCTTCGACGCGCTGGAGCGCTTCGACCTGGGCGACAAGCTGTTCGAGCGCGTCGACCGCCTGTCCGGCGGCGAGCGCCAGCGCGTCGGCCTGGCGCGCGCGCTGCTGGCCCCGGCCGGCCTGTGGTTGGTGGACGAGCCGCTGTCGGCGCTGGACCCGGCGCGTGCCCGGCAGGCGCTGGCCACGTTGCTGCAGCAGGCGCGCGAGCGCGGCGTCACGCTGGTGGCCACGCTGCACCAGGTGGACACGGCGCTGGCGCATTTCCCGCGCATCGTCGGTCTGCGCGACGGCCGGCTGGCCTTCGACCTGCCCGCGGCCGAGGTCGGGCCGGAACGGCTGGCGCGGCTGTACGCACAGCATGAACACGAGCTGCGCGCCGACACCGCCGCGCCGCCCGAAGCCGCCGAGGCGACGCCCGCCGCGCCAGTGGTCATGCAATGCCGCTGAGCCCGCGATGAGCCTGGCCGCCGCCCCGACCCTGCGCGCCGCGCCCTCGCGCGACCCGGCCTGGGCCGGCCGCGTGTTCTGGATCGGCGCCGCGCTGGTCGTGCTGTGGCCGCTGGCGGTGGCCACCGAGTTCAAGCCCTGGACGCTGTTCGAAGCCGCGAACCTGAAGGTCACCGGCCAGTTCCTGGCCAGCTTCCTGCCACCGGCGCATGCGCCCGATTTCCTGGCGATGGTGGCGCGCGAGACCTGGCGCACCGTGGCCATCGCCACCGCGGGCATGACGCTGGCGCTGCTGCTGGCGCTGCCGCTGACGCTGCTGTCCACGCGCGTGCTGTCGGTGTCGGCGCTGTCCGGCCGCATGGCGCGCGGCCCGTTCTGGTTGCGCCAGGGCCTGCGCTGGCTGCTGATCGTGCTGCGCAGCGTGCCCGAGCTGGTGTGGGCGTTGGTCTTCGTGCGCGTGGTCGGCCTGGGGCCTACCGCCGGCGTGCTGGCCATCGCGCTGACCTACGGCGGCATGCTCGGCAAGGTCTACGGCGAGATCCTGGAAAGCGGCGAGACGCATGCCACCGAGACGCTGCTGCGCAACGGCAGCTCGCGCCTGCAGGCCTTCTTCTACGGCCTGCTGCCGCAGAACGCCGGCGAGCTGACCAGCTACACCGTCTACCGCTGGGAGTGCGCGATCCGCAGCTCGGTGGTGCTGGGCTTCGTCGGCGCCGGCGGGCTGGGCCAGCAGATGGACAACTCGATGAAGATGTTCCACGGCGGCGAGGTGCTGACGATGCTGGCCGTGTTCGTCGCGCTGGTGGCGCTGGCCGACCACGTGAGTGCGCGGCTGCGCCAGGTGCTGGCATGAACGGCAAGCATCCGCCCGCCGCCAACCCGCCGTACCGGCTGCCGCCGCCGCTGTTCAGCGCGCGCTGCAAGGCCTGCTGGTTCCTGGCCGCGGTGCTGGCGCTGGTGGCTGCCAGCTTCTGGACGCTGCAACTGCAGTGGGGCCAGTTCCTTTCACTGGAGGCGCTGCGCAGCATGGGCCGCTTCGTCGGCGAGTTCTTCCCGCCCGACACCTCGCCGGAGTTCCTGCGCAAGGTGCTGCAGGGCACCTGGGAGACGCTGGCGATGTCGGCGCTGGGCACCGCGCTGGCCGCCGCGGCCGGGCTGTTGCTGGCGCTGCCGGCCAGCCGGCTGCACGAAGGCGATGCCGCCCGCGCCCGCACGCCGACGCGGCTGCTGCTGAACGCGCTGCGTGCGATCCCCGAGCTGGTGTGGGCCGCGCTGCTGCTGATCGCCGCCGGGCTGGGGCCCTTTGCCGGCACGCTGGCGCTGGCGGTGCACACCACCGGCGTGCTCGGCCGGCTGTTCGCCGAGGCGCTGGAGAACGCGCCGCCCGGCCCGGCCGCGGCGCTGCGCGCCCAGGGCGTGGGCCACGGCCGGCTCTTCCTGTACGCCACGCTGCCTCAGGTGCTGCCGCAGCTGCTGAGCTACACGCTGTACCGCTGGGAGAACAACATCCGCGCCGCCGCGGTGCTGGGCGTGGTCGGCGCCGGCGGGCTGGGCCAGCTACTCAGCTTCCACATGGGCCTGTTCCACATGGGCAAGACGGCCACCATCCTGGCGGCGATGCTGCTGCTGGTGGCGCTGGTCGACGCGCTGAGCTATGCCGCGCGGCGCTGGCTGACGCGATGAGCGAAGCCCGATCGTCATTGCCCGTGCCGCAGCGCCGCCGCGTTGCGCTGCGGGCTGCACCGCTGGCCGCGCTGCTGGCCGTCATGCTGGGCGGCCTGTGCGCGTTCGGCGCCGTCGATGCCGCCGGGCTCATCGAAGCCCACGCCTGGGCGCAGCGCGCCGATCGGCTGCTGGCCTGGCAGCAGCAATCGCCGCTGCTGTTCATCGCCGGCTTCATGTTGCTGTTCGTGCTGCTGTCGGCGCTGGCGCTGCCCGGCTGCGGGGCCTTGTCGCTGCTGGCCGGCAGTGCCTTCGGCACGCTGGCGGGCACGCTGCTGGTGGGGCTGGCCTCCACGCTGGGCGCGCTGCTGGCCTTCCTGGCGGCGCGGTACTGGGCGCGCGAGCGCGTGCAGCGAAGGTTCGGCCACCGCCTGCAGGGCCTGGACGGGCTGCTCGCGCGCCACGGTGCGCTGGGCCTGGTCGGCCTGCGCTTGGTGCCGGTGCTGCCCTATCCGCTGCTGAACCCGCTGCTGGGGCTGAGCCGCATGTCGGTGCCGGCTTTCTTCTGGCCCAGCCTGGCCGGCCTGACGCTGGGCAGCCTGCCCTGGGTCTGGGCCGGGCAGTCGCTGCAGGCCTGGCTGCGCGGGCTGCCCGGGCCGCACGCGTTGTGGTTGGCGGCCGCCGGCAGCCTGCTGCTGTCGACCGCGGTGGTGACGCGCCGCCGTCGCATGCGGGAGGCTGGCTGATGCCCGCTGCTGCACCGCGCGCCGGCTGGCTGTTCGCCTACGAGTGGGACCGCCTGGCGCTACAGCGCCTGGGCGCGGCGCGCTTCGACCATGCCGGCTTCGACCTGTTCGCCTTCCCCAGCAACGCGGCGCTGATCGGCTTCGACCTGGAGCGCTTCGCGCGGCGCCAGGCGGAACGGGGCCGCCGCGCCGGCTGGCGCGGCACGCTCTCGCACCACGAGCAGTTCGGCGCGCTGGCCGCGGCGCTGGTGGCCGAGCAGCTGGGCCTGCCCGGCGCCACGCCGGAAAGCATCCTGGCCGCGCAGCACAAGCTGCACGCGCGGCGCGTGCTGCAGCAGGTAGCGCCCGAGGCAAACCTGGGCTTCGCGCCGCTGCAGGCCGACTACGGCGACCCGGTGCCCGAAGGCCTGCCATACCCGTGCTTCGTCAAGCCGGTGAAGGCCGCCTTCTCGGTGCTGGCGCGCACGGTGCAAAGCCGCGACGAACTGCAGGCACACACCCGTTTCGGCCGGCGCGAGCTGTGGGTCATCCGCCGCCTGGTCGAGCCCTTCGAGCGCATCTGCCGCCAGCGCCTGCCGCAGGCCGGCAGTGCGCACCGCATGCTGCTCGAAGAACCGGTGCCGCCGGACACGCCGCAGTACAACCTGGACGGCTGGGTGCAGGACGGGCAGGTGCAGGCGATGGGCGTGGTCGACGCGGTGATGGTGCCCGGCACGCAGGCCTTCATGCGCTGGGAGGTGCCCAGCCGCCTGCCGCAGGCAGTGCAGCAGCAGGCGCTGCGGGTGGCGCAGCGCTTCCTGCAGGCCATCGGCTACCGCCACGGCTTCTTCAACCTGGAGTTCTTCCATGACCCGGCCAGCGGCCGGCTCAGCGTGATCGAGTGCAACCCGCGCCTGGCCTCGCAGTTCGGCGACCTGTACCAGCGCGTGCTGGGCGTCGATGCGCATGCGATGGCGGTGGCGCTGGCCTGCGGCGACGACCCGCTGGCCCTGCCGCGCAGCGAGCCGAATGCCGGCGCGGCCGCCAGCCTGGTGTACCGCGCGATGCACCGCAATGCCGTGCCGCCACCGCCCGGCGGGCAGGCACGCGCCGCCTTCGGCCGGCAGCACCCCGATGGCCTGCTGTTCAGCATGCCCAAGCACGGCCACGCGCTCGAGCGCGACTTCAAGTGGACCGGCAGCCACCGCTACGGCATCGTGCACCTGGGCGCGCGCGACCGCGAGCAGCTGCGCGAACAGGCCGAGCGCGCCAGCAGGCTGCTGGGCTGGCCGGCGCCCTATCTCGACCAGCCGCGGCCGGCAGCCGCGGCCAGCCTTGCCCGGGCCGTCGCCCTGCCGGCGTCGAGCCTGCACGTATCCCATCCCAACCCAGGAGCATCCTGACCATGCGTTTCCTCCCCTCTTTACTGTCCAGGATGGCCGGCATCGGCCTGTTGTTCGCCGCGCTGCTGTCCGGCTGCTCGTCGATGACGGCCCAGAACCCGCCGACGGCGCTGAAGCCGGTGAACGCGGTGACCGACGGCGCCGACCGAGTGATGCTCAAGGGCGCCGACGTCGTGGCCTATTTCACGCAGGGCAAGTACGTGCAGGGCAGCCCGCAGTTCAGCACCCGCTACCAGGATGTCACCTTCCGCTTTGCCAGCGCCGAGCACAAGGCGCTGTTCGACGCCGCGCCGCAGAAGTATCTGCCGCAGTACGGCGGCTACTGCGCCAACGGCATCGTCTACGCCATCCCGTGGGGCGGCGACGCCGACACCTGGCGCATCGTCGACGGCAAGCTCTACATCTTCGGCGGCCAGGGCAGCAAGGACGCCTTCTTGCTCGACGTGCCAGGCAACATCAAGCTGGCCGACCAGTACTGGAAGTCCGAGGTCGACGGCAGCAACAGCTTCTGGCAGCGCAGCAAGCGCCTGGTGTTCCGCGTGCCGCACTACAAGAGCGGCGAGGAACTGGCCAAGGAGGTGGCCGCGGCCCAGGCCAAGAAGAGCTGAGCCTCGCCAGCCGCGCTAGCGCGGGTAGCCCAGCGCCGGCTGGCCGAAGCCTTCGGCCGCGCGCCAGCCCGGCGGCTTGAGGAACAGGTTGGTGATCATGCCGCCGGGGTCGTAGTCGGGAAAGCGGCCGCCGGGGTGGCGGGCCAGCCACTCGGCCTTGATCTGCGCGCCAGTTTGGTAGTAGGGCACCTTGTTGGCGTAGGCCGCCAGCGAGGCGGCCCGCCAGCCGGTGTCGCGGATGCTGGGCCATTGTTCGTCGGCATGGGCCACGTTCCAGGCCGGGTCCAGCCCCCAGGCGGTCTTGCCGATGATGTCGCCGAAGATGAACAGGCGACCCTGGTACACCGTCCAGGCCGTGGGGTCGCTGCCCAGCTTGATGGCGAAGGCCGCGCCGCTGGCACAGAATCCGCCGTACTGCGGCTCGTAGCGCGACGGGTCGGCCTGGAACAGCGCCATGTTCTCGCGGTTGGCGAAGTAGTAGCTGCGCTGCGGCAGGTCCACGCTCAGGGCCGGGTCACCGCGCACCGTCTGCTGCCGCGTGAAATAGGCCACCGGGTCGTAACCCAGCAGCATCACCGCGCGGCCCTGGCCGTCGGGCACCGTGGCCCAGGGCGTGCCGCAGCCTTGCAGGGCCAGCAGACCGAGCAGGGCCAGAAAGTACAGCCATCGCCGCCAGCGTCTTTGTCGCATGTCGCCTCACCGGTCCGCTTCGGAACGCGTTGTGCCACAAGCCGGCCGCGGCTGCACGCCATGCGCCGAATTCGCCGCGCGTATCGGCCCTGATGGCGACAGATCGACGCTTGCCGACGGCACAATCCGCGCATGGCTCCAACTTCCGAGGGGGTGTCGTGAGCGGCAGGTGTCGGATCCACCGCCGGGCCTTCCTTGCCGGTGCGGCGCTGACCAGTGCGTCCGCTTTCGCGCAGACGCACTCGCCGCGCGGCAAGCGCCTCGGGTTCGCACTCGGCAGCGGCGCATTGCACGGCTGGGCCCACATCGGCATCGTCCGGGGCTGCGCGCGCATCGGCATCCGGCCTTACGCGATTGCCGGCTCCAGCGCGGGCGCGGCCGTCGGCGCCCTTTGGGCCGCCGGGCTCGGAGCCGACGAGATCACCCGGGTGGCCCGCACCATCGACTGGCGTGGCGCCGGGCCTTTGCAGTGGCTGCTGCCGGGGCGTCGGCGCAACGATGCGGTGCGCGACACCATCGACAGCGCGGTGGGCGGTCGGGCGATCGGCGATCTGCCGCTGCGCTTCGCCGCGGTGGCCACCGACGTGCTCAACGGTGAGCCGGTCGTGCTCGATGCCGGCCCCACGGGCCTGGCCGTGGCCGCGTCGAGCGCGGTGCCCGTGTGGTTCGAGCCGGTGCGCGTCGGCAGTCACCTGCTGACCGACGGCAGCCTGAGTGCGCCGGTGCCGGTCGAGGCGGCGCAGATGCTCGGGGCGGACAAGGTGGTCGCCGTCGACGTGGCCTACCGCCCCTACGAGGGCGTGCCTTCGAGCACGGCGGACTACGCCTTCCAGTCCATGCACATCCTGACCAATGCGCTGGCGCGCGAGCAGACGCGCAGTGCCGACCTGCTGATCAAGCTCGACCTGCACCACCTGATGCACGGCCGTTTCGACCCCGAGGCGCTGATCGATGCCGGCGAGGCTGCGCTGCTGGGCATCGCGGGTTCGCTGCGCGGGCCCTGACCAGCCGGGCCGTCGCGTCGACAGCGGGCCGGGCCCGCGACCCGGTCCGCGGACTGCGTACGCTGGAGTGGCGCGGCGCCCGGACTACCGCTTCCTCGGCGGCGCCGGGGCAGGCCGGCGACCGTCGAACAGATGGGCGATGGCCAGCCACGGATGCCGCCAGAGCATGCGCGGGCCCGCATGGCGCATCACCTCGCGAACGGCCTCACGCTGCGCACGCCCATAGCAATGGATGGGGCAGTTGACGCAAGTCGGCTTGGCGGGCCCGTACGGGCACAACGACAGCCGCTTGCGCGCGTAGTCGAGCAAGCCCGCGCACTCGGTGCACAGGCGACCGTCGCCTTCGTGTCGGGGCGCGGTCGGGTGATGGTCGCGGCAGTAGAGGCGCAGCATCGCCGCGATCGTGCGTTGTTCGCGGCTCAGGCGTGGCGTGGCCATGCGCCGGATGCGCTCGGCATCCCGTGCGGCCTTGGCGGCCGCTGGATCGATGACGGGCTTCATGGCGCGATTCTGGCCGCGGGCTGTCTGCATCGGGCTGCGATGGGTCAAGGCCCGATAGCGTCGGCCGCGCTTTGGCGGCCAGGCACCCGCAGCCGCAGGTCGAAGGCAGCGCGGCTGGCGTCTACGCCACGCGCCCGAACCACAGCACCGACAACGCCGACCCGGCCGCGATCAGGATCGCGGCAAGCCCTGCCAGCAGCGCGGTGAGTTCGGTTTCGCGTTTCTGGACCTGCAGGCGCGTTCCGAGCTGCCGGTAGACGCCGCGCAAGGCTTCGGCGGTGCCGGCGTGGTGGTATTCGCCACCGGTCATGCGCGCCACTTCGCGCAGCGTCGGCTCGTCCAGTTGCAGGTACATCGCCAGGCCATAGCCGTCGGCGGCGTGGCCATCGGGGGTTCCCAGCCCGACGACGTGGATGCGAACGCCGCGGTCGGCGGCCATCCTGGCCGCTTCCAGCGTGTCCACTCCGGTGGTGCGGCGGCCGTCGCTGAGCAGGATGATCGCGGCCGCGTCGAAGGAGCCCGGGGCCACCGCTTCGATGGTCTTGGGCGCGGGCTTCTGCTTCTCGTCCAGGCTGCGCCCCTGGCGCTGCGGGCCGAAGGTCATTTCGGCCAAATCGATGCCGTGGTCGGGGAACAGTTCGGCCAGGCACAGCACGATGGCGCTGCCGATGGCGGTGCCGCGCTGCATCTGGATGCGGTCGATTGCGCCGATCAGCGCCGGGCGGTCGAGGGTCGCCTGCTGCGCCACCTGGGCGCTGCCGGCGAAGGTGACGATGCCGACGTCGACATGGCGGGGCAGTTCGTTCAGGAAGGCCCGGGCCGCCTGCTGCGCGGCCACCATGCGCGTGGGCTCGACGTCCTTCACGCGCATGCTCAACGAGACGTCGATGGCCAGCATGATCGTCGACCGGGCCCAGGGCAGCGTGACCGGCGCGCTCGGGCGCGCCACGGCCAGCAGGAGCAGGGCGAGGGCGAGTAGGATGAGCGCCGCAGGCACATGCCGCCGCCAGTTGCGGCCCGATGCGCGCCGTGCGATGCCCACGTCGCTCAGCCGCAGCGCCGGCTTGCCCGGCCGCCGCAGCAGCCACAGGTACGCGGCCGGCAGCAGCGGCAGCGCCAGCAACAACCACAGGTTCTGGGGCCAGAGAAAGCCCATGGGCGCGGCGGGCGCCGCTCGAGCGTCCGCGGGGGGAGCGATACGTCGGATTCTGTCGCAGCAAGGGGCGGCGCGCTCATGTCCGGGTCTTCGACGGCCGCCTCACGGTGCACCACATCGCCACCCGGCGGCGGACCCCTGAGCGCCCGATGGGCCAGGCCCGCGACGCAGCCATGCCGGAAGCTCGCGGGCCGCGGCACCGAGGCCACTGCCGCCTCGTCCGCGTCGACGCGGTTGGGTCGAAACAGGCGCCTGCCCGTTCAGGGTGCGCGCGCCGCCGCCCCGGTGCAGCGCCCTTGCGCGTCGAGCGCCATCCAGCGCCGCAGCCATTCGCGCTCGCGGCGATTGGCATGGGTCGTGGCCATCTTCTCCTCCGGGCTCTGGTCGGGGCGGAAATCGAAGGCCCGCCGCGCCATCGGGTACATCTGCAGCTCCACCGGCACGCCGCGCTCCGACAGCAGGTAGAAGGCGCGCCCGTTGACCATGCGGCGCAGTTCCAGATCGGCGTCGCCGATCAGCATCAGCACCGGCGAGCGGATCTGCCGAACCTCGGGCGCCACCGAGAACAGCTGTTGCGGCTCGGGTGCATTGGGGTTCTGGAAGTGGCCGTACCAGGCGACGATCGGCCCGACGTCCTGCGGCCGCTTGGCCGCCAGGCGGATGGCGAAGTACGGCCCGCGCGACTTGGCGACGATGCCCGCCGGCTGACGGCAGGCATCGGGGTGCGCGCGCAGCGCGGCGAGTGCGGCCTCGACGTCGTCCTCGCTTTCGGGCACGTGCCGATCCGGCCAGCGCTCGATCATGTTGGCCGCGAGCCAGTCGGGGGCCATGACCAGAAAGCCGTCACGCGCCAGCGCCTGCACATGGGTGCGGTCGACGTCCTCGTAGCCACGCTTGGCGTGGATGTAGAGCACCGCCGGCCAGGGGCCGCGACCGTCGGGCCGGGCGATCTCGACCGGCACCTCGACACTGCCGTGGCGCACGGTGGCACGCTGCAGCGATTGCGCCGCTGCATCTGCGGATGCGCAGGCGAGGCCGAGCGCGAGTGCGCCGGCGCCGAACACGCTGCATAGGCGGCGGTCCATCGCGAATCCTCCTGGATGGCAAAGCGATACGGCAGTATGCGCTGCGCCATCGCCTCTCGCGCGCTCCGGTGGTCGGGTTTCGCCTGCGACCCGCCTGGTGCTGCCGGTCAGTGGTGTTCCTGGCTCCGGCCGACGTGGGGGAAGTCGCGTCGGACCCCATCGACGAACAAAGGGCGGGCCGTTGCCGGCCCGCCCCGCAGATCCCGTGAACCAAGCTCAGGGAGCCGGCAGGATCACCTTGTCGATGACATGGATCACTCCATTGCTGGCAAACACATCGGTGGCCACGATCGACGCCTTGCGCATCCGCTGGTCGTTGATCATGAGCATCGAATCAATGGTGAAGGTGCCGCCCTGCAAGGTCTTGATCGGCGTGTTCAGCGGCACGTCGGCCTTCAACACGCGGCCATCGACCACGTGATAGGTCAGCACCGCGGTCAACAGCGCCTTGTCGGCCAGCAGGGCATCCTTGGTCACGTTGAGTTCGGTGAGCAGCTCGGCGAACGCGTCATTCGTGGGCGCGAAGACCGTCAGCGGCCCTTTACCGTTGAGCGCGTCCACCAGGTCGGCAGCCACCACGGCCTCGACCAGGATGCTGAACTGCGGCAACGATTGCGCGGTCTCGACGATGGTCTTGTTCGCGGGCAGGATCACCTTGTCGATGACGTGGATCACGCCGTTGCTGGCCAGCACGTCGGTGGCCGTGATGTTCGACGTGCGGTTGCGGCCGTCGGTGATGACCAGCTTGCCGCCGGTGGCATCCACCTTGAACACGCCGCCCTGCACGGTCGACACCGCCTTGCCCAGGGGCACGTCGGCAGCCTTCACCTGCGCAGGCAGCACGTGGTAGGTCAACACCGCAGTCAACAGGTCCTTATCGGCCAGCAACTGGTCCTTGGTGACGCCGAGCTCGGTCAGCAGCGCGGCGAAGGCGTCGTTGGTGGGCGCAAACACGGTGAAGGGCCCGGTGCCCGACAAAGTGGTTCCCAGGCCGGCGGCGGTCACTGCCTCCACCAGGATGGAGAACTCCGGCAGCGATTGCGCCGTTTCGACGATGTTCTTCGACGGCCCCTGGATGGTGACCTCGTCGTCATCGCTGCCGCAAGCAGCTACCAGCGAGATGGCCGAGACGGCCAACAGGGTTTTGAACCAGCGCAACATGAGACTGCTCCTTGTCGGGTTGAAAATTGACTGACGGAGCGAATTGTTGAACTGATCAGTATTCCATGTGACTTAGATGGTTATTGTTTCAACGAAGCTGTCTTTCGTACGGGTGTGTCGTCGTCCAGCTGGACCGCAGACACGTACGTCTCAACATCGCCAGGCCCCCGCTGCGGCGTCTGCGTCGCCGGAGCGCCTTGCCGCTACGGGGGGCAGGCGCGCGCAGCGTCGCTGCGCGCGGGGCGCAGCGGCGATTCCTGCCCGACGAAAGGCCTGGGGTCAATTGACATCTGTATCGCGCGTGGTCGATATGCCAACAGCCCCTAGAACTTGCCGAACTTCAGGTAGGCCTCGACCGGGTCCATGCCCGAGACCAGCGCGCGGCGCATGTCGGATTCGGTGGCGACCACTTCCTCGGTCTTGGCGACCACCTCTTCGGCCAGCGCGGCGGGGATGATGACCACGCCGTCGCGGTCGCCCAGCAGGTAGTCGCCGGTGTGGATGGTCACGCCGCCGATGTCCACCGGCTCGCCATAGGCATGCGGGATCCAGCGCGCCACGATGTCCGACGGCGTCAGGAACGAGCAGAACACCGGGAAGCCCTGCTCCAGCACCAGGTCGGTGTCGCGCGAGCCGCCGTCCACCACGTAGCCAAGCACGCCGCGGGCGGCCAGCGTCTGCGCCGACAGTTCGCCCATCAGCGCGACTTCGTGGTTGTGCGGCTGGCAGACCACCACGTGGCCCGCCGGCGCCTTGGCCAGCAGCGTGCACCAGCCCAGCAGGCAATCGTGCCGGCTCTTGCTGCGGTCGATGTGGCCGGCCACGGTCCACACCGGGCCGGCTAATCTCTGCCCCGGCGCGATCGACTTGATATGCGGCGGCAGCACGATGTGCTCGTGGCCCATGGCGCGCAGCACGTCGTGCACGGCGCCGCTGTAGCAGGCGGAAAGGCGTTGGGTAAGGGTGTCAGGGTTCATGACTCGTCTCCAGTCTCGAAAGTTGCGGACAGCGGGTTCACCCACCAGTCGCCGTCGAAGCGGTGCCGCAGGAAGTCGACGAAGCCCAGCACCTTGGTCGGCACCAGCCGTGGCGAGGTATAGACCGCGTGGATTTCCTGCGACGGCAGTGTCCAGGCGGTGAGCAGCGGCTGCAGCACGCCGTCGCGCACCGAGTCATGCGCCACGTACCAGGGCAGGGCGGCCAGGCCCAGCCCGGCGCGCGCCGCGGCCAACAGCGCGGACAGGTTGTTGCTGCGCAGCGGGCCCTGCACCGGAATCATCAGCGACTCGCCGCCGGCGCCGGCAAAGTGCCAGCGCTCGTCGCCCTGCACGCTGCTGTAGATCAGCGCCTCGTGCTCGGCCAGCGCCTGCGGCGTGGCCGGCGTGCCGCGGCGCTTCAGGTACGCGGCCGAGGCCACCAGCACCCACGGGTTCAAGCCCAGATAGCGCGCGCCGAGCGACGAATCGGCCAGCCGGCCCATGCGGATGGCCAAGTCGACACCTTGCTCGACGAGGTTGACGTAGCGGTCGTCGAAGCTCAGGTCGATCTGCAGCCCCGGGTGCTGCTGCATGAAGCGCAGCACCAGCGGCGTCAGCACGCGCCGGCCGAAGGCCACCGAGCTGCTGATGCGCAAGGTGCCCTGCACGCGCGACTGCATCAGCGTGGCCAGGTTGTCGGCGTCCTCCAGCTCGCGCACGATGGCCTTGGCCTTGTCGTAGTACGCGGCGCCCACCTCGGTGGGCGTGACGCCGCGCGTGCTGCGGTGGAACAGCCGCGCGCTCAAGCGTGCCTCCAGCGCCGCCACGTGCTTGGTGGCGGTGGGCTGCGTCAGTCCCAGGTCGGCCGAGGCGCGGCTGAAACTGCCGGTCTCGACCACGCGGATAAAGAGCCGCAAGCCGGCCAGCGTGTCCATGCGCCGCACTGTAGCGGTAGCGCGTGTTGCCTTAAGCTCACGCGATGCACTACGACACCGACCAGCGCGACCACGGCCTGCCGCACGACCCCTTCAAGGCGCTGGTGGTGCCGCGGCCGATCGGCTGGGTGGCCACGCTGGACCGCGAAGGCCGCGCCAACCTGGCGCCCTACAGCTTCTTCAACGCGGTGAGCGACCGGCCGCCGATGCTGATGTTCAGCAGCGGCGGCACCAAGGACAGCCTGCGCAACATCCTGGACACGGGCGAGTTCACCTGCTCGATCGCCACGTGGGCGCTGCGCGAGCCGATGAATCTGAGCTCGGCGCCGGTGGCGCCGGGCGTGGACGAGTTCCAGATCGCCGGGCTGGGCAAGGCCGCGTCGCGCCGCGTCGCGCCGCCGCGCGTGGCCGAGTCGCCCGCCGCGTTCGAATGCAGGCTGTGGCAGGCGCTGCCTCTGCCGCGGGCCAAGCCGGGCCGGCCGCCGGCCTACACGCTGGTCATCGGCACCGTGGTGGCGGTGTACATCGCCGACGAATTCATCCGCGACGGCCGCGTTGACAGTGCGGCGATGCGGCCATTGGCCCGGCTGGGCTACATGGACTACGTCAGCTACGGCCCCGAGCAGGTGTTCACGATGGACCGGCCACTGGCCAGCGAGGACGGGCAGCGCGCCGTGCTGCCCACCGGCCCCTGGGACGGCGTGTACCGCTAGGCGACCCATGCACAAGGCACTGGACATCGGCTTCGTCGGCCTGGGCGTGATGGGCAGGCCAATGGCCGGCCACTTGGCGCGCGCCGGCCACCGGCTGCGGCTGCACGATGCGCGGCCCGGCGTGGCCGAGGCGCTGGCCCACACGCTGGGTGGAGATGCGCGCGACTTCGACTCGCTGGTCGCATTGGCCGAAGGCAGCGACATCGTGATCACCATGCTGCCCAACGGCCAGGTGGTGCAACAGGTGGCCTTGGGCGAGCCGGGTCTGGTGCAGGGCTTCAAGCCCGGCGCGCTGCTGCTCGACACTTCGTCGGCAGAACCTTGGCTGACGAAGCAGACGGCCGCCGCGCTGGCCGAGCGCGGCGTGGCGATGGTCGATGCGCCGGTGTCCGGCGCGCAGTGGGGCGCCGAGGCGGCCGAGCTGGTGTTCATGGTCGGCGGCAGTGCAGCCGACGTGCAGCGGGTGCAGCCGCTGCTGCTGCGCATGGGCCGCGCGGTGCACCACGTGGGGCCGCTGGGGGCCGGCCACATGATGAAGTGCATCAACAACCTGATCACCTCGATGACCTTCAGCGCCACGATGGAAGGGCTGACGCTGGGCAAGCGCGTGGGCCTGGACCCGGCGGCGATGGTGGCCGTGCTGAACGAATCCACCGGCGGCTCGTGGATCACCAGGAACCACATCGCACAGCGCGTCATCAGCCGCAGCTTCGACGACCCCTTCAAGCTGGAGCTGATGCTCAAGGACATCGGCATCGCGCTGGGTCTGGCGCAGGACGCGCAGCTGCCGATGCCGCTGTCCGGCCTGGGCCAGCAGCTGTGGCGGGCGGCGAACCTGGCGGCCGGGCCGGGCGCCAGCGTCAGCGCGCTGGCGCGCTGGGTGGAGCAGCAGGCCGGCGTGGACGTGACGCCGGGCGCGGAGGGCAATGCACCATGAGTCCTGAAGAACAACTGGCCCACTTCGTCTGCACGCTGCAGGCCCGCGACGTGCCGTCCGAGGCGCAGCGCATCGTGCGGCTGGTGGGCATGGCCGCGCTGGGGGCCGGCATCGCCGGCGCCGGCGAAGACGGCATCGAGCCGCTGCGCGCGCTGCTGCTGGAGCGCGGCGGTGCGCCGCAGGCCACCAGCCTGGTCTTCGGCGACAAACTGCCCGCGGCCAGTGCGGCGCAGCTGAACGGCACGATGTGCCGCGCGCTGGACTATTGCGACGCGATGGCGCCGGGCATCCACATCGGCTCGTCGCTGTTCCCGGCGGCACTGGCCGCGGCCGAGGCCGTCGGCGGCTGCAGCGGCGCCGAGTTTCTGGCGGCGCTGGCGGCCGGTGCCGAGCTGAGCTCGCGCTTCAACCTGGGCGAATCGCAGTACGACGGCTTCGACCCGACCGGCATTGCCGTGGTGTTCGCGCCCACCGCGGCGGCGGCGCGCATCCTGAAGCTGACGCCGCGGCAGACGCTGCATGCGCTGGCGCTGGCCTTCAACCGCTGCGGCGGCAGCTTCCAGAGCAACATCGACGGCTCGCTGGCGGTGCGCGCGATCCAGGGCTGGGTGGCCGAGACCGGCGTGGTCTGCGCGCAGATGGCGCAGCGCGGCTTCACCGGGCCGCACCACTTCCTGACCGGCCTGTACGGCTACGGCCACCTGTACGGCCGTGGCCGGCTCGACGTGCAGGCCCTGGTGGCCGGGCTGGGCCGCGAGTGGCGGCTGCTGAAGATGATGTTCAAGAAGTACCCGAGCTGCGGCGCCACGCAGGGCATGACCGAGCTGGTGCTGCAGGCGGTGCACGAGATGGACCTTCAGCCCGAGCAGGTGGCGTCGGTACTGGTGCGCCAGCCGCCGTACTCCTTCAAGCTGGTGGGCCAGCCCTGGCGCATCGGCGAGAACCCGCGTGTCGACGCACAGTTCAGCGCGCAGTACTGCGTGGCCAATGCCATCGTGCGGCGCAGCTCGAAGCTGGTGCACTTCCGGCCCGAGCACATCGTCGACGCGCAGGTGCAGCAGCTGATCCCGCGCGTACAAGTCGAAGGCGCGGCGGACATGAACCCCCGCGGCCACACGGCGGTGGACGTGAGGATCCAGACGACCGACGGGCGCGTATTCGACCGCGGCCTGGACATCGCGCCGGGCTTCCCGGGCAATGACCTGAGCGATGCACAGCAGCAGGCGCGCTTCGACGACTGCATGGCCTATGCGCCGCGGCCGCTGCCGGCCGCGCAGCGCGCCGCCTTCGTCGATGGCCTGCAGCAGCTGGAGCGGCTCGACGACGCGCGCCGCCTGGCGACGCTGCTGGTGGCGTGACGGGCGCGGGCCATGCGCATCTTCCTCAGCCATGCCAGCGAGAGCAAGCCGCTGGTGCGCCGGCTGACCGAGCCGCTGCCGGCGCATGTGTCGATCTGGCTGGACCGGGATGCGATGGCCCCGGGCCAGCGTTTCGCGCCGCGCATCGAGGCCGCGATCCGCAACGACTGCGACTTCGTGCTGGTGTTCATCGACGAACATGCGCTCGCATCGGACTGGGTGAAGCGCGAAAGCGTGCTGGCGCTGCAGCGACAGGCCGACCTGCAGCGCGCCTTCGTGCTGCCGGTGCTGCTGCAGCCGGTGGGGGAGCGCATGAAGGCACTGGGCATCGACCCGCAGGACATGCTGTACCTGGAAGCCACCGACCACAGCGACGAAGGCATCGCCGCGGCCGCACGCACGCTGGCCGACGAGTTGTTCAAGCACTGCAGCATGCTGGTCGAAAGCCTGCGCAGCGCCGACCGCCGCCGCATGCTCGACGAGCTGGCCGCGGAGACCACCGAGTTCAAGCAGGTGGCGTTCATGTGGCAGGCCTCGATGGGCAACAGCCTGGCGGTGCTGTCGGTGAACCAGGCCGCGTTCGACCATGTGCGCGACAGCCTGATGGCCTACAACGCGGTGTGCGAACGCTTCATCCCGCGGCTGGCGTTGCACCGCGATCGCATCACCTCGGCCTGGCGCGAGCGCCGCAGCCTGTGCGAGGACGTGCGCGAGGTGCTGGCCTCGATCGAGAACGACGTCTACCGCGGCGCGATGTTCCGCCTCAACGAGGTGATCGAGGCGATCCACCATCTGGACGCGTCGGGCGGCGCACCGCAGGAGGAGATGGCACGTCTGGATGCGCGCAAAGACGAGCTCAACGCCGCGGCGCGCCAGGCTCTGGAGCGCATGAGTGCGCAGGTGGCCGAGCTGATCGGCGACCTGGACAGCGAACTGGAGTGAGCGGTGCCGCTCTCGCGCCGCCGTTTGCTTCAAGCCGTGCTCGCCGCGGGCACGCTGCACCCGGCGCGCCACTCCGGTGCGGCGGGCGCGGCCGAGGGCACGCTGCCGCTGCGCCTGCTGCGCACCGGTGACCTGGGCGGCCTGCCCTGGGTCGAGATCGAACTGGGCGGACAGTCGACGCGCTGGCTGGTGGACAGCGGCGCCAGCGCCGCGCTGATCGCGCCGGCGCTGGCTGAACGGCTGGCGCTGCGGGCCCTGTCACCGATGCGCGTGGCCATGGCCGGCGGCGTGCAGACGCTGCAGCGCTATGCACTGCCGTCGTTGCCGGGCGCCGAGGCCGGCGCTGCGGCCATCGCGCTGGACCTGCAGACGCTGCTCGGCCCAGGCGCGCAGCGGCTCGACGGTGCGCTCGGCGCACCCTGGTTGAAGGAGCGCCGCACGCGTTTCGATTTCGAGCGTCGGCAATTGCGCTGGTTCTCGGGCGCGACGCCCGACACGGCAGCCGTTGCGCGCCTGCCAGTGCGCTGGGACGCGGGGCTGCCGGTGGTCTCGCTGGCGCTGGGTGCACGTCCGGCGGACGAGTTCGTCTTCGACACCGGCAATGCCGGCGCGCTGGTGTTGTTCGCCCGGCGCGCCGCCTCGCTGCTGGCTTCGGCCGACCCGCTGCCCGAGACCGTGGTGCGCGAACTCGGCGGCACGGTGCGCGCGCGGCTGGCGCGGCTGGAGCTGCTGAGCGCGCCCGGCTGGCAGGCTCGGCAGGTGCCGATGGCGCTGGAGTCCGGCCAGGCCGCACGCCGCGGCATGCACTTCGACCGGCTGGCTGGCAGCCTGGGCGTGGCGCTTTTCGAGCCCGGCGCGGTGACGCTGGACGGCCCTGGCAGCCAGTTGATCGTCGAGCTACCCGGCCTGCCCGAGCCGCCCGCCTTGGCCGGTGGCTTCGGTTTCAGGCTGGAGGCCGGCGATTCGCTGGCGGTCAGCGCACTGCTCGACGGTGGGCCGGCAGCCGCTGCAGGCCTTCAGGTGGGCGATCAGGTGCAGGCCATCGACGCTGTCGATGCGCGCCAGTGGAGCGTGCCCCAGGCCTGGGAGGCGCTGGCCGGACGCGACGCGGTGTCGCTGCAGGTTTTCCGCGACGGCACTTCGCGCCGCGTCGCATTGCGGCGCGAGCGCTTCTTTCCGCTGCTGCGCTGACCCGTGCTCAGCAGCTTGCGCTGCCCTGGCGCCGCTCGAGCTCCAGCACTTCGTTGCCTCGCGTCAGCCGCATGCCGGACACCCCGACGAACTTGCCGCTGTAAGGCGCACCGCCGCCGATCGAGAACGATGCGATCGTCGTCTCGAACGGGCCCGTGACATTGAAGATGTTGGCCAGCGACAGGTTCACCGTCACCGGCACGTTTGGCGTGCCCAGCTCGCAGCCGGTGTTGTCGTCGCTGAACGCAAAGCGTCGCTGACCATTCTGCAACTCGACCCAGATGCCCTGGTTCAGCGGTGGCTTGAAGTTGAAGAACATGCGCACCTTGCCGTCGTCCGACACCGCCTCATTGATGTTCACGTATTCACCGCTGAAGCAGCCGGTCAGCACCAACCTTCGGCCGTCGACCCGGCCGGTGCCGGTGAGCGGGCAACCGGGCAGGTTGGCGCTGTTGTAGGTGATGTCGAACGCCGACGCGAACAGCGGGTCGGCATTCGCCGGCTGGATGTTGAAGGTGCAGTCTTCGTTGCCTGCCGCCCCGCAGGTGCTCAGCTTCTGGAAGCCAGGCTGGGAGGCGTCGCCGTCCTGGAACCAGCTGCCGCCGGCCGAGCCGATGAAACCGAGCACCAGCAGCGCGCCGCCCCCGCAGGCTGACAGCGCGGCCGCGGCGGCCAGCATGGCCAGGCGCGTCGAAAGGAACCGGGGTCTGGACATGGATGCATCTCCTGAGTGGCGGCGACGCCGCCTTGCGCCCGCGCTTCTAGTACAGGCGCGGGTGCATTGCAATCCCCAGATTCGCTTGGCCGCGTTGGCGCTCGGGCCCGATCGCCAACGCCATTCATCGGCGGAATAGCTGATATCCGACGGCTTGGATTCACAAGCGCGACGTGCGACCCCAGCATCGCAGCCATTCAACCAGGAGAGTTCCATGGCAAGGATGAAGGCCATCATGGCCGCGGTGCTGGTGATGGAGAAAGAAGGCGTGTCGCAGGCCTTCGGCGTGCCCGGTGCCGCCATCAACCCGCTGTATGCGGCGCTGCGCGAGCGCGGCACCATCGCCCACGTGCTGGCGCGCCACGTGGAAGGTGCGTCACACATGGCCGAGGGCTACACCCGCGCGGTGGCCGGCAACATCGGCGTGTGCATCGGCACCAGCGGCCCCGCCGGCACCGACATGGTCACCGGCCTGTACGCGGCCAGCGCCGATTCGATCCCCATCCTGTGCATCACCGGCCAGGCGCCGCGTGCCCGCATGCACAAGGAAGACTTCCAGGCGGTGGACATCACTGCCATCGTCAAGCCGGTCACCAAGTGGGCGACCACGGTGCTGGAGCCGGCGCAGGTGCCGCGCGCCTTCCAGCAGGCCTTCCACCTGATGCGCTCGGGCCGCCCGGGCCCGGTGCTGATCGACCTGCCGTTCGACGTGCAGATGGCCGAGATCGAGTTCGACATCGACACCTACGAGCCGCTGCCCGCGTACAAGCCGACGGCCACGCGCCCGCAGGTGCAGAAGGCCATGGCGATGCTGCAGGCGGCCGAGCGGCCGCTGATCGTCGCCGGCGGCGGCATCATCAATGCCGACGCGTCGGACCTGCTGGTGGAGTTCGCCGAGCTGACCG
>ERZ1645186.31-NODE-31-length-22864-cov-9.590293_pt1 | contig 22864 bp, 28 predicted proteins | sample MGYA00575349_ERZ1645186 | MGnify/ENA primary metagenome ERZ1645186 (study PRJEB40839, sample SAMN11282943) | freshwater sediment metagenome | isolation source: river sediment | host: Sediment | place: India: Nawabganj, Kanpur | collected 2015-12-17 ...
GCGGCTGCCGGCCAGGTGCTGCTGTTGCGGGCCTACGAAAGCACCGGCTTCGATGGCTGGGGCGAAGACGACCGCGCCTGGGCCAGCCGCAGCGCGCTGCAGGCCGTGGGGGAGCGGGCACCCCCTGAAGCCTTCCTGGCCGCGCGTGCGCAGGCCGCGCTGACGCGGCTGGCCCCGCGCGACCCGGTGCTGGCGCGCTGGCAGCCGGCTGCGGCGCGGCAGGGCGCCTGGATCGCCGCGCTGGCGCTGCTGGCCTTCGTCGCCGGCATGCTGGTCGACCGCGTCGGCAGCGCGCAGCGCATCAACCTGCTGGCCCCGCCGGTGTGGGCGTTGCTGGCCTGGAACCTGGTGGTGTACCTGCTGCTGCTGGCCGGGTGGTTGCGCCGGCCGGCGGCGCCAGGGGCGCTGCGCCGCGCCGTGTCCGGCGCCTGGACGCGCTGGCGCGCGCGGGCCCTGCAGTCGGGCGCGGGCGGCAGTGCCGGCGTTTGGCATGCCTTTGCCGCCGACTGGGCGGCCTGCAGCGCGACGCTGCAGGCCGCGCGCATTGCGCTGGCGTTGCACCTGGCGGCGGCCGCCCTCGGCCTGGGGCTGATCGCCGGCCTGTACCTGCGCGGCCTGGTGCTCGACTACCGCGTCGGTTGGCAGAGCACCTTCCTGCAGGCTCCCGCGGTGCAGGCCTTGCTCGCCACGCTGCTGGCGCCGGCCAGCGCAGTGTCGGGCATCGCCGTGCCCGACGCGGCCGGGGTTCAGGCGCTGCGGCTGCCGCAGGCCGAAGGGGTGGACGCCTCCGGCGCGCCGTGGATCCACCTGTACGCGCTGCAACTGATGCTGCTGGTGCTGCTGCCGCGGCTGTTGCTGGCTCTGCGCTGCGCGCTGCGCGCCCGTGCCCTGGGGCAGCGGCTGCCGCTGCCGCTGCACGAGCCCTACTTCCAGCGCCTGCTGCGCCACGCCCAGGGCGGCCCGGTGCGAGTGCAGGTCTGGCCGCATGCGCGCGCGCCGGATACCGCGGCCGCGGCACGGTTGCGGCTGCTGCTGCAGCGCGTGCACGGCGAGGGACTGGCGCTCGAACTCATGCCGGTCGTGCCCTATGGGAGCGAGGACGCGTTGGCTGCGCCCGCTGACCGGGCCTCGCACATCGTGCTGTGCGACCTGGGCGCGACGCCCGAGCCCGAGAGCCAGGGCCGGCTGCTGCGTGCGCTCGGCGCCCCGGAGGCCGCGCCGCTGCTGCTGCTGGACGAGGCAGCGTTCGTGCGTCGCTTCGGCGCGGCCTCGCCGCGCGTGGACGAGCGCCGCCAGGCCTGGCGCGACTTCGCCGCAGCGCTGGGCAGCAGCGCGGTCTGCATCGACCTGCAGTCGGCCGACCTGGCACAGGCCGAGGCCGCACTGCAGGCCGGGCTGGACGCCGTGCCGGGCGCCTCGCGCGAGCCTGCCTTGCCATGAGCGAGCCGGTGCACAGCCTGCAGCTGAGCCTGGTGTCGCACACCAACGTCGGCAAGACCACGCTGGCGCGCACCCTGCTCGGAAGGGATGTCGGCGAGGTGCGCGATGCCCCGCACGTCACCGAGTTCGCCGACGCCTACGAGATGCTGCGCACGCCGCAGGGCGAGACGCTGCGGCTGTGGGACACGCCCGGCTTCGGCGACAGCGTGCGGCTGCTGCGGCGCATGCAGCAGTCCGGCAACCCGCTGGGCTGGTTCCTCAGCCAGGTGTGGGACCGCTGGCGCGACCGGCCCTTCTGGGCCAGCCAGCAGGCGCTGCGCCACGTGGCCGAAACCACCGACGTGGTGCTGTACCTGGCCAGCGCCGCCGAGGACCCGGCGGCCGCCGCCTATGTCTCCAGCGAGATGGAGTTGCTGCGCTGGGTGGGCAAGCCGGTGATCGTGCTGCTCAACCAGCTGGGCATGCCGCGCGAGAGCTCGCTGGAGCAGGCCGAAGTGCAGCGCTGGCGCGAACATCTGGCACCCTTCGGACTGGTGTCGCAGGTGCTGCCGCTGGATGCCTTCGCGCGCTGCTGGGTGCAGGAACTGGTGCTGCTGCAGGCTGTCGAGAGCTGCCTGCAGGGCGAGTGCCGTGCGCTGATGCAGCGCCTGGGCGAGGCCTGGCGCGCACAGCGGCTGGCGGTGTACGAGGCGTCGGTGGACGCACTGGCGCACAGCCTGGCGCAGCTGGCGCTGTCGCAAGAGCCGCTGGCCGAGCAGGGCGCGCTGCGCAGCGGCCTGCGCCGGCTGGGCACCGCGCTCGGGCTGGCCGCCGACGAGCGCAACCCGGTGCTGCTGGCGCAGGCGGCGTTGGCCGAGCAACTGGATGCCGAGGTGCGCGCAAACACCGCGCGGCTGATCGAGCTGCACGGCCTGTCCGGGCAGGCGCAAGGCGAGATCCTGCAGCGCATGGCCGAGCATTTCCAGCTGCAGCTGCGCATGGACGAAGGCAAGGCCGCCCTGCTGGGCGGCGCGCTGACCGGCGCGCTGGTCGGCCTGAAGGCCGACATCGCCGCCGGCGGCCTGACGCTGGGCGGCGGCATGCTCGCTGGCGGGCTGCTCGGCGCGCTGGGCGCCGCCGGGCTGGCACATGCGGTGAACCTGGTGCGCGGCACGGACCGTTCATGGATCGCCTGGAACGCCGAGGCGCTCGACACGATGCTCGAAGCCGCGCTGCTGCGTTACCTGGCGGTGGCGCATTTCGGGCGCGGCCGGGGCGAATGGACGCGCTCCGAGACGCCGCCGCACTGGAAGGCTGTGGTCGAGGGCGCGCTGGCGGCTGAAGCCGGGCCGCTGCAAGCGCTGTGGGCCGAGCGGGGCGACGAGGTCCCGGCGCTGGCCGCGCGCCTGCGACCGGTCATCGACCGCGCCCTGCGCGCGACCCTGCAGGCGCTGTACCCGCAGTCGCCGGTGCCGCACTGAGCGCTTGTGGAACCGGAACCCGCGTCCGCGCATCCGACCCGGATCATGCAAGGCGCAAGTGACCTGCGACTGCGGCGTCGCACCCTGATCGGTGCGGCGCTGGCCGGCCTGCTGCCCCCGGCAGTGGCGGTGCCGCCGCTGACGCGACCCATTCCTTCCAGCGGCGAGGCCCTGCCGCTGATCGGCCTGGGCAGCTGGATCACCTTCAACGTCGGCCAGGACCTGCAGGCCCGGGCCCAGTGCGTTGAGGTGGTGCGCGCCTTCTTCGCCGCCGGCGGGCGGATGATCGATTCGTCGCCGATGTACGGCTCCTCGCAGCCGACCATCGGTTACGCGCTGGCGCAACTGGGCATGCCCAAGGCGCTGTTCTCGGCCGAGAAGGTGTGGACCGGCGACGCCGCGCGCGGCGCGCTGCAGATCGAAGCCTCGCGCGCCTTCTGGGGCGTGCCGCGCTTCGACCTGCTGCAGGTGCACAACCTGCTGGCCTGGCAGCAGCAGCTGCCGGCGCTGTTCGAGATGAAGGCCGCCGGGCGGCTGCGCTACGTCGGGATCACCACCTCGGAAGGGCGGCGCCATGCCGAGATCGAGCAGCTGATGCGCACACAGCCCATCGACTTCGTGCAGATCAGCTACAACCTGCTCGACCGCGAGGTCGAGCAGCGCATCCTGCCGCTGGCGCAGGAGCGCGGCATCGCGGTCATCGTCAACCGGCCGTTCCGCGAAGGCGCGCTGCTGCGCCAACTGGCGAAGCACCCGATCCCCGGCTGGGCGGCCGAGATCGACTGCCGCCACTGGGCGCAGGTGGCGCTGAAGTTCGTCGTCACCCATCCGGCGGTGACCTGCGCCATCCCCGCCACCAGCCAGGTGGCGCACCTGCAGCAGAACATGGCCGCCGCGCGCGGCCCGCAGCCCGATGCCGCGCTGCGCCAGCGCATGGCGCGCGACGTCGCCGCCTTGTGACCGCGCCGCCGTGAGCGAGTGGTGGACCTACACGCCGGCGGACTTCCTGATGTTCGCGCCGCGCATCTACTGGCGGCTGTTCGAGGCGCTGAACCGCGGTACCTGGCCCGCGGCGGTGTTGGCACCACTGGCCGGCCTGGCCTGGCTGGCCTGGGTGCAACGCGAAGCGGCGCGGCCGGGGCCGCGCGCCGCCACGCTGGCGGCTGTCGGGCTGGCGCTGGCCTGGGCCGCGAGCGCGCTGGCCTTCCTGAAGCCTTTGCTGGCACCGATCCACTGGCCGGCCGACCACGTGGTGCCGTGGTTCGTGGTGCAGGCCGCGCTGCTGCTGGTCATGGCAGCGGTGGGCGGTCTGCGTGCCGCGCCCTGGGCGGTACAGCGCCGCGCCGGCCTGGTGCTGCTGGGCTACGCGCTGCTGCTGCATCCGCTGTGGCCGCTGCTCGACGGCCGGCCCTGGCGCCAGGCCGAAGTCTTCGGCCTGGCGCCGGACCCGACGGCCATCGCCACGCTGGGCGTGCTGCAGTTGCTGCAGGCCACGACGCCGTCGCGCCGATGGCTGTGCCGCGCCGCCTGGGCGCTGCCGCTGGGCTGGTGCGTACTGAGTGCGGCCACGCTGTGGACCATGGGCTCGGCGCAGGGCGGGGCGCCGGCCGGCGCGGTGGTGCTGGCGCTGCTCGCGCGCGGCCGCCGCAGCCTATGATCCGCACCTCGCCCGCCCGCCGCTGCGCCATCGCCCCGCTCACGTGAAGGCACCGCTCGACTTCTATTTCGATTTCAGCTCGCCCTACTCGTACATCGCCTCCGAGTGGGTGGAGGCGCTCGCCGCCCGACACGGCCGCACGGTGCGCTGGCACGCCATCCTGCTGGGCGTCACCTTCCAGGCGGCCGAACTGAAGAGCCCGGTGGCCTACCCGATCAAGCGCGACTACAGTCTGCGCGACTTCCGCCGCTCGGCGCGCTTCGAAGGCGTGCCCTACCTGCCGCCCGACGAGTTCCCGATCCCCACGCAGAACGCCGCCCGCGTCTTCTGGTGGCTGCATGACCGCCGCAGCGCGAGCGCTGCGGTGGCCTGGGCACGGGCCGGGCTGCGCGCATATTTCACCCGCGGCGTGCCGCTGAACCAGCCATCGGCACTGCGCAGCCTGGCGGCCGAAGCCGGCCTCGATGCCGACGAAGCCGAAGCCGCCTGGACCGACCCGGTGTGGAAGGACCGGCTGAAGCGCGCCAACGACGAGGCCATCGTCGCCGGCGTCTTCGGTGCGCCGTTCTTCTTCGTCGACGGCGAGCCCTTCTGGGGCAACGATCGCAAGGCGCAGATCGAGCGCTGGCTGGCGCAGGGGCCGTTCTGACGCGGCCGCACCCTGAGGAGCAACGCATGAAGAAAACCGTGAAGTCGATGGTCGACGAGGCCACCGCCGCCATCACCACCTACAGCATCGAGGAGGCGCGCGACCTGCACGGCCGCGAGGACGTGCAGTTCATCGACATCCGCGACGTGCGCGAACTCGAGCGCGACGGTGTCATCCCCGGCGCCTTCCACGCGCCGCGCGGCATGCTGGAGTTCTGGGCTTGCGACGAGAGCCCGTATCACAAGAAGGTGTTTGCCGAAGGCAAGCAGCTGGTGCTGTTCTGCGCCGCCGGCTGGCGCTCGGCGCTGGCCACCAAGACGCTGCAGGACATGGGCCTGGAGCGCGTGGCGCACATCGACGGCGGCTTCAGCGCCTGGAAGGCCGCCGGTGCGCCGGTGGCCGAGAAGGCCGCAAAGGCCGACAAGCCGAAGCAGGCCTGATCAGCGCCGCTTGCCGCCCACGGCGGCGCGGTGCAGGTAGAAGCTGACCACCGGCGACTCGATCTTCGGCGCGCCGTCGGCGTCCACCACCGCCAGCTGCAGCGTGTGCTCGCCGCGGTCGCCGAGCGCGGTGGCCTGCCAGTCGTTCGGCGTGATGCGCGGGTTGGTGCTGCGGAACACCGTGGGCACCAGGTTGCCGTCGATCAGCACGCGCACCCGGTCGTTCGCCCGCAACGGTGGCGTCAGCTGCGCCGAGATGCCGAAGGCGCCGTCGTTGCTGTGCACCGAGTCCTGATTGGCCGGGCGGGTGATGAGCAGCTTGCGGTAAGCCGGTGCCGCGCTCGGCTGCGTCGGCGCGGGCGGCGTCACGGCCGGCGGGCTGACCACGTTGGGTGCCTCCACCTGCAGCGGCTTGGCGCCCGGCGAAGGCTTGTCGGAGAACACCGGCCCGGCCTTGTCCTTCGATTCGTAGACCGTCTGCGCCGCGGCCGACAAGGCACAGGCAGCCAGCGTGATGGCGATCGTGCGGCGGTACTTCAAGGCGGCTCCCCTTGCGGATCTGCACCGGATTGTTCCGCCGCGCGTGCCGGTCGCGGTCGCGGCCGACGTGAAGCCGGTCACGCCCACCCGGCGCCAGGCACTCTGCCAGAATGAAGTTCGGCCCGGAGACCGGACTTGGATCTTTGCCACCACCTTCGCATCCAGGCACACGCCAATGCGCTTGCCAACCACCGGCTCGGCGTGGCGATGGCCGGGCTGTCGGCGGCCGAATGGACGGCGCCGCGCACCAGCTTCTTCCCCAGCCTGTCACAGACCTTGAACCACCTGCTGGCCGTGGACGGCTACTACCTCGGTGCGTTGCATGGCGACGCGGGCCTGCGCGAGGCCTATGCCGCTTTCCGCCCGTGCCACAGCGCGGCCGACTGGCAGCTGCGGCAGCGCGCCAGCGACTTGCGGCTGGTGGACTTCTGCAACCGGCTAGATGCCGCGCGGGTCGGGGCCTGGGTCGAGCTGCCGCGCAGCGACCACGTGCAGCGCGACCGCGCCGGCCATGTGCTGGCGCACCTGTTCAACCACCAGACGCACCACCGCGGCCAGGTGCACGCCATGCTCGCCGGCACTGCGGTGGTGCCGCCGCAACTCGATGAGTTCATCATGCCCAGCGAGGCCCATCTGCGCGCGCCGGACATGCAGGCCTTCGGTTGGAGCGAGGCGGCGGTCTACGGCCCCGGCGCCTGAGCAGCCCATGGACCTGGACACGACGCAGCTCTTCGCCCTGGCCGCCGCACTCGGCTGGGCCAGCGGTCTGCGGCTGTATGCGGTCGTCTTCCTCACGGGTCTGGCCGGCGCCCTCGGCTGGGTCGACCTGCCCGCGGGCCTGCGTGTGCTGCAGCAGCCGCTGCTGCTGGGGGCCAGCGGGCTGATGCTGGCGGTCGAGTTCTTCGCGGACAAGGTCCCGGGCCTGGACTCGCTGTGGGACATGGTGCAGACCTTCATACGCATCCCGGCCGGTGCGCTGCTGGCGGCAGCGGTGTTCGGCGGCGACCAGGCCAGCTGGGCGCTGGTGGCCGGGCTGATGGGCGGCACGCTGGCGGCCACCAGCCACGTCGCCAAGGCCACCACGCGCGCCGCGGTGAACACCTCGCCCGAACCGTTCTCGAACATCGGCCTGTCGCTGCTCGGCGATGCGGCGGTGCCGACCATGTTGTGGCTGTCGTGGGAGCACCCTGGATGGTTCTTCGCCGGGCTGGCCGCGGCGCTGCTGCTGGCGATCGTACTGACCGTGCTGCTGGCGCGCTTTCTGCGATCCTTGATACGGCGCCTGCGCGGCGCGGCGACGCAGGGCGTGTAGACCCGGCTCCCGCTTGACCCCATCCCGGCGAACGAACGGGATGATCGACGAGAATTCCGCAGCGCCCTTCCGCCGCTGATCTGCATGCCTTCTCACGACCTTGCCGAAACCGCCCGCCCCGAGGGCTTCCTGCGCGTGCGCGACGCGCTGCGACAGCTCGGTCACGAGCCGGTGCCGCAGTGGCTCGAGGTGGCGGCGCGCACCTCGCAGGAGGCGGCCGACGCGCTTGGCGTGGCGCTCGGGCAGATCGCCAAGAGCGTGGTCTTCCGCCGGCTGGCCGACGACCAGCCGGTGCTGGTCATCGCTTCGGGCGACCGCCGCGTCGACGAGCGGCGGCTGGCGGCGGCCGCCGGCCCGGTGGGCCGGGCCGACGCGGCTTTCGTCAGGTCGGCGACCGGCTTCGCCATCGGCGGGGTCTCGCCGGTCGGTCTGGCGGGCGCGCCGGTGCTGCTGCTCGACCGCGAACTGCAGCGCTTCACCGAAATCTGGGCGGCGGCTGGCCATCCGAACGGCGTCTTCAGGCTCACGCCGCAGGAGCTGCAGCGCCTGACCGGCGCGCCCTGGGCCGACGTGGTGCAGGCATGAAGCAGAGGCCTGTAGCTGCGGTGCCCAGCCCCTGCGTCAACGTCTGCCGCATGGACGACACCACCGGCTGGTGCGAAGGCTGCCTGCGCAGCCTGTCCGAAATCGCCGCCTGGGGCGGCATGGGCGACGCGGACAAGCGGGCCGTCTGGCGATTGCTGCCCGAGCGGCGCGCAACCCGTGCACGTCTGCAGCGGGCCGCCGCGGCGGCAGGGGATAGCGCATGAAAACGATCACCTTCTGGTTCGACCCGATCTCGCCCTACGCTTACCTGGCCTTCGAGCACCTGCCGCAGGCGCTCGAGGGCTGCTCGTACAGCGTCGACTACCGGCCGGTGCTGTTTGCCGGGCTGCTGGGCCACTGGGGCCAGCTCGGCCCGGCCGAGATCGAGCCCAAGCGCGCCTGGACCTTCCGCCAGGTAGCCTGGCACGCGCACCAACTGGGCATCGACATGGACACGCCGGCGCAGCACCCCTTCAACCCGCTGCCGTTGCTGCGCCTGGGTCTGGCCAGCGCGCCATCGGGCGGTCTGCCGAACCGGCGCGTGGTGGAACTGCTGATGCGCCATGCCTGGCGCGGCGGCGCCGATGCCAACGACCCTGAGCGCCTGCGGGCGCTCGCGGCCGCCGTGGCGCCGTTGCGCGACCCCTTGGCCGAAGCCGTGAAGGCCGAACTGCGCGCGCACACCGACGTGGCCATCGAGCGCGGGGTGTTTGGCGTGCCCACCTTCGAGGTCGACGGCCGCCTGTTCTGGGGGTTGGATGCGCTGCCGATGCTGCGCGCCATGCTGCTGGGCGACCCTTGGTTCGACGGGCCCGAATGGGACGCCGCCGCCGTGCCTCGGCCCGGCGTGGTGCGCGGCAACTGATCCTCGCCGGCGGCGAAGCTGCTGCCGCCGCGAGCCGGCATCAGTCGTCGCGGCCGTGACCCTTGCCCTTGCTCTTGCCCTTCCCGTGGCCCTTCTCGGGGGCCGCGGCGTAGTGCCTCTGGTACCAGTCTTCCTGCACGAAGTAGACCGGTCGGCCACAGGCGTTGTAGTGCTTGCAGTGCTTGCCCCAGTCCTTGGCGTGGCCAGGCGGGACGTGCAGGTAAATGGGCTGGTACACCACCCGGCTGGCCGGCGCGGCGATGACCACCGGTTGTGGGTAGATGAGCACCGGCGGCGCGGCGACGCGGCCGATGTCGATCTGGCCGTAGAAGCCAGGCTGGCCCACGCTGATCGACACCCCCACGTCGGTGGCGGCCAGCGCGGGCAGGCCGGCGGCGGCGAGGGCGAGCGAAAGACAGAGCTTCTTCATGGGCGGGCGTTGCCGTGGGACATGGCTCTACAACGGCTGCGGCGCGCCTCAGGTGCACTGGCAGATGTGAACGGTGTGAGCAGATGTAAGCGGCAGCGGCCTGGCCGCCGCGCCGTCAACGCCAGGCGAATTGCGGTTGCTCGAAATGCGCCACGCGCGTCGGCCGGCCCCAGATGCAAAGCTCGCGGAACTGGTACAGCACCGCCGCCGTCGGCGCGGCGATCCAGCTGTCGCCCACCGGCATGCGCAGCACCGGGTGCTCGCTGTCGGTGCGCTCCTCGAGCATCGGCGCGTCGCCGCGCAGGAACTCCGTCACCGGAATGCGGTGGATGCTCTGCACCTCGTGCGGGTTGGGCTGCACGTCGCGCGCCGCGCCGGCCCACAGCAGCACCGGCGTGATGACATAGCCGGAGCGGGTGACGAAGTCGTCCAGGCGGCCGAGCAGGCTGTCCGCGCCGAGCTGCAGGCCCACCTCTTCGCGCAGCTCGCGCAGCGCCGCCTCCTCGGGCGTCTCGCCCGCGTCGATCCGCCCGCCCGGCAGCGCCCACTGCCCGGCGTGGCTGCGCAGACCGCCGGCACGCCGGGTCAGCAGCAGCGCGGCCTCGGTGCTCCAGCCCACGGGCTCGCGGATGCCGCTCAGCGCGGCGCCACCGCCCTCGTCGGCCACCGCCACCGCCACCGCCGCGGCGCGCAGCCCTGGCGTCTGCGCGCCGCGCACCTCGAAGCCGCGCAGGTGTTCGACGATCCGTTGCTTCAGCTGCGCGTCACGTTGCATCGGGGCGCGCGCCGTTCACCACTTGTTGCGCAGCTCGCGCAGCTTGACGAACACCGCCTGCGCATCGGGCTGCGCCGGCAGTTCGGGGAAGGCCTCGCGCAGCCGGGCGATCACGCCGGCGCTGTCCAGGCGGAAGAAGGTGTTGAACTGCTTTTCCTCGTCCAGCGTGGTGACCGGCGACGCCGCCGCATCATGGCCCTGCACCCTGGGCAGCAGCGCCTGCGCCGCGGCGTTGTCCGGCTCGCGATCGAGCGTGAAGCCGAGGTTGTTCTCGATGTAGTCGTGGCCCGGGTAGACCTGCGTGTTGCCCGGCAGCCGCGCCAACTGCTCGACGAAGGTGGCATACAGCGCCAGCGGATCGCCGCCGTTGTGGCAGTTGCCGGCGCCGGCGTTGAACAGCGTGTCGCCGGAGAACAGCGCCGGCGTGTCGGTGTGTGAGCGCAGGCAGATGTGGCACATCGTGTGCCCGGGCGTGTCCAGGCATTCCAGCTCAACCGTCCTGCCCACCTTGACGATGTCGCCGGCGTGCAGTCCACGGTCCACGCCGCGGATCCTGCCGCCGGCCTTGTGGTGGGCCAGCAGCCTGGCGCCGGTGGCCTGGATCACCGCGTCGTTGCCGCCGGTGTGGTCGAAGTGCTCGTGCGTGTTCAGCACCTGCGTGATCTGCCAGCCGCGCACCTTGGCGCGGTGCAGGCATTTCTCGTGGTCCAGTGGGTCGATGGCCAGCGCCTCGCCGGTCTCGCCGCAGGCCACCAGGTAGTTGTAGTTGCGGTAGGCGTTGCCAGTCCAGATGCGTTCGACGATCACTGCGGGCCTCCTCGGGTCACGAACCATCCTACCGCGGCGGCAGGTAGCGCCGGTCCGACCAGGTCAGCAGCCATTCGGGGCGGTAGGCGACGAAGATCGCCGTCAGCATGCCGGTGGTCACCGCGTCACCCCAGGCTATGAGCCAGCGGCCCAGTGTCAGCGATTCGGCGTCGGCGCCCGCAGGAGGCGGTTGCGTCAGCACCCACAGCACGCCAGTGGCGGCCATCGCCAGCAGTGTGGCGCCGAAGCCGCGCGCCAGGATATAGACCATCGGGTGCGCTGGCAGCCAGCGCCGTGTCGCCAGGCCAAGGGCCAGCGCCAGCGTGCCCGGCAGCACGCCGTTCCACCAGGCCAGTTCTCCGGCCAGCAGCGCCCAGGCCGCAGGCTCGGCCGCCACCGCGGGCCGCGCCAGCCACGCGGCGGCCGCGGCCGCGAGCAGCCAGCTCCAACAGGCCAGCGGCCAGCCGAACATCAGCACCGTCAGCGCCCCCATCGACAGCTGCACCGGCAGCCCGCCGGGCAGGTGCGCCGCGGTGCTCCACAGCCACGGCAGCAGCACCAGCGCGGCCAGCCAGGGGTGGCGCAACGCACCGCGGCGCAGTGTCTGCCACGGCTTGAAGACCGCCGCCAGCGCGGCCGCAGCCAGCGCCAGCAGCGCGGGCCAGGCGCTCACGCCGCCCCGACCAGGAAGTCCAGCAGCAGCCGTGTAGTGGCCTGCGGCTGCTCCTGCTGCACCCAGTGGCCGGCGCCAGGCAACGCGTGCAGGCCCAGGAAGCGGCTGCAGGCCTGCTGCTGCATGCGCTGCAGATCGCCCGGCTTCTGGTACATGCCCCAGTCGGCGGCGCCGGCGAGGTAGGCGGCCGGCACCTCGATGCGGCGGCCGGCGAACATCTGCTGCTCGGCCACGCAGGGCGGGTGCGTGCTGCAGCGGTACCACTGCAGCCCGCCCTGGAAGCCGGTGCGCGCGTACTCGCCGGCATACACCGCCAGCGAGGCCTCCGGCAGCCAGCGGCAGGCCGCCACCTGATCGGGCGTCGGCGCGTGCGCGGCCACGGTCTGGGCCATGCCCTGATCGAGATCCATGATGTAGTAGGTGGGCATCTGCGCCAGCGTCTCGGCGCGCCAGTCGGGCAGCGGCTGCGGGTGGTTGCCAGGCCAGTCGGCGCTCTTCACGTGGTAATAGGCGCGCAGGAAGGCGTGCACGCCTTGCGGGCAGTGCCACATCTCGGCATTGGCCTTGCGCGTGCCGTAGTGCAGCTGGTAGTGCTTGCGCGGCCGCGGCAGCGCGGCCAGCGTGGCCGCCAGGTCGGCCGGCGCTGCGGGCCCGCCCCAGCCGGGCAGCGGCGTCGGGCCGCCGAAGGGCGCGCTCATCATCACCAGGCGGCGGAACACGTCGGGCCGCAGCAGCGCGCACCAGGCCGCGACCAGCGAGCCGAAGTCGTGGCCGATCACCGCCGCCGCCTCGCGGTGGCCGGTGGCCGCCACAAGGCCCAGCGCATCGCGCGCCAGGTTCAGCAGGCCGAAGGGGCGCAGGTCGGCGTCGTAGTCGGTCGACCAGCCGGTCGTGCGTCCGTAGCCGCGCTGGTCGGGCGCGAGCACGTGGTAGCCGGCCTCGGCCAGCGGCAAGAGCTGGTGGCGCCAGCTGTAGGCCAGCTCGGGGAAACCGTGCAGCAGCAGCAGGCAGGGGGCGGCCGGGTCGCCAGCTTCCAGCACGTGCAGCTCCAGGCCGTTGACGTCGGGCACATGCCGCGAGCGCACGCCGGCGGGCAGCGGCAGGTCGGGCCACTCAGCCACGGGCGCCTCCCGGCGCAGGCAGTTCGGCCGCGGCCAGCGCGGGCGCCACCACGGCCAGCAGCTCGCCGCGCAGCCACTGGTGCATCGGTTCGGCCTGGTGGCGCTGGTGCCAGAGCATGAACATCGGCATCGGCGGCGTGGCAAACGGCGGCGCCACGGTGGCGAAGCCGCGCAGCAGGCTGGCGCGCAGCAGCCCCGGCAGCGTGGCCACGAAGGGCGTGCCGCGCAGGAACGGCGCCACGCCAGAGAAGCCCGCCACCGTGACGGCAAAGCGGCGGCTCAATCCCCGCTCGTCGATGACACGGTCGATGTCCAGCCTGCCGCGGGTTTCGTGGTGCACCGCCACGTGCTCGGCGGCGAGATACGCGTCGAGCGTCTGCGGCGCGTCGCGCGCGGCGGCGTCGTAGTAGACGAGGTAGCGGTCGTCGAACAGCCGGCGCTGCACCACGTCGGCCGCATCGGGCGGGCGTGGCGTGATGGCCAGCTGGCATTCGCCGCTGCGCAGCAGGTCGGCGCTGGGCACTCCCGAAGGCACGATGCGCAGCGCCAGCCGGGGCGCGCGCACGCGGGCGTGGTGCAGCAGCAGCGGCAGCAGCAGGTCGCGCTGCAGGTCGTTGGCGGCGATGGTGACCGTGCCTTCGAACGCGGCCGGGTCGAAGTTGCCACTTTCGGCGAAGGCGCGCAGCCCGTCCAGCAGGCGGCGCGCCGGGCCGGCCAGCGCCTCGGCCCGCGCCGTGGGCACGATGCCGCGGCCCGACTTGACGAACAGCGCGTCGCCGGTGATGGCGCGCAGCCGCTCGAGCTGGTGGCTCACCGCCGACTGCGTCACCTCCAGCCTTGCGGCGGCGCGCGTCACCGAGCGCTCGTCCAGCACCGCCAGCAGCACCTGCAGCAGCCGGCCGTCGATGTGCGAATGATCGATTCCGCTCATGGGTGGCATCAGTATCGCCCCGTTTATCCGCAGCCGGCGCCGCCGCACACTGCCCGCACTGCCACCACCCGACAGGACAGACCATGGCCGCAAGGCGACAAATTCCCGGCACCACGCTGTTCGACGGTGCCCAGGCGCGCAAGGGCTACGCACTGAACAAGATGTGCTTCAGCTTCAACGACGCCGCTAACCGCGCGGCCTTCCAGGCCGACGAGCCCGGCTATTGCGCGAAGTACGGCTTGAACGCCGAGCAGCGCGCCGCCATCCAGGCGCGCAACGTGCTGCAGCTGATCGCGGCCGGCGGCAACGTGTACTACCTGGCCAAGTTCGCCGGCATCTTCGGGCTGGACGTGCAGGACCTGGGCGCCCAGCAGACCGGCATGAGCAAGGACGAGTTCAAGGCCAAGCTGCTGGCCGCGGGGAGGGCCTGACCATGGCCACGCTCATCGGCGGCATCACCACCTCGCACGTGCCGGCCATCGGCCGCGCCATCGCCCGCAACCTGCAGGGCGACGCGTACTTCAAGCCCTTCTTCGACGGCTTTCCGCCGATCCATGACTGGCTGGCCACAACCCGGCCCGACGTGGCGGTGGTCATCTACAACGACCACGGGCTGAATTTCTTCCTGGACAAGATGCCCACCTTCGCGGTGGGTGCGGCGCCGGAGTACCGCAACGCCGACGAAGGCTGGGGCATCCCGGTGGTGCCGCCGTTCCAGGGCGAGCAGGCCTTGAGCTGGCACCTGATCGAATCGCTGATCGGCGAGGACTTTGACCTGACCACCTGCCAGGAGATGCTGGTGGATCATGCCTTCACACTGCCGATGGCGCTGCTGTGGCCGGGCAGCGCGCCGTGGCCGGTGAAGGTGGTACCGGTGTGCATCAACACCGTGCAGTTCCCGCTGCCATCGGCGGCGCGCGTCTACAAGCTGGGCCAGGCCATCGGCCGCGCCATCCGCAGCTGGGACGCCGACCAGCGCGTGGTGGTGGTCGGCACGGGCGGACTTTCGCACCAGCTGGACGGCGAGCGCGCCGGGTTCATCAACAAGGCCTTCGACCTGAAGTTCATGGACAGCCTGATCAGCGACCCGACCTGGGCGACGAAGTACTCGGTCACCGACCTGGTGGAACTCACCGGCACGCAGGGCGTGGAACTGCTGATGTGGCTGGCCACGCGCGGCGCGCTCGGCGAAAACGTGCGTCAGGTGCACCGGAACTATCACATCCCGATCAGCAACACGGCGGCTGGGACCCTGGCGCTGGAGTGTCGCTGAGGCCGGCGGATCGCTGAAACAACAAGAGAGGGTCGCGCAGGCGGTCCATCGCTGTTCGGGTGCCCTGGAAGGGCAGTTTGCGGGGGGCAACGAACAATATTTCTGCGCCCCGCTGGTCTGACCTGTGGCGGGCATCTGTGCTCGCACATCCGAGTGAAGCGTCGGTTGTTCGTGGGCACGGCTCAGGCCGCGGGCTGAGGTTTCAGGCAGCACCGCGCCACAGGTGGCTTGGGGACACTGTCGGGGTTGAACCCCACATCGCGCGTGAGCACAGCCCACAGGATGCGCGCGTTCTTGTTGGCCAGCGCCACCACGGCCTTGTGCCAACCCGCGCGCTCCTTGAGTTGCACCGGCCACTGGCCGATGCGGTCGCTGCGTTTTCCATTGAAGAAACTCTTAAGGAGCGCTGACTGAAGACTTAAGAGCGGCCCGGGCACGGTCTTCCTACAGTGCGTTCACGCCGTCGGAAGGGTTCGACGCGCGATCCACGCAAGAGGAACACCATGCAAGACCAGACTCTGATCTCCCCCCCGGCGCCGGCCCAGGCGCTGCAGACCCCCGAGGGCGCTGCAAGGTTCGACCTGTATGCGGGCATCCACAAGGCGCTGCGCCTGGCCCTGACGCGCACGCTGACGCGGGTCGGCAGCACCGATGCGACCGACGCCGCCGAAATGACGGCCGCGCTGCAGCAGGTGGACGGCCTGCTCGGCCTGTGCGAGCTGCACCTGAAGGACGAGAACGCGTTCGTGCATCCGGCGCTGGAACGCGCCCGCCCCGGCAGCGCGGCGCGGGTGGCGGCCGAGCACCGGCACCACGAGGAATCGATCGCCGACCTGCGCGACCTGGCGGCGCTGGTGGCGCACAGCCCGGAACCCGCCCGGGCCGCCGCGCTGCACCGGCTGTATCACGCGCTGGCGCTGTTCGTGGCCGACAACCTGCAGCACATGCACGTCGAGGAGACGGCGCACAACGCGCTGCTTTGGGCGTCGTACACCGATGCCCAGTTGCTGGCCATCGAACAGCAGATCGTGGCCTCGATCCCGCCGCAGGCGATGGCCGACGCGCTGCACTGGTTCTTCCCCGCGTTGAACGCGCCGGAGCGCGCCGCCATGCTCGCCGGCATGCGCGAGGGCATGCCGCCCGAGCCCTTCGTCGGCGTGCTCGGCATTGCCGAGCGCACGCTCGCGCCGGCCGACTTCGCGCGGCTGCAGCGCGACCTGGCGGGCGCGCAGCAGGCGGCGGTACCAACGTATTGAGCCGGGCCGTGCCGCGCGCTCAGCGCGGCACGTGGCTGAGCCGCAGCGGCCGCGTCACGCACAGCCGGAAGCGGCCCCGGCCGGTCTTCTGCAGCTGCACGGCGGCCTGCCGGTCGGTCAGGCGGCGCGTCAGCAGCACCAGCCGCGCCTCGAGGTTGTCGCCCACCTCGGGCAGCCGGATATCCGGCGCCAGACGCAGCTCGCGGTTGCTGAAGTCGGTGCGGCCGCTGGTGGCGTGGTCGCGCAGCAGCTTCCACAGCACCGCACCGGCCACACCCTTGATCAGGTAGTCGTCGTCGAGGAACACACTGTCGTCGGCCGCGTAATGGCACACGCGCAGCGGTGGCGCGGCGGCCGGCGCCGGGGCTGCGGCGGATGCGGGCGGCACAGGCTCGGCCGCGTCGTCGGCCGCCCCGCCGCCGGCCAGCGCGCCGAGCTGCGCCGCGGCCTGCGTGGCCAGCGCCAGTAGCGCGTCCTCGTCGTCCCAGTCGAAGCGCAGCTCCTGCGGGCTTTCGGCGTACAGCACGCCCATTAGCCGGCCGCCGCAGGCCAGCGGCACCGCCAGCTGGCTGCCCGGATCGGCCAGGCCGGGCAGCGGAATCTCGCGGCCGACCAGCGCTTCGGCCACGCCCTCGCGCATCGTGCGTGCATACCGATACTCCAGCGTCGCATGGTTGATACGGATCGGCGTGTTCATGCGCGCGGCCGTGCCGATCACGCCGTCACCGAGCGCGACCTCGGCGCCGGCGCCGGAGCGGCCGTAGCCGCGGCTGGCCACGGTGTACAGCCGCCCGCCGCCGGCCTCGAGCAGCAGCAGCATCGCGTGGCCGATGCCGAAGTCCTGCGCGAGCGCGTCGAGCAACGCCTCGAACAGGCCGTCCAGGTCGGTCGCTGCGGCCACGCGCAGCGCCGCCCGGCGCAGCGCCGACAGCCGGTTGGGGCTGGCCGGCAGAGTGTCGTGGCGCGGCGCGGCCACCTGCTCCACGCTCTCGACCTCATAGATGTCGGCGCCGCGCAGGCGGAACACATCGGCCATGCCCTCGTGCGAGGCGATGCCGGCCAGCTTGGCCTTCATGCGCTCGAACACCGGTCCGTCGGTGTCGGTGCGCAGGTAGCGCGCAGCGATGCGGTAGGTGGCGCCATGCAGCGGATGCACGACGAGCAGCTCGGTCACCGGATTGGCGAGCACGTTGCGTCGCGTCTTGCTGAAGAACTGGAACGACAGCGCCACGTGCCCCGCATCCACGTACTCCACCTGCGAGATCACCGTCACGTTGGGCGTGCCGTCCGGCGCGCAGGTGGCCATCACGCCGGGCACCGTGCCTTCCAGGCAGGCGCGGATGGCGTCGAGCCGCACGGTCGCAGCGGCCATCGCCTCAACCCCCGTCGCCCAGGCGCACGCCGGCGCGCGGGCCCGGCGTCTGCTCGTAGGCCTCGCGCACGCTGAAGCGCACCGCGGCGATGCCACCCTCGGCGCAGAGGATGGTCTGCGCCACGCTGGCCGGAAAGCCGAGCTCGCCGATCTCGGCGACGAAGCGCTCCAGGTGCTCGGCGGCCAGCGTCTCGTCCTCGGCGGTCGCCGGCAGCACCTGCGCGTCGTCGCCCTTGAGCTGCAGCGAGCGGTTGGTCGTCGGCTCGCTGAACACCGCGGCGATGGCGCCGTTGGAGCGCAGGTCCTCCAGTACCTGCGCCGCCCCGCGCAGCGGCAGCAGCAGCGTCATGCAGCGCCCGTCGGCGCACAGCCGGCAGCCGAGTGCGCGCATCAGGTGCGGCCGCCGCTGCGCGTCTCGGCTGGCGACGACGATCGACACCCGGCGTTCGAGCAGTGCGGCCTGTTCGGGGCCGAGCGGCGACGTGGGCGGCGGCAGGATGGCGGGCATCGCCGCCAGTCTAAAGGCGCCGCTGCGCGCAACGCATAAGATGCCGGTGGCGAACGAACCGACACGGTGGCCATGGAGTTCAAGGACTACTACCAGACGCTCGGCGTGGCGCGCGACGCCAGCGCCGACGACATCAAGCACGCCTACCGGCGGCTTGCGCGCAAGTACCACCCGGACCTGAACAAGGGCGCCGAGGCCGAGGCCCGTTTCAAGGAGGTGGGCGAGGCCTACGAGGTGCTGAAAGACCCGGAAAAGCGTGCCGCCTACGACGACGTCGGCAAGCGCTGGCAACCGGGTGGCGGACAACCCCCGCCGGGCTGGGACAGCGGCTACGAGTTCCGAGGCGGTGACGCGGACTTCGGCGGTTTCGGCGCGGAGCACAGCGATTTCTTCGAGGCGCTGTTCGGCCGGGCCCGCGCTCAGGCGCAACGCCGCGCGCCGCCGCGCGCGCAGGATCACCATGCCAAGGTGATGATCGATCTGGCCGACGCCTATCGCGGCGCCAGCCGCAGCATCCGGCTCCAGGTGCCGGCGCTCGATGCGCATGGCCGCGTGGTCTTGAGCGAGCGTACGCTGGACGTGGCCATTCCGGTCGGCGTGCGCGAGGGTCAGCACCTGAGGCTGGCGGGGCAGGGGGCGCTGGGCCTCGACGGCGGGCCGGCCGGCGACCTGTACCTGGAGATCGTCTTCCGCCCGCATGCGCGCTACCGCGTCGACGGCCGCGACGTGTTCGTCGAACTGCCGGTGGCGCCCTGGGAGGCCGCGCTCGGCGCCGGCATCGACGTGCCGCTGCCCGACGGCAGCGCCGTGCAACTGTCGGTGCCCGCCGGTTCGGGCGCCGGCCGCAAGTTGCGGCTCAAGGGCAAGGGCATTCCGGGCAAGACGCCGGGAGACCTGTACGTGCAGCTGCAGGTGGTCGTGCCGGCGCCCGGCGACGAGCCGCAGCGCCAGGCTTGGCGGGACCTGGCGCGGATGCACCGCGACTTCGACCCGCGTGCCGACCAGGGGGGAACATGACGCAAGCCAAGCTGAGCCTGCTGCAATGCCAGGTGGTGGAAGAGGAGCTGCCGATGTCGCTGCCCGAGTTGTGCCGCGCCTGCAATGCCGATGCTGCGCTGGTGCAGCAGCTGGTCGAGCACGGCGTGCTCGAGCCGCAAGGTGCCACGCCGCAGTTGTGGGTCTTTGCCGGTGCCAGCCTGCGACGCACGCGTGTCGCACTGCGCTTGCTGCGCGACCTGGAGCTGAACCTACCCGGCGCGGCACTGGCCGTCGACCTGCTCGACGAGATCGCCCGGCTTCAGCGGATGCTGCAGGGCCTGCAGCGCGAGTGATCGCTCACCATCGGGCGGGATCCAGGCAGTACAGCCTGACCAGTTCGGCGTAGACCTCCGGCGCCTCGGCGGCCAGCGCCTGGGGGCGCTCGAAGAAGGCTTCGGTGGCCACGGCGAAGTACTCGGCTGGGGCCGTGGCACCGTAGGGGTCCAGCGTTGGCGAGTCTTCCTGCTGCAGCCGTGCAAAGGCCGCCCCCATCGCCGCAGCAAACTGCTCACGCGCCAAGGCGTCGGCAAGCCACGGCCGGCCATCGGCGTCGCCGCTGTCCTGATCGATCTGGTGCGCGAACTCGTGCAGCACCAGGTTGCGGCCGTCGTGCGGCTCGGCCGCGCCGGCCAGGACCTCGCTCCAGGCCAGGATCACCTGGCCTTGCGACCACGATTCGCCGGCCAGCGCCTGCGGCTGCTCGCGGACCACGCCGCCGGGCAGCACTTCGCGGCGCGGCGCGATGAAGGCCTCGGGATAGACCAGTACCTGGCGCAGACGCGGGTAGCAACTGCCGTCGCTCTGGCCCAGCAGCAACAGGCAGGCCTGCGCGGCAATGGTCACGCGCACCTCGTCGTCGATGACCTGCCCCGCGCAGCCGATGAAAGGCTTGTCGGCGATGAAGACCTGCACCAGCCCGTGCAGGCGCTGCTGCAGTGCCAGCGGCAGCCGCGAGACCAGCGGTACGCGGCGCTGCAGGATGCGCCGCCAGGCCCTGGGCAGCGGCCGCTGTTGCAGACGTGCATGGCGACGCCGGGTCCACCAGGGCAGCAGCAGCAGCCCAAGGCCAGCGCCCGCAAGCCCGGCGACCAGCAGTGCCAGCGGCCAGGCGGCCTGCGCTTCGTTGCCTTGCATCGACGGCAGGTGGGCATGCTGCCTCCGGCTTCAAGGCAGAACCTGGTTTCAGGGCCGCAACTCGGGTGAAAACATAGGGTTACTACTTACATTCTTGCGTTGCATCAAGCAATCGGGTTGTTTAACATATTCCGACCGGTCGGTTGAATTTGCTCTTCCCGCCGATCTGAGCATGACGATGACGGAGGATGAATGAGCGAACGCACGCCGCAGCAGACCGCCGAATACGTGCGCGACCGCATGCTGGCCAACGACCGCGCCTCGCGCTGGCTGGGCATGACGGTGGCCGAGATCGCCCCGGGCCGTGCCGTGCTGACGATGACCGTGCGCGACGAGATGCTCAACGGCCACGACATCTGCCACGGCGGGCTGATCACCACGCTGGCCGATTCGGCCTTCGCCTTCGCCTGCAACGCCTACAACGAGCTGACCGTGGCCTCGGCCTTCACCGTCGACCTGCTGGCGCCGGCGCGCCTGGATGACCGGCTCACGGCCACCTGCAGCGAGGTGTCCAAGGCCGGCCGCACCGGGGTCTACGACTGCGAGGTGCGCAACCAGCGCGGCGAGCGCGTGGCCATCTTCCGCGGCCGTTCCTACACCGCGAAGGGCCGGCCTGCGGTGCGCGAATAAGAACCCCTGGAGACCCGCGATGCCCGTCAAGCAACCCGCCCCCGGCGACCTGGAGCCGATCGAGACCGCCAGCCGCGACGAGATCGCCGCGCTGCAGCTGAAGCGTCTGCAGTGGAGCCTGCAGCACGCCCATGCGAACGTGCCGCACTACCGCAAGGCTTTCGACGCCAAGGGCGTGCACCCGTCGGACTGCCGCTCGCTGGCCGACCTGGCGAAGTTCCCCTTCACCAGCAAGGCCGACCTGCGCGACAACTATCCCTTCGGCATGTTTGCCGTGCCGCGCGAGCAGGTGGTGCGCGTGCATGCCAGCAGCGGTACCACCGGCAAGCCGACCGTGGTGGGCTACACGCGCAACGACATCGACAACTGGGCCGACCTGGTGGCGCGCAGCATCCGCGCCAGCGGCGGCCGGGCAGGCGACATCCTGCACGTGGCCTACGGCTACGGCCTGTTCACCGGTGGGCTGGGCGCGCATTACGGCGGCGAGCGGCTGGGCTGCACGGTGATCCCGATGAGCGGCGGCAACACCGAGAAGCAGGTGCAGCTGATCACCGACTTCCGGCCCGACATCATCATGGTCACGCCAAGCTACATGCAGGTCATCGTCGAGGAGATGCAGCGCCAGGGGCTGGACCCGCGCGCCAGTTCGCTGAAGGTGGGCATCTTCGGCGCCGAGCCCTGGACCGAGGCGATGCGCCACGACATCGAGGTGCGCGCCGGGCTGGATGCGGTGGACATCTACGGCCTCAGCGAGGTGATGGGCCCGGGCGTGGCCAACGAATGCATCGAGGCCAAGGACGGCCCGGTGATCTGGGAGGACCACTTCTACCCCGAGATCATCGACCCCGAGACCGGCGAGGTGCTGCCCGACGGCGAAGAGGGCGAGCTGGTCTTCACCACGCTGACGAAGGAAGCGCTGCCGGTCATCCGCTACCGCACGCGCGACCTGACGCGGCTCTTGCCACCCACCGCGCGCAGCATGCGGCGCATGGGCAAGATCGTCGGCCGCAGCGACGACATGCTGATCATCCGCGGCGTCAACGTCTTCCCCACGCAGATCGAGGAACTGGTGCTGCAGCACGGCGCGCTGTCCGGGCAGTACCAGATGGTGGTCACACGCTCGGGCGCGCTGGACGAACTGCAGGTGCTGGTGGAGCTGCTGCCGCATCACGCCAGCGCGCAGCGCGACGGCATCGCGCACGAGTTGCAGCACCGCATCAAGACCTTGATCGGCGTCAGCACCACGGTCAGCGTGGGTGCGCCAGACTCGATCGAACGCACGCTGGTCGGCAAGGCGCGCCGCGTGATCGACAAACGGCCGAAATGAGACAACCCCCTACGCGCTACGCGCGCCCCCTCGAGGGGGCACCGCCTGCGGACCGGCGGAGCCGGATCCGCGGCGATCGCTCGAAGGCAGTGGCGTTCGCGAGCAATGTTCGCACTTGCAGGAGCTAAGGAACATGTACACGCAGATGATGGACACCCAGGGCGCGGAAAAGGCCAAGGCCGTCACCACGCTGGAAGAGCAGGAGCTGATGCGCCGCTTCGACGCGCGCATCGACGACGGCGGCTTCATCGAGGCCAAGGACTGGATGCCCGAGCACTACCGCAAGACGCTGGTGCGGCAGATCAGCCAGCACGCGCATTCCGAGATCGTCGGCATGCTGCCCGAGGGCAACTGGGTGACGCGCGCACCGACGCTGAAGCGCAAGGCCATCCTGCTGGCCAAGATCCAGGACGAAGGCGGCCACGGCCTGTACCTGTACGCCGCGGCCGAGACGCTGGGCACGAGCCGCGACCAGATGATCGACGCGCTGCACGCTGGCCGCGCCAAGTACAGCAGCATCTTCAACTACCCCACGCTGAGCTGGGCCGACGTGGGCGTGATCGGCTGGCTGGTGGACGGCGCGGCGATCATGAACCAGGTGCCGCTGTGCCGCTGCTCCTACGCGCCCTATGCGCGGGCGA
>ERZ1645186.32-NODE-32-length-22712-cov-9.059496_pt1 | contig 22712 bp, 19 predicted proteins | sample MGYA00575349_ERZ1645186 | MGnify/ENA primary metagenome ERZ1645186 (study PRJEB40839, sample SAMN11282943) | freshwater sediment metagenome | isolation source: river sediment | host: Sediment | place: India: Nawabganj, Kanpur | collected 2015-12-17 ...
CGACAAGAAGGTCTACCAGATGGACCCCGGCAACAGCGACGAGGCGCTGCGCGAGGTGGCGCTGGACATCGCCGAGGGCGCCGACATGGTGATGGTCAAGCCTGGCATGCCCTACCTGGACATCGTGCGCCGCGTCAAGGACGAGTTCCGCATGCCGACCTTCGCCTACCAGGTGAGCGGCGAGTACGCAATGCTCAAGGCCGCCGCGGCCAACGGCTGGCTGGACCACGATGCAGTGATGATGGAAGCGCTGCTCGCCTTCCGTCGCGCCGGCGCCGACGGCGTGCTCAGCTATTTCGCGCTCGACGCGGCGCGGCTGCTGCGTCCGCGCTGAGGCGGGTCGCGCCGCGACATGCGTGTCTTCCATGTCGGTGCGGACCAGTTCGTCGAGCTCGACGCGCTGCCAGAGTTCCTGCCGCCAGGCGGCTTCCTGTGGCTGGGCATCGAGCGGCAGGAGTTCGAGGCCGGCCTGGCCCCGCTGCAGGCCCGACTGGAAGCCTGGACCGGCGCTGCGCTGGAGGATCTGCACGTATCCGACCTGCTGAACGCGCAGCTGCCTTCGAACTTCGACACCACCTCGGCCTACGACCTGATGGTCTTTCGCCGGCTGGCGCTCGCCGCGGGCAGCGAGGCGCTGTTCGTCGACGACCGGCAGGCCACGGTGGCCGACACGCGCAAGACGCTGGCCGCGATCGACACCAGCCCGGTGGGCTTCGCGGTCTTCGACCGGGTGCTGCTCAGCGTCCACCCGGCTGATTGCGCGGTGCGCGAGTACTTCGCGCAGCGGCTGCAGCAGCTGGCCGGCGGTACCGACGCACGATCCGCCCCGCGCCTGCCCGCCAGCCCAGCCGACCTGATGCTGCGCATGACCAATCACATGGTCGACGGCTACCTGGCGCTGCGCCGGGCGCTGACCCGGCAGCTGGGTGGGCTGCAGGGGGAACTGCTCGACCCGAAAAGCCGGTTCGACGACTGGAAGATGCTGCTCGACGCACGCACCACGCTGCACATGCTCGAGGACAGCTGTGAGGACCAGCGCAGCGCGATGCAGGAATGGATCGACGCGCTGGCCGAATGGCCCGACGAGGGTGACGGCGCCGCGCGCCGCGACCGCGAACTGCTGCGATTGCGGTCGCGCGACGTGGTCGAGCACATCGAGCGCGTGCTTACGCACGTGCGGCGGCTGGAGCACTCGGCCGAGGTCGCGGTGCAGATGCACTTCTCGGCCCTTGGCCATCGCACCAACGACATCATGCGCACGCTGACGGTGCTGACCGCGATCTTCCTGCCCTTGAACCTGATCACCGGGTTCTTCGGCATGAACTTCGACAGCCTGCCGCTGATTCACTCGGCCACCGGCATCTGGGCGGCCGTGGCGGCCATGGCCGTCATCGGCATCGGCCTGGCCGTCTATTTCCGGCGCAAACGCTATCTGGGTTCGCGGCAGCGCAAGTGATGCCGAGACTCGCATGACTATCGATCGATAGCCCGGGAGTCAAAGCCGGGTGGCGGCGCAAAGCGGCCAAGGGCCGCTTTGCGCCTGCAGCAGCCAGCCGCCGCTTGCGCCCCTCTCGCTTTATGAACGCGCTGCCTCAGGTGCCACAGAAGGTTCGGTAGCTGGCAGTCACGGCTGCCGGCGCCGGTTCAGCGTAACGCGCCAGCGCAGGGTCTTCGTCGAAGGGCCTTCGCAACACCGCCAGCAATTGCTCGAAAGGCCGCAGATCGCCTTGGTCCGACGCGGCTGCCAGCGCCTCCTCGACGCGGTGGTTGCGCGGAATGAAGAACGGGTTGGCGAGACGCATTGCGCGCGCACGGTCCACGCCCCGGAGCGTGCCGGCTTCATCGTCACGCGCGCAACGCGCCTGCCAGCGATTCAGCCAGGCCTGCAAAGCTTCGGCTTGCACGAACAGTGCGCGCAGTGGCGCCTCGTCGCCGTCCGCGGCATCGGCCAGCCGGCGCCAGGCGAGCGTGAAATCCACCGTCTGTGCCTGCAGCAGCGCGAGCCAGTCGTCGGCCAGCGCAGCGTCCTCCGGCTCCACGCTGCGCAGACCGAGCTTGCGCCGCTGCCCGGCGCGCCACTCGGCGTCGTACCAGCCGGGAAAGGCATCGATGACCTCCATCGCCTGCGCCACCGCGCGCTCGCGCGCTGCCGGCTCGTCGCTGCCGGCCATCAGCGGCAGCAGCGCCTCGGCCAGCCGTGCCAGGTTCCAGCGCGCCACGCGCGGCTGGTTCTCGTAGGCATAACGGCCGCCATGGTCGATGCTGCTGAACACCGCCTGCGGGTCGTAGGCCTCGATGAACGCGCAGGGCCCGTAGTCGATCGTCTCGCCCGACAACGTCATGTTGTCGGTGTTCATCACGCCGTGAATGAAGCCGACGTTCATCCATTGCGCCAGCAGCCCGGCCTGGCGCCGCGCGACGGCCTGCAGCAGGCCCAGGTGGCGCTGCGGCTGGCCCGTCAACTCCGGGTCGTGCCGTGAGATCGCATAGTCGGCCAGGCGCTGCAACTGCTGCAGCTCCTGTCGGGCAGCAAAGAACTGGAATGTGCCCACGCGCAGATGGCTGGCCGCCACGCGGGTCAGCACCGCCCCGGGCAGCGCTCGCTCACGCCGCACCTGCTCGCCGGTGGCCACCACCGCCAGCGCCCGCGTGGTCGGGATGCCCAGCGCGTGCATCGCCTCGCCGATCAGCACCTCGCGCAGCATCGGGCCGACCGCGGCCTTGCCGTCGCCGCCGCGCGAGAAGGGCGTGCGGCCCGAGCCCTTGAAGGCGATGTCGCGGCGCTTGCCGCTGCGATCGAGCAGCTCGCCGACCAGCAGCGCGCGGCCGTCGCCGAGCTGCGGCGAAAAGCCGCCGAACTGGTGCCCGGCATAGGCCTGCGCGATCGGCCGCGCGCCTTGGGGCAACGCGTTGCCGGCGAAGAGTGCCGCGCCCGCGTCGCCCTGCAGTGCGGCCGCGTCGAGGCCGAGCTCGACGGCCAGCGCCTCGTTCAGGAACAACCACGTGGGCGCCGGCACGGCCGCGGGCTGCCATTCGACATAGGTGCCGGGCAACTCGCGGGCGTAACTGTTGTCGAAGACGAAAGGGTGCATCGAGCGGCCGGTGGCAAAAGCCGGAAGTCTGCCGCCAAACGCGCCGCCCTGCCGGCGTCGGGCCATCGCGGGCCCGATGCCTTCCAACGGCCCGCCCGTGCACCGGCGCGCGGGGCCGGCTGCCCTACAGGCCGATCAGCGGGCGGCCGGCCAGGGCTTGTAGCAGGACGGCCGCCCACAGCGCGCTCCAGGCCGCCGCAGCGAGCCACACGCCGGTCAGCGCGGCACGCGGCCGCCAGCTGGCCAGCGCGAAGCCGATGAGCGGCAGCACCTGTGCCGCATGGATGCCGACGAAATGCGCCGCGCGCAGGTCGCCGGCGACACGCGACCAGCCCAGCACCGGCAGACCGGGACCCGGCGCAGGCGAGCCGCCGCCGAGCATGATGCCGGCGCCGGCACCGAGCACGAAGGTCAGCACCAGGCCCAGCAGCACGGCCAGCCGGTAGGCGGGCGCAACGCCGCGCCGGCCGTGGCGCCAGATCAACCAGGCCAGCCACGGCTGCGTCGCCGTCAGCACCACCGCGGCCGTGCCCATCAGCGAGTACATCGCCGCATGGAACGGGGTGCCGACGTTGTAGTGCGAGTCCTGGCCCAGAGCGGCCTGGAAGGAGATGTAGGCCACCTCGAAACCGGCGGTCGCGATCAGGGTCCAGACCAACGCGGTGAAGGCCGGGCCGCGGCGCACCGGCTCGGGCAGCAGCGCCGCGAACCAGGCGGTGGTCAGCGCCAGCATGGCCGTCGAGGCCATGAATTTCATCGGCTTGACCCAGACGCTCACCTCGCGCAGCGTGCGCTCGTCCAACGCCAGCCCCAAGGCGGACGGGGCCGTGCAGGCCAGCATCAGCGCGGCAAATGCGACCAGCCTGGGTTCGCGTCGCCACAGGCGGCGCCAGGCGGGATCGGCGTCGGCTCCCAGCCAAAGCGGTGAGGTGGGCACGGGGATCGGGTTCATCGCGGCAGACTCCTTTTCAGTGTCACGAGCACCCCATAGGCCAGCAGGCCGGCCGGGCCGAACATCAAACACAGCGCCAGGCAGGGCAGCAGCAGCAGGTGGGGCAGGCCGCGCGACGCGGCATCACGGGCGATCCAGGTGCCGACGAACAGGTCGAAGGCCAGGTAGTGGAGCCAGCCGGCGGCCAGCAGCCCCGGCCGTTCGAACAGCTGACGCACCTCGGCCAGAGAGCCGAAGCCGCCCGGCCCCCAATGGCCGAGCAGCAGCGCCACGTAACCCAGCGCCAGCAGCAGCGGCAGGACCCAGCCGGTCAGCTGCCAGATGCGCGGGGTCCAGCGCCGCGACGGCGGCGAGACGGCGAGCGCCAGCCAGCCGGCCAGGGCCAGCAGGTTGGCGATGCGGAAGGCGAGGTCGGGATCGAGCGCAACCATCGGGAGGATTTATCTGAACATTGTTCAAATGCAGTGTGTTCGACAATCTGAACGCTGTCAAGTTACCATTCGCCGATGAAGGACTTGGGAGCCCCCTACCACCACGGCGCGTTGCGCGAGGCGCTGATCGCGGCCACCGAATCGCTGCTCGACGAACAAGGCGCCGAGGCCTTCTCGCTGCGCGAGGTGGCGCGCCGGGCAGGCGTGTCGCCGGCCGCACCGGCCCACCACTTCGGCGATGCCACCGGGTTGCTGACGGCGGTGGCCGGCGGTGGCTTCGCCGCCCTGACGCAAGCCCTCGCGGCGGCCGACGCCACTGGCGGCGCCGACGCGCGCGCCGCGCTGCGTGCGCAGGGCGTGGCCTACGTGCGTTTCGCGATGGCGCATCCGGGGCGCTTCCGGCTGATGTTCCGCCAGGGCAAGCTGCGCGATGATCCCGGGCTGCACGCACAGGCCGACGCCGCGTTCGACGTGCTGCTGCGCGGCGTGTGCCGGGCCTTCGGCCGCAGCGACCCGTCGCGCATGGAGCCGGGGCACTGGCAGGCGCTCACCGGCCTGTGGTCCGTCGTGCACGGCTACGCGCACCTGGCGATCGCCGGCAAGCTCGAGATGATCGCCCGCGAAGAGGGCATCGACAGCTTCGTGCAGACCAGCCTGGAGCCCATCCTCGATGCGACCCTGCGTGGCCTCTTCGGCCCGCCGCCGCGGCGGACCAGCCCGCGCCTATGATGCGCCCCGCCATGCTCAAGCTGCTGCGCCGCCTCCTCGCCGCCCTGCTGCTGTTGCTGGCCGGCGGACTGGCCTGGCTCTGGCTCGCGCCTCCGGAGCTGATCCGCGTCGGCGCCGGCTACAGCGCCAAGATCGTCTGCTCCAACGTTTTCCTCGCCGGACGCGACCCTGAGGAGGTGATGCGTGTGGACGTGCAGTCGCCGGGCCACCCGCTGCTGCGGCTGATGCGCGTGTCGGTGGACCGCGAGGCGCGCACCGTGCGCGCCGGGCTGTTCGGCTTTGCCGGTGGCGGGCTGGCCGTGGCGCGCGAAGGCACCGGCTGCGCGTCCGTACCCGACGGCGATCTGGCTGCCGCGCGGCGCCATGCAGCCCCGGCGGCGCCAGCGCCCGATGCCGCGGCGCTGGCCAGGCCCTGGCCGGAAGGCGATGCGCCCGGCCCGTCGACGCCAGCCCTCACCCGGCTGCTGGCCGACGAGACGCTGGCCGGTCCGGGCCTGCGCGCCCTGGTGGTGCTGCACCGCGGACGCATCGTCGCCGAGCGCTATGGCGAGGGCTTCGCGCCGGGCACGCCGTTGCTTGGCTGGTCGATGACGAAGACCGTGACCGCCGCCCTGGTGGGCACGCTGGTGCGCGACGGCCGCTTGGACACTCAGCGTGAAGGGCTGTTCCCGGCCTGGGCCGGCGACGGTCGGCGGGCGATCGCCACGGCACAGCTGCTGTCGATGAGCAGCGGGCTGCAATTCAACGAGAACTACGGCAGCGTCAGCGACATCACCCGCATGCTCTACCTGGAACCGGACATGGCTGCCTTTGCACGAGGCAAGCCGCTGGAACAGCCCGTCGGAGGCCGCTTCAACTACGCCAGCGGCAGCAGCGTGCTGCTGGCGCGGCTGTGGCAGGACGCGGCGCCTGACGGCGCATCGCTGGCCTGGCCGCGGCAGGCCTTGTTCGGCCCGCTGGGCATGCGCAGCGCGGTGATGGAAGCCGATGCGCGCGGCACCTTCGTCGGCTCGTCGTACCTGTACGCCACCGGGCGCGACTGGGCGCGCTTTGCGCTGCTGCTGCTGCAGGACGGGCGCTGGAACGGCCAGGCCCTCCTGCCCGAGGGCTGGGTGCTGCGCATGCGCACGCCGTCGCAGGCGGCGCCGGCCGAGTACACCGATGGCCAGATGTGGCTGCACGGCCCCCGCGCCGGCACGCCCGAGGGCCAGACGCCTGGCGCCGCATTCGCACTGCCGCGCGACACGGTGTGGATGAACGGCCACGACGGCCAGGCCATTGCCCTCGTGCCGTCGCGCGGGCTGGCCGTGGTGCGCCTGGGGCTGACGCCCGCCAGACTGCAGCACCGGCCCGAGCGGCTGGTGCGTGCGCTGCTCGATGCCTTGCCCGCAAGCTGAGAACCCGGGAGCCTGCCGATGAAGATCGATTTCGTCTCCGACATCGCCTGCCCATGGTGCGCCGTGGGCCTGCACTCGCTGGAGGAGGCTCTGCGCCGCATCGGCCCGGCGCTGAAGGTGGATCTGGAGTTCCAGCCTTTCGAGCTGAACCCACAGATGCCGCCGCAGGGCGAGGACGCGGCCGAGCACCTGGCACGCAAGTACGGCGCCTCGCCCGAGCAACTGGCGGCGACGCGCGCCACGCTGCGCCAGCGCGGTGCGGAGGTGGGCTTCCGCTTCGGCGAGCGCACGCGCATCTGGAACACCTTCGACGCGCACCGGCTGCTGCATTGGGCGGCGCTGGAAGGCAAGCAGCACGCGCTGAAGCACGCGCTGCTCGAGGCCTACCACACCCACGCGCAGAACCCGGGTGCGCCCGAGGTGCTGCTGGGTCTGTGCGCCGAGCTCGGGCTGGACGTGGCGCGCGCACGCGACATCCTCGAAAGCGATGCCTATGCTGCCGAGGTGCGCGAACGCGAGCGCCATTGGCAGCAATCGGGCATTCACGCCGTTCCGGCGGTGGTCATCGACGGACGGCACCTGATCCAGGGCGGCCAGCCGCCCGAGGTCTTCGAGCGCGCGCTGCGGCAGCTGGCCACCGAGGGCTGACGCGCCGGCCGGACTACACTGCCAGTTGCCGATTCCACCGCACGGAGCGGATGCTGCCGCCGCGATCGATGGCCCCACCCACCCGCCACGGAACCGACGCTGACGATCCGGCCCCCGGGCCACTCGCCTCAGGGCACCTCGCCAGCAGCGAGGCGTGGCAGGTGCTGATCGACCACATGGACTGCGGCATCGTGCTGTACGACAAGCACGACCGCCTGGTGCTATGCAACGAGGACTTCCGGCGGCTCTATGCGCCGCTCGCCGACGCGTTGGTGCCGGGGCGCCGCTTCGAGGACACGCTGCGTCTGGCGGTGGCGCGCGGCCTGGTGCCGCAGGCCGAAGGGCGCGAGGAAGCGTTTGTCCGCGACCGGCTGGCGGCCCATGCCGAGCCCGGGCCGCCGATCGTGCGCCAGATGCCCGACGGCCACTGGCGCCGCATCATCGAGACGCGCCTGCCCGATGGCGGCCGGCTGGCCTTCAGCGTGGACATCACCGACCAGGTGCAAAAGGCCGAGCAGCTCGAACGAGCATTGGAGTCCGCGCGGGTCAACGCTGAGCGGCTCGACGACGCGATCGAGGCGCTTCCCGCCGGCTTCGAGTTGTGGGACGCCGAAGACCGGCTGGTGGCCTGCAACGCCGAACTGGGGCGGCTCTATCCGGCGGTGGCGCAGCTGCTGCATCCCGGCTCGCGCTGGGAGGCGATCGTGCGCGCCAACCATGCGGCAGGCGAGCTGGACGTGCCTGCCGAGCAGCTCGACGCTTACATCGAAGCGCGGCGCGCCGAGCGCCGGCAGGCCGACGAGGCCGGCGTGCACCGCACGGGCGCAGGCCGCTGGATCCGCACCCTGTATCGCCGCGCCCGCGGTGGCGGCCTGGTGGGCGTGCGCATCGACATCACCGAACTGCGCGAACAGCAGGCCGCGGCCGAGCGGGCGCAGCGCGCCGCCGAAGAGGCCACCGCCCGGCTGCACGACGCCATCGAGGCCTTGCCGGAAGGCTTCGCGCTGTACGACGCCGACGACCGGCTGGTGGTGTGCAACCGGCGCTACCGCGAGCTCTACGCCGAGTCGGCGCCGGCGATGGCGCTCGGGGCCCGCTTCGAGGACATCCTGCGCCACGGGCTCGAGCATGGCCAGTACCCGCAGGCCATGGGCCGGGAGGCGGCCTGGCTCGCCGCCCGCCTCGAGCGCCATCGCCGCCCCGGCCCACCCGAGACGCAGGAGCTGCCCGGCAACCGGTGGCTGCGCATCGACGAGCGCGTCACCAGCGACGGCGGCGTGGCCGGCGTGCGCACCGACGTCACCGAGCTCGTGCGGCGCGAGCAGCAGTTGATGGAGCTGAACCGGCAGCTCGACGAGGCGCGTGCGCGCCTCGAGCAGCTCTCCGAGACCGACGCGCTGACCGGCATCGCCAACCGGCGCCAGTTCGACCGCCGGCTCGACGACGAATGGGCGCGCATGTCCCGGTATGGCGGCGCGCTGACGCTGATGTTGTTCGACGTGGACCACTTCAAACGCTACAACGACCGCTACGGGCACCAGGCCGGCGACCACTGCCTGCGCCGCGTCGCCGAAATCCTGGCCGCCTGCGCGCGCCGCCCGGGCGACCTGGTGGCGCGCTACGGCGGCGAGGAGTTCGCGTTCCTGCTGCCCTATACGGACGTCGACGCCGCGGCCCGGGTCGCGGCGCGGGTGATGTCCGCGATGGACGCGGCCGCGCTCGAGCACCTCGATGCGCCCACCGCGGCGCACATCACGCTGAGCGCAGGCATCGCCCAGTCGCGAGACGGCGCCGTGGCGGACGCGCAGGCACTGCTCGCCGCAGCCGACCGGGCGCTGTACCGCGCCAAGGAAACGGGCCGACACCGCGTGGTGATCGGCTGACGGCGGCCGCCCGCCGGAGCGCACCTGGCCGCCGCAGGCCACCCTGCCGCATCGGGTGCGGCCAAGGGCGCAGGCGTCAGCGCGGCACCGCGCGCGCGGCGCGTGCCGCCTTCATCTGCCGGGCGGCGCCGGTGTAGCCACCGCCGCCGCCATCGACGAAGTGCACGTGCACGCCTTCGGTCTCGGAGGTCACCAGACAGGTCATCAGCGCGGTGTCCGACACCGTCATGCCCCAGTCGAAGGGCTGCGCCTCGGCATGCGCCTGCACCAGGCCGCGGATGGCTTCGATGCGCGGCAGCGCACAGTCCAGCACCAGGCACAGCGTGCGGTCGTGCTTGCAGAAGTCGGTGTTGCGGCGGATCTCCTGCGCATAGCGCTGCGGGTCGAAGGGGCCGATCGGCTTGCCGCGGGCGATGACCCACCGGGCCAGCAGCGTCTCGGCCAGCACGCGCAGCGTCCACCAGGGCAGCCAGCCGCCGCGGCAACGCGCGCGCGCCTCGAGCATGAAGCCCGTCGGCGGCCAGGCGGCGCGCAGGTTGTCCGGCCGCGCGGGCCGCGGGTCGCCGTCCAGCGCGGCCAGTTGCATGATGCCGGCGAACAGTTCACCCGCCCGCGGCGCGCCGTGCAGGATCAGCGTGAGCATCTTGCCGCGCGTCGATTGCAACGGCGCCCAGCGGCAGGACAAGCCGCTCAGATCCACCGGCTCGGCGTCGTCCAGCGCCTCGGGCACCGCGGCCTGCGCGGCCAGTTCCGGCACCCCGCGGCCGCGGATCGCGTCTTCGAGCGCGCCCACGCCGCCGCCGGCGAACAGACCGAAATGGTTGCCCGGGCTGGGCTCGTAACGCGCCACCTGCAGCTCGCTGCCGGCGGCGCGCAGCGCCGCCACCGGCGCCAGCCCGACACGCAGTCCCATGCCGTGGTCGCGCCGCGCCGTGCCACGCACGCGGGCCAGCGCCTGGCGCATCGCCGCCACCTGCGGCGGCGGCACCATCAACACGGCACCGTCGCCGCCGAACAGAAACGGGATCGGCTGCGGCTGGCACAGGTTGCGCGCGGCGGCGATGGCCATCGCGGCGACGAAGTTCACCGTCTTGTGCCGCCCCGCGGCCACATGCCCGGTCGAGCCGACGATGTCGGTGACGGCAAGCGCTCAATCGTCGGGCGCGGGCCTGTAAGCCGCGTCGTCGAAGGCCCGCTGCGGGTCGTCCAGCCCGGGCAGCGACGCGAAGAAGCCCCCGGGCAACGCGGCAGCGGCAGAAGGTGTGATGGGCATGCTATGGGCCGGATGGCACCGTTCGGGCAGCGGCCGGCCGGCCTGGACATACCCGAATACGGCGACTTCGCTTTGCGCCATGTCATCTTGCCGGCACAGGGCGGCACACACAATGCATCTGCGGTCGGAACCGGCCGGAGGCATTCATGTCCGTTGCGAACAGCCCCCACCCCAGCGCCGAGGCCTGCGCGGCCGAAGTGCTGGCGCGCCATGGCCAAGACCCGCACGCGCTGGTGCAGATGCTGCGCGAGTTGCAGGCCGAACAAGGTTGGCTGCCGCGCGACGCGCTGGGGCAGTTGGCGGCCGGCCTCGGGCTCACGCTGGCCCAGGTCGAGGGCGTGGCCAGCTTCTACCGCTTCCTGCATCTGCGCCCGGTGGGCACGTATCGCGTGCTCTTCAGCGACAACGTCACCGACCGCCTGCTCGGCAGCGAAGCGCTGATGGCGGACCTGTGCCGGCGCCTCGGCGTGGCGCCGGGGCGGGTCGGCGACGACGGCCTGGTCAGCGTCGACCGCTGCTCCTGCACCGGCCTGTGCGACCAGGGGCCGGCGCTGCTCATCAACCACCACCAGGTGATCACGCGGCTCGATGCCAGCCGGGTGGCCCAGATGGCCGCGCTGATCCGCAGCCGCGTGCCGGTGACCGAGTGGCCTTCGGCCTGGTTCGAGGTGCAGGACCAGATCCGCCGCGCCGACGTGCTGCTCGGCGAGCCGCTGGTGCCGGGCACCGCGCTGGCAGCAGCGCTGGCGCGCGGCCCCGAGGCCATGCTCGCCGAGATCAAGCGCAGCAACCTGCGCGGGCGCGGCGGCGCGGGCTTTGCCACCGGCACCAAGTGGGAGTTGTGCCGGCAAGCGCCCGGCGACGAGCACATCGTCGTGTGCAATGCCGACGAGGGCGAGCCCGGCACCTTCAAGGACCGTGTGCTGCTGTCACGCTTTGCCGATGCGGTGTTCGAGGGCATGACCATCGGCGCCCTGGTCACCGGCGCGCGGCGCGGCTTCGTGTACCTGCGCGGCGAGTACCGCTACATCCTCGAGGCGCTCGAGGCGGTGCTCGAGCGGCGGCGCGCGACGCGGCTGCTGGGCCACGATATCCTCGGCCGCGAGGGCTTCGATTTCGACATCCGCATCCACCTCGGCGCCGGGGCCTATGTCTGCGGCGAGGAATCCGCGCTGATCGAGTCGCTGGAAGGCCGGCGCGGCACGCCGCGCATTCGGCCGCCCTTCCCGGCCGAGCATGGCTACCTCGGGCACCCGACCATCGTCAACAACGTCGAGACCTTCTGCGCGGTGCAGCGCATCGCGCAGCACGGTGGCGCCTGGTGGGCGGGCATCGGCACGCGCAAGTCCACCGGCACCAAGATCCACTCGGTGTCGGGCGACTGCGAGCGCCCGGGCCTGTACGAGTACCCCTTCGGTACGCGCATCGGCCGCATCCTCGAGGACTGCGGCGCCAAGGACACGCAGGCGGTGCAGGTGGGTGGGCCGTCGGGTGTGTGCCTGTCGGCCTTCGAGTTCGGCCGGCGCATCGCCTTCGAGGACGTGCCCACCGCGGGCGCCTTCATGGTCTTCGACCGCAGCCGCGACATGTTCGAGGTGGCGCGCGGCTTCGCGCACTTCTTCGCCCACGAGAGCTGTGGCTTCTGCACACCGTGCCGCGTGGGCACGGCCCTGGTGGTCAAGCGCATGGACAAGCTCGCCGCCGGGCGCGGCTCGCGGCACGACATCGACGTGCTCTTCGAGCTCGACAAGCTGATGCACGGCGCCACCCACTGCGGCCTGGGCGCCACGGCCTGCAACCCGTTGCGCGACACCATTGCCAAGTTCCGCCCGGCCTACGAGCGGCACCTGAAGTCGCTGTACTTCGAGCCCGGCTTCGACCTCGATGCCGAGTTGTCGATCGCCCGGCGCATGACCGGCCGCGACGACGCCGGCGCGCACTTCGCCGAGCATTCGGCATGAGCGGCCCGACCCTTCCCGAAGGCGAGGACGCCTTCTTCACGCTCGACGGCGAGGACCTGCGCTTCGAGCCCGGCGACACCGTGCTGCAGGCCGCCACCCGCGCCGGCCGCTACATCCCGCACCTGTGCTGGCACCCGGACTTCGCGCCGCACGGTTCGTGCCGCATCTGCACCGTCAAGGCCGACGGGCGCACGGCCGCGGCCTGCACCACCCGCGTCACCGACGGGCTGGAAGTCGAGAGCAACACCGAGGAGCTGAACGCGCAGCGCAAGACGCTGCTGCAGATGCTGTTCGTCGAGGGCAACCACTTCTGCCCGAGTTGCGAGAAGAGCGGGCATTGCCTGCTGCAGGCCACCGCCTACGAGATGGGCATGGAGGGCCCGCACTTCGAGGAGTTCTACCCGGACCGGCCGGTGGATGCCAGCCATCCGGACATCCTGCTGGACTTCAACCGCTGCATCCTGTGCGAGCTGTGTGTGCGCGCCAGCCGCGACGTCGACGGCAAGAGCGTGTTTGCCATTGCCGGGCACGGCATCGGCACGCGCCTGATCGTCGGCGGTCCGAGCGGCCGGCTCGGCGACACCGACATGGCGCTGAGCGACCGGGCGGCGGGCATCTGCCCGGTGGGCGTGATCCTGCCCAAGCGGCGCGGCTTCGCGGTGCCGATCGGCGCGCGGCGCTTCGACGATCGCTCCGCGGCCGACGAGGTGCAGGAGGAGCCGACATGCGCGCCGGGCCGCTCCCAAGCGCTCATTCCGGAGCCCGCCAAGGGCGAAGGTTCCCCAGCAAGCGCGCCGGGCCGCTCCCAAGCGCGAATGCCTGAACACGCCATGCGGAGGATGGCGCCGTGAGCCTGCCGGTGATGCCGCATGGCCCACGCAAGTTCAAGGTGGCGACCGTGTCGCTGGCCGGATGCTTTGGTTGTCACATGTCCTTCCTGGATATCGACGAGCGCCTGCTCGAACTGGTCGATCACGTCCAGTTCGACCGCTCGCCGCTGACCGACATCAAGGAAGTCGGCCACTGCGACATCGGCCTGATCGAGGGTGGACTTTGCAATGCCGAGAACGTGCACGTGCTGCGCGAGTTCCGAGCGAACTGCAAGACGCTGGTGGCGGTGGGCGCCTGCGCCATCACCGGCGGGCTGCCGGCGCAGCGCAACCAACTGGACCTGGGCCGCATGCTGGTCGACGTCTACCGCAGCCGTCCCGGCCTGAGTCCGGGCAGCGGCGTGCCCAACGACCCCGAGCTGCCGCTGCCGCTGAACAAGGTGCACCCGATCCACGAGGTGGTGCACGTCGACTACTTCCTGCCCGGCTGCCCGCCGAGCGCCGACGCCTTCTGGACCTTCCTCACCGACCTGCTGGCCGGGCGCACGCCGCACCTGGGCCACGGGCTGATCCACTATGACTGACTCAGGCCCACCCCCTACGCGCTGCGCGCGCCCCCTCGAGGGGGCGACGCCGACGGACCGGCAAAGCCGGATCCGCGGCGCCCGCTCGAAGGGGCCGGCGTGTTCGCCGCGGCCCGCGTGCCGGAACCCTCAGGTGTTGTCATGACGCAATCGCTCGAAACCGCCGCGCACCCGGAGAGGCTGCGGCGCGTGGCCATCGATCCGGTGTCGCGTGTCGAGGGTCACGGCAAGGTGACGCTGCTGCTCGACGCGCAGGGCAACGTGCGGCAGGCGCGGTTGCACATCGTCGAGTTCCGCGGCTTCGAGAAGTTCATCGAGGGCCGGCCCTACTGGGAGGTGCCGGTGATGGTGCAGCGGCTGTGCGGCATCTGCCCGGTGTCGCACCACCTGGCGGCGAGCAAGGCGCTGGACCGCGTGGTCGGCGCCATGCCGGTGACGCCCAGCGCCGACAAGATCCGCCGCCTGATGCACTACGGCCAGGTGATGCAGAGCAATGCGCTGCACTTCTTCCACCTGTCCAGCCCCGACCTGCTTTTCGGTTTCGATTCCGAGGTCAACCGCCGCAACATCGTCGGCGTGGCCGCGGCGCACCCCGACATCGCGAAAAAGGGCGTGCTGCTGCGCAAGTACGGGCAGGAGGTGATCCGCGCCACGGCCGGCAAGCGTGTGCACGGCACCGGTTCGGTGCCGGGCGGCATGAACAAGCACGTCAGCGCCGCCGACCGGGAGCTGCTGCTGCGCGACGCCCGGCAAATGACCGACTGGGCCCAGGACGCGGTGGACATCGCACGCACGCTGCATGCGCAGAACCCGGCGCTGTACGACCACTTCGGCGCCTTCCCGTCGAACATGCTGTCGCTGGTGCGCGCCGACGGCGCGCTCGACCTGTACGACGGCGTGATCCGCGCACGCGACGCCGGCGGCGCGATCCTGTTCGACGGCGCCAGCGACCAGGGCTACCTCGACCTGATCGAGGAGGAGGTCAAGCCCTGGAGCTACATGAAGTTCCCGTTCCTGAAGAGCCTGGGGCGCGAGCACGGCTGGTATCGCGTCGGCCCGCTGGCGCGGCTGCAGAACTGCGACTTCATCCCCAGCCCGCGGGCCGAGGCCGCGCGCCGCGAGTTCCTCGACTGGGGCCAGGGGCGGCCGATCCATGCCTCGCTGGCCTATCACTGGGCGCGCATGATCGAGGTGTTGCACTGCATGGAGGTCATCACCGGCCTGCTCGACGACCCGGACATCCTGTCGGGCGAGTTGATGGCCACCGGACCGCGCCGGCGCAGCGGCATCGGCGTGATCGAGGCGCCGCGCGGCACGCTGATCCACCACTACGAGGTCGGCGACAACGACCTGGTGACGATGTGCAACCTGATCGTCAGCACCACGCACAACAACCAGGCCATGAACGAGGCCGTGCGCTCGGTGGCACGCGAGTACATCGACGGCCACGAACTGACCGAAGGGCTGCTGAACCACATCGAGGTGGCGATCCGCGCCTACGATCCCTGCCTGTCCTGCGCCACGCATGCGCTCGGCAAGATGCCGCTGGAGCTGGAACTGCTCGACGCCGACGGCAGACTGATCGACCGCGCCCGCAAGTCCGGTGAGGGCGTCTTCGCGCGCGGCCTGCACGCGCTGGAGGGTGGCGCGTGATCCGGCCCGTGCTGGTGCTGGGCTGGGGCAACCGCAGCCGCGGCGACGATGCGCTGGGCCCGCTTTGCGTCGACCGGCTGCGCGACGAAATGGCCGGCCGCGCGGACATCGAGTTCCTCGACGATTACCAGCTGATGGTCGAGCATGTGCTGGACCTGCACGGGCGCCGCTGCGTGCTGCTGGTCGACGCCAGCCTGGGCTGCGCGCCGCCCTTCGAGACGCTGGCGCTGCGCGCCGCCGCCGACGGCAGCATCAGCAGCCACTCGCTGTCGCCGCAGGCGCTGCTGCAGCTGTACTTCGAGCTGCACGACGAGGATGCCCCGCCGTGCACGCTGCTGGCCATCCGCGGCGAGCAATTCGAACTCGGCGCGGCGCCCGGCGCGGCGGCGCTGGCCCACCTGGACGCGGCGCTGGTCTGGGCGCGGCGCTGGCTGGCGCGAACGGCGGTCGAACATGCGTGAGCCGCGTCCGGCCGCCGACATCCTCCGCCCGGCGCCGCAGGCCACGCAGCGAGCGCCCGCCGGAACCACGAGGTGCGGCGCCACCGCTTCGGCCCTGCGAGGAACTTGCACGCCATGAAGTCCAACCCGATGCGTACCGTCACCCAGCACACCTATGCACTGGTGCTGGCCGGCGGCCGCGGCAGCCGGCTGCGCCAGCTGACCGACAACCGTGCCAAGCCCGCCGTGCCCTTTGCCGGCACGATGCGCATCATCGACTTCGCGCTCGGCAACTGCGTCAACTCGGGGCTGCGCCGCATCGGCGTGCTCACCCAGTACAAGGCGCAGAGCCTGATCCGGCACATCGAGCGCAGCTGGGGCTTCCTCGAGGCCAGCCTGGGCGAGTACGTCGACATCGTGCCGGCGCAGCAGCAGCGCGACGAGCGCTGGTACACCGGAACCGCCGACGCCGTGTACCAGAACCTGGACATCCTGCGCGAGTCGCAGCCCAGCCACGTCATGGTCCTGGGCGGCGACCATGTGTACAAGATGGACTACAGCGTGATGCTCGCCCAGCATGTGGAGCGCGGGGCCGACATGAGCATCGCCTGCCTGCGAGTGCCGCTCGAGGAGGCGCGCGAGCTCGGCGTGATGTCGGTGGACGGCGCGGACCGCATCGTCGGCTTCGACGAGAAGCCGGCCAGGCCCAGGCCGCTGCCGGACAACCCGGACCAGGCGCTGGCCAGCATGGGCATCTACGTGTTCGATGCCGATTTCCTCGTGCGCGAGTTGGAGCGCGATGCCGCGGACGCCAGCTCCAGCCACGACTTCGGCAAGGACCTGATTCCGCGCCTGGTGCACGAGGCAAGGGTGTACGCGCACCGCTTCGAGGACAGCTGCGTGAACATGGTCGGCGACCGGCCCTACTGGCGCGACGTGGGCACGCTCGACGCGTACTGGGAGGCAAACCTCGACCTGACCCAGGTGGTGCCCGACCTGAACCTCTACGACGAGGACTGGCCGATGCTCGGTCGGCAACCGCACCGTCCGCCGGCCAAGTTCGTGTTCGACGATGCCTGGCGGCGCGGCGTCGCGGTGGACTCGCTCGTGTCGGGTGGCTGCATCGTCAGCGGCGCGATGGTGCGCCGCTCGCTGCTGTCGCACGGCACGCGCGTGGCCGAGGGCAGCGTGCTCGAGGACACGGTGGTGCTGCCGCTGGCACACATCGGCCGCGACGTGCGGCTGCGTCGCGCGATCGTCGACAAACGCTGCGTGCTGCCCGATGGGCTGAAGGCCGGCTACGACGCGGCGCAGGACCGCGCCCGCTTCAACGTCACCGAGCGCGGCATCGTGCTCATCACGCCGGAGATGCTGGCGCGGCTGAAATAGCGCGCCGTCCCGCGCTGCGCGGGTTGCGGCGACCGGGGCGGTGGTGCAGCCACTACCATTGCCCAGGCAGGTGCGCGCGGCAGGCGTCGCCGCGCGGCACCTGCCCCGAACCCGTTGCAGGAGCCGCAGGCATGCTCGAGACCGCCGAACTGGGCCATACCGTCAGCAAGAGCGCCTTCGATCGCGCCGAGCCCAAGCTGCGCGAAGCGCTGGTGAATGCCCAGTACGCGCTGCTGCAGGGGCGGCACAAGGCGGTGGTGGTGCTGCTTTCAGGCGTGGCTGCCGGTGGGCGGGGTGAAACCGCCAAGCGGCTGGCCGAATGGATGGACCCGCGCCACCTGCGCGTGCACGCATTCGGGCCGCGCACGCCCGAAGAACTCGCGCGCCCGCTGCCCTGGCGCTACTGGCAGGCCCTGCCGGCGCGCGGCCGGATCACGGTCTTCATGAACGCCTGGTACGCCGAGATGCTTCGGGCGCGCGTGTCGGGGCGGCTCGACGCCGCCGGGCTCGATGCCCTGCTGCACACCACGCGCGAGTACGAGCGGATGCTGGCGCACGAGAACGTGCTGCTCTTGAAGTTCTGGATCCATCTGTCGAAGGAGGCCCAGCAGGCGCGCTTGGCCGAACCCGATCGCAAGCGGCGCGCGCTATGGGGGGCCAGCGACGGCGCGTGGAATCGAGGGCGCCGGTACTCGAAATCGCACGAGCTGTGGGAGCACACGCTGCGCGCGACCTCGACCGGCGAGGCGCCGTGGTATGTGATCGAGGGCGCGGATGCGCGCTATCGCGACCTCACCGTCGGCGGCATCCTGCTCGACACGCTGAAACGCGCCACCCAGGCGCCGCAAGGGGCCGAGGACGCGGGGGAAGGCGCGGCGCGCCCGGTGGCGCCGGCGCCCAGGGCCATCGACAACGTGAAGCTCGTCCGCGATCTGGATCTGCGCCAGACGACCGACAGCGAGACCTACGAGCGCGAACTGCCGCGACTGCAGAACCGGCTGGCCGAGCTGTTGCAGCGCAAGCGCTTCAAACGGCGCTCGCTGGTGCTGGTGTTCGAAGGCACCGACGCCGCGGGCAAGGGCGGCGCGATCCGCCGCATCACCGGCGCGCTCGACCCGAGGCAGTATCAGGTGGTGCCGGTGGCCAGCCCGAGCGACGAGGAGTTGGCGCATCCGTACCTGTGGCGGTTCTGGCGACAGGTGCCGAGACAGGGTGGCGTCACGATCTTCGATCGCTCCTGGTACGGCCGGGTGCTGGTGGAACGTGTCGAGGGCTACTGCTCGGAGTACGACTGGCTGCGTGCCTACAGCGAGATCAACGACTTCGAGCAGGATCTGGTCGAGGCCGGCGCGGTCGTGTGCAAGTTCTGGCTGCAGATCAGCAAGGCCGAGCAGCTGGCGCGCTTCCGCGCGCGGGAGAAGATCGCCTTCAAGCGCTTCAAGATCACCGAAGACGACTGGCGCAACCGCAAGCGCTGGCCCGACTACGAACGCGCCGTCGCCGACATGGTGGACCGCACCTCGACCGAACTCGCGCCGTGGACGCTGGTCGAGGCCGAGCACAAGCGCTTCGCCCGCCTGAAGATCCTGCGCAAGGTGGTCGATCGCCTCGACGAGGCCCTCGACGACTGATACCCAAGCGCGTTCGAGCGGCAGAAAGCCTTCGGCTGTGACCGGCGCAAAGCGGCCAAAGGCCGCTTTGCGCCGTCGGCCGTCCTCGGTCTTCATCTTTCGAACGCACTTGCGTGTGCAGTCGATCAGCTTCAGTCTTGCAGCGCCGCCGCCAGCAGAGGCACCAGGGACACCACGTTGCTGGCGTGACGTACGCTGTCGCTGCTCCAGACATGGCGCACGCCGGCCTTGGCCAGGTGGGCCATGGCGTCATCGACGAACAGTGCGTGCGTGACGGCCACGTCCACGCTGGCTGCGCCGCATTCGAACAATGCCGCGGCGGTGACCGCCAGCGTGCGGCCGGTGCTGGCCACGTCGTCGATCAGCACCACGGCCCGCCCGTGGAAGTCCAGGCGCGGCAGCACCACCTGAACTTCGCGGTCGCCGCTGCGCTGCTTGATGCAGGTGCCGTGGTCCAGCCCCTGCTGCTGCGCCGCGCTGCGCACCCAGGGCGCGGCTTCCTCGTCCGGACCGAGCAGGATGGGCCGACTGGCGTGCCGGGCGGCCCAGGCACCGAGCAGCGCTGCAGCCGACAGCGCCGTGCCGCGCCGGCCCGGCAGCACCTCGTCCATCGTAGGCACGCGGTGCAGGTGCGGGTCGACGGTGACGACCGCATCGAACCAGGCCGCCAGCGCACGCCCGATGTGGCGCTGGCTCACCGCCTCGCCGGGCTGGAAGGCCATGTCCTGCCGCATGTAGGCCAGGTACGGACAGACCAGCGTGAGCTGCCGCGCGCCGAGCTCGCGCGCCGCGGGCGCGAGGATCATCAACTCGGCCAGCTTGTCGTTCGGCCGCTGGAGCCCGCGCAGCAGCGCCACCCGGGACGGGAGCTTCGCCGGCAGGCGCAAGCGCGACTCGCCGTCGGGGAAGACATGCCGGTCGATCCAGTGCAGCGGCACGTGCAACGCCTGCGCCAGCGGCTCGGCCAGGTGCTGTTCGTCGGCAAAGGCCAGCAGCAGTTCGATCACCCCTTGTCCTTCGTCTTCAACGCGGCGGCGCCGCGAGTCGATCCGTGTCCGCGGCCACCGCCACAGTCTGCCGCGTCGGCGCTGCGGGTGCGCAGACCGGTAGCTCGTCGCCGTGCAGCCGTGCATGGATCTGGGCGCGCAGAAGGGCCGCCAGCGCGCGCCGGTCGGCGTGGCGCACGCCCTGCGGCGCCAGCAGGTCCACGTGCACGCTCAATGCCGGCGCCGACAGGATGCGCCAGACGCTCTGCAGCAGCGTGGTCGGACCCAGGAACTGGACCGCCTCGCTGAAGCGCCGGCTCGGGTCGCTGTAGCGAAGCGCCACGCATTGCACCGGCGTGCCGCTGGCAATCGCGGACTGCAGCAGGTTGCCGTGGAAGGGCAGCAGCGTCTCGCCGTCACCAGTGGTGCCTTCGGGGAACACCGCGACCGTGTCGCCGCGCTGCAGCGCCTCGGCCACCTGGTGCAGCACGCGCAGCGAATCGCGCTTGCGCTCGCGCTCGATGAACAGCGTGCCCGCACCCTTGATCAGCCAGCCAAGCAGCGGCCAGGCGAGCACGTCGGCCTTGGACACGAAGCGCGCTTGCGGCACCACCGAGTGGATGGCGGCGATGTCGAGCCACGACACATGATTCGCCACGAGCAGCGTCGCACCCGGGTGCGGTGTTCCGCTGGCCACGAGCTCCAGGCCGGTGAGGCGCACCAGCTTGGCCGACCACCATCGGATGCGCTGGTGCCGGCCGGCACTGTCCAGCCGCGGGAACTGCATCGCGATCACCGCGATGCCGTGCAGCAGGTGAATCAGCATGCGACCCAGGCGCCACGCGGCGCGCGCGGAACCCATTCAGCCGTTCACGGTGTCGGCCCGGCAAGCGCAAGGCACAGGCACGCATCGCACGAGCGTTGCGCATCCGGATCTGCCGTGGCGCAGACGGTGTGCCGTCGAGGGGGTGGCCAAGGGCCGCAGGGGGCGGTCCATCTCAAGCGGCCTCGTAGGCCAGGCGGCCGGCCACCAGCGTGGCACGCACACGGCCGGGCAACGCCATGCCGGTGCTGGCGAAGTCGAAGGGGGTGTGCTTGCCCTGGCTTTTCAGCTGCCCCGGCTCCAGGCGCCAGGTGGCCTGGGGGTCGAACACGCACACATCGGCCACGCCGCCTTCGACCAGCCGGCCGGCGCTGGCGGCCAGCGAGCCGATGGCCTCGCCGAGCACGCGCACGGGTGCGCAGGTCACGCGCTCCAGCGCAGGACCCAGGCCTGCGCCGCTGTCCGAGCCCCACTTCAGCGCCAGGCTGAGCAGCAGCTCCAGCCCGGTAGCGCCGGGTTCGGCCTCGCCAAAGGGCAGCGTCTTGGCATCGTCGTCCACCGGATTGTGGTCGGACACCAGTGCGTCGATGGTGCCGTCGGCCAGCGCGGCGCGCAGCGCGTCGCGGTCCTTGCCCTGGCGCAGCGGCGGGGTCAACCGCATGTCGGCATTGAAGTAGCCGATGTCCACGTCGCTCAGGTGCAGCGAGTTGATGCTGACGTCGGCTGTCAGCGGCAGGCCCTCGGCCTTGGCGGCGCGCAGCAGCGCCACGCCGGCGGCGCTGCTCAGGCGGCACAGGTGCACGCGTGCGCCGGTACCGCGCATCAGCTCGAAGATCGTGTGCAGCGCGATGGTCTCGGCAGCCACCGGCACGCCCGACAGGCCCAGCCTGGTCGCCAGCGCGCCGCTGGCCGCCACGCCCTTGCCCAGGTGCGCATCCTGCGGGCGCAGCCAGACGGTGTAGCCGAAGGTGGCGGCGTACTGCAGCGCGCGCTGCAACACCATCGTGTCGTGCAGCGCAGTGTCGGCCTGCGAGAAGCCCACGCAGCCGGAGGCCGTGAGTTCGGCCATCTCGGTCAGCACCTCGCCGGCCAGGCCGCGCGTCAGCGCGCCCAGCGGGAACAGCCGGCAGCGCGACAGCTTGCGCGCGCGGAACTTCAGCATCTCCACCAGGCCCGGCTCGTCGAGCGGCGGCTCGGTGTCCGGCGGGCAGACCAGGCTGGTGATGCCGCCGGCGGCGGCGGCCTGCAACTCGCTTTCCAGCATGCCCTGGTGCTTGCGGCCGGGCTCGCGCAGCCGCGCCGCCAGGTCCACCAGACCGGGGGCCACCACGAGGCCGCGGGCGTCGATCTCGCGCTCGGCGCCGAAGTCCGGCACGCTGCCGATGGCAACGATGCGGCCCGAGGCGATGGCCAGGTCGGCCACCTCGTCGCGGCCCGAGGCCGGGTCGATCACGCGGCCGTGTCGAATCAGGATCTTCATTGCGGGCTCGCCGAAATGGCGGCCGAGCGGCGCAGCGAGCGCCCCGAGATTGCGCCGAGCAGCGTAGCCGTACACCCGTACGGCGAGCAGCGCAGGTGCGAGATCGGGGCGCGCAGTAGCCGAGCGGGCGTCATTTCATGCCTCGTTGCCCGCAATGATGGACATCACCGCCATGCGCACCGCGATGCCGAAGGTGACCTGCGGCAGGATCACGCTGTGCGCGCCGTCGGCCACCGCAGAATCGATCTCCACGCCACGGTTGATCGGCCCCGGGTGCATGACGATCACATCCGGCTTGGCCAGCGCCAGCTTGTCCGGCGTCAGGCCGTAGCTCTTGGCGAATTCGGCGGCGCTGGGCAGCATCGCGCCGCTCATGCGCTCGTTCTGCAGGCGCAGCATGATCACCACGTCGGCATCGCGCAGGCCTTCGGCCATGTCGTGGCAGACGCGCACGCCCATCTCGCGCAGGTCGCCGGGCACCAGCGTCTTCGGGCCCACCGCGCGGATCTCGGCCGCGCCCAGCGTGCTCA
>ERZ1645186.34-NODE-34-length-21985-cov-9.293434_pt1 | contig 21985 bp, 22 predicted proteins | sample MGYA00575349_ERZ1645186 | MGnify/ENA primary metagenome ERZ1645186 (study PRJEB40839, sample SAMN11282943) | freshwater sediment metagenome | isolation source: river sediment | host: Sediment | place: India: Nawabganj, Kanpur | collected 2015-12-17 ...
TGGGCCCTTTCTGGGGCCCCACGCGGACGTGATTCATGTCTTCACAAGCTCTCAGCCGCGCAATGCCGGGCGCTGCTCCATGCGCTCGCGCCAGGCCACGAGGTGCACCAGGCCCTCGTCGGCCGGCCGGTACTTCAGCAGACCGCGCGCGAAGTCCAGCGCGCACAGCAAGGTGATGTCGGCGATGGTGAAGCGCTCGCCGGCCACGTAGGGCTGGCGCGACAGCTCGGCGTCGAACCAGCGCGCCAGTTCGCGCACCTTGTCGCCCTGCGCCTGGCCATAGTCGGGAAACTGCCGTCCCTCCAGCGGGGCCAGGCCGGGGTGGGTGTGGCGGATGCAGTTGGCCACCGCGCCGAAGAAGTAGAGCTCCACCTGCCGGTCGGCGCGCTCGATGAAGGCGCGTTCCTCGAAGCCGTCGCCCATCAGGTTGGGTTGCGGGTGCAGGCCTTCCAGGTAGGTGCAGATGGCCCGCGATTCGCTCAGGAAACGGCCGTCGTCCAGTTCCAGCGTCGGCACCTTGGACAATGGGCTCTTCGCGCGATAGGCCTCGGCGAAATGCTCCTTGGCACCCAGGTCCACGTTCACCAGCGCGATGCCCTGGATGCCCTTCTCGGCGATGAACAGCGTGACGCGGCGCGGGTTCGGCGCGCGCGGGGCGACATACAGCTTCATGGGAGGTGCTCCTCGGTGGGCATGCCGTCCCGCCGGCGGCGGGACGGTGGCTTGGCCATTCTGCACTTCCCGGACGGACGGCCGGCCGGCGCGGCATGCGCAGGTGCAGGCCCGCATCGCCGTAATCGGCGCCAAGTGGCCCAGCCCCGCACGGGCCTTCGGCTATGCTGGCCACCCATCCGCACCAACCCGAAGAAGCCCCATGAGCCTGCGCGCCGCCATCGCCGCGTCGATGGCCTACGACACCATCATGGTGTTCGATGGCCAGTTCACCGACCACATCCTCCCCGACCAGATCCACAAGATCAACCTGTCGTTCCTGTCGCCGCGCATGCGCCGCGAATATGGTGGCTGTGCCGGCAACATCGCCTACAACTACAGGCTCGTCGGTGGCGAGCCGGTGCCCATGGGCATGGTCGGCGACGACTTCGGGCCCTATCTCGAGCACTACCAGCGCCTGGGCATCGACTCAAGCTGCCTGGTGCAGGCCAAGGACAGCTACACGGCGCAGTGCTTCATCGTCACCGACCTGCACAACAACCAGCTGGCCGGCTTTCATCCGGGCGCCATGGGCCTGTCGGCGCAGATTCCGGTGTCGCAAGCCGGCGACGTGGCCTGCGGCCTGGTCGGGCCCGACGCCAAGGATGCGATGCAGCTGCACACGCGGCAGATGGCCGACGCGCTGGTGCCCTTCATCCTGGACCCGGGCCAGAACATCGTGCTGTTCAGCGGACCGGAGCTGCTGGAGATGATCGACCAGGCGCCGGTGCTGGTCTGCAACGACTACGAGGCCGAACTCATCGCCGACAAGACCGGCCTGACCTTCGAGCAGCTGGCGCTGCGCGTGGACACGCTGATCATCACCCGCGGCGCCGAAGGGTCGTGGGTGCATCACAACGGCGATCGCCGCAGCGTGACGGCGGTGCCGGCTGAGGACGTGAAGGACCCCACCGGCTGTGGCGATGCCTACCGTGCCGGGCTGCTGCTGGCGCTGGCCAAGAACGTGCCGCTGATCCACGGCGCGCAGCTGGGCAGCGTGCTCGGGGCCATCAAGATCGCGGTGCAAGGCTGCCAGAACCACCGGCCCACGCTGGCGCAGATCCGCGCGAGCTACGAGCGGCACTACGGCAGCTGGCCGTTCTAGACCGTACCGCGCGTCATGGCGCTGGACACCTGGCTGCTGTACCTCCTGGCGGCAGTGGGGTTGTCGCTGTCCCCGGGGCCTAACGGGTTGCTGGCACTGACCCACGGTGCGCTGCATGGCCATCGCAAGGCGCTGTACACGATCTTCGGCGGTGCGCTGGGCTTCGTCGTCGTCATCGCGATGTCGATGTTCGGCATCGGTGCGCTGCTGCAGGCCTCGCTGGCCTGGTTGACGGTGCTGCAGTGGCTGGGTGGCGCCTACCTGGTGTGGCTGGGCATCCAGGTCTGGCGGGCGCCGCCGATCGGCACGGACCTGTCGATGGCGACGGCGGCGCCGCGCGGCGGGGCGTCGATGTTCCGCCAGGGCGCCCTGTCGGCATTGACCAACCCCAAGGCACTGCTGTTCTTTGCCGCCTTCCTGCCGCAGTTCATCGATCCGGCACGCAGCCTGTGGCTGCAGTTCCTGATCATGGCCGGCACCTTCGCGCTGGTCGAGATCGCCACCGAGCTGCTGATCGCCGCCTTCGCGCAGCGGCTGCGTCCCTGGCTGCAGCGTGTCGGTCGACGCTTCAACCAGGCTTGCGGCGGCTTGTTCGTGGCCATCGGCGTGGTACTGCCCCTGCGGCCCTGAGCGCATGCGACGCGAGCGTCTGCCCATCCTGTTCGATACCGACCCGGGCATCGACGATGCGCTGGCGCTGGGGATGCTGGCAGGCGATGCGCGCGCCCAACTGGTGGGCGTCAGCACGGTGTTCGGCAATGCCGACGTGGCCACCACGACCGCCAATGCGCTGGCGCTGTGCCACCGTTTCGGCATCGACGTGCCGGTGGCGCGCGGCGCGGCGCGTCCGCTGCAGCGTGTGCCGCGACCGTTCCCGGTGCACATCCACGGCCACGACGGGTTGGGCGACGTGGCCGCCCGTCCCGTGCACGACAGAGAGCCGGCAAGCAACTCGGCAGCGCAGTTCATCTGCGACCTGGCGCGGCGTCACGAGGGCGAGTTGACCTTGCTGGCCGTGGGCCCGCTGACCAATCTAGCGCAGGCGCTGGCCCTCGATCCCGGGCTGCCGCGGCGGGTGGCACGCGTGGTGGTGATGGGCGGTGCCTTCGGCACGAAGGGCCATGCCGGCAACGCCACGCCCGTGGCCGAGGCCAACGTCTTCTGCGACCCGCATGCCGCAGCCGCCGTCTTCGCGGCGCCCTGGCCGCTGACGGTGGTCGGCCTGGACGTGACGCACCAGGTGCTGATGGGCCGCGAGCATCTCGACGCGCTGGGCCGGGACGGCGGTGCCGCGGGCCGCTTCCTGCGCGACATCACGCGACCCTACGAACGCTTCTATCGGCGCTACACCGCTGGCGGCATCTACGCGCACGATGCCAGTGCCGTGGTGTGCGCGCTGGCGCCGCATCGCTTCGAGATGCGACGCGGGGCGCTGAGCGTGCTGACGGAAGGCCCGGACGCGGGCCGGACACTGCAGGCGCCGCAGAACGCGGCCGCTCCGCCGGAGCCGCAGGCCTGCGTGGCTGTGGATGCCGACGGCGTGCTGGCCGACGTCCTGGCCTGCTTCGTGAGGTAGGAATTCAGGCACCGGTGGCCGAAGCCCGCGCGGACAGCGCCGAGCGGGCGCGCTACGGGTAGAAAAGCTCCACCGTGTAGCCGGCCATGCGGCGCTCGCCCAGGTCGAGCAGCGCCTGCAGCGAGGCCTCGCCGCGCGGCGGCAGGCTCGGCGCCGGCTGGCCCAGTTCAGCGGCCGTGAAAACGCGCCGCACTGCCGTCTGACCCTGCGCGTCGCTGAGCACCAGTTCGACCGCCGGCATGCGCACCTCGATAGCGGCCTTGTTCTGCACCACCAGCGTCAGCCTGTAGAACGCGCTGTCCGGCACGCGCACCAGGCCGCTGCTGTCGACATGCAGGCTGTCGATGCGGCGCGGCGGCTCGATCGTGCAGCCCAGCCAGTTGCAGGCCTGCGTCAGCGCGGTTCGCGCCGCGGGAACGCTGGCGGCCAGGTGGTCGCGGTAGTGCAGCGCGATCTGCGCGGCCAGCAGCAGCGCCAGAAGCAGGGACACGCCGGCGAGCAAGGCGACGCGCCGCGGTTGTTGCCAGCGCGCGGCCTGCTCGGCACGGCGCATGAAACCGGGCACCGGTTCAGTCGCGACTTCGCCGGGCACGGGCATCAGGGCGGGCTCGGCCACAGGTTCGGCGGGTGCTCGGACGGCCGGCATGGCGGCTGGCTCGGGCTTCGGCTCTGCCTCAGGCTCGGGTTCGGGTTCGGGTTCGGGCGCGGGTGGGAGCGCGGGCGCGGCTTCGGGTGCGAACTCGGCAGGCGGCACCAATGTCGGCTCCGCGGCAGGCGTGCCGGGCGCCGCGGGTTCGGGGGGAGGCTGCCATTCGGCCGCAGGCGACGGCGTCGCATCGGCCTCAGCAGGAAGCGCCTGCGGGACCCCAGTGGCGGCCGCCATGGGCATCGCCGGGGCTGCGGGCACGGCCTCGTCGGCAGCGGGCGGCGTAGCGGCGCCTTCGTTCTGCGGGTCGGGCTGCGCCTGCAGCGGTTGCGGCGATGGTGGTGCGGGCGCGGCCACGGGCGCCGGGGGCGTGGGCGTGGGCGGAGCCGGGGCCGCTGTCGGTGGCGGTGCCGTCGGTCCCGGTGGAGCGCCGAGTGCTTGCGCCTCCAGTTCGAACAGGCGCTGGCTGGCGTTGAACACCTCGGTGCAACGGCCGCAGCGCACCCAACCGTCGGAGACCTTCAGCTGGTCGGGCACCAGGCGGAACACGGTGCCGCAGGCGGGGCAGCGTGTGGCCAGGCTCATCGCCGTCGCTCGGCGCGGTTCACCGGCGGCCCAGGGCTTCGCCGGTCATCAGCACCCAGCCGTCCTGGACGTCGCTGACCTGCAATGCCAGCCACGGCGCGTAGGCGGCGCGCAGCTCGTCGGCCTGGCGCTCCAGGATGCCGGCCAGCACGAGCTGGCCGCCGTCGTCGAGTTGCGAGCACAGCAGCGGCGCCAGCAGCTTCAGTGGCGTGGCCAGGATGTTGGCCAGCACCACGCCGTAGCGGTCGGTGGCCGTGTCGGGCAGGCCGGCGCGCAAGGCCACGCCGTTGGCGCGGGCGTTGGCGACGGTGGACTGCACCGCCGCCGGGTCGATGTCGACCGCGTCGATGTCTGCCGCGCCGTGCAACGCCGCGCCGATGGCCAGGATGCCCGAGCCGCAGCCGTAGTCCAGCACACGCTGCCCAGGCCGCTCGAACAGCGCCCCGTGCTCGGCGATCCAGCGCAGGCACATGCGCGTCGTCGGATGCGTGCCGGTGCCGAAGGCCAGACCGGGGTCGAGGCGGATCACGCGCTGCGCGCCGGCCGGTATCTCGTGCCAGCTCGGCACGACCCAGAAGCCGTCGCTTAGGGCCACTGGCGCGAACTGCGACTGGGTCAGCCGCACCCAGTCCCGATCGGGCAGCGGCTGCATCGATTCCAGCTGCAGGCCGTCCGTCCAATCCTGCGCCAGCAGCGCGGCGGCTGCTGCCGTGGCCGCCGGCTCGTCCGCGAACAACGCCTTCAGCGTGGAGCGCTGCCAGGCTGCTGCGGCCTCGGGCATGCCCGGCTCGCCGAACAGCGCCCGCTCCTGCGGGCTGCCGGCGTCGGCATCCTCGACCGACACCGACAGCGCACCGAGTTCGTCGACGAGCGCGTCGGACACCGGCTCGACCAGGGCTTCCGGCGCGCGCAGGACGAGCTCGTGCATGCGCGCTAGCGCTTGTGCTGGCCGAGCCAGCCTTCGAGGTAGTGGATGCCCGTGCCGCCCTGCACGAACTTGGCGTCGACCATCAGCTCGCGATGGAGCGGGATGTTGGTCTGTATGCCTTCGACCACCGTTTCCGACAGTGCGGTGCGCATGCGCGCCAGGGCCTGCTCGCGCGTGTCGCCATGGCAGATCAGCTTGCCGATCATCGAGTCGTAGTTGGGCGGCACGAAATAGTTGGTGTAGGCATGCGAATCGACGCGCACGCCGGGCCCGCCGGGCGCGTGCCATGCCGTGATGCGGCCGGGGGAAGGGGTGAAGCGGTACGGATCCTCGGCATTGATGCGGCACTCGATGGCATGGCCGCGCATCTGAATCTGCCGCTGGGTGAAGGGCAGTTTCTCGTTCGCCGCGATGCGGATCTGCTGCTGCACGATGTCGATGCCGGTGACCATCTCGGTCACCGGATGCTCGACCTGCACGCGCGTGTTCATCTCGATGAAGAAGAACTCGCCGGCCTCGAACAGGAACTCGAAGGTGCCGGCGCCGCGGTAGCCGATCTTCTTGCAGGCGGTGACGCAGCGGTCGCCGATGCGCTCGATGATGCGCCGCGGGATGCCTGGCGCGGGCGCCTCTTCGATGATCTTCTGGTGGCGCCGCTGCATCGAGCAGTCGCGCTCGCCCAGCCAGACGGCATTGCGGTGCTCGTCGGCCAGCACCTGGATCTCGATGTGCCGCGGGTGCTCGAGGAAGCGCTCCATGTACAGCGCCGGGTTGCCGAAGGCCGCGCCGGCCTCGGAGCGGGTGGTCTGCACCGCGTGCAGCAACGCGGCTTCGGTGTGCACCACGCGCATGCCGCGGCCGCCGCCGCCGCCGGCCGCCTTGACGATCACCGGGTAGCCGATGCCGCGGGCGATGCGGATGATCTCCTTCGGATCCTCCGGCAGCACGCCTTCGGAGCCCGGCACGCAGGGCACGCCAGACTTGATCATGGCCTGCTTGGCCGCGACCTTGTCGCCCATGATGCGGATCGACGCCGGTGTCGGGCCGATGAAGACGAAGCCGCTGCGCTCCACGCGTTCGGCGAAGTCGGCGTTCTCGCTGAGAAAGCCGTAGCCGGGGTGGATGGCCTCGGCGTCGGTCACCTCGGCGGTGGAGATGATCGCCGGCATGTTGAGGTAGCTCTGCGCCGATGGCGCTGGGCCGATGCACACGGCTTCATCGGCCAGCTTGACGTATTTGGCCTCCCGGTCGGCTTCGGAGTAGACGATCACCGACTTGATGCCCATCTCGCGGCAGGCACGCTGGATGCGCAGCGCGATCTCGCCGCGGTTGGCAATCAGGATTTTCTTGAACATGGTGCTTCGGCTCGAAGGCCCCGGCGGGCTATGCCCGTCAGGAGTGGGGGCTGCGCCGCCCCGGCGCCCTGGCCGCGCTGGCTGACCGCGAGGATGGGGTTGGGCATGACCGGCGCGTCACTCGATGACGAAGAGCGGCTGGCCGAACTCGACCGGCTGGCCGTTTTCAACAAGCACCTTGGTGATCGTGCCGGCATGGCCGGCCTCGATCTCGTTCATGATCTTCATCGCCTCGATGATGCACACCGGGTCGCTTTCCTTGACCGTCGCGCCCACCTCGGCCAGGGGCTTGGCGCCCGGGCTCGAGGCGCGGTAGAAGGTGCCGACCATCGGCGATGTGACCACATGGCCGGTTTCGGCAGGTGCCGCCTCGGCCGCTTCGCCCGCGGCCGGGGCAGCGGCCGCGCGCGACGCCTCGGCCGGCACCGCAGCGGCTGCCGGCGGCATGGCATAGGCCACCATCTGCGGCGGCGCCGCGGCCGCGTTGGCCTTGACGATGCGCACCTTGCCTTCGGCTTCGGTGATCTCCAGCTCCGAGATGTTCGATTCGGAGACCAGATCGACCAGTGTCTTCAACTTGCGCAGGTCCATGATTGTCCTTGTCTGGAAGTCTGCTCGCTTTGCCCGCCTGACCACCTGCCGACCGCCTGCCTTGGGTTCGGCATCGGGTCAGCTGTAGCGATCGGACGTCTATCGTCGCGTTCGTCTGGCTACTGGCGACATTCAGCCTGCAGCGGAGCCCCCCAGGGAAGCGCGCAGCAGGCCGATACGTTTTGTTGCGGAGCGCGGATTGTGCCCGATCGCCCGCATGGTGGACAGTGGGCGTTGGTCGGCCGGACGGCATGCCGGCAACGACTTGTCTGCTGTTGAGTGCAGATCGATACCTTTTGGGGCCATTGGCGGGCTCTGAATGATCAGAGCGCGCGCGCCCAGGTCGACAGCTCGTCAAACGTGGTTTCGCCCAGCTTGCGCTGCAGCACCTTGCCGTCGGCACCGATCAGCACGGTGAAGGGCAGCAGGCCGCCGGGATTGCCCAGGCCGCGCGCCAGCTCGCTGCCCACCAGCCCGGCCAGCCCGATGTCGAAACTCAGCGGCACGCGCTGCAGGAAGGCGCGCACCGGATCGGCGCTGTCGATGGCCAGCCCGACCACCGACAGCTTTGTTCCCTGGCCGCGTGCAAAGCGGTCGATCTCGGGCAGTTCCTTTACACAGGGCGGGCACCAAGTGGCCCAGAAATTGACCAGCAGCGGCCGGCCGCGCTTCTCGGCCATGACGAGCTCCCCGCCTTCCGGCCGGGGAAAGCGTTGTTCCCAGAGTGGTGCAGACCCGTCGGCCGTGGCCACCGTCGGCCCTGAGGCGTTGCGGCGCTGCCAGATCACGCCGCCGGCGGCGGCCGCCACGCCCACGCCGGCCAACAGGGCGCGTCGGCCCCAGTTTGCCGGCGCGCGTTGGCCCGGGCCCCTGTCTCCGGCCCTCATGCGCTTTCCAGCAGCCGCTGCAGTGCGGCCGCATCGCCGCGCCAGGTGCGGCCGCGTGCGTCGGGTTTGAGTGCCCCGCGCTGTGCGTCCATCTCGCGTACCGCCAGGTGCAGCGTCACCGGCTGGGCCAGACCCGGGCAGCGGTCGGCCAGGCTCAGGTAGTGCACGTCCGCGTCGCCATCGCCGCCGGCCACGTCGTAGTCGATGCCCTGATTGATGAGGGCGATCTCCGCGGCCTTCGGGTCGTCGCAGTACAGATCGATGTGCAGTGCCGACAGCGCGGTGGCGGTGCCGCGCCACGCGGCGCCGCCGAGGTGCGGCCGGAACTCGGCCAGCCGCTGCATCCAGCGCAGCGCCAGTTCGCGCAGCGCGCGCAGCTCGGCGGGCTGCGTGTCGGCACAGAACAGCGCGAGGTGACGGCGCACCTCGTCCTCGACCTGCTCGTTGCTCGGCAACTCGGTGCGCCCGCGCGGCAGCCGTCCCGAGAGCTGGCGCACGGCCTTGCGCTTGGCCTGCGCGTATTCCATGCCTTCGTCCACCACCAGCCGGGCGGCGGTGGCGGCAATCTCGCCGGCGACCGAGACACTCATCGCGCGATTCTAGGAGGCGCCTCCCGCGCTCAGGGCAATTCCACGGCGCCCATGCGGGCCAGGATCGTGGCCGTGCGGCCGCTCAGATAGGGTGAGCCGGGGCGCTTCTCGAAACGCTTGGGCGCCGGCAACATCACCGCCAGCCGGGCTGCTTCCTCGGGCCCGAGTTGCGCAGCGTCCTTGCGGAAGTAGTGCCGCGCCGCGGCCTGCGCGCCGAACAGGCCCTCTCCCCATTCGACACTGTTCAGATAGATCTCCAGGATGCGCTGCTTGGACAGCAGCGCCTCGAGCATCCATGTCAGCAGCAGTTCCTGACCCTTGCGCAGCACCGTGCGTTCGCCCGAGAGGAACAGGTTCTTCGCCAACTGCTGGGTGATGGTGGAGCCGCCCACGAGCTTGGGCGCCACCTGACGCCCCGGTGCGCGCGCCTGCGCGCGTTCGGCACGTTGCTCGGCACGCAGGTTCTTGTCCCAGGCCTGCTCGATCGCGTCCCATTCCACGCCGCTATGCTCGGTGAAGCCCGCGTCCTCGCTGGCAATGACGGCGCGCTTCAGGTGCGGGCTGATGCGTGCATACGGCACCCACTGCTGGCTCCAGAGGATTTGGCCGTCCTCGACGAGCAGCCGCCACGCCTCGCTGCGCTGGAAGCTGGTGCTCTGCGGATCGATCCAGGCCATCGCCGCGATGCGCAGCGCGAAGCTCGACTGCAGGGCCACAAGGCTCAGCAGCAGCAGCGCGGCCAGGCGCAGCAGGTGGCGTCGCCAGGCCATCAGGAATGCGGCGTGGCGAGATCGAGGTGGCGACGCAGCCGGTCCAGCACCGGCGCGGTGTCGGGCCGCACGCCGCGCCAGAGGAAGAAGGCTTCCGCCGCCTGCTCGACCAGCATGCCCAGTCCATCGCGCGGCGTGGCCCCGAGGCCGCGGGCCCAGTCCAAGAACGGCCGCGCGGCCGCGCCGTACATCAGATCGACGGCCAGTGCACCCGGCTTCAGCACGCGGTCGTGCACCGGCACGGCGGCGCCGCCCAGGCTGCTGGCGCTGCTGTTCAGCACCACGTCGTAGGCCGCGCCGGCGCCGTCCAGCCCGCTGCAGGACAACGCCACGCCACAGCGGGCAGCCAAGGCCGCATGCCGCTGCACCAGGGCTTGCGCGCGTTCCGGGCTGCGGTTGGCCACGTGCAGCGCGCAAGGCGCCGCCTCGAGCAGCGGCCCCAGCACGCCGGCGGCCGCGCCACCGGCACCCACCAGCAGCACCCGCAGCCCGCACAGCGACACGCCGGCATGCAGCTGCAGGTCGCGCACCAGTCCGATGCCGTCGGTGTTGTCGGCCAACCAGGCCTCCCCGTCGAAGCGCAGCACGTTGGCCGCCTGGGCGAGCGCGGCACGCGGCGTGACCGTGCTCGCCAGCGCCGGTGCCGCGAACTTGAAGGGCACGGTGACGTTGCAGCCGCGGGCGCCCGAAGCGGCGAAGGCGCGCACCGCCTCGGCGAAGCCGTCCATCGGGCACAGCACGCGCGTGTATTCCATGTGCTGGCCCGTCTGGCGCGCGAATTCGGCATGGATGAAGGGCGACTGGCTGTGCGCCACCGGGTTGCCCAGCACGGCATAGCGGTCGGGGGCCCTATTCATGGCGTGGCGCTGAGCGAGGTTTCGAGGCCCTCGTCGCGGGTGAAGCGGAAGCGCGAGGTGATGACGATCTGGTCGGCCTGCCGGCTCATGGCCTTGCTGAACGGGCCGAAGGGCGCCGATGCGCGCACGATGGCCAGCGCCCGCTGGTCGAGCACGCGCTGGCCGGAGGAACGCACGATCTCGGCGTCGACCACCTGACCGCGGTTGTCGACGGTGACGTTCATCGTCAACTCGCCGTAGAGCTTGCGGCCCTGATACTCTGGGAAATCGCGTGTGCCACGCGCCTCGATCCTGCGCCGCAGCGCGTCGTAGTAGATCGCGTACACCTCCTCTCGCGTGGCCGGGCTGATGTAGCGCTTCTTCGGCCGGGCATTCTCTTCGTTGATGCGCTTCTCGATCTCGGCCAGCAGGCGCAGCAGCTGGCGGCGTCGCTCCTCCTGTTGCTGATGCTGCGGATCGCCCGCGTCGCGCGCCGGGTCGGGCGGCGGCAAGGCGGCCACTTCGCGGCGGATCTGCGCCAGCAACTGCTGCTGCTCCTGCTGCAACCGGTCGATGCGCCGCTTCGCTTCGGCCGGCGCGTCGCCCACTTCCAGCTGCGCGGCATGCGGGAGCGGCGACGTGGCCCGGCCCTTGTCGGCCTCCCCACCGCCGGCCAGCGCGGCCTGGGCGATAGCCTGGGCGCGCTGCGGCTTGTCCTCCGAACGCGCATTCACCAGGATCACCTCCAGCGGTGTGTCCTGAAAGAAGCGTTCGAAGCGCTGCGGATCGACGAAGCGAACCGTCAGCAGGGCGGCGTGCACGCCCACCGACACCAGCAGTGCCCAGTGCAGCGTGCTCAGTCCGCGCCAACCCATCGTCTGCAGCCTCAGGTGGCCCCGGCCTCGGGCGCGGCGTCCGCCTCGGGCGGACCTTCCTCCAGCTCGATGGCCAGGCGCAGCGCGCCGGCTTCGGGACTCTCGTCCTCGGCTTCCGGCTCGGAGAGCTCGGCCTCGGCTTCGGCAGGCGCGTCGATACGCTCCAGCAGCATCGCGTGCAGTTCCAGCGTCAGCAAGTCGTGGCCGGTCAGGCGGACGCGCACGCGTGTGCCGCGCGGCAGGCTCTCGGTGCCCGACGCGCGGAACACAAGCGGCAACGTGTCGGCACGCACCAGCCCGTCGCGCATCACCGCGGCCTCGAGAGTGCCCACGCCGTTCTGCTCCAGCCAGCGCAAGGTCCAGTAGCGCTCCACCGTGTTCTGGAACTCGTTGTAGCTGGCATAGGCCGCGTCGAAGCCGGAGATGATCGAGAAGAGCGCGGCGTCCTTGGGCTTGAAGGGCACAGCCAGTGCGGCGGTGCGGCCGTGGCGCGCGCAGGCAATGATCTGCCACTGGTTGACCAGGTCCACGTAGCGCCGAAGCGGCGAGCTGGCCCAGGTGTACTGCGCCACGCCCATGCCGGCATGCGGCGCCGGGCGCGTGCCCATGCGCACCTTGATGCCCGGCGCCAGGCTGGCCTGGCTGCGGTAGATGCCCGGCACGCCGCATTCGGCCAGCCAGGCGCCCCAGGTGCTGTTGGCCAGGATCATCGCCTCGGCGACGATCAGGTCCAGCGGCGAGCCGCGGCGCCGCGGGCTGATCTGCACCTGCTCGTCGCCGCGCGGCTCGGTGCCGGCGTTGTCCAGCCGGAAGCTGTAGTCCGGCCGGGTGAAGACCTCCGGCTTGCCGCGCACCACCTCGCGCAGGGCCTTCAGGTGCGTCGCGAGCCGCCAGGCAAAGGCCAGCTCGGCGGCGTGCGCATAGCCAGCCGGGGCCTCGCCGCGCAGCGTGGCCTCGGTGATCTGGTCGTCGAGCTGGTCGTGACGCAGGTTGCTGACGACGCGTATGCGCTGCAGCCGGGTCTCGCTGCCCAGCACCTGCAGCGTGGCTTCGTCCAGCTGCAGCATCAGGCTGACGGCCGGACAGTCGCGGCCGGCGTCCAGCGTGTAGGCCTGCACCACCGCGTCCGGCAGCATGGTCAGCTTCCAGCCCGGCATGTAGACGGTGGACAGCCGCTCGCGCGCCAGTTTGTCCAGCGGCGAGTCGGGTGCGATGGCCAGCCCGGGCGCGGCGATGTGGATGCCGAACAGCACCGTGCCGGTGCCCAGACCCTGCACCGACAACGCATCGTCGATCTCGGTGGTGGCCGAATCGTCGATCGAGAAGGCCTCGCAGTCGGCCAGCGGCAGCTCGTCCTTCACCGGCGGCACCGGCAGCGCCGGGAAGGCGGTGCCCTTCGGGAAGGCCTCGAACAGGAAGCGTCGCCAGTGGAACTGATAGGGGCTGTCGATCGCGCCGGCCGCCTTCAGCAGATCCATCGGTGCGCGCTGCGCGCGGCGCGTGGCCTCGACCACGGCCTTGTACTCCGGCCCGTTCTTGTCCGGCTTGAACAGCAGGCGATAGAGCTGCTCGCGGATCGGTGCCGGGCACTCGCCGGCGACCAGCGCTTCGGCCCATTGCTCGACCTGCGCGGCCTGCTGCCGCTTGCGCTCGATGCCCAGCAGCGCCGCCTTGACGGTCTCTTCCGGCGCCTTCTTGAACATGCCCCGGCCCAGGCGGCGGAAGTAGTGCGGCGCCTCGAACAGCCTGAACAATGCGGCAGCCTGCTTGTCGGTGCCGGCGCTGGCCTCGAAGTAGTCGCGGGCCAGGTCGGCGAAGCCGAACTCGGCGTCGGGCGCGAACTCCCAGGCCAGATCCAGGTCGATCTGCTGCGCCAATGCCTGCGCGCGCTCGATCAATTCCGCCGGCGATGGCGCATCGAAGCGCAGCAGCACATGAGCGGCCTTCACCTTGACGCGCTTGCCCGACTCGAGCTCGACCTGCAGCGAACTCTCGGCCTCGGACATCAGCCGGCCGGCAAGGAACTTGCCGCCGTCCTCGAACAGTGCATACATGGGGCGCGATTGTCGCCGCTGCGCATGGGGCGTCCTTCCCCGAAGATCGGCTCGGCGTGAATTCGCGGCACCCGAGTTGCGTTCGAGCCCTTCGGTGGTAGCTTCGGGTGACGGCGCCATGCAGTCAGTCATTCGTGCAATCGCGCGGGCCGAGGACGGCGGTGGTGTTCGTTGCCGAACGCAACGAGCGCTCGTTGTAGTGCGGTGGTGGCCACCCGCGGGCGCAGGCCCCATTCGCGGTACGCTGGCTGGTGACCCGCTTGGTCTGTGTTGATGAGGCAACGGTCAAGCACAGAAGCTGGTCGCCCGCGAGCGTGGGCCGGAGAACGCGGGTGACGCCGCCGCGCTACCGCAGCCGACTTGGCACGCCGGTCTTGGTTGTCAACTCAAGCATGTGAGCGACGGCTAGGCGCCGGATGCCGACCAAGCTACGGCAGGACTGGATTGGAAACAGCCGCGAACGACGCAGTACCTTGAGCGCGGGTGACCCGCAACGCTTCCTCCCGCCCGCGGCCGGCGCGCTACGTGCCTTTGTCCGCGGTGGGTGGCGCAGGCGCGCTGCCAGGCGCAGGTGCTGACCGGCGCGCGCCGGCCGGCGGCAGATGTTGCGGCGAGGTCACGCCCATCGAGACATAGATGCTGGTAAGCGCCTCGACGCCCAGTTCCGCGGGCGTGACCCATTCCTGCGGCACGTACAGCAGCCCGCCGCCCACCGGCACCGGCGCAGTGGGCACGATGACGGCAAGGTAGCGCCGTTCGCCGACCAGGACCGGCTCGGGCGTGGACAGCAATGCCAGCGCCGCCGCACCGCCGACGCCGCCGAAATGGCACCAAACTGGGCTCATCGAGCGCAGGCCGTCGTCGGCACGCGGTGCGAACAGGCCCGTCATCTTGTGCGCGAAGTCGTACACCGTGCGCACCAACGGGATGCGCCGCATGACGGCATCGATGGCGGAGTTCAGCCCGCGCTGCAGCCCCGCCTCGACCAGCAGCCCGAGGCCGAAGACGATGGCGACCACGAGCCCCAGCCCGAGCAGATAGCCGACGATGGCCGAACCGGTGACGCCGAGCCCGACCGCGACCAGCACCGAGCCGATGGCACTCGTCGGGCCGAACCAGTGGACGAGGGTGGACACCAGCCACCAGAACACGAACACGGTCGCCGCCAGCGGCAGCGCCACCAGCAGGCCGGCCACGAAGATGCGCACGAGGTGCGCCTTGGTACGCGTCATGCCAGCCATTATCGGCAGGGGCCTGCAGGGGCTTCGGCTTTGCCGGGGGCGGCGCCGCGCCGGCGGCAAGCACAGGCGGGCCGTCGCGGAAGACACGCGAATCCGGCTGCGCTAGAGTTCGCGGCCCCGAAGCCGTCAGGGCTATCGGACGGCACCGACACTGCTCGCCCTCAGATCCAGTTTCCAGGAGAAGACCGATGTTCCATCCCATCACCCTGCCCTTCGGCGCCAAGATGCTGTTCAACACCGTGAAGCTCAAGCCCGGCGTGAGCTTCGACGACGTCGAGCTCGCGGTGGCCGAGATGTGCAACGTCGTCAAGGACACCTACGGCGGCGACAAGGGCGGCTTCGTTGCCGGCCAGGTGTTCAAGTTCTCGGGCTTCGTTTCGGACGAGGGCTCGCTCAACGCCACCCGCGAGGCCGACGAGCACTATGCGATCGTGACCTACTGGCGATCGTTCGACGAGCACGAGCGTTCGCATGCCGACAAGGTGTTCACCAGCAAGTTCGACGCGCTTGCGGCGATGTGCACCGAGACCAAGGAGCTTGGCTACGACATGCTCTGGCAGGGAACGCCGGACGCGGCCTGAGGGGACTGCCGCCGAGGACCGCCAGCCGGCGGCTCAGGTCTCGCGCGCCGCGCCGAGCAGCTGGTTCGTCTTGCGCAGGCGCTCGGCCATCATGCGCATCACCTGGGTGGCGAAGAACGGCGTCTGCTGCACGAGGAACTGGAAGCGTTTCTCGTCCACGGCCACGAATTCGCAGTCGGTCACGGCGATCACCGACGCCGAATGCGGGCCGGGCAACAGCATGCTGACTTCACCGATGACGCTGCCGTGCTGCAGTGTCTCGACCACGCGGCCGTTGACGGTCACCTCGGCCGTGCCGGTTGACACCACGTACATCTGGTGGCCTTCTTCGCCCGCGCGGAAGAGTGCATTGCCGGCCGGCACCTTGATGATTTCCGGGTTGTGCGAGAAGAGTTCGATGAAGACCATGGTCAAGGCCTGCCGTCAGTGATGGTCGATTGTCCCAAGATTTCCCTGTTCGCCTGCGTTCAGCTTCGGCGCGGCCTTGCGGTTTCCTGGGCTCCCGGTGGTGCTGTCGTATGCATGGCGACAAATTCCTCAAGGCTGCATCGCAGACCCGCTTGATCTCGGACGGTCTTGCGGTCGAGGCGCGTGCATGCAAGCCCTCGCAGCACAAGCGGCCGGGGCGCGCAGGGGCCAGCAAGTGGCAGGCCGCGTGCCAGCCCGGGCACCGTACAGTTATGCCGTTGGGCTCTACGGCGCCCCTTTTTCCGATTTCAGGAGAGTGAACATGTCGAAGCTGGAGCTCGGCCGACTTGCCGGCTACACGCCCTTTCCCGGACCGCTGGTGACGGTGATCCTCGACGGGGTGGGCATCGGCAAGCGGGACGCGTCGGACGGCGTGTTCACGGCCCGCACGCCGGTGCTCGACGCACTCTTCGCGGAGCCCCTCTGCACCGTGCTGCGGGCGCACGGCAGCGCGGTCGGGTTGCCGTCGGACGACGACATGGGCAATTCGGAGGTCGGCCACAACGCGCTCGGCGCAGGCCGGGTGTTCGCACAGGGCGCCAAGCTCGTCAACGGGGCCATCGCCTCCGGCCGCATCTTCGAAGGCGCGGCCTGGAAGTCGATCGTCGAGCGCGTGCGCGCCGGCGGCACGTTGCACCTCATCGGGCTGCTTTCCGACGGCAACGTGCACAGCCACGTCGAGCAGCTCTACGCGCTCATCGCCCGGGCGGCGCAGGACGGCGCGCAGCGGCTGCGCGTCCATCCGCTGCTCGACGGCCGCGACGTGGGCGAGAAGAGCGCGCTGCAGTACCTCGAGCCGCTGGAGAAGAAGCTCGCCGATCTGTCCGCAGGCGGGCAGGATTACCGCATCGCGTCGGGAGGCGGCCGCATGGTCACGACCATGGACCGCTACAACGCCGACTGGAGCATCGTTGAGAGAGGCTGGAAGGCGCATGTCCTGGGCGAGGGGCGAGGCTTCGCATCGGCCAGCGAGGCGGTGCGGACCTACTACGCCGAAGATCCGAGGATGACCGACCAGTACATGGATTCGTTCGTGGTCACCGAGGGCGGCAAGCCGGTCGGCACAATCGAGGACGGCGACGCGGTCGTGTTCTTCAACTTCCGCGGCGACCGGGCGATCGAGATCTCGCGGGCGTTCACGGAACGTGACTTCGGCTTCTTCGACCGCCGGCGCATGCCCGAGGTCTTCTATGCCGGGATGATGCAGTACGACGGCGACGCCCAGATCCCGCCGCATTACCTGGTGGAGCCGCCCGCCATCGACCGCGTGCTCGGGCAGTACCTCTGCGCCAGCGGGGTGACGTCGTTCGCCACCTCCGAGACGCAGAAGTTCGGCCACGTCACCTACTTCTGGAACGGCAACAACTCGGGCTACATCGACGAGAAGCTCGAGCGCTACCTGGAGGTACCTTCGGACGTGGTGCCCTTCGACCAACGGCCCTGGATGAAGGCGGCCGAGATCACCGACGCCGTGATCGCGGAGATCCGCAAGGGCGAGCGCAAGTTCATACGCCTCAACTACGCCAACGGCGACATGGTGGGTCACACGGGGATCGTCCCCGCGGTGCTGATCGCGATGGAGTCGCTCGACCTGTGCCTGGCGCGGCTGCTGCCCGAGATCGAGAAGGTCCGCGGCGTGCTGCTGCTCACCGCCGACCACGGCAATGCGGACCAGATGTTCACCGAGAAGGGCGGCGTGCGCACGCCGATGGTGGCGCACACGTTGAACCCGGTGCCCTTCGTGGTGAAGGACTACTCGGGCGCGAACCGCTGGCAGCTCTCCGGCGCCGAGCGGCCGGGGCTGAGCAACGTGGCGGCGACGATCTGCACGTTGCTCGGCTTGACGCCGCCCGACGACTACGACCCCACGCTGGTCCGCCTGGCATAGGCCCGGGCGCCCGGATCAAGCGCTGCGGCCTGAGCAGAGAAGCCGCCGGGCACGGACGCGCATGCGGCACCGATCGGTGAGCGTCGTGGTCGGCCGGGCATCCGGCCTCCAGCGCGTCCTCACCGAGGTACGCGCAGGGCAACTCCGGCTCCGGCGGTGGAACGCGCTACGGCAGCGTGTACTTGCCCCAGTCGCGGCGGCAGGACTGCCCGGTTCCAGGCTCGACGGCCTTGGCGCGTGTCACCGTCTGGAAGGTGCCGCCGCCGCGTATGCCCGCGAGCTTGCCGGTACCGCCCAGCCAGGTCCAGGTGTTCTCGCCCGCGGCCGGCATCTCCCACTCGCCGATCGCGGTGTCGCCGGTCGCCTGGACCCAGCGGCACACGCCTTTGCCGACCGGCTTGCCGCCCACGATGCGCAGATAGCCCACGCAGCGCGTCGTTGCGTTCTCCCAGTCCTTGGTGGTGCTGCTGGCGACGATGCCCCAGCTCTCCGACCCGAAGGCCACCAGTTCCGGCCCACTCTCCAGCATGCGCTGCGTACCGTGGCTGCAGGCCACGAAGTCGTACGAGAACTCCGCCGACCAGGCCGGCGCGAGGCTCAACGTCACCACGAGTGCCGTGGCCCATTTCCCAAGACCCATCGCAACCCCCTTTCCGCTGTTGTGGGGCTTGCATTACGCCTCGGGTGCAGACGCGCGCGATTGCGTGCGCTCAACTTCCGCGCAGATGCTGCAGGGTGATCGCGCCGTGCTGGTCAGGCGTCGGGCGGCTTCGGGTACTTCCAGCGCTTCTGCACCCACAGCCAGTCGGCGGGGCTTGCGCGAACCGCTTGCTCCAGATTGCGTGCGAAGCACTCCATGATCGGCGAGCCACCGGTGGCGTCGTCGAATGCGTAGGGTGGCTCTGCGAGCACCGTGAAGCGCACCGTGTAGTGGCCGCGGCGCACCCGGTGCATGGCCACGTAGAGTACGACCGCATCCAGAAAGCGCGCCACCTTCTCGGCACCAACGTAGAACGCCGTGTCCCGCTGCAGCAGTCGGGTCCAATGCTTGGCATCGTTGCGGCGCGGCGTCTGGTCCGCAATCAAACCGTAGCCGCGCGGGGTTCCGCCGCGGCTCATCAGTTCATAGACGAAGTCTTCGCGCCGGATCGGCTGGCCACCGAAACGCGATCGGGCTTCGCGCACGTAGCGATCGACAGCCTCGACGCGCAGCGTCTGGTACACCGCATCCAGCGGCAACCCGAAGGTCGCGTCGCCCGCGAGCAGCAGCCATTCCCAGTTGCAGAAATGGGGCGCGAGCAACACCACCGAATGCTTGGACGCGACGGCGCTGTCGATGACTTCGGGATTCTCGAAGGCCACCCGCGCGCGCAACGCGTCGGCGCTGGCGCCGAACCCCCACACGGCCTCCACGGCGATGGTGGCAAGGTTGCGGTACGACTGCCGCACGATCGCCGCGCGCTCGGCGGCGCTCTTCTCCGGAAAAGCCTGCGCCACGTCGCTCGCCACCTGGCGGCGCCGCCACCGAAAGACATGGAACACGATCGCATAGACGACCCAGCCGTAGGCGTAAAGCAGCGGCAGCGGCGTGCGCGCCAACGCGATCAGCAGCCAGCGCATCGCCTGCTTCCCGCTTGCGAGTGATGGGGGCTGTGGGCGAGACGTGCGAGCGGCAACACCCGATCGCGCTGCGGCGCCACCTGCTGCCGACAGTGGGCGGCTTGAGACGGCATGCCTGCGGATACCTTGGGCATCGCCTACGCACCCGGCGTTTCCATCGCCTGCTGCAGACGGCGCATGCCCTGCAGCCAGCGCTCCAGGTCGCTGGTCTTGTGCTGCATCCACTTCTGCGCGATCGGGTCGGTTAGGATCAGGAAGCGTTCGGCGGCGATCGCATCGAGCACCATCTGCGCCACCTCCTCGGGCTCCTTGATGGGCCCGGCGAAGTTGCGCGCGAAGGCCGAGTCGATGGGCCCCAGCATCGGCGTGCGCACACCCAGCGGCGCCAGCAACGACACGCGAATGCCCTTGTCGTGGTAGGTGATCGACAACCACTCGGCCAGCCCGACCACGGCATGCTTGGTGGTGGCGTAGGTCAGATTACCGGCGCTGGTCAGGATGCCGGCCATCGATGCGGTGTGCAGCAGATAGCCCTCGCCGCGCTCCAGCATGCCCGGCAGCACTGCGCGCACGGCGTAGACATGGCTCATCACGTTGATCTGCCACTGCGCGTTCCACACCTCGATCGGCGTGCTCAGCGGGTCGCCGCCGGTGGCCACGCCGGCGTTGCTGAAGAACACATCCACCGGCCCGAGTTCACGCTGCGTGCGCGCCACGAGCGCGTTGACCTGCGCCTCCTGGCCGATGTCGCAGGCGATCGCCAAGCCGCCTGTCTCGCGCGCCACCTGCTCCGCCCCGGCGGCGTTGACGTCGACGACGACGACCCGCGCGCCCCGCGCGGCAAAGGCCCGCGCACAGGCCGCTCCGATGCCGCTGGCCGCACCGGTGATGATGGCCACCCGATTCGCAAGATCCATGACCCCCCCGTGGTCCGGCGCCCCCGCGGTCGCCGTGCACGATACTGTGCCCGAACCGCAAGCCGCCACAGGGAGCCCATGACCGCACCGCGCCAGCGCATCGCCATTGTCGGCGCCAACTTCGCCGGCCTGACGGCTGCCACCGCGCTGTCCGAGCGCCATGCCGTGACGGTGATCGATCCGAGCCGGCATTTCGAATGGGTGCCCAGCATCCACGAGATCCTGTCCAGCGTAAAGACGCCGAAAGCGCTGCGCCTGGACCGCGCGGCCATCGTGCGGCAGGCGGGCCACCGCTTCCTGCGCGACCGCGTCACCGCGCTGCAGCCGGCACAGGGCCGGCTGCAGACGGCCGGCGGCCGGGACCTGCCTTTCGACGCCTGCATCGTGGCGCTGGGCGCGGTCTGGAACACCCACGGGGTGCCGGGTGTGGAGCGTCACGCGCTGCCTTTTCGCAGCGTCGCCGACGCCCTGGCCATCGAACGGCGGCTGCAGGCGCTGTGGCGGCAGGGCAAGCCGCTGCGCATCGTCATCGCCGGCGGCGGCATCGCCGGTGTGGAGGCGCTGGGCGAGCTGCTGCGCCGCCACCGCGACGATGCCCGCCTGTCGGTGCAGCTGGTCGAGGCCGGCCCGCAGCTGCTGCCCGGGATGCCGGCCTCGCTGGACGCCGACCTGCGCCGGCTGTGCGCGCCTTATGCGGTGGGCTTTCGCACCGGCACGGCCATTGCCGCGGTGTCGGCCAAGAGCGTGCGCCTGGGCGACGGCACGCGGCTGCGCTCCGACCTGACGCTGTGGAGCGCCGGTCTGGCTGCGCCGGCCCTGCTGCGCGAAGCCGGCCTGGCCCGGCCGCCGCAGACCTGGGCCGAGGTCGAACCGACGCTGCAGAGCCGACATGCCGAGAACGTGTTCGTCGTCGGCGACGCGGCGCAGTTGCCGCAGCTGTTGGGCAAGCAGGCCTACCACGCCATCGACATGGGTGCGCATGCGGCTGCCAATGTCGAACGCTGGCTCGCCGGACATGCGCTGAAGCCCTTCCGGCCGTCGCCGAAGCCGGTGCTGATTGCCTTCGGCGACCTGCAGACCTACCTGGTCGCAGGCCGTACCGTGGTGGCCAGCAAGCTGCTGGCGGGCGCGAAGGAAGGCGTCTACCAGTGGTTCATGGCACAACGGGCTCCCAGCGGCCTCGTCACCACGCTGACGGCCAGCGCCGGCCGGCTGCGACAGAGCTGGCAGCAGCTCGCGCTGCCGCAGTTGCTGTCCCTGGCCGATTTCCGCAAGTTGCCGGACTGCAGGGCACTGCCGCGCACCGGAGGCTTGTCCTGCAACACGCGTGGTCGCCCGGAAGCAGTCGGAACACCAACCAGCAAGAGCGTGACGCCTATTCGACGGTGACCGACTTGGCAAGGTTGCGAGGCTTGTCCACATCCGTCCCGCGCGCGCAGGCGGTGTGATAGGCCAACAGCTGCAGCGGCACCACGTGCAGGATCGGGCTCAGCACGCCGTAGTGCTCGGGCATGCGGATCACGCGCACGCCCGGGCCACTGTCGATGCGCGTGCCTTCGTCGGCCATGACGAAGAGCTCGCCGCCGCGCGCGCGCACTTCCTGCATGTTGCTCTTCAGCTTGTCCACCAGCGCGTCGTTCGGCGCCACCGTCACCACCGGCATCGCGCTGGTCACCAGCGCCAGCGGGCCGTGCTTCAGCTCGCCCGCCGGGTAGGCCTCGGCGTGGATGTAGCTGATCTCCTTGAGCTTGAGCGCGCCTT
>ERZ1645186.35-NODE-35-length-21729-cov-8.817062_pt1 | contig 21729 bp, 21 predicted proteins | sample MGYA00575349_ERZ1645186 | MGnify/ENA primary metagenome ERZ1645186 (study PRJEB40839, sample SAMN11282943) | freshwater sediment metagenome | isolation source: river sediment | host: Sediment | place: India: Nawabganj, Kanpur | collected 2015-12-17 ...
CGACGACCCGCAGGACCCGATCGCCGACGCGGCACGCGGCATCCTCGACGGCCACGTGGTGCTGTCGCGCGAGCTGGCCGAGGCCGGGCATTTCCCGGCCATCGACGTGGAGCGCTCGATCTCGCGCGTCATGGGCAGCGTGGCCGCGCGCGAGCAGGTGGCCGCCGCGCGGCGCGCGCGCCAGCTGCTGGCCCGCTACAACAAGGCGCGCGACCTGATCCAGCTGGGCGCCTACGTGCCCGGCCACGACGCCGAACTGGACCTGGCGGTGCGGCTTCACCCGCCGCTGAGCGCGCTGCTGCAGCAGGACATGCACGAGCCGGCGGCGCTGGCAGACAGCTTCGCGCGCCTGTGTGCGCTGGTCGAGTCATGAAGACGCCCTCGCTGGAACCGCTGCAGCTGCTGATGCAGCGCGAGCAGCAGCACTGCGACCAGGCGCAGGCGGCGCTGCAGCGCGCCGGCGAGGCCGCAGGCCGCGCACGCCTGCAGCACGAGCAGCTGCTCGCCTACCGCGGCCAGTACGAAGAACGCTGGACACAGCAGTTTGCCCAGGGCGGGTCGATGGACCTGCTGCATTGCTACCGCAGCTTCATGCTGCGGCTGGACCAGGCGCTGGCCATGCAGGCCCGGCAGGTCGAGCTGGCCGAGCGCCAGTGCGAGCACGCACGGCAGGCGCTGCTGGAATGCGAACGGCGCGCCGCGTCGGTGCGCAAGCTGATGGAGCGCCGCCTGGCCGAGCTGGCCCAGGCGGGCCGGCAGCGCGACCAGAAGCTCAGCGACGAACAAGCGCAGCGCATGCGCTGGCAAGGGACGCTCCCGGGTCGCCTGCTGCCGCACTGACCCTAAATCCTCGAGCCCGACATGAACCTGTTGCCCAACACCTCGACACTGGCCGCCCCGCCACGGGCCAACCCGGCGACGCCGGGCGGCCCTGCAGGCACGGCCGACGACGGGCCGGCCTTCGCCCAGGCGCTGGACGCCGCCGAACTGCAGCAACGCGACGGCCGGCCGGAAGGGCCCGCCGACGGCGAGGGCGCGACCGCCCCGGAAGCGCCCGAGCCGGCCGCGGATCCGCGCGAGCGGACGCGCGCGGCGGTGGTTCGCGGTGCAGGCCGGCCATCGGCCGTCGGCATGCCCGCGGCGGAGCTTGCCGTGCGGGATGCAAACCCGGTTGCCGACGACGCGTCCAGCGAATCGGCGCCGGAAGCGGCGGCCGCGACGGACGAACCACCGCCCGAGGCACTGGCGGCCTGGATCTCCGCCCTGCCCCTGCCGCGCGCGCCGGTGACACCGCCCGCCACAACCGTTGCCGCCGGCACCCTCGGCCGGAAAGAGGACGCGAATCGCGCGGCGCCGGCTTCGCTGTCAGCGGCAGACGCCACCCAAGCCAAGGGCGTCGCCGATCCGCGTGGCATGCCCGCGCCCACCGAACTGGCACGGGCTGCGCAAGCGCCAACGATCGACCCCACCTCGACGGCGGCGCCGCCGGCGCTGCAGGCCCTGGCACGCACCCAGGGCCGGACCTCCGCCGCGGCCGAGGCGCCCACCGCGGGCGGCCAAGAGCCGCCCGCAAGGGCGCTGGCGACGCTGCCGGCCGCTGCACCGGCGGCCGAAGCCAACCCCGCGTCGCTGCCTGCGCTGGCCGCGGCCTGGGCGGCACCTTCGCCCGCGGCGCCGGCCCCGGTAACGCACAACGCCGAGCTGCCACCTGCCGTGGGCTCGCGCGAGTTCGCCCCCGCCCTGGCGGGCCAGGTCAGCGTGATGGTGCGCGACGGCATCGAGCAGGCACGGCTGACACTGAACCCGGCGGAACTGGGTCCGATCGAAGTGCGCATCCGCATCGACGGCAGCCAGGCGCAGGTGGACTTCAGTGCCGCCCATGCCACCACACGCCAGGCCTTGCAGGAGGCCGTGCCGGCGCTGGCCGGCACGCTGCGCGAGAACGGCCTGACGCTGACCGGCGGGGGCGTCTTCGAACAGCCGCGCGATCCCCGCGGCGAGTCGCGCCAGGACACGCCACGCAATGCGCCGCCGTTCGGCGACGAAGCGCGCGACGATCGCGGCACCGTGGCAGGCGTTCCGGTACGTCCGGCGCGCGTGCGCGGCATGCTCGACCTGTACGCCTAGCCGCGCGCTCGCGCGAGACGGCCGTCTTTAGGGCGCTTTTCGCGCCTTCCGCGCCAGGGCGGATTTCAATAATCGTGCGCATACGAACGCAGTGGCGGCCCGCGGGCAGCCGCTGCGCAGAACCCACGCTGGAGATCTCATGTCCGCTGCCGCGACCGCCGAAGGCGCCGTGCCCGCCAAGTCAGGCAAGAAGAAGCTGATCATCGTCCTGGCGGCGGTCCTGCTGCTGCTGGCAGCTGCCGGGGGCGGGCTGGTGTTCTGGCTGAAGGCCAAGGCGCAGGCCGAGCAACTGGCCGCGGAAGAGGAAGAGGCGGCCGAAGCGAGCCCGAAGAAGGGCGTCGCCAAGCGCGACCCGAAGGCCGTGCCGGTGTTCCTGGCGCTGGAACCCTTCACCGTCAACCTGGCCGACCGCGAGGCCGAGCGCTATGCGCAGATCGGCATCTCGCTGGAGCTGAGCGACGCCAAGGCCGGCGAGCGCATCAAGCTGTTCATGCCGGCCATCCGCAACAACATCCTGATGGTGATGGCGCACAAGCGCTCGTCCGACCTGCTGGAGCGCAGCGGCAAGGAAAAACTCGCCGAAGAGGTGATGCGCGAGACCGAGCGCGCGCTCGGGCTGGATCCGGCGCCGCCCGGAGCGGCAGCGAAGAAGAGCGCGAACGGCGAGGAGCGTCCGCTGCGCGCGGTGCACTTCTCCAACTTCATCATCCAGTAGCGCCCGCGCGGCAGACCCCCGGAAGGCAAACCGAGTGACCGAGCAGATCCTTTCGCAGAACGAGGTCGACGCGCTGCTGCAGGGCATCACCGGCGAAAGCCAGGCCCCCGAGCCGGATGAGGCGGCCAGCGAGGGCCCGCGCGCCTACGACCTGGCCAACCAGGAGCGCATCGTCCGCGGCCGCATGCCGACGATGGAGGTGGTCAACGAGCGCTTCGCGCGCAACCTGCGCGTCGGCCTGTTCAACCTGATCCGCAAGAGCCCCGAAATCTCGATCGGCGGCATCAAGGTGCAGAAGTACAGCGCCTTCCTGCGCGAGATCGTGGTACCGACCAACTTCAACATCGTCAACGTCAAGCCGCTGCGCGGCTCGGCGCTGGTGGTGTGCGACCCGAACCTGGTGTTCGCGGTGATCGACGCGCTGTTCGGCGGCTCCGGCAAGTACCACACGCGCATCGAGGGACGCGAGTTCTCGCCCACCGAGCAGCGTGTGATCCTGCGCCTGGTGCAGACGGTGATGACCGAGTACGCACGCGCCTGGGCCGGCATCTACACGCTGGAAATGGAGTACCAGCGCTCGGAGATGCAGCCGCAGTTCGCCAACGTGGCCTCGCCCAGCGAGATGGTGGTGACCACCAGCTTCATGCTCGAGATCGGCGACTCGAGCGGCACAGTGAGCCTGTGCTTTCCGTACTCGACGCTGGAGCCGATCCGCGACGTGCTGTACTCGACCAGCCAGGGCGACGCCGGCGAGCCCGACCGGCGCTGGGTGCAGGTGCTGAAGACCGAGATCCAGTCGGCCGAGGTGGAGCTCGTGGCCACGCTGGCCAACGCGCCGGCGACGGTGGAGCAGCTGCTTTCGTTCAAGGCCGGCGACTTCGTCGAGTTCGACCTGGAACCGGTGATCCAGGCCAAAGTGGACGGCGTGCCCGTCTTCGACTGCCACTACGGCACGTCCAACAAGCACTACGCGATCAAGATCGAACGACTGCTGACCGGTGCGGGTGCCGGCTGGCTGGGGGAACACAACCATGTCCGCTGAGAACGCCGCAATGAGCGAGGAAGAACGCATGGCCGCCGAATGGGCCGCCTCCGTGGAACCGCCGCCGGGCGGTAACGAGGTGGCCAGCGAGCTGGCGCAGCCGGCGGAGAGCGTGGCCCCGGCCACCTTCGCCAACTTCGCGCCCACGCAGGCGGGCGTCGGCGGCGCCGGCAACGACATCAACATGATCCTCGACATCCCGGTGCAGCTGACCGTGGAGCTGGGGCGCACGAAGATCCCGATCAAGCACATCCTGCAACTGGCGCAGGGCTCGGTGGTCGAGCTCGACGCGCTGGCCGGCGAGCCGATGGACGTGCTGGTCAACGGCTACCTGATCGCGCAGGGCGAGGTGGTGGTGGTGAACGACAAGTTCGGCATCCGGCTGACCGACATCGTCACGCCCAGCGAACGCCTGCGCCGCCTGAGCCGGGCCTGAGACCATGACAGCCGTTGACGCGCGGCGGGCCGCTCCCAAGCCGGCCCGCACCCCCTCGGGAGAGCGGCCGACCTGCCCGTCGAACGAGGGGCTCCATTGACGCCCGACTGGACACCCCTGCTGTGGTTCGGCGCGATCGTGGTACTGATCCCGCTGGCGTTGTGGTTGCTGAAGCGGACGCCACTGGGCGGCGGCGTCGGCAGCGGCCCGCTGCGCCACGTGGCAGCGCTGCCGCTGTCGGCCTCGCAGCGCGTGGCCATCGTCGAGGTGGGCCACGGCGCCGAGCGGCGCTGGCTGGTGCTGGGCGTGAGCGGGCAGGCCATACAGACACTGCACACGATGCCCCCGCAGGACCCGCCGCCGGCCGATGCACCGTCCGCGCAGGCCGCGTTCCCGCAGCTGCTGGCGCGGCTGAAGGGCGGCCGTTGAGATGAAGCATTTTCCGCGCCGCGCGGCCGCTGACATGCGTGCGCTGACCGCCGCCGCGCTGCTGGGCGCCTGCGTGCCGGCGCTGGCGCAATCGACCGCCGGGCTGCCGCTGGTCGTCGGCCAGGGCGCCGGTGGCACCAGCTATTCGGTGCCGATCCAGACGCTGCTGTTCTTCACCGCGTTGAGCTTCCTGCCCGCGGTGCTGCTGCTGATGACCGGCTTCACGCGCATCGTCATCGTGCTCAGCCTGTTGCGCCAGGCGCTGGGCACGCAGGCCGCACCGCCGAACCAGGTGATCATCGGCCTGAGCCTGTTCCTGACCTTCTTCGTCATGAGCCCGACGCTGGACCAGGTGTACGAGCGCGCCTACCAGCCCTTTGCCGCGAACCAGATCGCCTTCGACGAGGCACTGAAGCGCGGCGAGGAACCGATGCGCGCCTTCATGCTGAAGCAGACGCGCCAGTCCGACGTGCAGCTGTTCGCGCGCCTGGCCAAGCTGCCGGAGCAGGTCAAGGGCGAGGAGGTGCCGATGCGCGTGCTGCTGCCGGCCTTCGTCACCAGCGAGCTCAAGACCGCGTTCCAGATCGGCTTCCTGATCTTCATCCCCTTCCTGGTGATCGACATGATCGTCGCCAGCGTGCTGATGAGCCTCGGCATGATGATGCTCAGCCCGGTGCTCGTGGCCCTGCCCTTCAAGCTGATGCTGTTCGTGCTGGCCGACGGCTGGAACCTGCTGCTCGGCTCGCTCGCCGCCTCCTTCGCCTCCTGAACATGAATGCCCAACAAGTCTTCACGATCGGCCAGGAAGGCCTGCTGCAGTTGCTGATGGTCAGTGCCCCGGTGCTGCTTACGGTGCTGGCAGTGGGCCTGGTGGTCAGCATCTTCCAGGCGGCCACGCAGATCAGCGAGGCGACGCTGTCCTTCGTGCCCAAGGTGGTGGCGGCCGTCGCCGTGCTGGCGTTTGCCGGGCCGTGGATGATGAGCACGCTGGTCGAGTACCTGCAGCGCACGCTGCAGTCCATCCCGGGCATGATCGGCTGAGCGCAGGCCCGCGGCCGTGGTCAGCTTCACCGAAGCCCAGGTCCTGGCCTGGATCACGCCGCTGCTGTGGCCATTCCTGCGCGCGCTGGCGCTGTTCTCCGCGCTGCCGCTGCTGGGCACGCGCACGGTGCCGGCGCGGGTGCGCGTGGCGCTGGCGGCGCTGATCGCGCTGGCCGCGCAAGCCTCGCTGCCCCCGCCGCCGGTGGTGGCGCTCGACTCCTGGCTGGCCTTCCAGCTGGTGGCACAGCAGCTGGTCATCGGCATCAGCCTGGGCTTCGCGGTACGGCTGGTGTTCGCGGCGATCGAGATGGCCGGCGAGGTCGTCGGCCTGCAGATGGGACTGAACTTCGCCGGCTTCTTCGACCCGGTGACGGCCACGCAGACCACCGCCTCGAGCCGCTTCTTCGGCGCCATCGTCGGCTGGCTGTTCGTGGTCATCAACGGCCACCTGCTGGTCATCGCCGCGCTGGTGGACAGCTTCAGGGCCTTTCCGGTGGGCGACGCCCCCTTCGCCTTCGTGCAGCAGGCGCTGCCGCATCAATGGGGCGCGCAGATCTTCGCCACCGGCCTCTGGATCGCGCTGCCGATGGTTGCCATGCTCACCTTCGTCAACCTGGTGCTGGGCGTGATCTCGCGCGTGGCGGCGCAGATCAACGTCTTTGCCATCGGCTTCCCGATCACGCTCGGCGTCGGCCTGGTCGGCATCCTGCTGACGCTGCCGTTGCTGCAGCAGCCCTTCACGATGGCGCTGGAGCGAATGCTGGCGTACTTCTGACACGGCACTGCGTCGCGAAGAATCTCGGCCCGTGTCACGTTGCGGCGCGTTGCGTGCCCTTCGTTTGAGGCACGCTGTTCTTGTTGCGCTCTTGCGCTGCTGAGGCAAAGCCGGCGAGAAGGTAACCAGGTGGATTGCTTGGGCGCAGCCGGGGCAGACGCTGTCGGCCTGCCTCAGCTGCCGACCAACCCATGGCGGATGGCGTAGACGGTGAGCTCGGAGTTGTTGGCGAGCTGCAGCTTCTCGAGCACGCGTGCGCGGTACACCGACACCGTCTTGGGCGACAGCACCAGCTCGGTCGCGATGTCCGACAGGCGCTTGCCCGAGGCGATCATCACCAGCGTCTGCAGCTCGCGGTCGGACAACTTCTCGTGCAGCTGCCCGGTGGCCGGCGTACTCAGGTTCTCGACCAGCATCTGCGCGATCTCGGGTGTCACGTACTTGCGCCCCTGCGCCACGGTGCGCACCGCCTGCACCAGCAGCTGCGGGTCACCGCCCTTGTTGACGTAGCCGTGCGCGCCGGCGCGCAGTGCACGGATCGCGTACTGGTCCTCGGGGTACATGCTGACGATCAGCACCTTGATCGCGGCACCCTCGTCCTTCAGCACATGCAGCACGTCCAGCCCGCTGCGCCCGGGCAGGTTGATGTCCAGCACCAGCACGTCGCAGGCCGGCTTTCCGCCGTCACCGAGCTTGCGCAGCAGCGTGCGCAGTTCGCCGTAGTCGGCCGCCTCACCCACCACCTGGATGTCCGACGCGTCGGACAGCGTGTCGCGGATACCGCGCCGGATCAGCGCGTGGTCGTCGCAAAGAATCACCTGGATCATAGGTCTCCCCATGCCGACGGGTCGTGCTCGTCCCGGCCCATGGTGTCGTTCGTCACCGGTTCGTCGTCCGCGCCGTCGGGCACCGGTATCGACAGGATCAGCGTCGTGCCACGTGCCGAGCTCGACAGGTCGATCCAGCCGCCGACGGTGGCCGCACGCTCGCGCAGGCCGCGGATGCCGAAGCTGCCCGCCTTCGCCAGGTCGCGCTTGCTCAGGCCACGGCCGTTGTCGCTGATCTCCAGCGACAGCACTTCGGGGGCAAGCATCAGGTCCAGCCGAACGCGCGTGGCCTGCGCATGCTTGCTGATGTTGGTCAGCGCCTCCTGCGCGGTGCGGTAGGCCACCAGCGGCACGCCGGCCGGCAGCTGCAGGCTGTCGTGACTGGTGTGGAAGTGGCACTCGATGCCGGTGCGCTTCTCGTGGCGCTGCGCCATCCACTGCAGCGCCGCCACCAGGCCCTGCTCGAGGATCGCCGGCCGCAGGTTGTGCATGATGCGCTGGCTGCTCTCGATGGCCGCCGTCACCGTCTCCAGCGCTTCGAGCGCGCGCGCGCGCACCGGCTCGCTGTCGGCATGGCGCGCGATCCACGCCAGGTCGAACTTCAGCGCGGTGAGCGAGCCGCCGACGTCGTCGTGGATCTCGCGCGCGATGGCCGTGCGCTCCTGCTCCACGCTGGTCTGCAGGTGCTGCGCCAGTTCGGCCAGGCGCTGGCGCGAGGCCTGCAGCTCCTCATCGGCGGCGGCGCGCGCGCGCCGCGCCTCGGCGGCCTCGATGGCGTGCTCCATCGCCGGCGCCAGCCGCGCCAGGTTGTTCTTCAGCAGGTAGTCGCTGGCGCCGTTGCGCATGGCTTCGACGGCGGTGTCCTCGCCGATCTCGCCGGACACCAGGATGAAGGGCCACACCCGGCCGCTGGCGCGCAGCATCTCCAGCGCCTGCAGGCCGGAGAAGCCCGGCAGGTTGTAGTCCGACAGGATCAGGTCCCAGTCACCGTCGAGCGCGGCGGCGAACTCGGCACGCGACTCGATGCGCTGCGCCTGGACGCGCAATCCCGCACGCTGCAGGTGGACCATCGCCAGCTCGTGGTCGAGATCCGAATCCTCCAGGTGCAGCACGCGCAGCGTGGGTCGGACGGCCGGCTCGGTCATCGTTCAAGTATCGCGCAGCGCCGGGCGCCCGCCGGGCCGCGGCAGCGCCCCATCGTGCCAAGTTTTGCCCGCGCCCAGTTCACTCGGGCGCGGCGCGCAGCGTCTCGATCACCGGCCGGCGCAGCACGCCGCGCAAACCCCACCAGCCCGCGGCCAGTGCCAGCAACGCACCGGCCAGCGCACCGGCCAGCGGCACCCACGGCGACGGGTTCCAGCTGAACTCGAAGGCATAGCGTGCGAGCGCCCAACCCACCGCCATGGCCGCCAGCGAGGCCAGCACGCCGGCCAGCGCGCCGACGCCGAGCAGCTCGGTGCGCTGCACGCGCCCCAGCAGCTGGCCGCTGGCACCCATCGCGCGCATCAGTGCAAATTCGCGCGCCCGCGCCTCGCGCGTGGCCGTGACCGCGGCGAACAGCACCACCAGCCCTGCAGCCAGCGTGAAGGCGAACAGGAACTCCACCGCGCGCACCACCTGGTCGAGCACTCGCTGCACCTGGCCGATCGAGGCCGAGATGTCAACGTTGGTGATGTTCGGGAAGTCACGGCTCAGCCGGTTGTCGAAGCCGGGCTGCTCGGGCGCGCGGAAGGCGCTGATGTAGGTGATGGGTAGCTCGGGCATCTCGGCGCGCGGGAAGATGACAAAGAAGTTGACGCGCATCGACGACCAGTCCACCTTGCGCAGGCTGGTGATGCGCCCTTCGCGCAGCTGGCCCGCGATGTCGAAGCGCAGCGTGTCGCCGAGCTTCAACCCCAGCGTTTCCGCCAGGCCGGCTTCCACGCTGATCGCGCCGTCCTCGTCGTCGGTCCAGCGGCCGGCGGCGATCGGGTTGTGTTCGGGGCGCTGGGCCGCATGGCTGAGATTGAACTCGCGCTCGACCAGGCGCTTGGCACGCTCCTCGCTGAGCCGGTCGCCCACCACCGGCTGGCCGTTGATGGCCACCAGCCGGCCGCGGATCATCGGGAACCAGTCGTAGCGCGCAACCCCGGCCTGGGCCAGCGTTGCGCGGAACGGCTCGGCCTGGTCCGGCTGCAGGTTGATGACGAAACGGTTGGGCGCGTCCGGCGGCGTGGCACGGCGCCAGCTGTCGATCAGGTCGGTGCGCAGCAGCACCAGCAGCACCAGCGCCAGCAGTCCCACCGCCAGCGCCGAGACCTGCAGCACCGCAAAGGCCGGCCGGGCGGCGATCTGGCGGGTGGCGAGCACCAGCCAGCGCGGTGCACGCGCCTCGGGCACGGCGCGCTTCAGCAGCATTACCGCCAGCCACGACAGCAGCGCGAACAGGGCGATCGCCGCGGCAAAGCCGCCAACGGCGATCATGCCCAGCTTCAGGTCGGCCGACACCGCCAGCAACAGCGCCACGAAGCCCGCCGTGCCCGCGGCCAGCACCAGCGCCGACGAGGCCTTCAGCGCGCCGACATCGCGGCGCAGCACGCGCAGCGGCGGCACACGCGCCAGCTGCAGCACCGGCGGCAGGCCGAAGCCAAGCAGCAGCGTCATGCCTACGCCCAGGCCGAACAGCGCCGGCCACAGCCCAGGCGGGGGCAGCGCCGCGTTCACCAGGCCGGCAAGCAGCCAGACGAACACGTAGTGCACGGCGAAGCCGACGAGCACGCCGGCCAGGCTGGCCAGTGCGCCCAGACCGGCGAACTGCAGCGCGTAGGCGCCGGCGATGCGCGCCTGCGACAGCCCGAGCACGCGCTGCATCGCGCAGTCGTCCAGGTGCCGCTGCGCAAAATCGCGCGACGCGATGCCCACCGCCACCGCCGCCAGCAGCGCCGCCAGCAGTGCCACCAGGTTGAGGAACTTCTCGGCCCGGTCGAGCGTCTGGCGCATCTCGGGCCGGCCGCTCTGCAGCGACTCGACGCGCACGCCGCGCAGCGGCACGGCCTGGATGCGTTCGTCGACCCAGGCGATGTAGGCGCGCAGCGCGGCCTCGCGCCCTGGCGGCGCGGCCAGCGCGAGCCGATAGCTCACGCGGCTGGCGGGCTGCACCAGCCCGGTGGCGTCCAGGTCGGCCTGGTTGAGCATGACGCGCGGTGCGAAACTCATGAAGCCGGCGCCGCGGTCGGGCTCGATGGCAATGATCTGCGCGATCTCGAAGCTGCTGTCGCCCAGCAACAGTTCGTCCCCGATGCGCAGTTGCAGCGCATCGAGCAGCGCCGCGTCCACCCACACCGAACCCGTGGGGGGTGCGCCGGCCACGGTGCGCTCCTGGGCGTCGGGCGCGGCCTTCAGGCGCAGCTGGCCGCGCAGCGGATAGGCCTGGCTGACCGCCTTCACCGCCACCAGGCGCGACGCGCCGCCGAGCTCGTCGGGTGCGCGGGCCATGCTCGGGAAACTGGCGCTGGTGGCGGTGAGCAGGCCGAGTTCGGCGGCGCGCTGCTGCAGCTCGGCCGGCGCCGGCTTGTCGCTGCCCACCAGCGCATCGCCGCCCAGCAGCGCACCTGCATCGCGCGTCAGGCCCTGGTTCAGCCGGTCGGCGAAGAAGCCCACCGCGCTGAGTGCCGCCACGGCCAGCATCACGGCCAGCGCCAGCAGGCGCAACTCGCCGGCGCGAAAGTCGCGCAGCGTCTGCCGCCAAGCCAGCGCGCCGATCGACGGGGGGGAGACGGACTCAGGGTACATCGCAGCCGAGACGGTACCCCAGGTCGGCCTGTCGCCGCCATGACAGGGTCATCGCGGGGCGATGAATGCTGCGTTCATCGGGGCTGAAGGCGGCCCCGGCGCGCATCGGTTCCAATGAAGCGATGGACGTCACAACGCAGGTTCCGCTCTTCCTCTCGCACGGGTCGCCGATGACGGCGCTCGAGCCTCGCGCGGCGGGCGCCTTCATGCAGCGGCTGGGCCCGGCGATCGACGCGGCCTTCGGCAAGCCACGGGCCATCGTCGCCGTTTCGGCGCACACGCTGGCCCGTGCGCCGGTGCTGCTGGCCGGGCCACGGCACGAGGCGGTGTACGACTTCGGCGGCTTCGACGAGCGACTCTACACACTGCGCTACGACGCGCCGGGCGCGCCGGCGCTGGCCGCCGAAGTGGCGGCACTGCTGCGGGCCGCCGGCATCGGGGTGCAGATTGCCGCGCAGGGCGGCCTGGACCACGGCATCTGGACGCCGCTGCGCTATCTGTGGCCGCAGGCCGACGTGCCGGTGCTGCCGCTGGCCTTCGTGCCCAGCTGGAGCCCGCACCGGCTGTTCGAATTCGGCGCCACGCTGGCGCCGCTGGCCGAGCAGGGGGTGCTGATCCTGGGTAGCGGCAGCATGACGCACAACCTGCAGCGCGTGTTCGCGGCTGGGCTGCACGATGCGGACCGGCCGCCGACGCCGGAGAGCCGCGCGTTTTGCGACTGGTTCTGCCAGCGTGGCGCGGCCGCCGACTGGGCATCGCTGTTCGCCTACCGGGAAGACGCACCGTTTGCCGCGCTGATGCATCCCACCGACGAGCACCTGCTGCCCTTTTTTGTCGCCGCCGGTGCCGCAGGCCTGCAGCCGGCAATGCGCCTGCATGCCGGCGTGACCCACGGTGACCTGGGCATGGACGCCTATGCCTTCGGCCCGCAGGCCGGGCGGCTGCGTCAGGCGCTCGGCCACTGAGGCTCGTGCAGGGCAGCGAATCATCGAAGCCGTGCGTCGGCGCGAAGAGCCGTACACGGCGCTTGTGCCGTGGCATGCAAGGCAGACACCCAGTCCACTGCAGGCCGCTGCGCGCCGCGCCGGTCTGCGTCGCGCCTGCCGCGATAATCCGGCCACACACGGAGGTCGAGCATGAGTACCAGCGTCAAGCAGATGATCGAAGCAGCCAACGCCGTCGTGCCGCGGATCGCCCATGCACAGGCGCAGGCGCTGCTGTCCTCGGGCCAGGCCGTCATCATCGACGTGCGCGACGCGCCCGAGGTGGAGAAGAGCGGCAAGGTCAGCGGCGCGATGCACATCTCGCGCGGCATGCTCGAGTTCCGCGCCGACCCGGAGTCGCCATTCCACGACAAGACACTGCGCCGCGACCGGCCGGTGATCCTGTATTGCGCCTCGGGCGGGCGCTCGGCGCTCAGTGGCAAGGCGCTGAAGGACCTGGGCTATGCCGAGGTCTACAACCTGGGCCCGTTCAAGGACTGGGTCGACCAGGGCGGCGCGGTCGACCACCCGATCGACCCTGGGATGTAGACGCACCGTCCGGCGCCCTCCAGGGGGCCACCCGGCCACCGGCTCCGGCGTTCGGAACCGCGCCTCAGCGTTCGCCCGCGGCGTCGCGGGTTTCGGTCTGGTCGGCGAGCCCGCGCATCGCCTCCAGGTCGGCCACGGTGTCCAGGTCGAGCAGCGCACCCGCATCGTCGACGTCGACGCCCATGGCCGGGTAGCGCGCGACGAGGCGCCGCGCGCCTTCATCGCCGGAAAGCATGACCAGCTCGGAATACAGCTCGGCCGCGAAGCCCACCGGGTGGCCGCGCCGACCACGGTGCTGCGCATAGGCCACCGGATGGTGCTCGAGCGCTTCGGCCACGGCCAGCATCGTGGCCGGACGCACCATCGGCATGTCGCCGGGCAGCAGCAGCCAGCCGGCAGCGTCGGCGCGCGCCGCCACGCCGGTGGCGATCGAGTGGCCCATGCCCTTGGCCGCCTGCGCCGGCGGCAGGACGACGATGTCCCGCTCGGCGACGGTCTGTGCCGCACAGGGCAGCAACTCCGGCGTGGTCACCACCACCACCGGCAGATGGCTTTCCACCGCATGGCGCAGGGTGCAGCCGAGCACGCTCGAGTCGCCGAGGGACTGCTCCAGCTTGTGCTCGGCGCCCTTGAATCGGCTCCCACTCCCTGCGGCCAGCACGACGATGGTCGGACGGGACTGCATGTCCTGAATCTCTCGTGACAGGTCTGTTGTTATCGCGCACAGTGCATGCGCGTGTGGGGCAGAGCATTACCCGCGCGCGGCGGCACCGTAAGTGGGAGCTTCACTTAGGGCCTTCCACGTAAGGGTAGGACCCGCCCCGCCGCGTCATACTGTTGACATGGACACGAATATCGCCGACCTGCGCAAGAGCTACGAACGCGATGCGCTCGACGAGGACGCCTCCGCGGCCGAGCCGCTGCAGCAGTTCGAGCACTGGCTGCAGCAGGCACTGAAATCGCAGTTGCCCGAGCCGAACGCCATGACCCTGGCCACGGTGGGTGACGGCGGCCGGCCCTCGACACGCGTGGTGCTGCTCAAGGGTTTCGATGCGCGCGGCATCGTCTGGTACACCAACTACCAGAGCCGCAAGGGCCAGGAGCTGGCGGCCAACCCGCAGGCGGCGCTGCAGTTCCACTGGGTGGAGCTGGAGCGTGTGGTGCGCATCGAGGGCCGGGTGGAGCAGGTCGAACCGGAGTTGTCGGACGACTATTTCGCAAGTCGCCCGCTCGATTCGCGCATCGGTGCCTGGGCCTCGCCCCAGAGCCAGGTGATCGCGTCGCGTGCAGTGCTGGTCGCCAATGCCGCGAAAGTGGGGCTGAAGTTCGCGATGCACCCGCCGCGGCCGGCGCACTGGGGCGGCTACCGCCTCGTGCCCGACACCTGGGAGTTCTGGCAGGGCCGCAAGAGCCGGCTGCACGACCGGCTGCGCTACCGGCAGGAAGGCACGCGCTGGATACGCGAGAGGCTGGCGCCGTAGCCCGCGCTCAGGCCTTCAGCCTGGCCTTGAAGGTCTTGCGGAATTTCTCCACCTTGGGCGCCACCACCGCGGCGCAATAGCCCTGCCCGGGGTGCTTGATGAAGTAGTTCTGGTGGTAGTCCTCGGCGCGCCAGTAGTTGTCCACCGACAGCAGCTCGGTGACGACCCGCCCGCCCCAATGCGCGTTGGCCTCGTCGATGACCTCGCGCGCCACCGCGCGCTGCGCCTCGTCGTGCAGGTAGATGCCCGAGCGGTACTGGGTGCCGACGTCCGCGCCCTGGCGGTTGAGCGTGGTCGGGTCGTGGATCGTGAAGAAGATCTCCAGCAGCTCGCGCAGGCCGATGCGACGGTTGTCGAACTCGATGCGCACCACCTCGTTGTGCCCGGTATCGCCGCCGCACACCTGCTGGTAGCTGGGGTTGCGGGTGTGGCCGTTGCTGTAGCCCGACTCGACCGAAAGCACGCCGTCGACCAGCTGGAACACCGCTTCGGTGCACCAGAAGCAACCGCCGCCGACGGTTATGAATTCTTGGGCCATGAGTCCTGCTCCGTGGTGGGCGCTGCGCGGCGAACGACGCCTGCCGCCGCCGTTCAGCTCGCCGACAGCGTCAGCTGCGCCTGCGGCACCCAGGCCCCATTGTCCTTGGACTCGGTGTTCAGCTTGGCATCGCCCAGGAACAACCGTTCGCCGCCAAGGCCCTTGGCAGTCAGCGCATCGCGCACGGTGCGCGCGCGCAGCACCGCCAACTGCCGCGCCGTAGCCTCGTCCACCGGAATCGCCGCCACCAGCATCGCCTCCATCTCGTCCACAGGGATGTCCTTGGCCATGCCGATCAGGTTGCGCGGCTTGTCCGGCAGCCGCGTGTCCGAATACACCTGGCGCACCAGCCGCGTTCGCTGTTCGGCATCGAGTGGTGGCAGCGGGGCGTCGGTGGCGGGCGTGCTGCCCAGCGCACCGCGGGCCCGTTCGCGCCGCTGCTCTTCGCGCAGCCGGGCCTCGAAGGCGGCGCGCTGCATCGCCGCCCGCTCGGCGACCGGGTCGGCCGTGCCGACGATGCCCAACTTCAAGCCCGGCCGGTCCTGCAGCGCCTTGGCCACCTTGGCCACCACGTCGTCGCTGGCCTGCGCGAGTTGCGCCGTGCCGGGCACGAAGTCGACATGGCTCAGATCCTTGCCGCCGCCGCCGATCACCGAGAACGGCGAACTCGCGGCCTTGGTGAACAGGTTGACGATGACCTTCCAGATCAGCGCGCCGAGGTTGAACTTCGGGTCGTTGACCGAGCCGGTCAACGGCAGGTCGAGGTCGATGACGCCGTTCTTGTCCTGCAGCAGCGCCACCAGCAACGGCACCGGCAGCTTGGTGGCATTGGGGCTGTCGGTCTTCGGCCCGAAGGTCAGCTGGTTGACGATGATCTGGTTGCTGGCCTCGAGCTTGCCGTCCGGTTCGATCTTGTAGGCCACGTCGACGCTGAGCTTGCCGCGCTCGATCGGGTAGCCGGCGTACTTCGATGAATACGGCGTCAGACCCGGCAGCTCGATGTCGTGCGCCTTGGCCTTGATGTCCAGCGCCGGCGGGATCACGGTCGGGTTGAGCGCGCCGCCGATCTCCAGCAGCCCGGTGCCGGCCACCCGTCCGTCGAACTGCAGCGTGGCCATGTCGCGCGAGCGGCTGTCGAGCCGGCCGACACGCCCCTTGAGATCGCTCAGGTCCGCACGGTAGTTGGGGCGCACGAAGCGGTCGTCGAAATCGATGCGGCCCTTGCTGAACTGCATCGACTCGATCAGCAACTCCACCGGCAGCCGGCTCAGCACCGATTCGGGCGCCCCGGCCGTGCCGGCCTCCGGCGGCTTCACGGCGGCAGGTGCGGGGGCCGCCACGGCGCCCGGTGCATCCGACTTCGGCCGGGCGGCCACGGTCTGCAGGTTGAACTGTCCTTGCTCGTCGATCTCCAGCCGCGCGAAGAAGTCGGCCAGGCTCAGCTCGCCGATCTCGATGCGCGGCTTGACCCCGGGCTGCACGCTCACGTCCATGCGGTTCAGGTTCAGCGCGTTCCAGCGCACCAGCTCGCCCGGTACGCGGCCATCGGGGCCCGCCTCGGTCGGCTGCACGCCGCGCGCCAGCACCTGCAGGTCGGCCAGCAGCGCATCGCCGCGCAGCCTCGCGCTCGGACCCTGGGGCTGCTGCTGCACCGCCACCCGGCCCTGGAAGCCGGCTTCCAGCCGCTGCAGGCGCACGGGCAACTCCTTACCGAAATAGGGCTCGAAGAAGTGCACCGGGAAGCGCTCCAGCTTGAGCTCGCCTTCGGCCGCTTGCGGCTGCAACGCCACCCGGCCGCGCCAGTCCAGACGCGCACCGCCCCCGGCCTGCGCCGTCGCCGGCACCGTCAGCCGGGTGGCGAGCCGCGTGTCCAGCGGCGCGCCGAGCGGCCAGGCCAACCCCTGCACGCGCACCTGCAACTCGGACAACTCCAGCGGCCCCGCCGGCAGCGCCGCATCGGTCAGGTGCAGACGGCCCCCCTCGAGCGAGAGTTCGCGCAGCGCCAGGCGCCAAGGAGCCGCCGCCGCTGCCTGCGGCGCCGCGGGCGTGGTCGGCGCCGCGGCCGGCAGGGCCGCCGGCTGCAGCCAATCCAGCACGCTGAGCCGGCCCTGCGCGTCGCGCGCCAGCTGCGCCGCGGGACGCTGCAGCCTCAGCGAGCCGATGTCGATCTGCTGCGCGAGCAGGTCGGCCTGCACGGCACCGAGTTCCAACTGCGACCACTGCAGCAACGCCTTGGCATGCGCGGCCTTCGCATGCGCGGCCTTGGCATGCGCACGCCGAGGTTCGCCTGGCAACGCCGGCGCCAAGCGGAAGTCGTCGAGGCGCAGCGCGGGCACGCCGACGAGCAGCCTGGGCGCATCGCCCCTGGCCCAGTCGATGTCGGCCTTGGCCTGCAGCCGCGCACTGGCCTGCGGCCGAAGCCACTGCCGCAGATAGGGTTCGGCCAGCGCCAGATCGATGTCGCTCAGCTGCACGCCGACGCGCGCCCGCTGGTCGCTGAGCTTGCCATCGGCCTGCACCTGGCCTCGCGGCTGCCCTTGCGCGGCGAGCCGGCCGGAAAACTGCAGCGTGGAATCACCGTCCACCGGCCAGCGCAAGGCCTGCAGCTGCAGATCCACGCCATCGAGCTGCATCTCGGCCGTCGGCTGCAGCGACGCGTCGGACCAGTTCACCTGCGCCTGCGACAGCGTCAGCCGATCGATCTGCACCTGCCATTCCGGCGCCACCTGAGCCGCCGCGGCGGCCACCGGCCGCGGCCCGGCTGCAGCCATCGCGTCGACCAGGCTCTGCAGTTCGAGCCGGCCTTGCGCATCCCGGCGAAGCTGCACCAGCGCGCCGTCGAGCTGCACCGACTCCAGCGCCACGCGCCGCTGCAGCGGCCGCAGATCGACAAGCTTCAGCTCCAGGCTGCGCCAGCCGAACAGCGGCGCGCCGGCCTTGGTCTTGAGCCCGAAGTCGCGCACGGCGGCCGTGCCGTCCATCTCGACGCGCGGGTCCCCCTGCTCCGGCTGCTGGAAGCGCACCTGCAGCTGCGCCGAGAGGCGCCCCTGCTCGGGCCGCACGGGCAGCGTCGCCGGCACGTAGACCCACAGCGGCGACAGGTCCAGCGCGTCGAATCGAATGTCGAGCTCGGACGCGCGGCCCTGCGCAAAGGGCGTCGAGCGCCCGCGGTTCTGAAAGGCGCTGCCGTTGAACTCGAAGTCGAGCCGCGGCTCGACCTTGACCAGCAGGTCGTCCGGCAGGTTCGACAGGAAGGGCAGGTCCAGCCGGATCTTGCCAAGCACGTGGCTGCGGCCTGCTGCGCGGTCGTCGAGCCGGAATTCACCGTCGGCCAGGCGCAGGTTGAACAGGGCAAAGCGCGCCGGTTCGGCCTTCGGGTCGGGTGGCGGGCCGGCGAAACGCTGGCGCAGGTCGTCGACATCGGTGCGCCCCTCACCCAGGTAGGCCAGGCGCAGCCGTGGCGCGTCGATGTCCAGCGCCTCCAGCACCGGCGCCAGCCGCAGCAGCGAGCGCGCCGACAGGTCCAGGCGCAGCCTTTCGATGCGCAGCTGCGGCGTGGGCGCGGCGTCACCCGCGGCACCGGCGATGCTCAGGCCCTGCAAGGTCAATTCCAGGGTGAACGGCGCGAAGCGAACCTGCTCGACGCGCAATTCGCGACCCAGCATTTCCGAGCCGCGGCGTTCCAGCTGCCATTTCAGCAGCGGCGGCACGGCCAGCCAGGCCAGGCCCCACAGCATTGCCAGGCCCAGCGCAGACCACAGCACGACCCGCAACAACCGTGATCTCACGTCGCCCTCCCCGGCCCAGGCCCGATGCACCCCGGACCCTCGAAGTTCGTGTCCGGGCGGCATCGGCGATTTGCGGACAATCGTAGCAGTGCAAACTCCGTCCGAGCGGCTGCGCTTCGGCTTAGGCACCGCCCACGCGCGACCTTGAACGATCTGCTGCTGAACCTGGGCATTCCAGGGTGGAAGCCCTTGCTGACCGCATTGGCGCTGCCGCCCGTGCCGCTGCTGCTGGGGATGCTGCTCGGTGCCGCCCTGTTGCGGCGGCGTCCGGGTTTGGGCTGGACGCTGCTGCTGGCCGGTGCCACAGGCATCTGGCTGAGCAGCACGGTCGCGGTGGGCGAGTGGTTGCAGCGGCGGCTGCAGCCCCCGCCCCCACTGGCTGCGACCGACCTGCGGGGGCTGTCGGCCCGCCGCTCGGACACGGCCATCGTCGTGCTCGGCGCTGGACGTGAGGCGTACGCGCCCGAGTATCGCGGACCCAACCTGCCGCCACTGGCCATGGAGCGGCTGCGCTACGCACTGTGGCTGGCGCGCGAGACCGGCCTGCCGGTGGCCTTCAGCGGCGGCACGGGGCACGCCGCCAACAAGGGCCCGCCGGAGGCGGACGTGGCGGCCTCGATCGCCAGACGCGATTTCGGGCAGCCGCTGAAATGGACCGAATCCCGGTCACGCGACACACGCGAGAACGCCGAGGCCAGCGTGGCCTTGCTGCGCCAGGCCGGCGTGACGCACATCGTGCTCGTCACCCACGGCTGGCACATGCGCCGCAGCCTGCGCGCCTTCGAGCGGGCCATCGCGGCGGGCGGCGGCGGCATGGCGCTGCTGCCCGCACCGATGGGTCTGGCGGCCAGCGGGCAGCCGCCCCTGCTTCGCTGGCTGCCCAGCGTGGCCGGCTTCGAGCGTTCGCGCCTGGCACTGCGCGAGATGCTGGGCTTGCTGACCGGCGCCTGAGCCGCGGCCCCAGGCCGCAGAATCGCGCCATCGTCACCGTGGGGTCCGCACCATGAACCGAGTCCTCGCCCATTGCGGCGCCCGCTACCCGATCATCCAGGCACCGATGGGCTGGATCGCGCGCAGCACCCTGGCCAGCGCGGTGTCGCGCGCCGGCGGCCTGGGCATCATCGAGACCTCGTCCGGCGAGACCGCGGCCTGCCAGGCCGAGATCACGACGATGCGCGAGCTGGGACTGCCCTTCGGCGTGAACCTGCCGATCCGCTTCCTGAAGGACGACGCGATGCTGCGCTTCGTCTGCACCTCAGGCGTGCGCTTCGTCACCACCTCCGCCGGCAGCCCAGCGAAGTTCATCGCGCCGCTGCACGATGCCGGTATCGTGGTCTATCACGCGGTGCCCACGCTGGACGCCGCGCTGAAGTGCGAGGACGCCGGCGTCGACGGCCTGGTGGTCGAAGGCAGCGAAGGCGGCGGCTTCAAGAACCCGGAAGAGGTCTCGACCATGGTGCTGCTGCAGGCGGTGCGCGAACGCGTCGACCTGCCGCTGGTGGCCGCCGGCGGCATCTGCGACGGCCGCGGCATGGCCGCCGCCTTCGCGCTGGGCGCCGAGGCGGTGCAGATGGGCACGCGCTTCGTCAGCAGCCTGGAAAGCCCGGTGCACCCGAACTACAAACAGGCGATCGTGGATGCCGAGACCACCGGTACCTGGATGCTGAACAAGAAATCCACGCCCTGCATCCGCGCGCTGAAGACCGATTTCAGTGCCGCGATCCATGCCGAGGGGCTGATGCCGGCCGATGCCTTCAAGGGCATCCGCGGCGTGTACTTCGACGGCGACATGAATGCCGCGCCGGCATTGGCCGGGCAATCGGCCGGGCTGATCCACGAGCTGAAGTCCGCGCAGCAGATCATCGACGACACGGTGGCCGGCTTTCTGGCCATCACCCGCCGGCTGGGCGCGCTGGGCGCGGCCGGAAACTTCGGCTGAAAGGAGACAGGCCATGGAAGACCTTTTCTCGCTGCAAGGGCGCAGCGCGCTGATCACCGGCGGTTCGCGCGGCATCGGCCGCATGATCGCCGCCGGCTTCCTGGCGCGCGGCGCGCGCGTCTACATCTCGTCGCGCAAGGCCGAGGCCTGCGACGCGGCCGCGGCCGAGCTGTCGGCGCTGGGCCGCTGCGTGTCGCTGCCGGCCGACGTGTCCACGCTGGCCGGCGCGCAGGCGCTGGCCGCGGCCTATGCGGCGCACGAGCCCGCGCTGGACATCCTGGTCAACAACGCCGGCGCGGCCTGGGCCGAGCCCTTCGATCATTTCCCGGAGAAGGGATGGGACAAGGTGGTGGACCTGAACCTGAAGGCACCCTTCTTCCTGACCCAGGCGCTGATCGGCCCGCTGCGCGCCGCCGCGGCGCAACGCCTGGCCAAGGTGATCCACATCGCCTCGATCGACGGCGTGTCGGTGAACCCGATGGAGACCTACAGCTATGCCGCCAGCAAGGGCGGGCTGATCCACCTGACCAAGCGCATGGCGCTGCGGCTGGTGCAGGACGGCATCGTCGTCAACGCCATCGCGCCCGGCGCCTTCGCGTCCGACATGAACCGCGATGCCCGCGACCATGCCGAGGCCGTGGCGCAGCGCATCCCGGCGCGGCGCATCGGCCGCGACGAGGACATGGCCGCGGCGGCCATCTACCTGGCGGCGCGCTCGGGCGACTACGTGGTCGGCCACACGCTGGTGGTGGACGGCGGCGTGACCCACGCGCGCGGCTGAGGCATCCCGAAAAGCGAAGCCCCCTCGCACCTTGCGGTGGGAGGGGGCGGGCGGAGCGATCCGCCTGCGGGGCTCCGGAGAGTCAGGTCCGGGGCTCCTGAAGCGCAGAGACTGCGCCATCACAAGTGCCTTGAACAGGCGCTTTCAGCGTACTCCTGCCACGGCCTGCAATCAAGCCCTTTCGTGGCGCGGCCGATGCATTCATTTGCCGTTCGTCAAGCTTTCGACGAGGGTCGCCACACGGGCCGTGACGGCGGGCTCCATCGTGATCGGCCGGCCCCATTCGCGCACCGTCTCGCCGGGAAACTTGTTCGTGGCGTCCAGGCCCACCTTGCCACCCAGGCCGCTGACCGGCGAGGCGAAGTCCAGGTAGTCGATCGGCGTGTGCTCGACCAGCGTGGTGTCGCGCACCGGGTCCATGCGGGTGGTGACGGCCCAGATCACTTCCTTCCAGTCGCGGATGTCCACGTCGTCGTCGGTGACGATGATGAACTTGGTGTACATGAA
>ERZ1645186.37-NODE-37-length-21673-cov-7.988066_pt1 | contig 21673 bp, 18 predicted proteins | sample MGYA00575349_ERZ1645186 | MGnify/ENA primary metagenome ERZ1645186 (study PRJEB40839, sample SAMN11282943) | freshwater sediment metagenome | isolation source: river sediment | host: Sediment | place: India: Nawabganj, Kanpur | collected 2015-12-17 ...
GCCCTTCCCCCCCTCGAACCAGCGGGTTACTGTTCAGCTCTGTTACCGGGTGCCATCTCTCGCCTGCACTTTCGATGCCAACAGCCTGGTGTCATACGAAGCGGTCGGTTCCAGGTGCTCGACATCCCCCCAGCCGACCAGCACCAGGCCCTCGCCGGTGTGCAGCAGGCGGTTGATGCCGGCGTTGCCCAGCTGCCAGGTGCGTGGAGCGTCCAGCGCCACGCGCGTCGCCTCGCGGTACAGCAGGTCGAGCACGCCGCCGTGCGTGACCAGCACGATGTGCTGCCCGCGGTGCGCCTGCGCCAGGCGGGCCACCGCAGCCACCACGCGCGTGCGGAAAGCGCGCAGCACCTCGCCACCGGGGGCGCCGAACTCCGGGTCACGCTGCCGCCAGCGGGCGGCCTGCTCGGGCCAGCGCTGCTCGATCTGCGCGAAGCTCAGGCCCTCGAACTCGCCGAAGGCGCGCTCGCGCAGCCCGGTGTCCACGCGCAGCGGCAGCCCGGTTCGCTCCGCCAGCGGCGCCGCCGTCTGGCGCGCGCGCTGGAGGTCGCTGCTGTAGACCGCGTGCAGCGGGTCGTCGGCCAGGGCCGCGGCCACGCGCTGCGCCTGCTCGTGGCCCACCGCATCGAGCTCGATGTCGGTGTGTCCCTGGATGCGCGCCTGGGCATTCCAGGCCGTCTGGCCGTGGCGGACGGCCACGATGCGCGTGGCCTCCCCCGATGCCACCTCAGACGCCCCAGACCACGGGTTCGCGCGCGGCCTGGGCCCGCTTGAGCATGTCGATCACCGGCCACAGCCGCTGGCGCAGCGTGATCGCCGGCCGGGCCGCCGCGCCGTCGGCGGGTTCCTCGTCGGCGTCGGCAGGGGTCTCGTCGCTGCGCACCGCCAGCTGCAGCGCCTCGATGGCCGCGGCCATGTGCTCGACCTCGATGATGCCCTTCGGGCTGGGCTCGCGGCCGATCAGGCGCAGCATCTGGTCGCCGTTGGGCCCGAGCATGATCACGTCGCCGCAGGCCTTGGACTTGAACTTGTAGATCATCGGTACATGTACTCCCGGTTGAAGGGAAAGACGGACTGCGCGCCGCGCAGCGTGCCGTCGTCGAGCCGGCCGCTGGGCCGGGTGGCCAGCATCTGGTGCAGCGCCAGCCAGCCGCGCTCGAAACCCATCGCGCTGCCGGCCAGGTACAGGCGATAGGCGCGCACCACCCGCTCGCCGACGAGAGTCCTGGCACGGTCCAGCTGCGCCTCCAGGCCGTCGGACCAGCCCCACAGCGTGCGCGCGTAATGCGGCCGCAGGTTCTCGGTGTCCACGCCCTCCAGGCCGGCTTCGGCCATCACCTGCAGCACGTGCGACACGTGCAGCAACTCGCCGCCGGGAAAGATGTAGCGCTCGATGAATTCGCCGATGCCGGCACCCAGCTGGGTGTTGCGCGTGCCGCCGGCGGTGATGCCGTGGTTCAGCAGCAGCCCGCCGGGCTTGAGCAGCTGGCGGATCTTGTCGAAGTAGCGCGGCAGGTTGGCGCGGCCCACGTGCTCGAACATGCCGATCGAGGCGATCTTGTCGAAAGGCTCGGCCTCCGGCAGCTCGCGGTAGTCCAGCAGGTGCATCTCGACGCGGCCGCGCAGGCCGAGTTCGTCGATCAGCCGGTTGACATGCGCATGCTGGTTCTTCGACAGCGTGATGCCCGTGGCACGCACACCGTAGTGTTCGGCCGCCCACAGCAGCAGGCCGCCCCAGCCGGCGCCGATGTCGAGGAAGCGCTCGCCGGGCTGCAGCATCAGCTTGCGGCAGATGTGGTCGAGCTTGGCCTGCTGCGCCTGCTCCAGCGTCATGTCCGGCTGGCGGAAGTAGGCGCAGGAGTAGACGCGTCGCGGGTCGAGCCACAGCGCGTAGAAGTCGTCGGAGACGTCGTAGTGGAACTGGATCTGGCGCGCGTCGACGTCCGCGCGGTGCCGCGAAAGCGACCTGCCGCGCTGCAGCAGCTCGCGCCACCAGGCCAGCGGGCCCGGGGCCTCGGCGGCGTGCGTCGGATCCTCGCGCACCAGGCTGGAGGCAACGTCGATCACCGGCCGCATCGCGCCTTCGATGTCCAGGCGGCCTTCGACGTAATCCTCGGCCAGGCGGCCGACCTGGCCGGCCGCCAGGTGCGCCAGCGGCGACAGAGTGTGCAGCCGCAATGTGACGTTGGCCTGCGCCGGACCAAGCCGCCGACCGCCGGGCAACTGCACGGCCAGGGCATTGCCCGGGGCCACCACCAGTTCGGTCAGGCGCTGGGCGGCAAGGGTCTCCAGGTTCGGCATCGTGCGCTCCGTTGGCAGGAGCACACTTTAGCGAAGCGGCGCGACGCCGCGTCAGCGCCGGTCAGCCGCTGACCAGGCGCACGCGCGGCGGCTTGGCGGGAACGGCGGCGGCCTTCGCCAGTCGCAGTCGCTGCTCGAAGCTGCGCACGTCCAGTGCCGGCGCGTAGAGATAGCCCTGGAACTCGTGGCAGCCGTTGTTCAGCAGGAACTGGCGCTGGCCCTCGGTTTCCACCCCTTCGGCAATGACCTTCAGGCCCAGCGCGCCGGCCATCTGCAGCACGGCCACGACGATCGCGCCGTCGCTGTCGTCGGCGGGCAGCCCGCTGACGAAGCTGCGGTCGATCTTCAGCTTGTCGATGGGGAAGCGCTTCAGGTAGGCCAGGCTGGAATAGCCGGTGCCGAAATCGTCGATCGACAGCCGCACGCCGATGCGCGCCAGCGCCTGCAGACGCTGCAGCGCCTCGTCGGCGTCGCGCACCAGGATCGACTCGGTCAGCTCCAGCTCCAGCAGCTGCGCCGGCAGCTGGTGCTCGGCCAGCACCTCGGCCACGCGCTCGACGAACTGCGGCTGGCGGAACTGCAGCGCCGAGACGTTGATCGCCACCGGCACCGACAACCCGCGCGCGCGCCACGCAGCGGCCTGGCGCACGGCCTGGGCCAGCACCCAGTCGCCCAGCGCGACGATGAAGCCCGAGTCCTCGGCCACCGGGATGAAGCGCGCCGGCTGCACCTCGCCCAGGCTTGCGTCGCGCCAGCGGATCAGCGCCTCGGCGCCGACGATCCGGCCGCTGCGCAACTCCACCTGCGGCTGGTACTGCAGGCGGAAGCGCTGGCTGACCAGCGCCTGGCGCATCGCGTGGTCGAGCTGGATGTCGGCGCGGTGGTCGGTGCGGCGGCGGCCCTTCTGCACGCGGTAGTTGGCACGCCCGCCCTCCTTCACCGCCTGCACCGCCGCCTCGGCATGGCGCACCAGTTCGTCGGCGCCATGGCCATTGCCCGGGCACAGCGCGCCGCCGATGCTGCAGGTGAGCGTGAACTGCGCGCCCCCCAGGTTGTAGGGCGCGGCCATGGCATCGATGATGCGCCGCGCCGTGGCCTCGGCCACCTGGGCGTCGGCATCGGCGACGATCAGCGCGAACTGGTCGCCGCCGGTGCGCGCGAGCAGGTCGGCGCTGCGCATGCAGGCGCGGATGCGCTGCGCCGCGTCGACCAGCACGCGGTCGCCGGCCTCGTGGCCGAGGCTGTCGTTGATCTGGCGGAAGCGATCCAGGTCCACCAGCAGCAGCGCAAAGCAGCCGCCCTGGCGACGGGCGCGCTCGCTGGCCTGCGCCACGTGCTCGGACAGCGCACGCCGGTTGGGCAGTGCGGTCAGCGCATCGGTCAGCGACAGCTCCTCGATGCGATGCTGCGCCGCCAGCTGCTCGCTCAGGTCGCGGAACGAATAGACGCGGCCGGCCGCCTGGCCGCGGCACCACAGCGGGCGCGTCACGCGCTCCAGCACCTGGCCGGAGTGCAGCGTCAGCCTCTCGCTGTCGCTCAGCAGCACCGCTTCCTGCAGCGCCTGCAGCCGTCGTTGGTAAGCGTCGGCATCGGTGACGCTGCGGCGCATCCAGTCGTGCACCGCGTCGTCCTGGCGCGACTTCAGCAGGTCTTCCGGAATGCCCCAGATCTGGGCGAAGCGGCGGTTGAAGGCGCGGATGCGGCCCGCCAGGTCGGTGACCAGAATGCCGTCGCCGGTGGATTCCAGCGTCGCCTGCAGCTCGGACACGAGCTGCTCGCGTTCGTCTTCCGCATGTCGCCAGGCGCTGCGGTCGCTGACCACCACGGCAACGTGCCGAGGCGCAGCGCCGCCCGTCTCGCCCAGCGGGCGAATGCTGCGCGTGACGTGCACGATGCGGCCGTCGGCTGCACACAACGAGGTGTCCGATTGCAACGGTGTGCACTCGCCTTCGGCCGCGGCATCCCAGAAGGCCAGGTCCTCGGGCGTGGCGATCAGCAGGTCGGCCTGCGCGCCGACCAGGCTGCCCCCGGCCTGGCAGAGCAGCCGCCGGGCGGCGGCGTTGTCGGCCAGGACGCGACGGGTGGCGGTCTCGGCGATCCAGGCGGCGTCCGGCAGGCTGTCGAGCAGCGTACGCCACGCCGGCAGCTGCGGCGTGGTGTCCGAAGTCGGCGGCGCCGCCTGCGGCGTCATGCGGCGGCCATTTCCTCTTCCGGAACGACCGGCGCCCGCGTCGCTTCGAAGAAGTAGGCCACGCGCGGCCGCGGCGAGAGGTACTCCAGCGCGTCGGCCGGCAGCTGCGCGGGCTTCAGGCTGCGCCGGATGCCCAGGTCGGGCGTGTTCATCAGGTTGAGGTGCAGCGCCTCGTCGCGCGGACGCTGCGGGTCGTGCACCAGCACGTTCGGCTTCAACGGGCGGGTGGAGTTCACGCTCATCACCAGCGCATAGCGCTCGTCGGTGAGCTGCACCACCGAGCCGGCCGGGTACACGCCCATCATGCGGATGAAGGAGTTGAGGATGCTCGCGTCGAACTGCGAGCGCGACTGCGCGAAGAGCAGCGAGAGTGATTCGTGCGGCGTCAGCGCCTGTGCCAGCGACGGCGGGTTGCACAGGTTGTCGTAGCGGTTGACCAACGCCACGATGCGCGCCGCGGTCGACAGCTTCTCTGACTTCAGCCGCAGCGGGAAGCCGCTGCCGTCGGCGTGCTCGTGGTGCTGGGCGAGCACCAGCATCGCGCCGGCCTTCAGGCCCATGCGCCGGCCGTGGCGCACACCGTGGGCCACATGGTCGCGGTAGGCGGCCAGATCCTCCTTGCCCATGCGCTCGTCCGCGTGGCGCAGCCGCTCCGGCAGGTCGAGCTTGCCCACGTCGTGCAGCAGTGCGCCCAGGCCCAGATCGAGCATCTCGTCGTCGCGCAGCCCGAACACGCGGCCCATCAGCAGCGAGATCACGGCCACGTTCATGGCGTGCGCGCTGGCCGCATCGCCGGCGTTGCAGGTGAGCAGACGGATGCACATGTCACCGTCGACCAGCATCTTGTCCAGCAACGCCTGCGTCAGCGCCGCACTGTCGCGACCGGCCTGCTCGGGGTCGCTCAGCACCAGGTCCTGCGCCGCGCGCCAGGCCAGGCCCGCTTCGTCGAACTGCCGCTGGCACAGCTCGGCCGACGCCCGCTGGGCCTGCACGGCCTCGCGGTGTTCACGCTCGGCGGCAGCCTCGGCGCTTTCCACGAGCGCTGGCGCGGCCTGCGCCGGCCCGTCGTCGGGCGCGGCCTCGGCGGGGACGGGCTCGAGCGTGCTCTTCTCGGGGCTCCAGCGCAACTGCTTCAGGCCCAGGCCGCGGATCTTCTGGATCTGCTGCTCGTCGGCGATGCGAAAGCTGCCGACCGGGAACGGGTGCTGCATCCAGCCCAGGTCGAGGTGGATGAACATGCCGACGCGCAACTGCTCTACATCGATCCTGCCGGACATTGCGTGTTTCCCCATGGCTGCCCGGGCCGGATGGCTCCCGCCCGCCTTGAGCTTTTCGGCAACTCTGTGGCGGGACTTGAACCGCGGCGCCAAAGTGCAGCCGCGGCGTGCGCGCGCTCGCAAACGTGCGCTATTGCACGCTTCAGGTACGGCGCGTCAGGAAAGCCTGCGGTGCGCGGTCGTAGGGGCGGCTACCGCCGCCAGCTCACGAACAGGTCCTGCGCAGGCGTTTCAGCGACTGGTTGGCCGCAGGAAGCAGTTCGCGGTTCTCGTCCGCGAAGTAGCGCTCGCCATGGGGCAGCTGCCGCTGCCCTGGCGCGGGCCAGCCGCGAACCGGCATCACCTGTGGAGCCAGCGTCGCCGCGTCGAGGCGGCCGGAATCGAGATCGCGCTGGCAGACCATCAGCACGCCGTTGCCGGCGACGACCCGGTCACGCTGCCGCGCCAGCGCTGCAGGCGCGTCGCGGCGCAACGCAGCCGCCTCGCTCGGCAGCACCAGCAGGAAGAAGCGCCGGCCGTTCGGGTTCTGCGACAGCGCGCGCTGCGCCGCCGTCTGGAAGCTGAAGCCTTCTCCGGCGATGTAGACGCCGCCCTCGGTGCGGGCGCCGGCCTGCGCCGACCACAGGCAGCACAGCAACGAGCACAGCACGGTTCGGCGAATGGTGGATAAGGGGCTCGTGGACATCGCGTTCTCCTGGGCCCGATGCTAGGGCAGGTGCCGCACGCGGTTCACACGCAATGCACCAGGCACGGGTCAAACTGCGCGTTCTCGGGCTGCAGGGCACCGGGCGGCGTGTATCCGCGCGGATTGCACACCACCCGGCAGCTGCCCACCGCGTAGCTGCTGCTGGCATGCGTATGCCCGTGCAGCCATAGGCAAGGCACGTCGAAGAAGCGCTCGGGAAATTCGTTCAGGTAGGCGGCCGACACCCAATCGGCCGCATGGCGGGACACCAGCGAGCCACGATGCGGCCCATGGTGCGTGATCACCACGGTGGGCCCGTCGAAGGGCGTCTGCAGCGCGGCCTCCAGCCAGGCGCGCTGTGTGGCGTGCAGTGCAACGGTGTCCTCCGGTGTCAGTCGGCGCAAGACGTTGCCGTCCTGCCAGCCGATCAATCGGTAGTCGGCCATGCGCTGTCGTGCGGTGGACAGACCGCGCCGCGGGTCCGACACCGGGCCCGCGGCCGTCTGGATGCGCAGCGCGAAGTCGGTCCACAGCGTGCAACCGAGGAAGCGCACCCCGTCGACGACCACCGCCGACGCGTCCAGCCAGTGCAGCGGCGGCTGCGCCACCGATGCGGCGGCGCGGCGCATACGGCAAGCCTCTTCCTGCAGCACGCCGTCAAAGTATTCGTGGTTGCCGGCCACCGCGATCACGGCCCGCGCACGGCGCAGGGCCGGCGACGCGGCCACCCAGTCGGCCAGCCGATGCCCCGGGCAGACGATGTCGCCGGCAAGCAGCGCGACGTCGAAGTCCAGCGTTTCGGGCAGCCGCAGGTCGGAAAACTCCAGGTGCAGGTCCGACAGCAGCAGCAGCCTCACGGGAGCCGATCCAGAAAACCGAAGCGGCCGTCACGCTGCACTTCGTCGGCGGCCAGACGCAACCCTTCCATCGCAGCGCGATACAGCGAGGTGGCCAGGCTGATGCGGCGCACGCCGGCCTCGCGCAGCTCGGGCACGCTGAAGCACAGGCCCTTGCGCGCGACCATGAAGTTCACCGGCTTGCGCAGTTCAGCGCAGATGGTGCGCACCGCCGCCAGGTCGGGCAGCAGCGGCGCGAACAGCACATCGGCGCCCGCCCGTTCGTAGGCCTGCAGCCTGCGGAGCGTATCGTCCAGGTCCGGCTGGCCGCGCAGGAAGTTCTCGCATCGGGCCGTGAGCGTGAACGGAAAGGGCAGCGCCCGCGCCGCCTCGGCAGCCGCAGCCACGCGCTCCACCGCCTGGGCAAGCGGGTAGATGCGCCGGTCGTGCACGCCCCCGGCATCCTCGATCGAGCCGCCCACCAACCCGGCCTCGGCAGCCAGTTGAATGGTCAGCGCGGCGGCCTGCGGGTCATCGCCGAAGCCGTTCTCCAGATCGGCCGCCACCGGAAGCTCCGTGGCCATGACGATGCCGCGCGCGTGCGCGAGCGCCTCGTCGCGCGTCAGCTCGCCATCACGGCGGCCCAGCACGCCGGCTGCGGCGCCACTGGACGTGGCCAAGGCCGCGAAGCCCATGCCCGCCAGCAACCGCGCACTGCCAGCGTCCCAAGGGTTGGGCATGATGAAGCAGCCTTCACGGTGCAGCGCACGAAAAGCCTCGGCCTTGTCGGACTGGGTCACGCTCATTTCGTTCTCCTCCTGCGTCGAAGCATAGTCCGTGCTGGGTGGCTCGCGGGTCGCGGCGGCTTGGAAGCTCATGCCCGGACGGCGCTGACCAGGCATGAAGAAGGGCCGGCGCCGCCGCTCATGCCGAAGCGTGACGCGGGTGCCGGCAAAGCCGGTGAGGGGGTGACCGGCGGAGTGAATAGGAATGGGCTGAACGGAGCCGGTCACCCCCTCGCCGGATTTGCCTCAGCAGCCCAAGAACGCGACAAGAACAGCGTGCCTCAAGCGAAGGGCAGATTCGCGCCGTGAGACGCCCTCGTTTTCTATCCTCTTGAACGCACTTGCGTTTCAGAGCTGGAAGCCGACCCACAAGACCATGCCTTCGGCCATGTCGTGCCACAGGCTGGGTCTACGCAGTTCGTAGCGCCGCGCCAATCGGCGCTCCTGCACGTACCAGTCACTGAAGCGCTGCACGTCGCCCGCCTCGTGGAAGGCCATCATCAGCTCGTAGTTCAGGAACAGGCTGCGGCTGTCCAGGTTGGCCGAACCGGCGAGCGCCAGCTGGTCGTCGATCAGCGCCAGCTTGGCGTGCAGCATGTGCGGCACCAGCCAGACCTGCGCTCCGGCCTGCGCCAGCGCACGCACCGCACGGCCGCGCGCGATGTCGGACAAGCGATGGTTCGAGCGCGCCGGCATCAGCAACTCCACCGTCACGCCGCGGCGTGCGGCCAGCGCCAGGGCCATGACCAACGCCGCGTCGGGCACGAAGTACGGCGTCACCAGCGCGATATGGCGCCGCGCCTGGTAGGACGCACTGAGCAGCAGCGCATAGACGGTGTCGTCCAGTTGGTCCGGGCCCGAGGCCACCAGCTGCGCGCCGCGCGCGGCCAGGGGTTCCGGGCTCTGCCCGCCTTCGGGCGGCATCTCCTCGGGCGCGTGCTCGGTCCGGGCGAAGGCCCAGTCGCGCTCGAACAGCGCCGACGCCTGCAGCACCAGCGGCCCGGCCAGATCGAAGCTCAGGTCGTGCCAAGGCGGCTCTCCCGGGGTGCCCTCGAAATACTCTGCGGCCAGGTTCCGCCCACCGCTCCACAGCCGCCGCGAGTCGCGCGCGGCATCGACGATGAGCATCTTTCGGTGGTTGCGCAGGTTCGTGCGGCCCTTCAACGGCGAGTGCAGCGGGGGCACGAACAGCACCACGTCGGCGCCGGCGGCGCGCAACGGCTTCAGGTCGGGGCGGCCGGCCATCAGGCTGCCCATGCCGTCGAGCAGCAGGCGCACGCGTACCCCGGCGCGTGCCTTTTCGGCGAGCCTTTCGATGACGCGCTGGCCGATCGGCCCGCGGCCGAGGATGAAGGTGCAGATGTCGATCGACTCCTGCGCGAGCTCCAGGTGTTGCCACAACGAGCGCAGCGCCTGGCTGCCGTCGGCGTGCACCTGCAGGTCGTGGTAATCCGCCGGCTGCGGCTGGCCCAGCGCGTGCAGCGTCTGCAGCACCCACGGGCCTTGCTGCGGTTGCTGTGCCACACGATGGTCGCGGGCGCTGCGCGGGCGTGCCTGCTTGCGCGAGCCGAAGGCCAGGAACATGGGCACGGCCGCATAAGGCAGCAGCAGGATGAACAGCACCCAGGCGATGGCCGAGGTGGGATGGCGCCGCTGCTCGGTGAGGTGCGAGACCACCACGTAGACCAGCAGCCCGAGCACCACCATCAGGCTGTGCAGGGAGAAGATCTCTTCCATGACTGGCGTCGAGCATACCCGGGCGGCGGCTTCCGGTGCGTCAGAATCGGCGCTTCCCAACGCACCCAGCCGCCGATGAGCACCTTGAAACTGAAGCAGGCCCAGGACCTGATCCAAGCCGCCTTTGTCGCCGCCCGCGCCAAGGGTTACAAACCCATGGGCGTGGTCGTCGTCGATGCCGCCGGGCAGGTCAAGGCCGCCGCGCGCGAGGACGGCGCCACCGCGTTGCGCATCGACATCGCCACCGGCAAGGCCAGCGCGGCCGCCGGCATGGGCGTCAGCTCGCGCGTGCTCACCCAGCGCGCAAAGGATCTGCCGGCCTTCATGACGGCGCTGGCCAGCGTGTCGTCACAGAAGTTCCTGCCGCAGACCGGCGCGGTGCTGATCCTCGACGCCGACGGTGCGGTGCTCGGGGCCGCGGGCGCTTCGGGCGGCACGGGCGACGAGGACGAGGAAATCTGCATCGCCGGCATCGCCGCCGCGGGATTGCGCCACGGCTGAACGCGGCTCGGCCTTCAGAGCCCCAGCCCGCCGTCCACCCGCAGCGTCTGGCCGCACACATAGGCCGCCAGCGGCGAGGCCAGGAACAGGACGGCGCCCGCCATCTCGGCCGGCGTGCCCAGGCGCTGCACTGGGATCTGCGCCAGCGCCTTCTGCAGCCGCTGCGGATGCTCGGTGGTGACCTTGGTCAACTTGGTGTCCACCAGGCCGGGTGCGATGCCGTTGACGCGGATGCCCAGCGGCGCCCAGGCCACGGCCAGCGTGCGCGTCAGACTGACGACGCCGGCCTTCGACGCGGCATAGGCCGGGTTGCCGACGTTGGCGCCGTAGCCGGCCACCGAACTGACGGTGACCAGCGCACCGCCGCTCGCCGCCAACATGTCGCGGAAGCGATTGGCGCAGGCCATCACGCTGTGCAGGTTGACGTCGAGCACGCGCTCGAAGCCGGGCATCTCGAACTCCTGCCGCTTGTACAGCACCGTGCCCTGGCAGAGCACCAGCACGTCCAGCGTGGCGAACGCGGGCTGCACCGCGGCCACTGCCGCAAAGTCCGACACGTCGAGCTGCATGTAGTGCAGTCCGTTCAGGTCCGAGCCCTCGTCGGCGCGGTAGTCGGCGGCGTCGGGTCTCGTGCCCCAGACGTGAACCGTGGCTCCGCGCGCGCGGAACGCGTGCGCGATGCCGTTGCCGATGCCGCTGGCACCGCCCACCACCAGCACGGTCTTGCCGCTGAAATCGAGATCGTCTGTCTGCATGCACTGCCTCGCCCTGTTGCCAGGCCCGCAGGATGCATCATGTACCGCTGCCACGGACTCGGAGGGAACCCGACATGAGCTTCATCGACAACCGCCGCTCGGTGCGCGACCGCGGCGTGTTCATCACAGGCGCGGCCAGCGGCATGGGTCGTGCGGCGGCCCGGCTGTTCGCCGCCGAAGGCGCCCGGGTGGCCGTCACCGACCGCGACCGGGCGGGTGCCGAGCGCGTCGCGGCCGAGATCGCCGCTAGCGGCGGCCAGGCACAGGCCTGGGCGCTCGATGTGTCCGGCGCTGCGGACATCGAGCGGGTGGTGGGTGAGGCGGCGCGGGCCTTCGGCCGCCTGGACATCGTGATCAACAACGCCGGCGTGGCCCAGTTCCTGGCACTGGACGATCCGGACTACGACCGCCAATGGGCGCGGGTGCTCGACATCCTGCTCACGGCACCGCAGCGTGTGGTGCGGGCCGCATTGCCGCACCTGCGCCGCTCGGATGCAGGCCGGGTGATCCACGTCGCGTCCACCGAGGCCCTGGCAGCCCAGAACCGCGACAGCATCTACTGCGCCGGCAAGAGCGGCGTGCTCGGCCTGACGCGCGCCATGGCGGTGGAACTGGGCCGCGACGGCATCACCGTCAACTGCATCTGCCCCGGGCCGATCCGCACCGGCATGACCGCCGCCATTGCCGAAGAGGACAAGGCCACTTTCGCGCGCCGCCACACCGCATTGCGCCGTTATGGCGAACCCGAGGAGGTGGCGCACGCGATGCTGAGCCTGGCACTGCCCGCCAGCAGCTACATCACCGGCGTGGTACTCCCGGTAGACGGCGGGCAGACCGCGCGAAGCGCCTGATGCCGCTGCGCGGCCAGACTTGCAGTGGCACCCTGCCGGATCGCGGCGCAAAGCCACCGACGCCGGTCACCGACCGGGGCGCTCAGTCGGGCAGACCGAGTCCGACCCGGCTGATGCGCGCACCCTCCAGTTTGCGCACCACCAGCGTGGCGCTGCCCAGCGAGACGCTGTCGCCCGCCACGGGCGGCCGTCGCAGTTCGGCGGCGATCCAGTCGCTCAGCGGCGCCGCCGCGTCGGCCGGTGCAGGCAGGCCGTAGAACTCGCACACCTGCCCCACCGCCAGCCCTGGATCGAGCTCGAAATCGAGGAAGCGCGCACGCTGCTCGCGCTCGTCGCCGGGCTCGGGCATGGCCAGCCCCAGGCGGCGCGCGGCCAGGCCGATGGTCGTGCCCTGCATCAGCAACGACACCAGCACCACCACATAGGCCACGTTGAACAGCAGCGCGGCCTGCGGCGTGCCGGCCAGCAGCGGGAACAGCGCCAGAACAATCGGCACCGCGCCACGCAGGCCCACCCAGGCGATGAAGGTGATCTCGCGCGGGGTGAAGCGAAAGGGCCACAGGCAGATCCACACCGCCACCGGCCGGGCGACGAAGATCAGCGCCAGCGCCACGCCCAGCGCAGGCCACAGCGAACCGGCCAGCGTCGACGGCGTGACCAGCAGCCCGAGCAGAAGGAACATGCCCGCCTGCGCCAGCCAGGCGTAGCCGTCCATGGCGGCCAGCGTCGGCGCCACGACATCGGCAGCACGGTTGGCGACGATCAGGCCGAACAGGTACACGGCGAGAAAGCCCGATCCGCCCAGCAGCCCGGTGGCCGCGAACAGCACCAGCCCGCCCGAGCCGATCAGCAGCGCCAGCACACCGCCGCCGGCATCGCGTGCCGCCACGCGCTGCAGCAGCACGGACATACCCAGACCGCCAAGCAGTCCGGCCAGCGCGCCCCAGCCGAACTGCTGCACGAACGTCCAGGCCATCGTCGCCCAGGCGGCGCCGCCGTCCGTCCCGGTCGCCGACGCGCCGAGCAGTGCAATGAAGGCCAGCGTCAGGTACACCGCCATCGGGTCGTTGACGCCGGACTCAATCTCCAGCGTGGCCGCCACGCGCTCGTTCAACGTCACACCCGAACGCGTCAGCAGCGCGAACACCGCCGCCGCGTCGGTAGAGCCGACGATCGCGCCGAGCAGCATCGCGTGGCCCCAGTCCAGGCCGAGAAAGAGCACACCGGCCGCCGCGGTCAGCGCGGCGCACAGCACCACGCCCACCGTGGCCAGCACCGCCGCTGGCTTCAAGCCGGTGCGGAAGGTGGAGAAGGCGGTGCGCAGGCCGCCATCGAGCAGGATCACCGCCAGCGCCAGGTTGCCGACCCAGAAGCTCAGCCGCACGTCGTCGAAACGGTAGCCGCCAGGGCCGTCCTCACCGGCCAGGACGCCGGCGAGCAGAAACACGAGCAGGAACGACAACCCGATGCGCGCCGAGAACAGGCCCGCCAGCACGCTGGCGAAGACCAGCGTGGCGGCGGCCAGCAGCGGCGCGTTGACGAAATCCATCCCCCCAGTATCCCGGTTCCTGCGCCGGCCACGCCGGGGCAAGGCCATGGCTTGACCGGGCGCAAGCAACGGCGCAGCAAACAGCAGGCCAGGCACCCCTGCCGGCCACAATGCCGAAGCCGGTCCGCATCGTGCACCGACGAGATGAACGCCTCCTCCTCCGCCCCACCCGAGCCCCCTGCCCCCGCGCTGGCCTGGCACGCGCTGGAGCTGCCGCAGGTGCGCGCTGCGCTGGGCGTGGACGGCGACTGCGGCCTGGCGCAGACTGAAGCCCAGCACAGGCTGGCCCGGCTGGGCCCGAACGCGCTGCCCGAGCCGCCGCCGCGGCCGCTGTGGCGCAGCTTCGCCCGCCAGTTCAAGAGCCCGCTGATCTACATCCTGTTCGTCGCCGCGGTGCTGGCCGTGGCGCTGGGCCACCTGGGCGATGCCGCGGTGATCCTGGCGGTGGTGCTGGTCAACGCGCTCATCGGCAGCCTGCAGGAAGGGCGCGCCGAGCGCTCGATGGCCGCGCTGCGCCGGCTGTCGGCGGTGCAGGTGCGCGTCCAACGCGACAGCCATGAGCAGGTGCTGCCGGCGCGCGAGCTGGTGCCCGGCGACCTGATGCTCCTGGCCGCGGGCGACGCGGTGGCGGCAGACGCGCGCCTGGTCGAGCAGGCGCAGCTGCAGGTGGCAGAAGCCGCGCTCACCGGTGAATCGGTGCCGGTGGCAAAGTCGGTGGCGGCGGTGGCCGAGGCCACCGGCCTGGCCGACCGGCACGACATGGTCTATTCCGGCACCCACGTCACCGCGGGCCGGGCCAAGGCGCTGGTGGTGGCCACAGGCGTGCACACCGAGGTCGGCCGCATCGCCGGCCTGACCGAGCGTGCCGAGGAACCGAAGACGCCGCTGGAGTTGCGGCTCGAGCAGTTCGGCCGCGCGCTGGTGGCCGCCGCGCTCGGCCTATTCGTGCTGGTGGTGCTGCTCGGTCTGTGGCGCGCGCTGCCGCTGGCCGAGGTGCTGATGGTGGCCATCAGCCAGATGGTGTCGATGGTGCCTGAGGGTCTGCCGGTGGCCATGACCATCGCGCTGGCGGTGGGCATGCAGCGCATGGCCGCGCGCGGCGCGATCATCCGCCGCCTGTCGGCGGTGGAGACGCTGGGCTCGACCACGGTCATCTGCAGTGACAAGACCGGCACGCTGACGAAGAACGAAATGACCGCGGTCGCGCTCTGGCTGCCGGCGGCCGGCAGCGCGGGCCGCGCGCTCGCGGTGCAGGGCATCGGCTACACGCCCGAAGGCGCCCTGCTCGAGCAGGGCCGGCCGGCCGAGGTGCAGGACGCGGCGCTGCGCGATTTGCTCGTGGCCGCGGCGCTGTGCAACGACGCCGAACTGCTGCCGCCGCAGGACGAGCGCACGGCCTGGACCGTGCTCGGCGACCCCACCGAGGGCGCGCTGCGCGTGCTCGCGGCCAAGGCCGGCATCGACCTGCCCGGCCTGAATGCCGCGGCGCCGCGCGAGGCCGAGTTGCCCTTCGACGCCGACGCCAAGCTGATGGCCACGCGCCACCGCATGGCCGATGCGCCGCGGCGAGTGCTGCTCAAGGGCGCGCCTGAAGCGCTGCTGCGCCTGTGCGGTACCGATGCTGCCGTGCTGCAGGCTGCGCGCGACGCCGCCGAGGGCATGGCCACGCGCGCGCTGCGCGTGCTGGCCTTCGGCGCGGTCGACGACGACGCGCTGGATGCGGCCGCCGGTTTCGATGCGCTGGCCGGGCGCGTGCGCTTGCTCGGCCTGGTGGGACAGATTGACCCGCCGCGCGAGGAGGTCAAGGCCGCGGTGGCCGAGTGCCGCCGCGCCGGCATCCGAGCGGTGATGGTGACCGGCGACCACAAGCTCACCGGCCTGGCGATTGCGCGCGAACTCGGCATCGCCGACGACGGCGGGCGCGACGGCCGCGGCGCGGCCCGCGCCTCCCGCGCCGTGGACGGCCCCGAGCTGGAGCGCATGGGCGAGGCCGAGCTGCGCGACGCGCTGCCGTCGATCGCCGTGTTCGCGCGCGTGCAGCCGGCGCAGAAGCTGCGCATCGTCGAGGCGCTGCAGTCGCGTGGCGAGGTGGTGGCGATGACCGGCGACGGCGTCAACGACGCGCCGGCGCTGGCCCGCGCCGACGTCGGCGTGGCCATGGGCATCACCGGCACCGAGGTGGCCAAGAGCGCGGCCAAGATCGTCGTCACCGACGACAACTTCGCCACCATCGTCGGCGCCGTCGAACAGGGGCGCGTGGTCTACGGCAACCTGAAGAAGGTGATCCTGTACCTGTTCGCCACCTCGATGGCCGAGGTGCTGGTGCTGCTGCTGGCGCTGCTGGGTGGCTTCCCGCTGCCGCTCGCAGCGGTGCAGATCCTGTGGATCAACATCGTCACCGAGGGCACGGTGACGGTGAACCTGGTGATGGACCCGCCCGACGGCGGCGAGATGCGCCAGCGCCCGGTGCCGCGCGACGACCGCCTGCTCGGCTGGCCGCTGCTGCAGCGCGTGCTGCTGATGACGCCGCTGATCGCCGCCGTGACCTTCGGCTGGTTCGCCTGGCGGCTGTCGGCGGGCGCGCCCGAGGCGCTGGTGCGCACCGAGACCTTCACCGTGCTGGCCATGTGCCAATGGTTCAACGTACTCAACTGCCAGTCGGCCACCGCCTCGGCGCTGGGGCCGCGGCTGCTGCGCAACCGCTGGCTGGCCGCGGGCCTGTCGCTGAGCGTCGCACTGCAGGCGGCGGTGCTCTACGTGCCGGCGCTGAACACGCTGTTCCACACCGTGCCGCTGCCGCTGGAATCGCTGCTGCCGCTGCTGGCGCTGGCCAGCGCCGTGCTCTGGGCCGAGGAGTTGCGCAAGCTCGTGGTCCGCCGGAACCTGCGGCGCCAGCCGGCCTGAACACCATGCCCGCCCTGCACGCCCCGTTCGCCGAGTTCGCACTGCTGCTGCTGGTGAGTGCGCTGGCCGGCGCCCTGTTCGTGCGCCTGCGCCAGCCGGTGCTGGTGGCCTACATCGTCGTCGGCATTGCGCTCGGGCCGGCGCTGTTCGGCCTGGTCCACGCGCACGACCAGATCGACCTGCTGGCGCAGATCGGCGTCACGGTGCTGCTGTTCGTCGTCGGCCTGAAGCTCGACCTGCACCACCTGCGCCACATCGGACCGGTGGCGCTGGCCACCGGCCTGGGACAGCTGACATTCACCATCGTCATCGGCTTCGCGCTGATCCTGGCCCTGGGCAAGGGCTGGCTCGAGGCGCTGTACGTGGCGGTGGCGCTGACCTTCTCCAGCACCATCATCATCGTCAAGCTGCTGTCCGACAAGCGCGAGCTGGACAGCCTGCACGGGCGCATCGCGGTGGGCTTCCTGATCGTGCAGGACCTGGCGGTGGTGATCGCGATGATGGTCATGAGCGCGCTGCGCGGCACCGGCGGCAGCGAAAACGCGCTGCCCGAGGTGCTGCTGTCGCTGGCGCTGCGGCTCGGCGTGGCCGCGGTGCTGCTGTTCGTGCTGATGCGCTGGGTGCTGCCGGCGGTGGTGGCGGCCATGGCCCGCTCGCAGGAGTTGCTGCTGGTCTTTGCCGTCGCCTGGGGCGTGGCGCTGGCGGCCCTGGGCGAATGGGCCGGCTTCAGCAAGGAGGCCGGTGCCTTCCTGGCCGGGTTCTCGCTCGCCTCCACGCCCTATCGCGAGTCGATGAACGCACGCTTGAGCGGCATCCGCGACTTCCTGCTGCTGTTCTTCTTCATCGACCTGGGAGCCAAGCTCGACTTCAGCACGCTGGGCGCCGAAGTCGGGCCGGCGCTGGTGCTGTCGCTGTTCGTGCTGATCGGCAACCCGCTGATCGTGATGGCCATCATGGGCTGGATGGGCTATCGCAAGCGCACCGGCTTCCTGGCCGGACTGACGGTGGCGCAGATCAGCGAGTTCTCGATCGTCTTTGTCGCGATGGGCATCACCCTCGGCCATGTCGGCGTGCAGGCGCTTGGCTTGACCACGCTCGTCGGGCTGCTGACGATCACCGTGTCGACCTACATGATCCTGTACTCGCAAGCGCTGTACGAACGCCTGGCGCCGTGGCTCGGGCGCTTCGAGCGCCGCCACCCGCACCGCGAGGCCGGGGCCGAGCCGGCCACGGCCACCTCCCCGGACGCCATCGTCATCGGCCTCGGCCGCTACGGGCTGCGGCTGGCCCGCAAGCTGCAAGAGGCGGGGGTGCAGGTGCTCGGGGTGGACTTCGATCCGGAGGTCGCCGGCGCGCCGTCGCCCGGCGGCATCGAGGTGCGCTTCGGCGACGCCCAGGATGCCGAATTCCTCGACTCGCTGCCCCTGGCCCGCACGCCCTGGGTGGTGAGCACGCTGCCGGACCTCGACTCCAACCGGCTGCTGCTGCATGCCCTCGCCGAGCGCGGCTACGGCGGCGATCTCGCCATCGTGGCGCGCGACGACGCTGCTGGCGCCGCTCTGAAGCGCGCCGGCGCGCCGATCGTGCTCTACCCGGTGCGCAATGCGGTGGACTACGCGGTCGAGCACCTTAGCGACCTGATCCGGGCCGCACGGCCCTCGTCCGACAAGGAGATGCGATGAACCCTCCCGGTCCGATCCTCGCGGCCACCGATTTCTCGCCCGCGGCCCGCCATGCCGCCGACCGCGCAGCGCGGGTCGCCCGCGAAACCGGCGCCGCGCTGGCGCTGCTGCACGTGTTGCCCGGCGGCAGCCTGGCCGAGCTGCGCCAGTGGCTCGGCGCGGGCCACGCGCTGGAACAGCAACTGCAGGCCGAGACCCGAGGCCTGCTGCAGCAGGCGGCCGAGACGCTGCAGCGCGAGCGGGGCGTGCCGGTGCGCACGCTGCAGACCAGCGGCGAGGCCTTTCAGGAGATCGCGCGCGAGGCCGAGCGCCAGGACGCCGCCCTGATGGTGCTGGGTGCCCGTGGCGCAGGCTTCCTGCGCCGCCTGGTGCTGGGCAGCACCACCGAGCGGCTGCTGCGGCGCAGTACCCGACCGCTGCTGGTGGTACGGCAGATGCCGCACGAGCCCTATCGCCGTGCGCTGGTGGCCGTGGACTTCTCGCCCTGGTCGGCGGCCGCGGTGCAAGCGGCGCGACGCGTCGCGCCCGGTGCGCGGCTGCTGCTGTTCAGCGTCTTCCAGGTGCCGTTCGAGGAGAAGCTGCGCTTTGCCGGGGTCGACGACGCGACCATCGAGCACTACCGGCGCCAGGCGCGTGCCGATGCACTGCACCGCTTGCACAAGCTGGCGCATCAGGCCGGGCTGAAGGCCGATGCATGGGAGCCGCAGGTGACCGAGGGCGATGCATCGTTGCGCATCGTCGAAACCGAGCAGGTGCTGGACTGCGACCTGGTGGTGCTGGGCAAGCATGGTCAGTCGGTCACTGAGGAGCTGTTGCTGGGCAGCACGACCAAGCATGTGCTGGCCGAAGGCAGCGCCGACGTGCTGGTGTCGACGGCCAGGGTCTGAGTAAGACCACTGCCGCGCGGGGAACGCTGGCCGGCCTTTCCGCTCTCAACATAAATAGCCATGCATGACCTTGCAGGAGGCAACCCGATGCAACCCATACGCCGTGTGCTCGTCACCACCGACTTCTCGGCCGGCGCAGATGCTGCCGTCGCGCGTGCCGTGCGCCTGGCGCGTGCGCATGGCGCGTGTGTCGACCTGGTGCATGCCTTCGACCCCGGCGCCTGGCAGGCGCTGCGCGCCGTTTTCGACCTTGGGCGGCTGAGTGGCAGCCCCGCACCCGAGGCGCGCCTGCGCGAACGGCTGCAGGCGCAAGCTGCCGCGCTGGCGGCGCAGGAAGGCCTGCTGGTCGACAGCCACTTTGGCGTCGGCGCTCCGGCGGCAGTGATCGAAGCGCGCGCCAAGGCGATGAACGCGGCGGTATTGGTGATCGCGCGCCGCTCCGAACCTGCCGCAATGGGCGTCAGCGGTACGCTGCTGCGCATCCTGCGCAGCGCGCCGTGTCCGGTGCTGGTGACCCGCGCCGGCCCGCCAGCAGACTATGGCCGCGTGCTGGCGGCAGTCGATCTGCGCGAGGTGTCGCGCCGGGCCGTGGCGACGGCACTGGCGCTGTTCCCGAAGGCCGCGCACCGCCTGTTGTACGTTATCGACCCCCAGTGGGAACGCGAGTTGCAGCATGACCGCGGCGACGCGCCGCTGGGCGATCTGATTGCCTCGCTGCACACGCGCGCGCAGCCGCGGCTCGATGCGCTGGCCGCGGAACTGGCTGCCGCCAGCGGCGGCGCCGTGGACGCGGTGGTGGTGGAGGCCATTCCGGCGCTGGGCATCGTGCAGCACGCCGCCACCTGGCCGGCCGACTGCGTGGTCGTCGGCCGCCACGGCCAGGGCCTCGTGGCCGACACGCTGCTCGGCAGCACCGCACTGGACGCAGTCCATCACAGCGGGCGCGACGTGCTGGTGGTGCCGTGACACGCGGCCGTCGGCCAGGCATCTCGCCCTGGACGTGGCGCCGCGCGTGGCGCTGGCTGCTTCCGCCGTGGCTGGTCATGGCCGCTGCGCTGGCCGTGGCCAACCCGGTGCCGGTGCTGCGGGTGCACGACGCCATCGGGCCGGCGAGCGCCGACTTCATCGTGCGCGGCATCGCCCGGGCCGCCGCGGCCGGTGCGCCGCTGCTGGTGATCGAGCTCGACACGCCCGGCGGGCTGGACACCTCGATGCGGCAGATCGTGCAGGCGATCCTGGCCTCGCCGGTGCCGGTGGCGGTGCATGTCAGCCCCGAGGGCGCGCGCGCCGCCAGCGCCGGTACCTACATTCTCTATGCCGCGCACATCGCCGCGATGGCACCGGCGACGACGCTGGGCGCGGCCACGCCGGTGGCCATCGGCATGCCCGGCGCCGAGCGCAAACCGCCGGCGGCAACGGGCAGTCCGGCCAGCGCGCCGCCGCTGGACGATCCGATGAACGCCAAGCAGGTGCACGATGCGTCGGCCTTCATCCGCGGCCTGGCGCAGCAGCGCGGCCGCAACGCCGAATGGGCCGAGCGCGCGGTCAGAGAAGCGGTCAGCCTGACGGCGAGCGAGGCGCTGGCCACCAACGTCGTCGATGTGGTCGCCAATGACGTGCAGGACCTGCTGGCGCAGATCGACGGCCGGCGCGTCAAGCTGCACGGTGGCGAGCTGACGCTGGCCACGCGCGGCCTGCCGGTCCAGGCGGTTCTGCCCGACTGGCGGCAGCGGCTGCTGTCGGTGATCGCCAACCCGAGCTTCGCGCTGATCCTGATGATGATCGGCATCTACGGCCTGATCTTCGAGTTCTCGTCGCCGGGCTTCGGCCTGCCCGGCACGGTGGGTGCTATCTGCCTGCTGCTGGCGCTGTTCGCGCTGCAGTTGCTGCCGGTCAACTACGCCGGGCTGGGCCTGATCGTGCTGGGCATCGCGCTGCTCGCGGCCGAGCTGCTGAGCCCGAGCTTCGGCGTGCTGGGCGTCGGCGGCGTCGTCGCCTTCGTCGCCGGCGGCTTGCTGCTGTTCGACCGCGACGTGCCGGGCTTCGGCGTGCCGCTGGCGCTGATCCTGGCGCTGGCCGCCTCGTCAGCCGCGGTGGTGCTGATCGGCGGCGGCATGGCACTGCGCGCGCGCCGGCGGCCGGTGGTCAGCGGCCGCGAGGAAATGGTCGGCGCAGCCGGCCGCGTGCTCACCGTCGGCGAGACGAGCTGGGCCGAGGTGCACGGCGAGCGCTGGCGCATCGACAGCCGCGAGCCGCTGCGCCCGGGCCAGGCCATCCGCGTGCTGGCCATCGACGGCCTCACGCTGCAGGTGCGCCCCGACGAATCCCCCTCCCAAGGAGCCTGACCATGTTCTTCGACCTGCAATTCGGCCTCGGCGGCGTGCTGGTGCTGCTGCTGATCCTGGGCTTGAGCGCGCTGCGCGTGCTGCGCGAATACCAGCGCGGCGTGGTCTTCCTGCTCGGGCGTTTCTGGAAGGTCAAAGGCCCGGGCCTGGTGCTGGTGATTCCCGGCATCCAGCAGATGGTCAGGGTGGATCTGCGCGTGGTGACGATGGACGTCGAGCCGCAGGACGTGATCTCGCGCGACAACGTCTCGGTCAAGGTCAACGCGGTGGTGTTCTTCCGTGTCGTCGACCCGCAGAAGGCCATCATCCAGGTGGAGAACTACCTGATGGCCACCAGCCAGCTGGCGCAGACCACGCTGCGCGTGGTGCTGGGCAAGCACGAGCTGG
>ERZ1645186.38-NODE-38-length-21640-cov-8.369192_pt1 | contig 21640 bp, 23 predicted proteins | sample MGYA00575349_ERZ1645186 | MGnify/ENA primary metagenome ERZ1645186 (study PRJEB40839, sample SAMN11282943) | freshwater sediment metagenome | isolation source: river sediment | host: Sediment | place: India: Nawabganj, Kanpur | collected 2015-12-17 ...
GCACCTGCTCGACATGGTTGTCGTAGATGTGGCAATCGCCGCCGGTCCAGATGAACTCGCCCGGCTGCAGGCCACACTGTTGCGCCAGCATGTGCGTCAGCAGCGCATAGCTGGCGATGTTGAAGGGCACACCCAGGAAGATGTCGGCACTGCGCTGGTAGAGCTGGCAGCTCAGGCGACCCGGTACCGAAGGCGACTCGCCAGGCGCCACGTAGAACTGGAAGAACGCATGGCAGGGCAGCAGCGCCATCTTCGGCAGTTCGGCCACGTTCCACGCGCTGACGATGATGCGGCGCGAATCGGGGTTGCTCTTCAGCTGCTTGACCACCTCGGCGATCTGGTCGACGTGGCCACCGCCGGGCGTGGGCCAGCTGCGCCACTGCACGCCATACACCGGGCCCAGGTCGCCGGTGTCGGGGTCGGCCCACTCGTTCCAGATCGTCACGCCGCGCTCCTGCAGCCAGCGTGCGTTGCCGTCGCCGCGCAGGAACCACAGCAGCTCCAGCGCGATGCTCTTGAAGTGCACCTTCTTGGTCGTCACCAGCGGGAAGCCCTCGTTCAGGTCGAAGCGCATCTGGTGGCCGAACACGCTGCGCGTGCCGGTGCCGGTGCGGTCGCCCTTGGCCACGCCGTGCTCGAACACGTGGCGCATGAAGTCCTCGTACTGGCTGCGGATCGGACGACTCATGGTGACTTGCGGGTGCTGGGGCGCGCATTATCGGCCCCGCGTTGGCGCGCGTCAGGCAGCGGGTTGAAGCTCGAACTGCATCGCCGCCAGCCGCGCGTACAGCCCGCCGCGGGCCACCAGTTCGGCATGCGTGCCGATGTCGACGATGCGCCCGGCCTCCATGACCACGATGCGGTCGGCGCGCAGCACCGTGGCCAGGCGATGGGCGATGACCAGCGTGGTGCGGCCGCGCATGGCCGCCTCCAGCGCGGCCTGCACCATGCGCTCGCTCTCGGCGTCGAGCGCGCTGGTGGCCTCGTCCAGCAGCAGCAGCGGCGGGTTCTTCAGCATCGCCCGGGCAATGCTGATGCGCTGGCGCTGGCCGCCCGACAGGCGCACGCCGCGCTCGCCCAGGTGGCTGTGGTAGCCCTCGGGCAGCGCGCTGATGAACTCGTGCGCGAACGCCGCCTTGGCCGCGGCGATGACCTCGTCGTCGCTGGCCGCGGGCCGGCCGTAGCGAATGTTCTCCAGCGCGTTGGCGGAGAAGATCACGCTGTCCTGCGGCACGATGCCGATGCGCTCGCGCAGCGCCCCGAGCGCCACGCGCTGCACCGGCACGCCGTCGATCTCCACCTGCCCTTGCTGCACGTCGTAGAAGCGCAGCAGCAGCTGCAGCACCGTGCTCTTGCCCGCGCCGCTGGGGCCGACCAGCGCCACCGTCTCGCCGGCGGCAACCTGCAGGCTGAAGTCGTGCAGCGCATCCTGCTTCGGCCGCGAGGGGTAGTGGAAGCGCACCTCCACCAGCCGGCAGGCCGAGCCCCCGCGCGCTGGCGGCAGCGCCAGCGGCGCCGCCGGGTCGACGACGCTGGAGCGCGCGGCCAGCAATTCCATCAGCCGCTCGGTGGCGCCAGCCGCGCGCAGCAGGTCGCCGTAGACCTCGGACAGCACGGCCACGCTGCCCACCAGGATGATCACGAAGACCACGGTCTGCCCCAGGTGGCCGGCCGTGATGCTGCCGCGCATGACCGCCTGCGTGCCCTGGTACAGGCCCCACAGCAGCGCGCCGAAGGTGGCGGTGATGATGAAGGCCACCAGGTACGAGCGGACCATCGAGCGCTTGCGTGCCACCTCGAAGGCATGTTCGGTGGATTCCGCGAAGCGTGCCGCCTCGCGCCGCTCCTGGGTGTAGCTCTGCACGATGGGAACGGCGTTCAGCACCTCGGCGGCGATGGCGCTCGAGTCGGCCACGCGGTCCTGGCTGGCGCGGCTGAGGCGGCGCACGCGACGGCCGAAGTACAGGCTCGGCAGCACCACCAGCACCAGGATCGCCAGCACCTGGGTCATCACCCACGGGTTCGTGACCACCAGCATCAGCAGCGCGCCCAAGCCCATCACCGTGTTGCGCAGTCCCATGCTCAAGCTGGAGCCGACCACGGTCTGCACCAGCGTGGTGTCGGTGGTCAGCCGACTCAGCACCTCGCCTGTCTGCGTGCTCTCGAAGAACTCGGGGCTCTGTTCGACGACATGCGCGTACACCGCGCTGCGCAGGTCGGCGGTGATCCGCTCGCCCAGCCAGCTGACCATGTAGAAGCGCGCCGCGGAAAACAGGCCCAGCGCCGCGCCCACCGCGAACAGCACCAGGAAGTGCTCGCGCAGCGCCATCACCCGCGCCCCCGGGTCGCTGCTCACCAAGCCCTGGTCGATCAGCGATTTCAGCGCCAGCGGGAAGGCCAGCGTGCTCATCGCCGCCAGCACCAGGAACAGCAGGGCCAGGGCGATGCGGCCGCGGTACGGCCTCAGGAACGGCAGCAGGCCGGACAGCGAGCGGGGCGAGCGCGCTGCGGCGCGGGTGTCTTCTTGGGGCATGGCCGCGAGTCTATGCGGCCGCCCCGCGCCGAATGCGGTGCCCGCCGTGTCGCCCGCCGTGTCGCCCGCGGCGGCTGCCGCTGCGGGTGAAAATCACGCCGGCTGTCCCCTCGGTCGGGCTGCCGGCAGGCTTTGTGGTCGAATCTAGGGTTGGAGCCTGCGCCCGTCTTGCGCCATCATTCGTCCCATGTTCGATCCCGCCGCAGAACCCCGCTGGATGCGCCGCTGCACCGCGCTGGCGCTGCGCCTGGGTTTCCTGCCCTCGCTGGCGGGCCTGAGCCTGCTGCTGGTGCTGGGCGTGCTCGGGCTGACGCAGGTGGCCGTCTGGCTCATCGGCCAGGGCCCGAAGCCGCTGGCGCTGCTGGTGGCCGGCGCGATGGCGCTGGTCCTGTCGCCCTTCCTGGCCGCCTGGATGCTGCAGCTGATGTTCCAGCTCGACGCCGCGCGCCAGCGCCAGAGCGTCAATGCCACGAGGGACGAACTGACTGGTGCGTTCAACCGGCGCCACTTCCTGCAGGTGGCCGAGCGCGAATGGGCCCGCTGCCGCCGTTATGCCGAGGACGGCGCGCTGCTGCTGGTCGACGCCGACCGATTGAAGGCGGTGCGCAACCACCATGGCGGCCACTGCAGCGACGCGCTGCTGCGCGAGATGGCGCGTGTGGTCTCGCAATCGCTGCGTCAGCCCGACCTGCTCGGCCGCTTCGGCGCCGAGACAATGGCCGTCTACCTGCCCAATACCGACCCGATGGGCGCGCTGGACGTGGCCGAGCGCGTGCGCGAGCGCGTGGCCGGACACACGCTGCGCCTGCAAAACGGCGGCGTCAGCAGCACGGTCAGCATCGGCGTGGCTTCGCTCGGGGCCACGCATGTCACGCTCGACGCGCTGGTGCAGGACGCCCTGGCGGCGCTGCAGGTGGCCCGTGAGGCCGGACGCAACTGTGTGCGCGCCGCGCCGATCCAGCCGCGCGCCACACCCGAGCGGCCGCCCTCGGCCGCCTCCGGCGGGCCGCGGGCGCGGCGCCCCTAGGCCCTAGAGTCGGGGCGACTCAGCCGCCCAGCCGCAGCCGGCCGGCGTAGCCGGTCATCTCCAGGTAGCCGCTGCCGATGCGCTGCCCGTGCGCGTCGCGCAGCTCGCTCAGACCCTCCCAGTACACGGTGCCGGTGCTGCCACGGCTGTCCAGTTCCTGCGCGTCGAGCAGGGCCTGCACCTCGAAGCGGCCGGCCGGCGTGTGCACCGCCCACTGCAGCGGGTAGCGTGCGCCGGAGGCCGGGCTGAGCCACAGCCGCCCCGGGTCGAAGCGCACGGCGTCGGCCTCGAACACCTGCAGCCGGCCGTCGGCCGTGCGGAAGCTGCCGCCGGCCCACAGCGCGCTGCCGTCCGCCCGGCGCAGCCGGAACGCGGTGAGCGCACTGCCGTCGTCCAGGTTCATTCCGATCCAGTCCCAGCCCACCGCCTCCGGGTGCATCAGCGTGTCGCTCCATTCGTGGTCCAGCCAGGCCCGGCCGCGCACGGCCAGGGCCTGTCCGTCGCGCCGCAGCGTGCCCTGCAGGGCCAACTGCGGTTCGGTCACGTAGTGGCTGGCCTGTGCTTCTTCGGGCCCCTTGCGCGAGAAGCCGGCGTCGCCCTGCAGCAAGGGTGGCTGCGTCACGTCCAACTGCAACTGCAACTCGAAGCCCGACCCCGCGGCCGTGCGCGCGCTGCCGAAGCGGGTGTGGTAGCGGCTGCGCTGGGCCGCGTCCTGCCGCTGCAAGCTCCAGTCGCCGATGCGCAGCTCGGTGTCCTGCGTGGACGCATGGGCCAGCGCCGACCCCGGGTCGCCCGACCAGCGTGCGACGCGTTGGGCGTGCAGATGGCGCTTTCCGCCCAGGTCGGTCAGCGCCGCATGGGCGAACAGCAGGTGCCGTGCGGCGAAGCGGCTGTCCAGCCCTTCGGCCAGCCCGGTCCGGCTGCGGAAGAAGGTGATCTGGAAGCCGTGGGTGCCGCCGCCCTCGGGCGCCAGCGCGCCGGTCAGGTACCACCATTCGATGGCCGCGCCCAGGTGGGCACCGTGGTCGCGCGGAAAGCGCAACACGCGGCCGCGGCGCACCGCCTCTTCGTCCGGCGCCGCGGCGCCCAGCCGCGCGGCGGCGGCTAGCGGCAGCAGGGCCAGACACGCGCGGCGCCTCATCTACCAGTCCTCCTTCACCGAAAGCAGCGCGGCGCGCGACGCGGCGGCGCGGGCGCTGAACGCCGCGGTGCCGATGCCGGCGCCGAGCACCGCCGCGCACAGCGTCAGCAGCGGGCCCCAGGGCAGCAGCAGGCGCATCGTCCAGTGGAAGCTCTGCGGGTTGACCACGTGCACCAGTACCACGCTCACGGCCAGCCCGAGCAGCAGGCCGATCAGCGTGCCGGCAGCCAGCCAAGCAGCCCCCTCGCCGGCGACCACGCCGATGATCTGCCGCCGCGTCAGCCCCAGATGCGCCAACAGGCCAAATTCCTTGCGCCGCGCCAGCACCTGTGCCGACAGGCTGGCAGCGATGCCCACCAGCCCAATGGCGATGGCCACCGCCTGCAGGTAGGTGGTGACGGCGAAGCTGCGGTCGAAGATGGCCAGCGACAGTGCCCGCAGTTCGGGCGTGGCCGCGAACTCGATCAGCCCCGGCTCGTCGCCCAGTTCGCGCAGCCGTTGCTGAACTTTCGCGGCATCAGCCCCCGGCGCAAACCACAGCGCCAGGTCGTTGATGCGTGCGTCGCCGGTCAGCGTGCGGTAGGCCTGCGCGTCGATCGCAATGGTGCCGAACTGCCGCGCATAGTCGCGCCACACGCCGAGCACGCGAAAACTGCGCGTCGCGCCGGGCTCGCGCCCGATGGGCAGGTCGATGCGGTCGCCCGGTTGCTTCTCGTACAGCCTGGCGGCGGCTTCGCTCAGGTACACGCCGGTCTCGCCCGGGTCCGGAGGCAGCGGCGCGCCGAGCAGCGGCAGGTCGCTCGCCGGATCGGACAGCGGCCGCGCGATCAGCGTCACCGCCGGCCGCTCGGGTGCCAACTGCAGCGGGCGCACGCGCGACGCGGCCACGCGCTGCACACCCGGCAACGCCGCCACCGCATCGACGAAGGCCGGCTCCAGCCAGGCCTGGTCGGCGGCGCTGCTTTGGCCGGCGCTGCGCGCATACAGGTCGGCCGGCAGCACCTGGTCCAGCCAGTCGGCCACGCCGCCGCGGAAGCTCGAGACCATCACCGTCAGCGCCACCGACAGCGCCAGGCTCGCCACCACGCCGGCCACCGCCGCGCTGGCGGTGTGGCGCTGGAAGCGCGCCCGCTGCACCGCCAGCAGCACCAGCGCGTGCCGGCTGGCGGGCAGCCTGGCAAGCAGCAACTGCACCACCGCCGGCACCAGCGCCACGCCGCCGAAGAGCAGTGCCGCCACCGACAGGTAAGCCGCCAGCGGCAGCCCCGCGATTGGCGGTGCGAAGGCGAGCAGCACGCCTGCGGCCAGCAGCAGCAAGCCGGGCCAGGCGGGCGCCGGTGGCGGCGAAGGATCCCCCAGGCCCTTCAGCGCCTGCGCCGGCGACAAGGCCTCGGCGCGCCGCGCCGGCATCCAGCCGCCGAGCAGTGCCGCGGCCGTGCCCAGCAGCAGGAAGCCCAGGGCCGCCGGCAGGTCCCAGCGCAGGGCCGGCGCGATGCCGGGGAAGTAGCCGCCGCCCAGGTCGCCGGCCAGCCAGCGAAACGCCGCCATCGCCAGCAGCGTGCCCAGCAGCAGCCCGACCAGGCTGCCGGCCAGGCCCAGCGCGGTGCATTCGGCCAGCACCAGCACGCGCCGCTCGCGGGCCGTCAGGCCGAGCACTCCCAGCAGCGCGAAGACTGGCGTGCGCTGCGCCAGCGACAGCGACACCACCGAATAGACCAGGAAGGCGCCGACGAACAGCGCCACCAGCGCCAGCACCGTGAGGTTGACGCGGTAGGCGCGCGACAGTGTCGACAGCCGCTGTTCGGCCGCATCGGCCACCACGGGCTGCACGCCAGGCGGCAGCGCCAGCCGTTGCAGCAGCGCCGGTGCCTCGACTCCGGGCTCGAGTTGCAGGTCGATGCGGGTCAGCCGGCCGGCCAGGCCGAAGTGCGCCTGCGTGCCGGCAATGTCCATTACCAGCAAGGGCGCGCCTGCAGCCGGCACGTCGCCTGCCACGCGCAGCTTCACCCAGCCCGGGCCGGAGCGCAGCGACAGTGTGTCGCCCGGCCGCAGCCCGAGCAGCTCGCGGGCGCGGGCGTTCAGGAACACGCGTTGCGGGTCCAGCGTGGCGAAACTGCCCTCGCCCTCTGCCGGCCTTGGCATCAACTGCGGCGCCATGGCCCACAGGCCCAGCGCGTCGATGCCGACCACGTGCAGCGCCACCCGCTCGCCGCGGGCGCCCCGGCCGTAGGTGTCCAATTCGAGCAAGGGGCTGGCTGCGCGCACGCCTTCGGTCAGCGCTACGCGCTCGAACAGCGCGTCGTCGAAGCCCTCGCGCGGGCCGCGCAGGCTCAGGTCCGGCTCGCCGTGCGCGGCACGCACCGCGGCGGAGAACTCGGCCAGTGCCGAGGCATTGATCAGGTGCACGGACCAGGCCAATGCCACGCCCAGGGCCACCGCCAGCAGTGCCATGCCGTGGCGCCAAGGGTGGTGCCGCCATTCGCGCCCGCTCAGGCGCCACAGCGCGCGCGGCGGCATGCGCTAGCGCGGTGGCGCTGCCGTGGAGTCCACGACACCGGCACCGGTGAGCCGCAGCACGCGGTCGGCACGCTGTGCCGCGGCTTCGGAATGCGTGACCAGCAGGCAGGCCGCGCCGTTGTCCTTGACCTGCGCCACCAGCACCGACAGCACGCGCTCGGCGGTGGCCGGGTCGAGGTTCCCGGTGGGCTCGTCGGCCAGGATCAATGCCGGCGCATGCACCACCGCCCGCGCAATGGCAACGCGCTGCAGTTGCCCGCCCGACAGCTGCGCCGGCATGCGTGCGCCGAGCTCGCCCAGGCCCACGGCCTGCAGCACCTCGGTCACGCGTGCGGCGTCGGGGCGGCCCAGCAGCAGCAGCGGCAGGGCCACGTTTTCGGCCACGCTCAGGTGCGGCAGCACGTGGAAGGCCTGGAACACGAAACCGAGCTGTGCGCGACGCATGCGCGCGCGCTCGTCCTCGCGCATCGCCAGCACGTCGCGCCCGTCCAGGCGCAGTGCACCGCTATCGGGCTGTTCCAGCCCGGCGATGCAGTTGAGCAACGTGGACTTGCCGACGCCCGACTCGCCGAGCAGGGCGACGAACTCGCCACGCGCCACCTCGAAGCCGACGTCGCGGAACACGGGCGCTTGGCCGAAGGACTTGCTCAGATGGCGCAACTGCAGCATGTGCGCCCATCATGCCCGACACTCGAACGGCTCCGGGGGGCTGTGGGCTTGGGCCAGAATCGGCTCCAACGAATGACAGGAGGCAGCATGCAGCATCTGCAAGGAAGGGTGGCCGTCATCACCGGCGCGGCCAGCGGCATCGGCCTGGCGATGGCCGCACGCTTTGCCGGTGCCGGCATGCGGCTGGTGCTGGCCGACATCGAGACCGAAGCGCTGCAGCGCGCCACGGCGCAACTTCAGTCGCAGGGGGCGCAGGCCGTCGGCGTGACGGTGGACGTGGCCGATGCGGCCAGCGTCGAGCGCTTGGCCGACACGGCTTACCAGCGCTTCGGCGCCGTGCACCTGCTGTGCAACAACGCCGGCGTGGCCACACCGGCGCTGCTGCAGCCCACCTGGGAAACCAGCCTGGAGGACTGGCACTGGGTGATGGGCGTGAACCTGATGGGCGTGGTGCACGGCGTGCGCAGCTTCGTGCCGCGCATGCTCGCCGCAGGCGACGAAGGGCACATCGTCAACACCGCGTCTGTGGCCGGGCTGCTGACAGGCCCGGGGCCGTATTTCGCGTCCAAGCACGGCGTGAGCTGCCTCACCGAAGGCCTGTACAAGGACCTGAAGGCCGCCGGCGCGAAGCTGTCGGCGTCGGTGCTGTGCCCCGGCGTGATCCGCACGCAGATCCTCGAGGCCGAGCGCAACCGGCCGGCCCAGTTCGGCGGCGCCACCGATCTGTCGAAGCTGAGCGAGACGGCGCAGCAGTTCAGCGCGGGCTTCCGCGCGGCGCTGCAAGCCGGGCTCGACCCGGCCGTGGTGGCCGACGCGGTGGCCGACGCGGTGGTGCACGACCGCTTCTACATCGTGCCGGCGCAGCCCGAGTACCTGGAGCGCATCGCCACGCGCATGGCCGACGTCGCCGCGCTGCGCAACCCCACGCTGCCGCCGAAACCGTGAATGCGCCGTTGCAGCTGAGCGGCGCACCCGGTTCGCCGTATACGCGCAAGATGCTGGCGCTGTTGCGCTACCGGCGCATCGCCTACCGGCTCATCTTGTCCACCAGCGGCGCGCCGGGCCTGCCGCAGGCCCGGCCGCCGCTGCTGCCGACCTTCTACCTGCCCGGGCCCGACGGCGCGCTGCAGGCCGTCACCGACTCGACGCCGCTGATCCGCCGCTTCGAAGCCGAGTTCGGCGGCCGCGCGGTCGTGCCGCCCGACCCGGCGCTGGCGCTGATCGACGCGCTGCTCGAAGACTTCGGCGACGAATGGCTGACCAAGGCGATGTTCCACTACCGCTGGACCTATGCGGCCGACATCCGCAAGGCCGGCGAGGTGCTGGCCTGCTGGCGCGGCGGCCCGCACGACGAGGTGGCGCTGGCCGCCACTGCGGAGGCGGTGCGCAGCCGGCAGATCCCGCGACTGCGCTTCGTCGGCTCCAATGCCTGCACCGGGCCCGTCATCGAAGCCGGCTACCGCCGCGTGCTGCGGGCCCTGGAGGAGCACCTGCGCACGCACCGCTTCCTGATGGGCGGACGCCCCGGCGCGTCGGACTTCGCCATCTACGGCCAGCTGACGCAGCTGGTGCATTTCGATCCCACGCCGATGGCGCTGGCCGCGGAGATCGCACCGCGCGTGTGCGCCTGGGTGCTGATGGTGGAAGACCTGTCCGGCCTGGAGCCCGTCGAGGCCGACTGGCTCGACGTGGCGCGCCTGCCCGACACCTTGAAGGCGCTGCTGCGCGAGACAGGGCGCCTGTACGCGCCGCTGCTGCAGGCGAATGCGCAGGCCCTGCAGGCCGGCCAGGCCGAACTGAAGACCACCATCGACGGCCAGCCCTGGGTGCAGCAGGCCTTCCCCTATCAGGGCAAGTGCCTGGCCTGGTTGCGCCGCGACCACCAGGCTTTGTCGGCCGCAGACCGTGCGCGCGCCGATGCCGCGCTGGCCGGCACGGGCTGCGAGCCGCTGTTCAGCCCCTGAGGCGGCGCACCGCGTCGAGCAGCCGGGCCTGGCCACCCGGCGGCTCGTCGACGGCGATGCGGGTGTGCACGTCCATCGAGCGCAGCCAGGTGATCTGCCGCTTGGCCAGCTGGCGCGTCGCGGCGATGCCGGCCTCGCGCAGGCCGTCGAGCGTGCCGGCCTCCAGCGCCGCCCAGGCCTGGCGGTAGCCGACGCAGCGCATCGACGGCATCTGCGGCCGCAGCGCAGGGCGCTGGCGCAGGCGCCGCACTTCATCGACCAGGCCGGCTTCGAGCATCGCGTCGAAGCGCGTCGCGATGCGCGCATGCAGCCAGGCGCGCGAGCCCGGCTCCAGCGAGACCATCGGCCACCGCGCCGCCGCGCTGCGCGCCGCGTCGCGAGCGTGGAAGGCCGACAGCGGCCGGCCGGTGGCGCGCCACACCTCCAGCGCGCGCTGGATGCGCTGCGCGTCGTTCGGCGACAGCCGCGCCGCGCTTGCCGGGTCCACCCGCGCCAGCTCGGCATGCAGCGCGGGCCAGCCAACGGCCGCGGCCTGGGCATCCAGCTGCGCGCGCAGCGCGGGGTCGGCCGCGGGCATCGCGTCCAGGCCGTCGCGCAGCGCCTTGAAGTACAGCATCGTGCCGCCCACCAGCAGCGGCAGCCGGCCGCGTGCGCGGATGTCCTGCGCCGCGGCCGTCGCGTCGCGCACGAACTGCGCCGCCGAATAGGCCTGCTCCGGGTCGAGCAGATCGATCAGGTGGTGCGGCACGCGCTCACGCTCGGCCGCGCCGGGCTTGGCGGTGCCGATGTCCATGCCGCGGTAGACCTGCGCCGAGTCGACGCTGACGAACTCCACCTCGCCGTGCAGCGCATCGGCCAGCTGCAGCGCGAGCGCGCTCTTGCCGCTGGCGGTCGGCCCGGCCAGGCAGATGCCCAGCGGGATCACGGCCTGTAGGTCGAGACCAGCGACGGCAGGCAGCGATCCAGCTCCACGGCGCGTTCGGCCGGGTCGTCCTGGCCGATGCAGTCCAGCGCCTTCCACAGCCGCATGCGCTGGACTTCGGACCACTCGACCTTGCACTGCAGGGTCCGCGTCGTGACCGCACTGCTGCCCGTCTCGAGCATGCCGGCCCAGGCGCAGGTGGTGTCGCGGTACTGCATCCACGCAGCCTGCTGCGCCTTGATCGCGGCGACGAAACGGCCCTGGTCGCGCATTACCGGCGCCACGCGGCGCAGCAGCTCTTCGTGCTCCTGCACCAGCGATTCGTCCAGCGCGCGCAACCGATCCGGCAGCGGTGGCGCGGCCTGCTGTGCGGCCAACAGTGTGGGCAGCAGCAGCGCCGCCGCCGCGGTGCCGATGCGCACCCGAGTTCCATTCCGTCGTGTCATTCGCTTTCCCCATACCGCTGTACCAGCGTCCAAGCCACCAGCGCCGTGGCCACCGCCATCGCGCCCACCGTGAACACGAGCGGGTAGACCGTGCCGTTCATCGACACGCCCAGCCACGCGCCCACCGCCACCGCCACGGCCGCGAGCACGAAGCCGGCCAGCGCCGAGGCTGCACCCGCATGCCGCGGAAAGGGCCCGACCACCGCGGCCTGCCCGCAGGGCTGGTGGATGCCGTGAGCAAAGCTGTAGACGAACTGCGGCAGCGCGATCGCCCACGGGCCGATGACCCCCGCCCAGGCCAGGCCCACCATGGTCGCACCGCCAGCCAGCGTGAACGCGGCGCCGCGCTTCACCGTGCCGCGCAGGCCGTGGCGCAGCAGCCAGCGCCGGCACCAGAAGGTGCCGACGATGTAGCTGACCGAGCAGCCTGCGATGTACAGGCCGCAGGCCATGCGCGAGCTGCCAAGCACCTCGATGAAGACGAAGGACGATGAAGCCAGGAAGGCGAACAGCCCGCCGTAGGTGCAGGCGATCAGCAGCGCCCAGGCCACGAAGCCCGGGTGGCGCACGATGCGCAGCCACTGCGTGAACATCGGTGCCAGGCGCAGCGCCAGCGGGTTGCGTGCCGGCACGGTCTCGTGCAGGGCCAGCGCCACCACCAGCAGGCACAGCGCGCCGAACACGCCGGTGGCCGCCAGCGCATGGCGCCAGCCGAGCGTGCTGGCCAGCAGCCCGCCGAGCAGCGGGCTGGCCAGCGCCAGCAGGCCCAGCCCGCTGAGCGCCTTGGACATCACGCGTGCGCCTTCGGCCGGCGCATACAGGTCGCGCACCATCGCCCGGGCGCAGACCACCGCCGCGGCCATGCCCACGCCCTGCAGCGCGCGCCAGGCCACCAGCGAGCCGATGTCCGGCGCCATCGCGCTGCCCAGGCTGGCGAGCACGTAGCCGGCCAGGCCGGCCAGCAGCACCGGGCGCCGGCCGAAGCGGTCGGCCGCCGGGCCCAGCAGCAGCTGTCCGAGCCCGAAGGCGAAGAGCAGCGCCGATAGGGTCAGCTGGGTGCTGCCCATCGGCGAGTCCAGGTCGGCTGCCAGCCCCGGCAGCGCGGGCAGGTACAGGTCGGTGGTGATCGGCTGCGTGCCCAGCAGCAGCGCCAGCAGCGTGACCACGAGCACAGGCCCCATGCGCTGCCGCGCTGCGGCCGGCAGCGCCTCAGAAGCGTTCGTCATCGCGCAGGTATCGCCACTGGCCCGCCGGCAGCTTGCCCAGCACCACGCTGCCGATGCGCACGCGCTTCAAGCCCGTGACCTTCAGTCCGACCGCCTCGCACATGCGGCGTATCTGCCGCTTCTTGCCCTGCTGCAGCACGATGCGCAGCTGGTCCTCGTTGGCCCAGCTCACCTTCGCCGGCTTCAGCGCCTCGCCGTCCAGTTCCAGCCCATGACGCAGCAACTGCATCGCCGAATAGGGCACGCCGTCGGCAAAGTCGTGCGTCACGCGCACCAGGTACTCCTTCTCCACCAGCGAGTGCTCGCCGATCAGCAGCTTGGCGATGCGCCCGTCCTGCGTCAGCACCAGCAGGCCGGTGGAATCGATGTCCAGCCGGCCGGCCGGCGCCAGGCCGCGTGCATGGCCGGGGTGGAAGGGCCGCCGCTCCTCGGCCCACCGGTTGTCCGGGGTCACCAGCGACGCCGCCGGCGGGTAGCCGTCTTCGGCCTGGCCGCTGACATAGCCCACCGGCTTGTGCAGCAGGATGGTCACGCTGCGCGCCTGTTCCTTGCGCGCGGCCGGGTCGATGTCGATGCGCTGCTCCGGCCGCACGCGCTGGCCGAGCACGGCCATCTTGCCGTCGACACGCACCCAGCCGGCGGCGATCCAGTCGTCGGCCTCGCGGCGCGAGGCGATGCCCTGCTCGGTAAGGGCCTTCGACAGCCGGATGCCTTCGTCCGGGCGGCTGTTCTGCGGGCGCGGCCGCGACGTGGCCGGCGCGGCCGTGGCCGAGACCGGTACGGCAGGGCGCAGTACGCGCCGCTCGGGCCTCGGCGGCGATGCGCCGGGCGCGGTGGGCGGCTGGACCGCACCGGGCCGTGCTGCACCCGCAGGCCACCTGGCGCCGGACGGGCCGGCCTGCGGCCCTCGGGCCGGCGGCGCGGGCCGCTTCGGCGTTGGCGCGGGCCGCTTCGGTGCCGGCGCGGGTCTGGGTGGCCGCTGCGGCGCAGGCGGTTTTCGCGACGGCGCGTCGGCGGGCGCCGGCGCGGCGGTGGTCTGGTTCTTCTTGCGCGGCGCGGTGGTGGCACGCACGCGCAGCCGTTGCGGATCGCGCGGCGGCGCGCCGGGCTTGAGCTTGATCGTCGGTCGGTCGGCCATGGTGCGCCGATTGGATCACAGCGCCTTGCCGGTCCGGCCGGCGCCAGCGGCGCGTCAGAAGGCGGGCCGGGAAGCCTCGCCGGACGCCCGGCGTGCGCCCGGATCCTGCGGCTGCAGGCCGAACAGCGCGGCCACGGCCTCGCGGTACTGCGCCCGACCGACGGCATTGGTGTTGTGGTGCGTGCCGCCTTCGACGAGCACGAAACGCTTCGGCTCGCGCGCGCGCTCGTAGAGCTTGCGTCCGAGCTCGGGCGCGATCAGCCGGTCGTGACTGCCATGCATCACCAGCAGCGGCGAGCCCAGCGCCTGCACGCGGGCCCCGGCATCGAAACGCTGCGTGATCAGCGGCCCCACCGGCAGCCAGCCCCACTTGAAGCTGCTGAACACGTCGGGCACCGAGCTGAACGCGCCTTCGACCACCACGCCGTGCTCGTCGTCCACCTGGCTGGCCAGCGCCACCGCAATGGCGCCGCCCAGCGAATGGCCGAACACGTAGCGCGGGCGGCCGGGGTGCTCGCGGCCCAGCCAGTCCCAGGCCGCGCGTGCGTCCTCGTAGGCCATGGTTTCCGAGGGCAGCGTGTCGGTGCTCTGGCCGAAGCCGCGGTAGTCGATGCCCAGCACCGCAAAGCCCAGCTCGTGCATGCGCCGCATGCGGTGCGCGCTGCTGCGCACGTCCCAGCGCGCGCCGTGCAGGTACAGCAGCAGCGGTGCATCGGCCTGCGGCTGCGGCAGCCACAGGCCGTGCAGCCGCACCGGCTGGTCGGTTTCGCGCGAGACGAACTCGATCCACACGTCCTGCATGCCTTCGGCGGCCAGGCCGCCGCCCCAGCTGTTCTTGGCCGGCTGGAACACCCATTCGCGCTGCTTTTCGTCCAGCGTGCTGCAGCCGCCCAGTACGGCGGCGGCCAGCAAACCGGCCCAAAGACTGCGGCGCAGGAATCGACGCTTCATGCGCTCAGCTTGCCACAGCCGCGCCGGCGCAGCGCGGCGTGCGGGCTTCAGCGACCTGAGGCCGCCGGCGACGGCGCCGCGGGCGCGCGCCGCGCCTCGAACTCGATCGGCGCCTCGCTGGTGAAGCCGCCGCTGCTCTGCATGCGAATCACCAGCACCTCGTCGGGCGGCTGGCCGCGCAGCTCGACGGCATAGCGGCGCGTCAGTTCGCGTGTCTCCTGGTTCATCGAGCTCGTGCTGCGCGTCTGGAAATGCAGGTTCAGGCCGTCCACGCGCAGGTTCTCGATGGCCCGCGGATAACCGAGGAAATCGGCGGTGCCGGTGATCTCGCCTGCGTGCCGCTTGAACTCGAAACGCTCCACATGCCGGTCGCCCCAGGCGTAGCGCACCGGCGCACTCCAGCTGCCGAGCAGCCGCTCGCCGGCGTTGGCTGGCGCTGCCGGCGGGGCCGGCGGTGCTGCCGGGCGCCAGGCGAACCAGCCCAGCCCCAGCGCCGCCGCCAGCACGGCCGCACCCACCCACAGTGGTGCGCGCCGGCTGCGGCGCGGCGCCGGCGCAAGGCCCAGCGCGGCGGCCAGGCGGTCGACGTCGGCGTCCCAATGTGCCTCGCCGAGCGTCAGCGCATTGCGCCGCGCCAGCGGCTTCAGGTCGGCCGGCAGCGCGGCTTCGGCAGGCATCGTCGTACCGGGCAGCAGCACCGGCACGACGCGTGCGTTGCTGTCCAGCGCCACTGCCACCTCCAGGCGCACGAAGTCCGCGGCGTCGTCGATGCGGCGCGCGCCGTCGGCATCGGCACCGGCCCAGCGCGGGCCGATCAGCACGAGCACGGACTGCGCACCCGCCAGACGCGTGCGGATGGCCTGCACGAAGTCCTCGCCGGGTGCGATGTCCAGCACGTCGCGGAACACCGACCCGACGCCGAGGCGTTGCTCGAGCGCGGCCTCCAGGCGGCCGGCATAACCCGCCGCATCGTCGCGGCGGTAGGAGATGAAGACCCGGTTGGCGATCGAATCCACGGCGTGTGGCCCGCTCGGTCTGGCGCCTCAGCGGCCGCGCAGGAAAAGCGCGTCCAGCTCCTTCAACGTCAGCTGCCGCCAGGTGGGCCGGCCGTGATTGCACTGGTCGGCGCGCTCGGTGGCCTCCATCTGCCGCAGCAGCGCGTTCATCTCCGGCAGGCTCAGCCTTCGATTGGCACGCACCGCGCCGTGGCAGGCCATCGTTGCCAGCAATTCGTCGCGCGCGCGCTGCACCACCTCGCTGGCGTCGAGCTGGGACAGCTCCGCGAGCACGGCGCGCACCAGCTCGGCCAGGTCGGCATCGGGCAGGGCGCTCGGCCGGCTGCGCACCACCAGGGTCGCGGCCGACAGTGGCGCCACGTCCAGGCCCAGCGCCTGCAGCGCCTGGGCATGCTGCTCGGCGGCGGCGATTTCCTGCGGCGTCGCAGCCAGGCTCAATGGCACGAGCAGCGGCTGCGCCTGTAGCGCACGCTCACCAAGCGACGCCTTCAGGCGCTCGTAGACCACGCGCTCGTGCGCCGCGTGCATGTCGACGATCACCAGCCCTTGCGCGTTCTCGGCCAGCACGTAGGCGCCGCCGAGCTGCGCCAGCGCCTGGCCCAGCGGGTGGTCGTCCTCGGCATCGGCGGGACGTGTCGCGGCCGCGAGCGTGTCGCCCGCGGCCGCCGCCCAGGCTGCGGGCGGCTCCTGTGCATAAAGAACGCCGAGGGTCTGCAACGCCAACCGGCCCTGCACACCCGTCGGTGCACTCCATGGCGCAGCCGCAAGCGGGCTGCGGCTGCCCAGCGGGGCAGCCGTGGCCGACGTGGCCAACGTGGCCGGCAGTGCGAGCGCCGGCGCCTCAACGCCGGCCTCGACCGCGCGGCTGCGTGCCAGCGCGTCCTCGGCAGCACGGCGCACGCCCTGGTGCAGCTCGCGTGCGTCGCGGAAGCGCACCTCGATCTTCGTCGGGTGCACGTTGACGTCCACGCGCGCCGGGTCGATGGCGATGAACAGCACGTAGGCCGGCTGCCGCGCGCCGTGCAGCACGTCGTCATAGGCCGAGCGCAGGCCGTGCGCGATCAGCCGGTCGCGCACGAAGCGGCCGTTGACGTACACGTACTGCTGGTCGGCGCGCGCACGGGCCGCCTCGGGCAGGCCGACACGGCCGTGCAGCTGCAGCGCGCCATGCTCGTCGCGCAACGGCCGGCTTTGGGCCATGAAGTCCTCGCCGAGCACGTCGCGCAGCCGCTGCTCGGCGCTGGCGGCGCGCCACTGCGCCACCAGCTTGCCGTCGTGCCAGACGGCGAAGCCCACGTCGGGCCGCGCCAGCGCGTGGCGGCGCACCGCCTCCAGGCAGTGCGCGGCCTCGGTGGCATCGGTCTTCAGGAACTTGCGCCGCGCCGGCGTGCTGAAGAACAGCTCGCGCACCTCTACCGTGGTGCCGGTCGCGCGCGCCGCTGGCGTCATCTCGCCGCTGCGCCCGTCCAGGCGCGTGGCGTGCGGCGCATCGGCGCTGCGGCTGGTGATCGCCAGATCGGACACCGAAGCCACCGCCGCCAGTGCCTCGCCCCGGAAACCCATCGTCGCCACGCGCTCCAGGTCGGGCAGCGAGCCGATCTTGCTGGTGGCATGGCGCTTCAGCGCCAGCGGCAGCTCGGCGGCGGGGATGCCGATGCCGTCGTCCTCGACCACGATGGCTCGTACGCCGCCTGCGCTCAGGCGCACCTGCACCTGCGTGGCGCCGGCATCGAGCGCGTTGTCCACCAGCTCGCGCACCACCGAGGCCGGCCGCTCCACCACCTCGCCCGCGGCGATCTGGCTGACCAGCTCGTCGGGCAGTTCGCGAATCGGGCGGCGCGCTGCAGGGGCGATGACGGCGCTCATCGCGGCATTGTAGGAAGCGGCTCAGGCGCCTTGCTGCAGTTCGTCGATCAGCCGGTCCTTGTCGCGCCACTGCTGCTCGACCCAGTCGGCGACGCGCTGGCGGTAGGCCTTGTCCTGCGTCGGGTCGCCGCCCAGCACGCCGGCCGGGATCTCGCGCTGCTGCACCCGCACCCGCACCGGACCGAGCTGGCCGCTGAGCAGGTGCCAGAAGGTGGGCGTGCCCCGCGGGTAGACGATGGTCACGTCCAGCAGCGCCTCGAACTGTTCCCCCATGGCCGCCAGCGCCGTGCCCAGACCGCCGATCTTCGGCTTCAGCAGGTGGTGGTAAGGGCTGCCCTGCGCCGCGTGCTTGGCCGGCGTGAAGCGCGTGCCCTCGACGAAGTTGATCACCGTGGTCGGGATCAGCTTGAACTTCTGGCAGGCTTCGCGCGTGGTCTTCAGATCGTTCTGCCGCGCGCCGCTGCCCTTGCCGCGCTTCATGAACGGGAAGTCCAGCGCCCACCACGCCAGGCCGATCACCGGCACCCAGATCAGCTCCTGCTTCAGGAAGAACTTCAGGAATGGAATGTGGCCGTGGAAGATGCGCTGCAGCACCAGGATGTCGACCCAGCTCTGGTGGTTGCTGGACACCAGGTACCAGCCGCGCTTGTGCAGCCCTTCCACCCCTTGCACGTCCCAGCGCTCGGGGTTGGCCGCGGCGATCCAGGCGTTGTTGATGCCTACCCACACCGAGGCCAGGCCGTTCATCAGCCGGTCGCAGGGCCGGCGCACCGCGGCCAGCGGCAGCAGCAGCTTGGCCAGCGCAGGCGGCACCAGGCACAGCGAGAAGAGCAGCGTGCTCACCACGAGCAGGGTGCCGGTGACGGCGCCGCGCAGCGGCGCGCTCAAGTGGGACAGCATGGGGTGGGCAGGGACCGGAAGGCTGGGGCTGGCATTGTGCGCCAGCACGTCCGGCCCACGATCAGGCGTCGATGCTCAGCCGCTTCAGCCGGCCGCGCGCACCGGCCTTGATCGACACAGCGCTGCGTGCACAGCCGAAGTGGCTTGCCACCAGCGCTATCAGCTCCTGGTTGGCCTTGCCGTCCACCGGCGCGGCCCGCAGCTGCGCGAGCCAGCGGCCGTCGGCCTCCTGCACCAGGTTGCTGCGGCCCGCGTGGGGCCGTACCTTGACCTCGATGACGCGCATCACCTCAGGCACCTCAGGCGCCGCGCCGCGGCAGGATGTCGAAATGCAGCACCTCCTCGCGCGTGCCGAGCTTGGTGTACAGGGCGATGGCCGGCTCGTCGCCGCGATCGGCCTGCACGAAGATTACGCCGATTCCACGCCGCGCCGCCACGGCCTGCAGCCGTTCGATCAGGCGCGTGGCCACGCCGCGGCGGCGCCATGCCGGGTCCACCGCCAGATCGTACAGGTACAGCTCGCTGCGCGCCTGCTCGAACTTCGGCAGCACGTAGCCGGCCAGTGCACCGACCACTTGCGGGCCTGCCCGCGCGGCGATGACCACGAAGCCCTCGTGGGCCAGCAGCCGGCGCAGGTAGGCGTCGTCCGGTGGCCGGCCGGTGTAGCTGGGCTCGTCCTCGAACGCGTGGCCGAACATCGCGTTCACCGCGCGCACCAAGGCCAGGTCGCCGGGGCCGAGTTCGTGCAGCTCGATCACGGCCCCTCAATTCCGCGGCGCGCCCAGCAGGCGCAGCGTGGTCGGGTCGCCGGCGCCGTCGAAGAAGCCGTCGAGCGCGCGCTGGAACAGGCTGTCCGGTGGCGACACCGACGCGAACAGCGTCAGGCAGGACCTCAGCTTCAGTGCATCCAGCTCGCCCAGCAGGCTCGCCGCCGGGCGATCGGCATGCTCGAGCAGCGCCTGCACGCACTCGCGCAGGCGGGGCCCGAGCAGCGGGTGCGCCAGGTAGGCGGTGGCCTCGGCCGCGCCGGCGATGCCGTACTCCTGCGACAGCGCGCTGCGGCCCAGGCCGTGCAGCTGCGGCAGCACGTACCAGATCCAGTGGCCGCGCTTTCGGCCGGCGCGCAGTTCGGCCAGCGCCTGCGCGTAGCTGTCTCGCTGGGCGTCGACGAAACGCTGCAAGGCCGCAGTGGCGGCCGTGCCGCTGGGTGTCGGCTCGGCGTTCATGACGTCGTGGACCGGACGCTGCCGGCGCAGCACAGTTCCATGCGGTTTCCTTCGGGATCGAGCACCACGCTCTCGTAGTAGCCGTCGCCGGTCAGCCGCGGCCCGTCCAGCACGGCATGGCCCGCCTCGCGCAGGCGCTGGGTCAGCGCGTCCACTTCGTCCGCGGAGTCCAGAGCGATCGCCAGATGCGTCAGTCCCATGCGCTGCGCGCCGGGCGCGTGCGCTGCCGGCTCCAGAAGGGTGGTGCTCATCAGCTCGAGCCGCATGCCGCCGTCGAAGCTCAGGAAGCGCGACGCGAAACCCTTGGCCGGGTTGCGGTACAGCGCGCCGACGCGCGCACCAAAGGCCGAGACATAGAAGTCGCACATCGCGTCGAGGTCGCGAACCCACATGCCGAGGTGTTCCAGCTGGGCCAAGCGCTCAGCCCGCGATCTCGTGTTCCACCAGCGCGGCCAGTTGCGCCAGGGATTCCTGCCACCCCAGGTAGCACATGTCCAGTGGAATGGCCTCGGGGATGCCGCTCTGCTCGACGGCCAGATCGGTGCCGCAGGCCACCGGCTTAAGCGTCACCGTCACGACCATCATGCCCGGCAGCCCGGGGTCGTCGAAGCGATCGGTATAGCGCAGGCGCTCGTTGGGCACCATTTCCAGGTACTCGCCACCGAAGGCGTGGCTGTGGCCCGTGGCGAAGTTGCGGAAGCTCATGCGGAAGCTGCCGCCCACGCGCGCATCCATGTGCTGCACCTGACAGGTGAATCCGTGGGGCGGCAGCCACTTGGCCATGGCGTCGGCTTCGGTGAAGGCGCGGTAGACACGCGCTGGCGGGCAGCGCAGCACGCGGTGCAGTCGGACGGTGCGGTCGTTCATCGCCAGGTTCTGGAAGCGAGGTAGTGGGATGGCCGGCGCGCGCGCGTTCAGCCCGCGGGCAGGCAGCCCTGCGGCTTGAACACGCGACGCTGCGAGGCCGGATATTGGGCCAGCTTTCCTGGCGGGCGGCGTGGGCGGGCCAGAAGTTCGCCGCCGCAATTCGGGCAGCGCCCGCCCAGCACCTGCTCGGCGCAGCGCGCGCAGAAGGTGCACTCGAAGCTGCAGATGCGCGCATCGGCGGCTTCGGGCGGCAGGTCCACATTGCAGCATTCGCAGTTCGGACGCAGTTCGAGCATGGGGGCTTGCGGAAATGGCGGCTGTCCGAACCATAGCGATCCTGCTGCCGCGGCGCAAGCCGCGCTGGCACTCAGATCGCCGCGGCAGCCGGCTCGTGGATCACGAAGCGCTTGGTGGTGGTTTCCAGCACTTCCCAGGTGCCGACGAAGCCCCGTGGCACGACGAAGCTGTCGCCGGCGCGCACGGTGAACGACTGCCCCTGCGCATCGGTGATCACGCTGCAGCCCTCGAGCATGTGGCAGTACTCTTCTTCGGTGTAGGCGATGCGCCACTTGCCGGGTTCGCTGCGCCAAATGCCGACGAAGAACTGCCGCGTCGGGTCGGTGTAGTGCATCCAGACGGTCTGCAGCGGGTTGCCGCGCAGCAGCTTTTCCGCCGGCAGCCGGTATTCCTCGGGCGCGACGGCCTCGTCGAGTCGCCGCAGCGTCGGGCCGCTCATCGATCAGGCCTCGTGGCGCGAGCGGTAGGGACGCGGGTCACGCGGCAGTCGCGCCCAGGGCGCGTCGCGCAAGGTTGCCGCACTTCAGCGCGACCGGGAACTCAAATGCACCCGCGGCCAGGAAGCGCGTGCGCAACGGCGCGATCTCCTCGCCGAGCAGGCGGACGACCTGAACGTCGTCGGTGTACTCGCGCACGAAGCGCTCCAGGTCGCGCACGCTGTAGGCGTCGAGTTGCCGTTGGGCGAAGGCCGCTGGCTCGAAGGTTTGGGTCATGGCACTCCTCCACATCGGCCCGGCACGCTCATGCCGCGCCGCAAAGCGCGTTCAGGTATTGGTCACGCGACATCGACCAGGCCTGCGCGAAGCCGCCCACCACGCGCACCGAGTCGGGTTCGATGAGGAACAGCGAGAAATCGCCAAAGCCGAACATCGGCTCGCTCTGCGGGAAGCGCGCGAGGTAGCTGCTGCGCGCGGCGTCGTGTTCCGCATGCGCG
>ERZ1645186.39-NODE-39-length-21570-cov-9.581873_pt1 | contig 21570 bp, 20 predicted proteins | sample MGYA00575349_ERZ1645186 | MGnify/ENA primary metagenome ERZ1645186 (study PRJEB40839, sample SAMN11282943) | freshwater sediment metagenome | isolation source: river sediment | host: Sediment | place: India: Nawabganj, Kanpur | collected 2015-12-17 ...
CCGCGTCGATCAGGCCGGCCAGCAGGAACATCTTGGTCTGCAGTTCGCCCATCAGTTCGGGCTGGCGGCCCGCCGATTCGAGGTACTTGCCGCCCATGATGCCGATGCCGATACAGGCGCCGACGGCACCCAGACCGATCATGAGGCCGGCGGCGAGGGCGACAAAGCTGATGACTTCCATTTGGTTGCTCCTGTTTTGGAAGGTGGGTGAGAAAGGGAACTAGGAAAGGGGACTGACCGGGAAACTGCGCGCTCAGTGCGCGTCGTGCGCCTGACCGACGTAGACCAGCGTCAGCATCATGAAGACGAAGGCCTGCAGCGTGATGATCAGGATGTGGAAGATGGCCCACACGGTGCCCGCGATGATGTGGCCGATGGCCAGCGCGATGCCGGTGAAGCTCAAGGCCCAGGCGCCGCCCATCAGCGCAATGAGCATGAAGATCAGTTCGCCGGCGTACATGTTGCCGAACAATCGCATGCCGTGCGAGACGGTCTTGGCGACGAACTCGATGATCTGCATCAGGAAGTTCACCGGATACAGGAACCACTTGTCGCCGAAGGGCGCCGAGAACAGCTCGTGCACCCAGCCGCCCAAACCCTTGATCTTGACGTTGTAGTACAGGCACAGCAGCAGCACGCTCAGGCTCAGGCCCATCGTGATCGACAGGTCGGCGGTGGGCACCACGCGCATGTAGTCGGGCGCGCCGTGCAGCGGCTGCGTCGTGTGCCAGATGTGCGGCAGCAGGTCCACCGGCAGCAGGTCCATCGCGTTCATCAGGAAGATCCAGACGAACACCGTCAGCGCCAGCGGGGCCACGAGCTTGCGGCTGTGGGCGTTGTGCACGATGCCCTTGGCCTGCGCGTCAACCATCTCGACCAGCATCTCCACCGCAGCCTGGAAGCGGCCCGGCACGCCGGAGGTCGCCTTGCGCGCGGCCCGCCACAGCAGCCAGCAGCCGAGCACGCCCAGCACGAACGAGTAGAAGATCGAATCGACGTTGACGACCGAGAAGTCGACCACGGCGCTCTGCTTGCCCGTCTGCAGGTGCTGCAGGTGGTGGACGATGTACTCGCCGGCGGTGGGCGCGTGGCTGGATTGACCCTCGGCTGCCATGTGTTCAGGTTCCCGACTGTTTCTTCCCGGGCCGGCGCCACAGGAGCGCCAGCAGGTACACGTGCATGCAGACCACCAGACCCACCAGCAATGCCGGCCAGCTCAGCGGCTGCACGATCTTCGGTGCCAGCACGAGCATCAGCACCGAAACCGCAATTTTCACCATCTCCCACAACATGAAGCTGACAGCACTGGCTGCCGGCGTCACGCTGCTGAGCCGGCTGCTCATGCCACGCGCCATCAAGGCACCGGGCACGACCACCACCGCGGCGCCATAAAGCGCCGACGCCCACACCGCGCGATCGTCCGCGACCAGCCATGCAAGCATGGCCACCACCACCCCCACCACGGCCTGGGCCGCAACCACCCACCAGGCCGGGACCTGCGGGTGTCGTTCCCGCCAGGCCTGGGCCTCGGCGCGTGTCAGGGGCCGGACTGCCGCGTCGTCCTCCTGGTCATCCCAGGCTCCCGATCGAACTGGCCTCTCGGGCATGGACTTTCAACGCGTGCGTGTTCAGCAAAACCGCGAGATTATACGTGGCAACCCGGGGGTGCCCTCAAGACCACGGCGCCGCACCGGCAGGCCCGCCGATTCAGGGCAGGCTGCGGTAGCGCAGTGCCAGCGCGTCGAAGGCTTCGCGCTCGCCGGCCGCCACCGGGCGGCCGAGCTCGTCCTCGATCAACCCGGCCACCGCATCGGCCACCTCGGCCGCGCGCCTCGCGTCCAGGAACAGCAGCCGCGAGCGCCGCGCCAGCACGTCCTCGATGCCGCGTGCCATCTCGAAGCGCAGCGCGAAGCGCACCATGGCCTCGCTCAGCCCGCCGCGGCCGGATTCGGCATCGCGCCACAGCCAGCGCTCGGCGCCCGGCAGGCTGCGCAGCAATGGGGCTTCGCTGCCGTACAGATGCTCGCCGGGCGGCTCGCACATCGGACGCCCGGGCGCGGCACCGAGCAGCGGCAGTTGCACCGTCACGCCACCCGGCCGGCGCGGCAGCAGGCCGGCCAGCATGCAGCGCTCGAGCACGTCCTCGGCCATCGCGCGGTAGGTGGTCCACTTGCCGCCAGTGACCGTGACCAGGCCCGAGCGCCCGACGATGACGGTGTGCTCGCGCGACAGCGCCTTGGTGTTGTCGCCCTCGTCGTCCGGTGGCTTGACCAGCGGGCGCAGCCCGACCCAGACCGAGCGCACGTCGGCGCGTGTGGGCGCCTTCGACAGGTAGCGGCCGGCCTCGCGCAGGATGAAGTCGACCTCCTCGCGGAAGGGCATGGGCTCGCGGTCCAGGTCCTGGCGCGGCGTGTCGGTGGTGCCGAGGATCGTCTTGCCCAGCCACGGCACCGCGAACAGCACGCGGCCGTCCTCGGTCTTGGGGACCATCAGCGCGTCGGTGCCGGGCAGGAAGGCGCGGTCCACCACCAGGTGCACGCCCTGGCTGGGCGCGACCATCGGAGGCTTCGGCGGCGCGTCGGCCTCCCGATCCATGTCGCGCACGGCATCCACCCAGACGCCGGCCGCGTTGACCACGCAGCGTGCGCGCAGCTCGTAGGTCTTGCCGCTTTCGGCGTCGCGCGCCTGCAGGCCGCGCACCTTGCCGCCCTCCCGCCGCAAGGCGATCACCGGGCAGTGATTGAGCAGCAGCGCTCCGCGCTGCAGGGCCGTGCGCGCCAGCAGTACGGCCAGCCGCGCGTCGTCGAACTGGCCGTCCCAGTAGCGGATGCCACCCACCAGCCCCTGGCGGCGCACCGTCGGCAGCAATTGCTGCGTGCGTCGCGGCGACAGCAGTTCGGTCGGCCCCAGGCCGTGGCGCCCGGCGAGCACGTCGTAGCCCTTCAGGCCGGTGCCGTAGAACGGCAGTTCGTACAGCTTGTAAGCGGGCACGATGAAGGCCAGCCGTTGCGCCACATGCGGCGCGTTGTTCAGCAACCGGGTGCGTTCATGCAGCGCCTCGTGCACCAGGCCGATGTTGCCCTGCGCCAGATAGCGCACGCCGCCGTGCACGAGCTTGGTGGCGCGCGACGAGGTCCCCTGGGCGAAGTCGTCGCTCTCCAGGAGCACGACCGACAAGCCGCGCACCGCCGCGTCCAGCGCCACGCCCAGCCCGGTGGCCCCGCCGCCGATGATCGCCAGATCCCATTCGCGCGGCTCGCCCAGGCGCTGCAGCAACTCCTGGCGAGAGACGGCCTGCGACTCCATTCAGCCCCCGTCGACGGCTGTCGTCTGCCCGGCGCGGCGCGCGGGCGCCGTCACAGCACCCCCACCTCGAGACGCATCCAGGCCTCGGTCGACTCGCCCGGGCCGACGCTGCGCAGCCCGTGGGCCAGCGGCTCGGCCATGTGGATCGCGTTGGAGACATGGCTCACCGGCTCGACGCAGTAGTAGTCGCGCTGCGGCGGCGTGTAGACCACCAGCCGCTGCAGCGAGGAGCTCAACTGCAGTGACATCTTCTCGTCGCGCATGCGCGCCGCACCGCGCCAGCCATCGAAGCAATGGTCGTAGTCCAGGTGCTGCAGGTCGGCATCGATGCCGCGTTGCGACACCCTGCGCACCGGCAGCTGCGCGGCGTCGCTGTCCCAGCGCCCCTCGCACTCCAGGTGCAGCCGGCTGCGCGCACGCTTCGGGAAGTACGGGTGCCAGCCCAGCCCCACCGGTTGCGCGGTCTCGGCCAGGTTGTCGAACACCAGTTGCACGCGCATCGCCTCGGGCGTGAGCGTGAAGTACTGGCGCGCCTCGAAGGCGAAGGGCCAGTCGCCATCGGGCGCGTGCCGGTAGCGCAGCACCACGTCGAGCGCGCTGGACGACACCAGTTCCCACGGCCGCTGCCAGCCCACGCCGTGCAGCGAGTGCGGGCTGTCGTCGAAGTTGGGCAGCGTCGTGTGGTCGGCCCCCTTCCAGCGGAAGCGCCGGTAGCCCAGGCGGTTGGAGTACGGCAGCAGCGGAAAGCAGGCCGACTGCCGCGCGCCTTGCAGTGCGGCCGGCTCCGTGCAGCGCATCACCGGCAGATGGCGGTGCCAGAGGCCGGCGATGCACCCCCCGAGGTCCGGCCGCAGCGCCAGGCGCAGCGCTCCGGCGTGCAGTTCGAACGACTGTGCGCTCATCGTGTGCTCCTCCCCGCCAGACCGGCGGCGCGGCCGGGCTCAGGCCCCGCCATCGGTACGCGTGCCCGCGTGCAGCGAGTGCACGTGCGGCTGGTCGGACAGCCCGCGCAGCGCCTTCACCGTGGCCAGGGCGCCGCTCATCAGCAAGCCCATGTCGGAGGAAACGGCCAGGTAGTCATAGCCCATCGCGCGATAGCGCGTCACCACCTCGGGCGTGCCGCCGATGGTGCCGATGGGCTTGCCCAGCGACTTGCAGCGCCGCGCCGCGTCGGCCATGGCCTGCATCACCGCTGGGTGGGTGAACTCGCCGACGTGGCCCATCGCCGCCGACAGATCGGCCGGGCCGACGAACAACGCGTCCACGCCCTCGGTGAGCGCAATGGCCTCCAGGTGCGCCAGCGCCTGGGGTGTCTCGAGCTGCACGATCACCCCGATGCCACGGCTGGCGTTGCGCAGGTAGTCGGGCGCAGTGCCGAAGCGCGACGCCCGGCTGATGGCCGAGATGCCGCGCACGCCGGCCGGCGGGTAGCGCGTGGCCGCCACCGCACGCGCCGCCTCGGCGGCGTCCTGCACGAAGGGGAACAGCAACGTGGCCGCACCGGCATCGAGCACGCGCTTGACGGTGACCGTGTCGTTCCAAGGCACGCGCACGGCACCCACCGTCTTGGTGTTGCCCAGGGCCTGCAGCAGGTGCACCAGCCCCATCAGGTCCAGCGGCGCATGTTCCATGTCGATCACCGCCCAGTCGAAACCAGCATGACCGACGGCCTCGGCCACCAACGGGCTGGCCGAACTGATCCAGGTACCCACCGGGGGCTTGCTGCCGGCGGCGCGCAGCAGTTGACTGAAGGGGTTCATCGGATCTCCTGAGGCACTGCGCCACGGCGCACGAGCCCCGCGAGTCTATCGGGTGGCCGCACGCCCGCCCCACGCGCCCGCCGCTACAGCTGCACCTTCAGGTAGTGCGCGCCCGGGATCGGGTTGTAGTAGTAGGGCGGCACCTCGACGAAGCCCAGCGTCGCATACAGCTCGCGTGCCGACTCCATCTCGTCCAGCGTGTCCAGCAGCATCACCGAATATCCGGCAGAGGCCGCACGCTCCAGCAGCGCCTGCGCCAGCAGCCGGCCCAGGCCGAAGCGGCGGAAGGCATGGCGCACGAACAGCCGCTTCATCTCGCAGGCATTGGCATGATCGACGTCGTGCAACGGACGCATGGCCACGCATCCGGCCACCACGTCGCCCGCCAGGGCAAGCACCAGCGCGCCTCCTGGAGGCGCGTACTCTCCCGGCAGCCCGGCCAGTTCCGCCTCGAAGTTCTGGAAGCACAAGTCGACCTGCAGGCTGCGCGCGTATTCCCGGAAGATCTCGCGCGCGGCCTCCAGCTGCTCGGCCGTGGTGGCCTCGGCCAGGCGGAATTGCAGTGCAGCCATGGTCTGCGGCCGGGCGCGCTCAACCACCGAGCCCGGCCACCCAGAAGGCAGCGGCCGCGCACAGCGCCGCCACCACCAGCGCCAGCAGCCGCGAAGCGGCGCCGTCCGCCGACGCGGGCGTGCCGGCGGGCAGCATCTTGTCGCCGGCGACCATCGGGCCGACCAGGTTGCGGCCCTTGGCCAGCAGGTAGAACAGCACCGCCGCGACATGCAGCGCCACCAGCGCGAGGATGATCCACTCGCCGTAGTCCTTGTGCCAGTGGGTGGCCTGGCGCGCGAGCGCGCCGCTGACGAAACGGTTCAGAGGCCCGACGTTGGCGATCTCGTCATCGGCCACCAGCCCGGCGGCCACCTGCAGCACGAGGAAGCCGAGCAGCGCGAACACCGAGAAGCTGCCCAGCGGGTTGTGGCCCACCTCGTGGTGCTCGTCGGACCGCGACGCGCCGCGCAGGTAGCGCAGCACCGTCGCCGGTGCGTAGAGGAAACTGGCGAAACGCGACCAGCGCCCGCCGATCAGGCCCCAGACCAGGCGGAACGCGAGCAGCGCCAGCACCAGGTAGCCGAAGCGGAAGTGCCAGATCATGGCATTGCCGCCGATCTTGGCACTGACCACCGAGCCGACGATGGTCGCCGCCAGCAGCCAGTGGAACAGACGCGTGGGCAGGTCCCAGACGCGGATCGCGACAAGGCTCGGTCGGCTGCTGCTCATCATGAAAAGGCCTCTGGCAGGTTGCGCAGTCGCAACCATAGCGCGAACCGGTGCCGCGCATCGGTCCCGAGGGCCGCAATGCAGAGTCCGCCGCGGCTGCGTACACTAGAGGACGCGAGGCACGTTGCCGCGGCCGTTGCGTCCGGTGCCGTGCTCTGCACACATCCCCAACCCCTCGGAGATCACAGATGAAGCGTCTGACCCTGGTTGCGCTGGCCGCCGCCGGCATCGCCACCGCCCTGCCCGCCGCGGCGCAGTTCGCCAAGCCGGAAGACGCGGTCAAGTACCGCAAGGCTGCGTTCACCGTCATGGCCGCGCATTTCGGTCGGGTCGGCGCGATGGTCAACGGTCGAGCGCCCTTCGACGCCGCCGCAGCGCAGCAGAACATGGAAGTCGCGACGATGATGTCCAAGCTGCCCTTCACGGCCTTCGGCCCGGGCACCGATGTCGGCGACACCCGTGCCAAGCCGAACATCTGGAGCGACAACGCCAAGTTCGTCGCCGCGTCCAACAAGATGGTCGAGGAAATGGCCAAGCTGAATGCCGCGGCCAAGAGCGGCAACCTGGACCAGATCAAGGCCGCGTTCGGGCCCGTGGGTGGCACCTGCAAGGCCTGCCACGACGATTTCCGCAAGGAATAGCGCTCCGCCCACCGCACGCCCCACCGCGACGGGGCGTCGCCCGCACCGGCCCGCATGGCCGGTGTGGCGAGCCGGGCAAGATTCTTGGACAGCGCGGGCCGCCCCTTCGGCAAAGCCGAGGATGACCCTGCGGATCATGGCTGACTTCTTCTGGTGAACGCATCACGTCCGCTGCGCGGACATGAGCGTTCCCCGAAGAAGAGCGTTTCAGCCTGCGGCTGACTCGGCAAAGCCGAGGATGACTCTTCGAGTCATCGCGCTCTTCTTCTCCACCTTGGTGACCACGACGGCGCCGATCTCGGCGGTGTTCGCCACGTGCGTGCCGCCACACGGCTGCAGGTCGACCCCTTCGATCTCCAGCACGCGAACCCGCCCCTGGCCCCGCGGAGGCTGCACGCTCATGCTGCGCACCAGTTGCGGGTTGGCATCCAGTTCGGCCTCGCTGATCCAGCGGTGGCGTACCGGGTGCGCCTCGGCCACCAGCCGAGCGATGCCGTCGCTCAGGGCCTGCTTGTCGAGCGGCTCGCTCATGTGGAAATCCAGCCGCGCATAGCCTGCCGTGATCGAACAGCCGTTCACTGCATGCGGCACCAGCGCACACAGCAGGTGCGTGGCCGTGTGGAAGCGCATGTGCGCACGGCGCCGCGCTTCGTCCACGCGGGCCGTGAGCTCCATGCCGGGCCGCACCAGCGCCGCGTCGGCGCTGTCGGCCAGCAGGTGCACGATCTCGCCCGCGGCCTCGCCCTTGCGCGTGTCCGCGATCGCCACCTCGCGGCCGTCGGCGAGAAGCAGCACGCCGGCATCGCCCGCCTGGCCGCCGCCCTGCGGGTAGAACACCGTGCGCTCCAGTCGCACGCCCAGCGCATCGACGGCGAGCACCCGCGCGCGGCACTCGAGCAGCGTGGCATCGTCGCGAAACAGTTCTTCGGTCATCGGCACCACCCGGCCGTTCGGCAGCGGTCGGGCGCCCCCAAGAGGGGCCGGGAACGAACCGGGCATGCGGGATTCATGCCGGCATCATGCCCCAAGCACGCGCGCGAACACCTCGCGGTCGACATTCCCGCCGGTGAGCGCGAGGCCCAGGCTGCGCCCGGCAAGCGCTTCGCGCCGCTGCAAGGCCGCGGCCAGCGGGGCCGCGCCGGCGCCCTCGGCGACGTTGTGCGTGTCGCTGAAGTAGACGCGCATGGCCTCGGCCACCTCGTCGTCGCTGACGGCGACGATGTCGTCCACCTCGCGCTGGATGATGGCCAGCGCCTGCGCGTCGGGCACCCGGCAGGCCATGCCGTCGGCCAGTTGTGTGCTCACCGGCGCCTCGATCGCCCGTCCGGCAGCGAAGGACCGCTGGTAGGCGGTGGCATGCGCCGAGACCACGCCGACGATGCGGCTGGTGGCTCCGGTGAAGGCGCGCGCCGCCGCGCAGGCGCAGATGCCCGAACCCTGGCCGATCGGCACCAGCACCACGTCGGGCTGCACCCGTTCGAAGAACTCGATCCAGTAGCTGGCCACGCCGCGCACGAGGTCGCGGTGGAAGCTGGGCACCATGTGCAGGCCCAGGCCCTCGGCCAGCGCCGTCGCATGCTCGCGCGCCTGCTGGAAGTCGTCGCCGTGCTCGACGAGCGTGGCCCCCAGCGCACGCATGGCCGCGTTCTTCTCCACCGAGTTACCGTACGGCACGACGATGGTCGCGGCCAGGCCGTACCGTGCCGCCGCGCGGGCGATCGACTGGCCATGGTTACCGCGTGTGGCGCTGATGACGCCGTGCACCCGCGGTTCGCGGCGCAGCAGCTCGTGCAGGTAGACCGCGCCTCCGCGCAGTTTGAACGCGCCCAGCGCGGTGTGGTTTTCGTGCTTGACGTGGACGGTCGTGCCCAGGCGCTGCTCCAGCAACGGCCAGCGAATCGTCGGCGTCGGCGGGATCTGCGCGCGCACGACCTCCAGTGCAGCCTGGAGTTCGTCGCGGCCGGGAAGCAGCGGCGCGTGCACGTCAAGCCTCGCTGGAGATCTGCACCCGCCCGCGCGGCGTGTCGAAGGCCGCGCGCAGCGCCGGACCGTGCACATGGAGACTCACGCCGCGCAGCCCGAGCGCCGACGCCGCCGCGTCGGGCAGGCCGCCCAGTTCCAGCGCCTGCAGCACCACGCCACAGGCCGGCAGGTGCTCGGTGGGGTGCATGCCCTGCCACTCGATGAGCGTCGGCAGCGCACCGCCGCAGAGCAGCCGGCCGTCGGACCGGCCGGCGATGCGCCAGCGGTACAGGCCCTGCGGGCTGGCGCGTTCGGCGGCCACCGCCTGGCCGGCGTCGAGTCCCTGCGCCCGCCAGGTGGCCAGGGTGTCGTCGAGCCGCTCGCTGCGCGCCACGACGTGGATCAGCCGCGGCGCCTCCTGCAGCCGCTGCTGCAGCGCTGCATCGTCCAGGCCGAACCAGCGTGGCCGCAGCGGGGCCGGCGCCTGCGGGTCGATGGCGATGATCTCCAGATAGGCGCGTGGAAACGGCGCGCCGCCGATGGCCATCAACCGGTTGTGCGTGCCCATCGCGACATGCTTGCCCCCCGGCGCTGGCGTCGCGCCGAGCACGCGCTCGCACCACTGCGCGCCCTGCTCCAGCGATTGCGCGGCCACCACCAGATGGTCGACCTCGGCCCACGGCGTCATAGCGAAACCTCCCCTTGCACGCAGGCGACGACATCGCCACCCACCCAGACCTGGCCGTCGACGCAGTCGATGTGCACGCGGCCCGCACGCTGCAGCAGCGTGCCCTGCGACGCGACGTAACGCGATGGTGCCAGCCCGGCGCCGATCAGCCACTGCGCGACGCTGGCGTTCAGGCTGCCGGTGACCGGGTCCTCGAAAGCCTGGCCGCCGCTGCCGAACAGCGCGCGCACCTCGAAGCGGGCCGCGTGCCCGGCCGGCAGCGCGCCGACCAGGCCGAGCTTCAGATCGCCCAGCACCGACCAGTCGGGCCGCAAGGCCAGCACGCGTTCGGCGTCGTGCAGCAGCACCGCGCACCAGCCCGGGCCGTTGTCCACCCACTGGTGCTGCTGCACCTCGCCGGTGGCCAGGCCGAGGCCGCGCTCGATGCGCGCCAGCAGTTCGGGCTCGAGCGGGCCGCTGCGCTTCAGCGGCGGTGCGGCAAAGGCCAGCCGGCCGGCGTCGCGCCGCACCGTCACCAGACCGACACCGCACTGCTGCACCACCGCGCCCGGCTGCCGCGGCCGGCCTCCGGCCGCCAGCCAGGCATGACAACTGCCCAGGGTGGGATGGCCGGCAAAGGGCAGTTCGCCGACGGGCGTGAAGATGCGCACGCGATAGTCGGCGCCGGGCACGGTGGGCGGCAGAAGGAACGTGGTTTCCGAGAGGTTGGTCCAGCGCGCGAAGGCTGCCATGTCCGCGTCGTCCAGCCCCTGCGCGTCGTGCACCACGGCCAGCGGGTTGCCACGCAGCGGCACCGCGCTGAACACGTCCAGCTGGTCGAAGCGGCGTTTCACCGCTGCGCCTCCAGCGCAGCGCGCAGCACCGCGCCCAGGGCGGCCACGGCCTGCTCGATCTGCGGCGGCGCCACGGTGACGAAACTCAGGCGCAGCGTGTGGCGCTGCGGCGCGTGGCAGTAGAAGGGCGCGCCCGGCACATAGGCCATGCCGGCGTCCACCGCCCGTGGCAGCAGCGCGGTCGCATCCAGGCGTTCGGGCAATTCGACCCAGAAGAACATGCCGCCGGCCGGCACGCTGAAGCGGCAGCCGGGCGGCAGGTGCCGGTCCAGTGCCGCGCGCATCGCGTCGCGCTGCGCCTTGTAGCGTGCGCGCACCTGCGGCAGATGGGTGTCGAGCAGGCCGCTGCGCAGCGCCTCGAAGGCCACGCGTTGGTTGAAACCCGGCGTGTGCAGGTCGGCGGCCTGCTTGGCCTGCAGCAGCTTCGGGAACAGCGCCTTCGGCGCGGCCACGTAGCCCAGACGCAGCCCCGGCGCCAGCACCTTCGAGAACGAACCCAGGTAGATCGCGCCCTCGCCCGCCGCTGCGGCCAGCGGCGGCGGCGGCGGCGCGTCGTACCAGAGCTCGCCATAGGGGTTGTCCTCGACGAGCGGCACGCCGGCCTGCGCCGCCGCGCGCACGATCTCCAGGCGGCGTGCCGCGCCCATGCTGCGGCCGCTGGGGTTCTGGAAGCTGGGCAGCAGGTACAGGAAGCGCACCCCGGCCGCCGCCGCCAGGGCCTGCGGCAGCGGCCCCTGCTCGTCGCAGTCGAGCGCCTGGAACTCGGGCTCGTAGGGCGCGAAGGCCTGCAACGCGCCCAGGTAGGTGGGCGACTCCACGGCCACACGGCTGCCGGCGTCGATCAGCAGCTTGCCCACCAAATCCAGCCCCTGCTGCGAGCCGGTGGTGATCAACACCTGCGCAGCCGGCACCTGCAGTCCGAGCTGCGCCAGGTGCGCGGCCACCCAGTCGCGCAGCGGGCCGAAGCCTTCGCTGGCGGCGTACTGCAGCGCCTCGCTGGGCGCGTCGGCGAGCACGCGAGCGCAGGCCTCGCGCATGGCCTGCACCGGGAAGCTCTCGGGTGCCGGCAGCCCGCCGGCCAGCGAGAGGATGCCGGGCCGCTCGGTCACCTTCAGGATCTCGCGGATCACCGAGGGTTCAAGCCGTTCGGCGCGTCGCGCCAGTGGCCAACGGGGGGCGGGCAAGCCATGGGCGGTCATAAGGGGGACTCCTTTGCAGAGGGCATTCAGCGCCCGGCCGGGGTGCGCAGCGGAGCCGCGGGCCGCACCGGCATGCGGCGGCCGATGAAGACGGTGCCGATGACCGCCAGCGCAAAGAGCAGCGTGCTCGGCTCGAGCGACTCGCCCAGCACCGGCACGGCGAACAGCAGCGCGAGGAAGGGCTGCAACAGTTGCACCTGGCTGACGCGCACCGTGCCGCCCAGCGCCAGGCCTCGGTACCAGGCAAAGAAGCCGAGCCACATCGAGAACAGCGTGACATAGCCGAAGCCGACCCAGGCGCCGGCCCGCGCGGGCTGTTCGGGCCAGGCCCAGAGGCTGAGCGGCAGCGTCACCGGCAGGCTCAGCACCAGCACCCAGCAGATCACCTGCTCGGCCTTCAGCTCGCGCGAGGCCGCCGCGCCGGCCACGTAGCCCGCCGCGGCACAGAGCACGGCCAGCAGCAGCAGGCCATCGGCCGCCACCAGCCGGCCACCGCCGGCGTGTGCGGCAAAGGCCAGCACCAGCATGCTGCCCAGGCCGGCGCAGGCCCAGAAGCCGGCCGAAGGACGCTGGCCGAAGGCCAACGCGGCCAGCGCGGCGGTGGCCAGCGGCAGCAGCCCGGTGACCACGGCCGCGTGCATCGCGTCCACCTGGCGCAGCGCCAGCGCCAGGAACAACGGAAAGCCGATCACCGTGCCCGCCGCGCACAGCGCCAGCACGGGCCAGAGCCTGCGCGGCGGGCCGGGTGCGTGGGTCACGCGCAGGAAGACGATGCTCAGCAGCGCGGCGGCAGCAGCGCGGCCGGCGGTGACGAACAGCGGCGGCAACTGCGGCGCCTCGGTCGGCCCCACCGCCAGGCGCGTCATCGGCAGCGTCATCGCGAAGATGGCCACGCCCAGCAGGCCCAGCCACAGGCCGCGCAGTTCCGCCGCCGCGTCGGGCGCGGCCTGCGGCGGGGGGGTGTGCGGCGCGGGCATCGGGGCAGTGTAGGCGCACCCAGCAGTACACTGCCCATACACACCAGCGCCACAGCATTGGATCTGTATTGCCGCGTCTGCCGACACATCGCCCGCCACGATGAGCACCCCCGACCCGCTGCCCGCCGCCGCGCCGGCGCTGTCGCGCCAATCCGATCGCACGCTGGCCGAGCAACTGGCGGCGCACTATGCCGAGCGCATCCGCCAGCGCCTGATGCCGCCCGGCACGCGCCTGCCTTCGGTGCGCGAGGGGGCACGCAGGCACGGCCTGAGCCCCAGCACGGTGGTCGCGGCCTACGACCGCATGCTCGCCGGCGGGCTGATCGAGGCCCGGCGGCAGCGCGGCTTCTTCGTGCGCCAGGCGGCGACCGAGGCGCGCAGCGTGCCGCCCGAAGGCGGTGCGACGCCGCCTCGCCCGCTGCCGCTGAGCGCGACCACGCTGATCCGGGGCATGTTCCAGCCGCCCGGCGCATTGCCGATGCCCGGGCTGGGCACGCTGCCGGCCGACTGGCTGGACCTGCCGCTGCTGGCCGGCGCGCTGCACAAGGTCAGCCGCAGCAGCGCCTTTGCCGACTGCAGTGCGCGCTATGGCGAGCCGGCCGGCGACGCGCGGCTGCGCCGCGCGCTGGCGCAGCGGTTGGCCGAGTTCGGCGTGCCGGCGTCGCCGCTTCAGATCGTCACCACCGTCGGCGCCACGCAGGCGCTGGACGTGGTGACGCGCACGCTGCTGCGCAGCGGCGATGCAGTGCTGGTGGACGAGCCCGGCTGGGCGGTGGAATACGCGCGGCTGGCCGCGCTCGGCATGCGCGTGCTGCCGGTGCCGCGTGGCGACGAAGGGCCCGACCTGGCGGTGATGCAGCGGCTGATCGACGCTCACCGCCCGCGCCTGTACGTCACCGTGTCGGTGCTGCACAACCCCACCGGGGCGTCGCTGTCGCTGCACCGCGCGCACCAGCTGCTGCGCCTGGCCGAGGCGCAGGACCTGCACATCGTCGAGGACGACACCTACGCGCACCTGGCCGGCCCGCACCTGCCGCGGCTGGCCGCGCTGGACGGGCTGCAGCGCACCTTCTACATCTCGGGCTTCTCGAAGATCCTTGCGCCGGCCTGGCGCGTGGGCTATCTGGCCGCGCCGGAAGCCTGGGTCGACCGGCTCGTGGATACCAAGCTGCTGTCCACGCTGACCACGCCGGTGCTCAGCGAGCGCGCCCTGGCCCACTGCCTGGAGCAGGGCCTGCTGCGCCGCCATGCCGAGCGCGTGACGCAGCGCCTGGATGCGGCGCGCGCGCGCACCGTGCTGGCGGCGCAGAGCCAGGGATTCCGTTTCGCCGCGCCGCCGCGTGGCCTGTTCGGCTGGATCGATACCGGTTGTGACACGGAACGGCTGGCCGGCGCCATGCTCGACCAAGGCTGGCTGATCGCCCCGGGCGCGCTGTTCCACGCCACTCACCGGCCGACGACACTGATGCGCGTCAACTTCGCCACCACGCAGGACGCCGCCTTCTGGCAGGTGCTGCGCAACACATGCGGACACATTTCCGCGCGCTGAGGCCTTCGCGGCATGCGTAGCATCGAAGCCCTGCGCACGCCCGACTGAGCGGCATGTTCGAATCGACCCTTCCCTTCGGCCAGCCCCCCCTGATGCGGGCCAGCGCCTTCCGTCGCTACCTGGACGACTCGGCGCGCGTGGGCGAAGCCGAATCGATGGTCTCCAGGCTGTCGACGTTGAGCCCGTCGCTGATGCTCGACCTGATGCGCTTCGAGCAGGAGGGGCAGCAAGGTGGCGTCGTCGAAGTGCTCGCCGCCTGCATCCGCCACGCACGCAAGCTGCTGATCCACCTGCAAGCCGGCGAACGCGTCGTGCCGCTGACGGTCTTCCCGGTGGAGCACCTTGCGCACTGCCCGATGCCGATGGCGCGCTTCCTGGAGCTGTCGCTGGGCGACCTGATCGTGCTGCACGTCGAGCCGGCGCTGCTGCGCCCGCCGGGCGATCGCATGCACGCGATGGTGGGCGAGCCCGAGCACTACGCCGCGCTCGGTCCGCTGCTTTGGGAGCTGGCACTTCGTGGCTCGCGCAGCGAACTGCTGCCCGAAATATCCGGGCAGGCGGCCTACCGCATCTCGCCGGGACTGAACCTGCGCAGGCTCGAGCTGAGCGGCACGCTGGCCGATGCGGTGGTGCGGCTCAAGCGCGAAGCCACCAACCTGCGCGAGATGGCGCAGTGGCCGGGCTTCGACCGCGAGCGCGCGATCCGCCTGCTCAACGGCCTGTATCTGCAGGCCGGGCTGATGATCAGCCGCACCCACCCGGCGGCCACCAACGACGGCTGGACCAGCGGCCGCGCCTGATCAGCGCGCCGACAGCGCCTCCCAGCGCTCCAGCGCCTGCATCAGCTCTTCCTCGATCTGCGCATAGCGCGCCTGCAACGGCGCCACCTGCTGCGGCTCGCGGGTGTAAAGCTCGCTGCCGGCCAGGCGCTCGGCGATGGCCCGCTGCTCGGCCTCCAGCGCCTCGATGCGCGCCGGCATCTCCTGCAGCTCGCGCTGCTCCTTGAAGCTGAGCTTGCGCGTGGCGGTGCGCGACTCGGGAGGCGGCGGCGCCGGCGCGGCCGGCTTCGGTGCCGGCGGCGCGGACGGCGCAGGAGGCGCAGGTGGCGCGGCGGCACGCGAGCGCTCGCGCTGCAGCTTCCAGTCCTCGTAGCCGCCCTCGTACTCGCGCCACAGGCCCGGGCTGACATCGCCTTCCCAGGCGATGGTGCTGGTGACCACGTTGTCCAGGAAGCGGCGGTCGTGGCTGACCAGGAACACCGTGCCGCTGTACGACTGCAGCAGTTCCTCGAGCAATTCGAGCGTGTCGATGTCCAGGTCGTTGGTGGGCTCGTCCAGCACCAGCACGTTGGCTGGCAGCGCGAACAGCCGCGCCAGCAGCAGGCGGTTGCGCTCGCCGCCGGACAGCGTGCGCACCGGCGCATGGGCCCGCTGCGGCGCGAACAGGAAGTCGCTCAGGTAGCTCATCACGTGCTTGCGCTGGCCGTTGAACTCGACCCATTCGCTGCCCGGGCTGATGCTGTCGGCCAGCGTGGCATCCAGGTCGAGCCGGCCGCGCAGCTGGTCGAAGTAGGCCACCTCGAGCCGCGTGCCCTGGCGCACGCTGCCGTGGGTGGGCTGCAGCTCGCCGAGGATCAGCTTCAGCAGCGTGGTCTTGCCGGCGCCGTTGGGGCCGATCAGCCCGACCTTGTCGCCGCGCAGCACGGTGGCGCTGAAATGCGCGATCAGCGGTGGGCCGTCGGGCACGTAGCGGAAGCCCACGTCGCGCAGTTCGGCGACGATCTTCCCGCTGGGCGCGCCGGCGTCCAGCTCCAGCCGCACCTGGCCCAGCACCTCGCGCCGCGCGCGCCGTGCCGCGCGCAGCTGCTGCAGCCGCTGCACGCGCGCCACGCTGCGTGTGCGCCGCGCCTCGACGCCCTTGCGGATCCACTGCTCCTCCTGCGCCAGCAGCTTGTCGGCGCGCGCGCTGGCCAGCGCCTCGGCGGCGAGCTGCTCCTCCTTCAGCCGCTCGTAGGCGCTGAAATTGCCCGGGTAGCTGCGCAGCACGCCGCGGTCGAGTTCGACGATGCGCGTGGCCACCGCGTCGAGGAAGGCCCGGTCGTGCGTGATCAGCATCAGGCTGCCGTCAAAGCCGCGCAGCAAGCCCTCCAGCCAGGCGATCGAATCCAGGTCCAGGTGGTTGGTGGGCTCGTCGAGCAGCAGCACCTCGGGCGAGGCCACCAGCGCCTGCGCCAGCGCCACGCGCTTGTTCATGCCGCCGGACAGGCTGTCGATGCGACGTTCACCGTCCAGATGCAGCTGCGCCAGCGTGGTCTGCACGCGCTGCTCCCAGTTCCAGCCGTCCAGCGCCTCGATGCGCGACTGCAATGCATCGAGATCCTCGCCCGGCGCATGCGCCTCGTAGCGCGCACGCAGCGCGCGCGTCTCGGCCAGGCCTTCGCTGACGACGTCGAACACCGTGCTCGCCCCATCGAACATCGGCTCCTGCGGCACATAGCAGACGCGCAGGCCCTGCGTCATCTGCAACAGGCCGTCGTCGAGCTTCTCCAGCCCGGCCAGCACCTTCAGCAGCGAGGACTTGCCGGCCCCGTTGCGGCCGATCAGGCCCAGCCGCTCGCCAGGCTCGAGCGCGAAGGCCGCGCCGTCGAGCAGGGCGACATGGCCGTAGGCCAGGTGGGCGTTCGTCAGCGAGAGGATGGCCATCGGCGGCGCCCATTATCGACAGGCGCCGGGCGCGGCCCAGTGAAGGCCTGCTGGCCGATCTCAAGGAAACGCCGGGCAGCCCCAAGTTTCCTTGACCCCGCGGGGGGCGGGCTGGGTGCAGCCCGCCCCTGGGGCCGCTCAGAAGCCGTTGTAGGCCACCCCGAAATAGACACGCGTGCGGTCGTCGTGGGTCGCACCGACGCGCACGAACCAGCGATCGACGGGAAGCGCGAAGCGCAACCCCAGGTTGAACGCGTGGTAGCTGGTCTCGCGGTAATACGAGGTCTCCAGGGCGAGCGGCGTGCCTTGAAGGCTGTACTGCACGGCGGCGAAGGCGCCGCCGCGAAAGGTCGTGGCCTGCAGCAGCGCGTAGTACGAGCCCCCCGGCATGGGCCCCATGAACTCGGTCTGCGCACGAAGGGAAAGCGATGATTCCTCGTCCAGGGTCGCGCCACCTCGGCTGCGGTAGCTGTTGGCGCCCACGCCGACGCCGACCAGCCACTGGTGCTCGCCGCCGGCCAGCTCCCATCGCGGCGTGAGCCCTATGGCCACGGTCTGGCCGTCTTCCCAGCGTGCGGCCGTGGCCGAGATCAGCGCCGGCACCACGGTCAGCTCCCCGTCGCGCAATGCCTTCACCAGGACCACGCTGGCGTTGTTGGCCGAACCTTCGATCTGTGCGTAGTCCAGCCATTGGGCCGACGCCAGCGTCGGCAGCAGCGCCGCGCAGAGCGCGCCCGCTGTGCGAAGAATTCGGTGGGTCAATTCAGGCCTTGCTGCAAGGAGGGGAAGAAACGGGAATGGCTCAGACCACAGTCGCCGGTTCGGATTTCGCTTCGACCCGCGGTCCGCGTAGGCCGGATGCGTGCGAAAGCGCGGGCGACGGGTCGGGCCCGACGAGCACGGGATGCAGATCGTAGAGATGCAGGCCCGGGCCGGTCAGGCCCGGCAATTCTGCCGCCTGCAGGCGCACGCGACGCTTGGCCGCGCGCGTGCGACGGAACACCTGGATCTCCATGTCCTGCCCCTCGGGCAAGGCCCGATAGCTGAGCAGCCGCTCGCCTTCGCCCGCGGACAGCAAGGCCGGCTCGTTCGCGGCGGCGTCCGAACCCGCGCGGCGCAACCACGCCGCGTTCCAGCGCAGCCCGGTCAGCGGGTGTGGCATCGGGCCCGGGACTGCCTTGCGGAACAGCCGGCTCAGTGGCGTATGCACCCGGTCGGAGTAACCGTTCACCGCCCATTGCAGATCGGAGCCGAACAGGAACGCCTCGAGGCGCAGGCGGTCGTCGCCACGCGTCGAGAAGCGACAGCCGATGGCGCGCGCGACACCCTCGTCCTCCGAGCCCGGGAACAGGCCTCGCACTTCGGCCTGCAGTTGCAGCGGGCCGTCTGGCAACTCGATCCGTGCGTGAAGCCGGTCGCCCACTGCCAGCCCGGGCACCAGGTCGGCATAGAAACGAAGCCCCGTGTCCGACAGATCGTCGACCGTCCCGCGCATCACCGCACCACCGGCCGTATGGAACTCGGCCGCCAACGGCAGCTTGAAGCGGTACCCTGCACGGGTATGCGACTGCGTGGTTGCGGTGAAGGAGATGACCGCCAGAGCCAGCGCGCCGTTGACCAGCGCCCAGATCGAGTTGGCGACCATGCCGTCGAAAGGCAGCGAGCTCGCACCCAGCCACCACAACGACAGTGCCACCGGGATCGCGGCGAAGTTCAGCGCCATCACCGTCCACTGCGGGACGATGAAGTGCATCGCGCCACGCGCCGCCACGCCCTTGCGCGTGACGCGGAACTTGAGATTCGGCCACACCCAGGCCAGCGTCGCCCACGCGAAGGCCGCGAATCGCGCCATGTTGTACTGCTCGATGAACAGGCTGCGCCCGTAGCCCCGTCCCATCTCCTCGAAGACCCAGAAGGTCAGCAGGTAGTACGGAACGAAGTGCCACAGGAACTCGGAAGTGCCGGTAATGAGCGGCAAGGTTCCGGTCAGCAGCACGATGACCGGGGCGATGTAGAACACTGCCTTCTGCCAGCCGTCGAAGTACGTCAGCACCGACGCAAGATAGTTGATGCGCTGCGCCCAGCTCAGGCCGCGGTGGAAGAGGATGCCTTCCTTGCGCCAGACATGCATCGCACCCTGGCCCCAGCGCACGCGCTGGCCGATGAACGGTTCGATGGATTCCGGCGCGAGTCCGAAGGCCATCGGTTCCGCGTGATAGACGGACTTGTAGCCCTGGGCATGAATGCGGATCGAGGTGTGCAGGTCTTCGGTCACCGTGCCGGTGGCGAACCCGCCGATCTCGTCCAACGCGCTGCGCCGCACGACCGCGCAGCTGCCGCAGAAGAAGGCCGCGTTCCAGTAGTCCTTGCCGCGCTGGATGACGCGGAAGAACAGCGATTGTTCGGTCCAGACGGTACCGCCTGCACCGCGGCGCCGGTGCTGATAGGAATCGAGGTTGTAGAAGTCCTGCGGCGTCTGCACGAAGCCCACCGCCGGATCCTCGAAGTAGCCCAGCGTCTTGACGAGGAAGTCGCGCCGCGGCGCATGATCGGCATCGAAGACGACGACCAGCTCGCCGGTGCTATGCGTCAACGCATGGTTGAGGTTTCCGGCCTTGGCATGCGCGTTGTCGGCGCGCGCCAGGTAGCGGCAGCCCAGCTCCTCGGCCAGGGCCTTCATTTCGGAACGGCGTCCGTCGTCGAGCAGCCAGGTCGTGTGCGGATAGTCCATCGCCTGCGCGGCCAGCAGCGTCTTGCGCACCAGCTCGACCGGCTCGTTGTAGCTCGGCACGAACACATCCACACCCAGCCCTTCGCGTGGCGGGGGCGCGCTGCGCACGCTCAGGCGCCAGCACATGAACAGGTGCAACAGCGTGGTCGTCACGCCGAAGATCTCGGCACCGTAGACCAGGGCCGAGAACACGGGCGCTTCGGGATTGAGCGTGCCGGCCCGCCACGTCAGGTACCAGAGGCTGACGGCCAGGAAGCCCCATACCAGCACGCGGCGCGGCAATTCCAGTGCGGTGGACGGCGGATGCTGACTCATGCAGGTCACTAGTGCAGGCGAAACGGGCCTGACGGAATTTTCGGCAGCGATCCGACCCACCCAAGCCCACCCACCCCGGACCGCGTGACGAAATGCCATGCACCCCCCGCGTTCGGGGGGCGAGGGATTCATCGTCGCGCGCGCAAGCGGCCCGCTGCCCCTGCAGATCGCGCTGCACGCACGCGTGATCGGATTGGGCGAAGATGCGCGTCCACGCAATTCCGGATGACCCGCCTCATGAACGACTCTGCCGAGTACATCCCGCCGAAGGTCTGGACCTGGAACAAGGCCAGCGGCGGGCGCTTTGCCAACATCAACCGGCCGATCGCCGGCCCCACCCACGACAAGGTGCTGCCGGTGGGCCGCCACCCGCTGCAGCTGTATTCGCTGGGCACGCCCAACGGCGTCAAGGTGACGGTGATGCTGGAGGAACTGCTGGCGCTGGGCCACGCCGGCGCCGAGTACGACGCCTGGCTGATCCGCATCGGCGAAGGCGACCAGTTCGGCAGCGGCTTCGTCGACATCAACCCCAACTCCAAGATCCCGGCGCTGCTGGACCGCAGCGGGCCGACGCCGGTTCGGGTGTTCGAGTCCGGCGCGATCCTGCTGTACCTGGCCGAGAAGTTCGGCGCCTTCCTGCCCAAGGACCCGATCCAGCGCACCGAATGCCTGTCGTGGCTGTTCTGGCAGATGGGCAGCGCGCCCTACCTGGGCGGCGGCTTCGGCCACTTCTATGCCTATGCGCCGATCAAGATCGAATACGCGATCGACCGCTTCGCGATGGAGGTGAAGCGCCAGCTTGACGTGCTGGACCGCCGTCTGGCCGAGGTGCCCTTCCTGGGCGGCGACGAATACAGCATCGCCGACATCGCGGTGTGGCCCTGGTACGGCGCACTGGCCAAGGGCCTGCTCTACGGCAGTGGGGAGTTCCTGCAGGTGCAGGAGTACAAGCACGTGCAGCGCTGGACCGACGGCATCGCCGCGCGGCCGGCAGTCAAGCGCGGCCGCATGGTCAACCGCGTGACAGGCGACCTGGCGAGCCAACTGCACGAGCGGCACGACGCCAGCGACTTCGACACGCGCACGGCCGACAAGCTGGCCAAAGCCGGCTGAGGCCGACTGACGCCGTCAGCCGGCGGCCAGCGCGCGCTCCAGCGCGTCGACGAACATGCCGGCCACGTCGAAGCCGGTCTGCTGGCTGATTTCCTGGAAGCAGGTCGGGCTGGTGACGTTGATCTCGGTCAGGCAGTCGCCGATCACGTCCAGCCCCACCAGCAGCAGCCCGCGCTGCGCCAGCACCGGGCCCAACGCGGTGGCGATGTCGCGGTCGCGCACACTCAGCGGTTGCGCCACGCCCTTGCCACCGGCCGCCAGGTTGCCGCGAATCTCGCTGCCCTGCGGGATGCGCGCCAGGCAGTAAGGCACCGGCTCGCCGCCGATGACCAGGATGCGCTTGTCGCCCTGCGCGATCTCCGGCAGGTAGCGTTGCACCATCAGCGTCTGCGCGCCGTGGCGGTTCAGCGTCTCGGTGATGCTGCCGAGGTTCATGCCGTCGGGGCCGACGCGGAAGATGCCCATGCCGCCCATGCCGTCCAGCGGCTTGAGGATGATGTCGCGGTGCTCGGC
>ERZ1645186.40-NODE-40-length-21521-cov-8.583621_pt1 | contig 21521 bp, 20 predicted proteins | sample MGYA00575349_ERZ1645186 | MGnify/ENA primary metagenome ERZ1645186 (study PRJEB40839, sample SAMN11282943) | freshwater sediment metagenome | isolation source: river sediment | host: Sediment | place: India: Nawabganj, Kanpur | collected 2015-12-17 ...
CCCCTCGCCTCTCACAGCACTCGTTCATCGGGTGGGAGGTGTCCATGCCATCTCCAGAAGATGCGGGAACAAGCGCTGCGTGCGCCCGTATGGCCGGCTCGCTCCAACAGCTTGCACTTATTCTGGCAAAGCGGCCGCGGGATGTCGGTGCGTGGCGCTAGCGGTTTTCCCCTAATGGTTTCCTGCCCCGATCCAGGAAATTTCATATCAGCATATGCTGATATTTATCGCCCGATGTCTGCTCGCCTCCCTGGGGTTGACGGCCGACGCGCTCGCAAGTGCGCTGGGCCGCTGCCGCGGGACAAGCGGGTCGCCGTCGACAGGCACAAGGTGCAAGGACCTTGGGCGCTGAGTTCGGCAGCAAGCCGCAGCTTCATCGGCAACGCGGCAGTTTCGGTCGCGCCCGACGGCGTGCTCGTCGCGGCGCGCCAGATTCGCCGGTGCCCGCACGCGAACTGCTGGGGCAGATCCGCCGCATCACGCCACAGCCGATGCGCTACGGGTGGTGATGCCATTCCACGCGGAACCTGTCCGCGGGCTGCCGGTCTTCAAGAAGGAGGTGGAAGTGTCGAGGGTTGCCCATCGCGACGCAGGCCTCCACCTGTACTCCGGCATCGCGGCACCCGCCTGCAGGCCAGCCGCGAGGAGCCGCGCCCGTGTCGGACGCACAGACGCATCTGGTCGGGGGCGATCGCTGGATCGGCGCGCTCGACACCTTGCTGGCATTCGATGCCCCCGTCGCCGTGCCCGGGCACGGGCCCGCATCGAACCAGGCACGCGCCGACCTGGGGCTGTCGCCCGGACATCGAGCCCGCCTTCGGCGTACCATCGGCGAGGCAGCACGGTCCCTCGGGCCGTTCGAGGATGCCCAGGCCCGTACCGATGGGTCACGCTTCGACCGGTTGCCGATGATCAACGCCGCCAACCGCATCGACGCCCACGACACCTGCTTGCTGATGGAGCAAGGCGCCAAATGACACCCCATCGACGCATCTGGATCGGTGCGCTGGCCGGCAGCGCACTGGGTGCGCGCTGGGCGCTGGCCGCGCCGGCCGAACCCGGGACACCCGTGACTTGGCCGCAGGTCCGCCTGCTGGATGGCTCGGACTGGGGTGCACAGCAAGCCCAGGGCAAGGCCGTGGTCGTGGTCTTCTGGTCCACCACCTGCCCTTTCTGCAAGCGGCACAACGCGCATGTCGACAAGCTGCGGCAGCAGGCGGCCGGGCGGCCGCTGGAGCTGATCACCGTGGCGCGCGACACCGATCCGCAGGCGGTGCGGCGCTACCTGGCGCAGCACGGCTGGAACTTCGCGGTCACACTGGAGCAGGGGCCGATGCGTGCCGCGCTGTCGATGCGCAACGTGATCCCGCTGACCGTCACCGTAGATCGCAAGGGCCGGCTGAAGCAGGTGTTCCCGGGCGAGATGTTCGAGGAGGACGTTCTCGAACTGCTGCAGCTTGCCGGCTGAGTCGCGCTCGGCCATTGGCGCTGGCCCAGCCGCGCGAACCAGTCGGCATGCCGGCATCGCCGGCCGTCGTCGGTAGGCAGGCATAGACCCAAGCCAGCAGCCCTGCGCCGGTTTCGGCCCCGGCCCATTCATTCTTGACGCGACTGTCGCGCTGCAGCATCATTGCCTGCGCATATTCGCATGCAACCAAAGCAAGAATCCCGCATGCCTCCATCGGACGACGACGGCGAAATCGTGTTCTCCTCTGCCGCAGAACTGTTCAGGCTGCTGTCCACGCCGATACGGCTGAAGATCATCAGCGCGCTGTGCAACGGCGAAAAGAACGTGTCGCAGCTCCTGGACCGCATCGACACCACGCAGCCGAACATGAGCCAGCACCTGTCGACGCTGTACCGTGCCGGCGTTCTCGGCAAGCGCCGCGATGCAACACAAATCTACTACCGAATCCAGAGCGAACGTGCCGCCATGCTGTGCCGCGCGGTGTGCACGCAGATCGCCACCGAGATGGAATCTCAGTCGGACATGGATGTCGACGACCGGCTGACGCCGCGAACGGCCGGCGCCCGACGCTGAGCCGCCCGTGCGGCGCGAGAATCGCGCCATGCCCTCCCCGCCGCGCCGTTGGATCGCGCACCTGGACATGGACGCGTTCTACGCGTCGGTGGAGTTGCTTCGCTATCCCGAGCTGCAGGGGCTGCCGGTGGTCATCGGTGGCGGGCGCCGCCATCAGCCACAGTGGCAGGCCGACGGCACCCGCCGTTTCGCGCGGCTGCGCGAGTACAGCGGGCGCGGCGTGATCACCACCGCCACCTACGCGGCGCGCGACCTGGGCGTGCATTCGGCCATGGGTCTGATGAAGGCGGCGCTGCGCGCTCCCGACGCGGTGCTGCTACCCACCGATTTCGACGAGTACCGGCGCTACTCCCGGCTGTTCAAGGCCGCGGTGGCCGAGGTGACGCCGCAGATCGAGGACCGCGGCATCGACGAGATCTACATCGACCTGAGCGAGGTGCCCGGCGTGCAGGACACCCTGGCCCACGACCCGCTGGGCGGCGTGCGCGCTGTGGCGCAGGAAATCCGCAACAGCGTGAAGCGCGCCACCGGCTTGAGCTGCTCGATCGGCGTGACGCCGAACAAGCTGCTGTCGAAGATCGCCTCCGAACTGGACAAACCAGACGGCCTGACGATCCTGACAATGGACGACCTGCCCGCACGCATCTGGCCGCTGCCGGTACGGCGCATCAACGGCATCGGCCCGAAAGCGGGCGTCAAGCTGGCCGGGCTGGGCATCGCCAGCATCGGCGAGCTCGCGGCACGGCCACGCGCCGATCTGATCGAGCGTTTCGGCCGCAGCTACGGTGCATGGCTGCACGACGCCGCGCACGGCCGCGACGAGCGGCCGGTGGTCACGCACAGCGAACCCGTGTCGATGAGCCGCGAGACCACCTTCGAGCGCGACCTGCACGTGCGGCGCGACCGCGCCGAGTTGTCTGCGATCTTCACCCGCCTGTGCGAGCAGGTGGCCGCCGACCTGCAGCGCAAAGGGTATGCCGGGCGCACCGTGGGCATCAAGCTGCGCTACGACGACTTCCGCACGGTGACTCGCGACCGTACGCTGCCGCAGCCCACGGCCGACGCGGCAGCCATCCGGCGCGCGGCGGGCGAGTGCCTGAAGCGGGTGGAGTTGACGCAGCGCCTGCGTCTGCTGGGCGTGCGCGTGGGCGCGCTGAGCCGCCCGGGCCGAGAGCCGGAAGCGTCGCGCCGCGCTCCGCCGGCGTCGGCGCAGCCGAACGACAGTGCCGAACTGCCCTTCGACACCGAAGCCGCAGAGTGAAGTGAACCACCCCCTACGCGCTTCGCGCGCCCCCTCGAGGGGGCACCGCCTGCGGCCCGGCGAAGCCGGCTCCGCGGCGGTCGCTCGATGCGACCTTCTTGTGCGTCACGCGTCATGCGCAGCGCGGCGGAGCCCCTGAACCCACGCGTCGGCCCGGCGCCAGCGGACCCGGTGTTGTCGACGAACGCCCGTGCGCAGCCTGTCGTCGGGACTCAGCGCGCCCCCATCAAGGCCAGCAGCACGCCTCCAGCCACCACGCTGGCCACCTGGCCGGCCGCATTCGCCCCCATGGCGTGCATCAGCAGGTGGTTCTCGAAGTCTTCATCCTGCGCCACCTTGTGCACCACCCGCGCCGCCATCGGGAAAGCGCTGATGCCGGCCGCGCCGATCAGCGGATTGACCTTGCCGCCGCTGGCCAGGTTCAGCAGCTTGGCGAACATGACACCGGCCACGGCGTCGAGCCCGAAGGCAAAGATGCCCAGCAGAAGGATGGCCAGCGTGGACAGCTTCAGGAACTCGCTGCCGACCATGGTGGAGCCGATCGCCAGGCCCAGGAACAGCGTCACCACATTGGCGATCTCTTCCGACGAGGCACGGGTCAGGCGCTCGACCACGCCGGACTCGCGCATCAGGTTGCCGAGCATCAGCATGCCGATCAACGGAGTGGCGAACGGCACCAGCGTGCCGACCACCAGGGTGACGACGATCGGAAACAGGATGCGGGTACGCCGGCTGATCGTGCGCTGGCTGTAGGGCATGCGGATCCGGCGCTCGCGCTGCGTGGTCAGCCGCCGCATGATCGGCGGCAGGATGATCGGCACGAGCGACATGTAGCTGTAGGCTGCCACGGTGATGGGCGCCAGCAGGTGAGGCGCCAGGATGCCGCTGACGTAGATCGATGTGGGTCCGTCGATGGCCCCGATGATGCCGATGGAGGCCGCCTCCTCGCGGCTGAAGCCCAGCACCAGCGCCAGCAGCAGCGTGACGAAAATTCCGAACTGCCCGGCCGCGCCCAGCAGCACCATGCGCGGGTTCTCCAGCAGCGGCCCGAAATCGGTGAGCGCGCCGATGCCGATGAAGATCAGCAGCGGGAACATCTCGTTGCCAACCCCCATGTGATAGAGCAGCTTGAGCATGCCCTCGTCGCCGACCAGCGGCGACAGCGGCAGGTTGGCCAGCAGGCAGCCCGCGCCGATGGGCACCAGCAGCAGCGGCTCGTAGCGCCGGGCGATGCCCAGATACAGCAGGCCGAGCGCCACGGCCAGCATCACCAGCGACGCCGGCGTCAGCGCCAGCGGGCCTTGGGCCAGCAGGCTCAGCGTCTGGGCGTTCATGCGGCCCCCGGCGTGCCGCTGGCCTCGTAGCGCAGGATCACGTCGCCATGCGCCAGTTGCTGGCCGGCGCGCGCGCATGTCTCGAGCACGGTGCCATCGGCCGGCGCACGGATGATGTTCTCCATCTTCATCGCCTCCAGCACCGCCAGGTCCTGGCCACGCCGAACCTGGGCCCCGGCGGCCACCAGGACGCGCAGCAGCAACCCGGGCATCGGCGCCTTCAACGGGCTGCCGACCCCTGCTGCCGCCCGCGCTGGGGCTGCACCCGCGGGCAGCGCGGAGGGTTGGCCCCGGGTCGCCGTGCGCGCAGCCGCGGCCGCTGCGGGCACGACGCGCAGCGCATGGCCGTCTGCCGTCGTCTCATCGGCGACGAGCCGGACCTGGAAATCCTGCCCGTCGACCGCGACCGCATAGGCATCGCCTTCCTGCTCCTGGACGTCGACGACGAAACTGCGGCCGTCGACCTCGATCGTGTAGCGTCGCATCACTCCCCCCTTCGCCAGCTGCGGGTCTGCCGGACACGCCCGGCGGCCACCCAGCGCGAGGCATGCAGCAGGCTGCCAGGCCAGTGCATGCGCATGTGCGGATCGGCCGCACCACGCTGGCGGGCACGATGCAACGCAATTGCCAGCGCGATGGCCGCCGCCCTCGCCGTGTCGAGGCCCGCGGCGCCCTCGTCGGCGGCCGGGGCGGTTGTCGCTGGCGCCGATGCGGCCTCGGGCGGGACGGGCGGCGCCGCAGGCGCCGGGTCCAGCCGCAGCACCAGCGTGAGCAGCCCCCACAGCAAGGCCAGCAGCAAGAACACCAGGCCCATGCCGACCACGGTGATCTGCAGACCCCAGGCGAGGTTGTCCATCGTCTCGTTCCCCTGTGCTGCGGCGATCAGCTCGGCATCAGCCCGTGCTTCTTCGACGGGTTCTGCTGCACCTTGGTGCGCAGCAGCTCCAGCGCGCGGATCAGGCGGGGACGACTCTCGCGCGGCTCGATCACCTCGTCGATCTGACCCACGTCGGCCGCCCGATAGGGGTTGAAGAACTTTTCTCGGTAGTAGGCCACCAGTTCCGCTTCGCGCGCCGCCGGATCGGCGGCCGCCTTCACCTCGTCTCGATACAGCACCCGCACCGCGGGCTCGGCCCCCATCACCGCAATCTGTGCGGTGGGCCAGGCGAACGCCAGATCGGTGCGCATCTGCTTGCTGCTCATCGCCACATAGGCGCCGCCCATCGCCCGCCGCGTCACGATCGACACCTTGGGCACCGTCGCCTCGCAGTAGGCATAGATGATCTTCGCGCCATGCCGGATGACGCCGCGATACTCCTGATCGGTGCCGGGCAGGAAACCCGGGCAGTCGACCAGGGTGACGATCGGGATGTTGTAGGCATCGCAGCAGCGGATAAAGCGCGCGATCTTGTCGCTGGCGTCGAGATCGAGCGCACCGGCCATGTGCGCCGGCTGGTTGGCCACGATGCCCACCGAGTGGCCATCCAGGCGAGCGAAACCCACCAGCGCATTGGGGGCGTACAGCGGCTGAAGCTCGAGCAGGCTTTCGCGGTCGAACACGCGCGCGATCACCTCGCGCATGTCGTACGGCTGGTTCTCGCTGGCGGGGATCAGCGTGTCCAGCGACGCGTCCATGCGATCGGCCGGGTCGTAGGGCTGGATCGGCGGCGCATCCTCGCTGTTGTTCTGCGGCAGATAGCCCAGCAGCCGCTTGGCCAGCTCGATCGCTGCGCCGTCGCCCGGGGCGCTCAAGTGCGCCACACCGCTGCGCGCCATGTGCACTTCCGCGCCGCCCAGGGTCTGGCCGTCGACCTGCTCGCCGGTCACCGAGCGGACCACGTCCGGCCCGGTGAGGAACATCGTCGCCCCCTCGGCCATGATGACGAAGTCGGTGAGCGCCGGCGAGTACACCGCGCCCCCGGCGCAAGGCCCGAGCACGAGCGAGATCTGCGGCACCACGCCCGAAGCCAGCACGTTGCGCACGAACACCTCGCCGTACGCGGCCAGGCTGCGCACGCCCTCCTGGATGCGAGCGCCGCCCGAATCATTCAGCCCGATCAGCGGGATGCCACTCTCCAGCGCCAGATCCTGGATGCGGCAGATCTTGCGCGACTGCACCTCGGAGAATGAGCCCCCCAGCACGGTGAAGTCATGCGCGAACACGGCCACGCGCCGCCCGTGGACCTTGCCGAAGCCAGTGATGATGCCGTCGCCGGGGAAGCGTTGCGCTTCCAGACCGAAGTCGCGCACATCGTGTGTGGCCAGCGCGCCCAGCTCCTGGAACGAACCCGCATCGAGCAGCTGGCCGATGCGCTCGCGTGCTGTCGCCCTGCCCCTCGCATGCTGCGCGGCCACACGCTTCGGCCCCCCGCCGGCCAAGGCCTGCGCCCTCAGACTGCGCAGCGTCTGAAGCGCACCGGGCGCGGGCACCCCGGAATCCGCCGCGTCGGCCTCGGTGTCTCCTGGCTTGTCCATTCGTCTCCCCCCGCCACGGCCGTAGGCGTCGCGCGCAGCCGGCAGGCTATGCGCTTGCCGGCCGAAGCCCTTGACGAGGATCAGATCCGGGCGCTGAACGCTCGGTCCTTGCCGGCCTGGCGCCACGGCGCATGGGACGGCGGCTGGCCGCCAGCATCGAAGGCCGGCTGCCGGCCCCTCAGCCCGCTTCTTGCGACGGCGAAACGGCGCGCGGGGCCGCCGTAGGCAGGCTCCACAACCAGGCCGCCACGCCGGTGCACAGCAGCGCCGGCAGCCAGGCAATGCTCGGCGGCATGGCCCACCAGCCCCAGGCAGAACCCAGCGCCATCATCACCGTGGCCAGCTGCTTGGCCCGCATCGGCACGGCGCGACGCTCGCGCCACTCGCGCACCATCGGACCGAAACGCGGGTGCCGCAGCAGCCAGCTCTCCCAGCGCTGGCTGCCGCGCGAGAAGCAGAAGGCAGCCAGCAGCACGAAAGGCGTGGTCGGCAGCAGCGGCAGGAAAATGCCGACCACGCCTGCCGCCAAGCTGCAGGCGCCGGCCAACAGCCACAACACGCGCTGCCAGCGCGGGCGTGGACGGGTCGAGGGGCTGGCGGGCTGCATACCCGGCATGCTGCCACGGCCGCGCGCCAGCCCGGATGGCCGGCCTTCTGCCGCGGTGCCGTCGGCCTCGTTAGCATCGCGGTCAGGGACCACAACCCACGACGGAGACGGCCATGCCGGTGATCACCCATATCGAAGACCTGCGCGTGCTGGCCGAGAAGCGCGTGCCGCGCATGTTCTACGACTACGCCGATTCGGGCTCGTGGACCGAAGGCACCTACCGCGCCAACGAGGCGGATTTCCAGCGCATCAAGCTGCGCCAGCGCGTGGCGGTGAACATGGAGAACCGCAGCACCGCGGTGAAGATGGTGGGGGTGGACGCGAAGATGCCGGTGGCCATCGCCCCGGTGGGCCTGACCGGCATGCAGCATGCCGACGGCGAGATCCTGGCGGCCAAGGCGGCGCTGGAGTTCGGCATCCCGTTCACGTTGTCGACAATGAGCATTTGCTCGATCGAGGACATCGCCGCGGCCACGCGCTCGCCGTTCTGGTTCCAGCTGTACATGATGCGCGACCGCGACGCCATGGCCCGCATGATCGAGCGCTGCAAGGTCGCGAACTGCGGCGCGATGGTGCTGACGCTGGACCTGCAGGTCATCGGCCAGCGCCACAAGGACCTGAAGAACGGCCTGACCGCGCCGCCGCGGCCGACGCTGAGGAACATCCTGAACCTGATGACCAAGCCACGCTGGTGCCTGGGCATGGCCGGCACCCGCCGCCGCAGCTTCGGCAACCTGGTCGGGCACGTCAAGGGTGTCAGCGACATGAGCTCGCTGGCCGCCTGGACCAACGAGCAGTTCGACCCCCGGCTGTCCTGGCCGGACGTGGAATGGGTCAAGAAGCAGTGGGGCGGCAAGCTGATCCTGAAAGGCCTGATGGAGGCCGAGGACGCTCGGCTTGCCGCCGAGCACGGCGCCGATGCCATCGTGGTCAGCAACCACGGCGGGCGCCAGCTGGACGGCGCGCCGTCGAGCATCGAGGCCCTGCCGGCCATCGTCGAGGCCGTCGGCTCGAAGACCGAGGTCTGGATGGATGGTGGTATCCGTTCCGGGCAGGACGTGCTCAAGGCCTGGGCGCTGGGCGCGCGCGGCACGATGATCGGCCGCGCCATGGTCTACGGCCTGGGCGCGATGGGCCAGGCCGGCGTGCTCAAGGCCTTGCAGATCATCCACAAGGAGCTCGACGTCAGCATGGCCTTCTGCGGCCATACCCGGCTGACCGAGGTCGATCGCTCGATCCTGCGGCCGGGCAGCTACCCGGACTGAATCGCGTGTCGTCCCGGCGACACCGGGTATGCCCACCCATTCGGGCAGGTGCCGTCGCGGCCTCGGCATGCTATGGTGGCAATATCGCAAAGCGCTTGCTTTGCTTATTTGCCCGATGGCTCCCATTCATGGCGACCAGACATTCCCACACCGGCCAGCCCTCCGCGCTAAGTTCGATGCTCGAGCTGCGCGCCGTGTTCGAGATCGCCTCGCTCGGCTACTCCTGGCCGATGCTGATGCACACGCCGCGGGGCGACGGCCACCCGGTGCTGCTGCTGCCCGGCTTCATGGGCAGCGAGAGCTCGCTGTTCGCACTGCACCGCTTTCTGGCCAGTCGCGGCTACAACGTCCAGACCTGGGGGCTCGGCCGCAACGTCGGCTTTCGGCCGGGGCATGCATCGGCCATTGAGCAGAAGATCCGCTACCTGCACCACGAGACCGGGCGCAAGGTCAGCCTGGTGGGCTGGAGCCTGGGCGGCGTGTTCGCACTCTATGGCGCGCACCAGGCCAGCGAGTGCGTGCGCAGCGCCATCACCTTGGGCAGCCCGGTCAGCGTCGACGCCACCGGCAGCGCGGTGCCGCCGCTGCTCAAGGCGCTATACCGCCTGATCGCGCACCCGATGGGCTCGGCCGCGCACTCGATGCAGCCGCGCGCAAAAACGATGCGCGAGCGCAAGCCGCTTCCGGTGCCGGTGAGCTGCCTCTATTCGCTGAGCGACGGCGTGGTGCCGCCGCAGGAGGCGACGATGGACGGGGATCCGACGCGGCACGAGAACGTCCGCGTCTGGGGCAGCCACGTGGGCTTGGGCTTCAACCCGCTGGTGCTGCAGATCGTGGCCGACCGGCTCGCGCAGCCCGAGGGGCAGTGGCGGCCGTACGAGCCTTCGGGGGTCTTGGGGATGGTGCACCGGGCGCTGACGCACGAGGCCGTGCCGATCTAGCCCTTGCCGCCGCGCGCGGTTGAGGCAGCGCGCGAGCCAGCGCCAGATACTCCTGGAAGCTGTCGCGCAGTTGCTGCGTGAACGCCTCGGGATCGGGCAGCAATTCGCGGCAGGAGGTGGGCGAGATGATGATGCGCCCGTCGTAGCTGGTCACCGCGAAGACCAGCCCCATGCCATCGGCGATGGGCATGATGGCCGAGAAGTAGGTCATGCGCGCGCCGTGCAGGTACAGCGGCATCGACGGGCCGGCGACGTTGGTCACGGTGCACGCGGCCGAAGGCACGTGCCGCCCGCTGCCCAGGCTGAGCAGGCCCTGCATCTTGCTGCTGATGGCCAGCGTGGCTGCTGCCTGGTGGCTGCCGTCCAAGCTGCCCGGGTCGGTGTCGGCGCCGGGCGCCTTGGCGGTCTGCTCGTGCACATGCCGCAGGCGCTGCACCGGATCGGACAATTCGGTGCCCAGCCGCACGCGCAGCCACCCTGCCGGCACGCTCTCGCCACCGGCCGCCGCCGCGTGCAGCGGCGTGACCGCGCTCAGGCTCACGGCCGGCAGTTCGCCGATGGCCTGCAGGTGGCCGCGCAACGCGCCGCCGCACACCGCCAGCACCGCGTCGTTGAGCGTGGAGCCGGGCACCAGCCGGCGGATGGCCTCGAACTCCTCGAGCATGAAGCGGCGAGTGTCGAACACGCGGTGCGCCGAGACCACCGAGTTGAAGCGCGTGGCGAGCAGCTGCTCCGGCCTGGACACCAGGTCGCTGGCGAAGAGGTAGGCTGCCTCCACGCTACCGGCCAGCTTGCGCGCCCACGGGGTGCGCATCTGCAGCGGCGAGAGCACCGAGTTGACGCAGCCGCGCAGCAGCAGCGACAGCGAGCCCGGCGCGCGCTGCGGGAACCACGGCTTGGGCGGCGGCGGCGCCTTGACCTGCGGCGTCAAGTCGTGCAGCAGCATCGCGATGCGGTGCCCCCCCTCGGCGTCGACCGCCGCATGGTGGATCTTGGTCAGCAGCGCGAAGCTGCCCGCCGGCAACTCCAGCAGGCTGTCCAGCCCCTCGACCACGTAGATCTCCCACAGTGGCCGGTTCAGATCCAGCGGCCGCGCATGGATGCGCGAGGCCTGGATGCAGAACTGCCGCCAGTCGCCCGGCTTGGGCAGGGCGATGTGGCGAACGTGGTATTCGAGGTCGAAGTTCGGGTCGTCGACCCAGTAGGGGTGGTCCAGGTCCAGCGGCACGCGCTGCAGCTTGCTGCGGAAGATCGGCAGCCCGGCAAGCCGGCTCTCGATGTGCGCAAGGATGCTCTTGAAGCGCACCTTGCCACCCGGCGCGGTGCTCTGGTCGTAGATCTGTATCAGCGTGATGTTGGAATTGGAGTGGCTGGTGTCGGCATAAAGGAAACCGGCGTCGTGGGCGCTGAGTTGTCTCATGGATCAGGAGAAAGAGGTCGATGGAAGAAGCATCGCACAGCCGGCGCGGACGGCCTCAGAGCTGGCGTGCCTCGAAGGTGTTGCACTGCGACATGCTGCCGCTTTGCAGGCCACGCTTGAACCAGCCCATGCGCTGCGCGCTGGTGCCGTGGGTGAAGGATTCGGGAACGACCACGCCCTGCGAACGGCGCTGCAGCGTGTCGTCGCCGATGCGCGAGGCCGCGTTCATCCCCTCCTCGATGTCGCCGGGCTCGAGCCAGCCCTTGGCCTTCTGCGAATGGTGTGCCCACACGCCGGCCAGACAGTCGGCCTGCAACTCCAGCCGCACCGACAGCGCGTTCATCTGTTCCTCGGGCACGCGGCCGCGCATGCCGTCGACCTTCTCGGTGATGCCCAGCAGGCGCTGCACGTGATGCCCCACCTCGTGTGCCACGACGTAGGCCTGCGCGAAGTCACCCGGCGCGCCAAGGCGTCGGTCAAGGGTCTCGAAGAAACCCAAGTCGATGTAGACCTTCTGGTCTCCCGGGCAGTAGAACGGGCCCATCGCCGCCTGGCCGTAGCCGCAGGCGGTTCGGGTGGCGCCGCGGAACAGCACCAATCCCGGTGGCTGGTAGCGCCCGCCGGCGCGCTGGAATTCGGCGGCCCAGACATCCTCGGTGCTGGCGAGCACGGTAGACACGAAGGCGGCCACCTGGTCGTTGGCCGGCGGAGCCTGCGCCGGCGCCTGCTGCGCCGACGGCGCCAGCACCGCGCCGCCACCGCCCAACGCGCCGATCAGCGTGAGCGGGTTGATGCCGAAGATCCAACCGGCCAGCAGCGCGATGACGATGGTGCCCAGACCGATACCGCGCCCGCCGACCCGCGGCATGCCACGGCCGCCGTAGCTGCCGCCAGCACCACGGCGGTCCTCGACGTTGTCGCTCTGCCGCTGGCCTTCCCATTTCATCGCGTCTCCTCAGCCGCGACGTCGGACGCGCCGCTGCGGCATTCTGGCACCGCCGGCGGCGCTGCACAAAGCGCATTCAGGTGTTCTTGGACACCGTGATGGTCGGGAACTTCGAAGAGAAGTCCTTGGCCTTGGCGGCGATGGCCACGGCCACCCGGCGCGCCAGGGCACGGTAGATCGACGCCGCCTCGCCATCGGGGTCGGCCACCACGCTGGGCCGGCCGCTGTCCGCATGTTCGCGGATGGACAGCGCCAGCGGCAATGCGCCGAGGTACTCGACGCCATACTGCTCGGCCATGCGCCGGCCGCCGCCTTCGCCAAAGATGTGTTCGGCATGGCCGCATTTCGAGCAAACGTGGACCGCCATGTTCTCGACGATGCCGAGGATCGGCACGCCGACCTTCTCGAACATCTTCAGGCCCTTCTTCGCGTCCAGCAATGCGATGTCCTGCGGCGTGGTGACGATCACCGCGCCGGTGAGCGGCACGCGCTGGCTGAGCGTGAGCGCGATGTCGCCGGTGCCCGGCGGCATGTCGACGATCAGGTAGTCCAGATCGCGCCAGTTGGTCTGGCGCAGCAGTTGTTCCAGCGCTTGCGTGACCATCGGGCCGCGCCAGATCATCGGGTTGTCGGCATCGACCAGGAAGCCGATCGACATCACCTGCACGCCGTAGTTCTGCAGCGGCTCCATGGTCTGGCCGTCCTGGCTCTCGGGCTTGGCGTCGATGCCCATCATCGTCGGCTGGCTCGGGCCGTAGATGTCTGCGTCGAGGATGCCCACGGTCGCCCCCTCCGCCGCCAGCGCCAGTGCCAGGTTGACCGCGGTGGTGCTCTTGCCCACGCCACCCTTGCCCGAGGCGATCGCCACCACGTTCTTCACGTGCGGCAGCAGCTGCACGCCGCGCTGCACCGCGTGCGGGATGATCTTCGTGCCCATGCTGGCACTCACGTTGCCGACGCCGGGCACGCGCCTTGCCGCCTCGACCAGCGCCTGGCGCAGCGCGGGAATCTGCGACTTTGCCGGATAGCCCAGCTCCACATCGAAAGAGACATCGGCGCCGTCGATGCGCAGGTTGCGCAGCGCCTTGGTCGAGACCAGGTCCCGGCCGGTATTGGGGTCGACGACGGTCTTCAACGCGTCCAGCAGGGCGGCTTCGGTCAGCGGCATGGGCAGAGGTCCCGGAGGTGGTTCGTCAAGGGCAGCGGAGTCTAGCCCAGGCCACTTGCAGACACGCCGGCCAGGGGCATCGCCGGAATCCACGCACAATGCGGCCAGCAGCTAAGGAACCGCCATGGCCCATGCCCCCGCCGACGAACACCTTCCCGATCGCGAAGGCCTCGAAATCAGTCTGCCCTCCGCGCTGGAACTGTGCCGGCTGGGGCTGGCGACGATGATCGACATCCGCCAGGGCTTCGAGGTCGAGATGAAGGGCGCGGTGCCCGACACGGTGCACATCCCGCTGATGGAGGTCAAGCAGTTGCTCGGCCAGGTGTTGAACGAGGACGAGCAGGACACGCTGGATGCCGGCGAGCCCAGCGACATCGACGTGCGCAGCTTCTTCAAGATGATCAACAAGCTGCACCACGGCCACGATCACATCCTGCTGTGTCTTTGCAACAGCGGCCGCCGCAGCCTGCATGCCGCCCACATGCTGCGCGAACTCGGCTACCCGAAGGCGCTGTCGGTGGCTGGCGGCTTCCAGGCCTGGAAGCAGCTGCAGGCCGCTCCCGCGAAGACCTGAAAGCCGCGCCCCCGTTCTCGCGGCCGGCGAAAGCTCCTTCAGTAGCGCATCGTGTAGGCGATGCCGATCTGCGTTTCCTGCATCGAGATCGTCTCGGTGGTGGTCGGCGGCGCGCCGAAGCCGGTGAACAGGCTGGGGCCGGTGACCGAGTTGCGTTGCGCGTACATGAACATGGCGGTGATCTCGGAAGCCTTGTCGAGCTTCCAGGTGCCGCCCAGGGTCCACTGGCTCTTCACGATGCCGGGGGCAATGATGTTGAAGGTCACGTCCTGCGGCTGCACCGGGTTCTGCGTGTAGTTGTAGCCGCCGCGCAGCGTCCACTGCTCGTTCAGCTGGTACTGCACGCCGAACTTCCAGACGTTGATGTCCTGCCAGCCGAAGCCGGCGCCGTTGCTGCCGCCAAGGCAGGCACTCGAGTCGCCCATCGCGCAGTTGCCGATCAGCGAACTCGGGTTGCTGACCGACTTCGCGTCGCTGTAGAAGATGCGCTGGAAGTCCAGCGCCAGCAGCCACTGCTCGGTCGGCCGGAACGAGGCACCGAGCGTGAAGTTCGACGGGATGTCGAAATCGCCGGCCTGCGCGAACAGCCCGCGGTAGTCGTCGAACGCACCCATCCACATCTTCGTGGCATAGGCCGCCCCAACCGCGAACTGCTCGGTGAACTGGCCCATGTAGCCGATGCGCACGCCGCCGCCCCACGAACTGCTGTAGCCGTTGTTGGTCACGCTGCCCGGCGCGGTCGACAGCATCGGATTGTCGAAGGCCTGCAGGCCGTAGGCCTCGAAGCGCTGGTAGGCCAGCGTCGGCGCAATGCCGATCGACTGCCCCGGCATGAACTGCCACGACGCGTATGGCGCGATCATCAGCTGCATCAGGTCCACGCCGAGTTGGCCGTTGCCGCACAGCAGGTTGTACGGGCCCGGGTTCGGGTTGAACGCGCCGCAGGCACTCATCTGCGAGATCTGGCCGCCGGGGTAGTCGGTGTTCATGCCACCGTTGCCGTAGACCGAGATGCCGAAGGCCAGGTCGGGACGGTAGCGCCAGTTCCAGCCGAACTCGGGGATGAAGAAGTTGCTGCTGCCGCTGGTGACGCTGCCGTCGACGCCGGCCATGCCCGAGCCGGAGCGCGAGGCCTCGCGGTCGGGGCTGAACCAGCTCAGCCCCAGCTGCCACTGCGTGTCGAGAAAGCTCATCGCACCCGGATTGACGGCACCGCCGAAGGGCTCCAGCGCCACGGCCACGGCCGCACCCCCCATGCCGATCGCCTTCATGCCGTAGCCGTTGGCGAAATAGCCATCGGTGGCCTGGGCCGACATCACGGCCATCCCCAGCGCCAAGGGCGCGAAGTGGCGTGCCGAAATTTGAGTCTGGCGAATCAAGTTCATCTCCTTCTCCTTGGTCAATGTTGGAAGCGTGATCAACGGGTGGCGTGGCCTACCAATGCGCGAGCAGTCTCCCCTTGCTCACCTTGCTGGGCCAGCGCCTCAGCGGGCTGTCGCCCTTGGCGGTGCAGGCGCCGCTGCGGATGTCGAAGCTCCACTGGTGCTTCGGGCAGGTGAGCGTGATGCCTTCCAGCGCCAGGTGCGGGATGTTTGTGGTCTGGTGCGGGCAGCGGCTGTCGTAGACCCGCCACTCCTTGTCGGCGCGGTAGACGAAGAGGCCACGGCCGTCGCACTCGACGCGCTGCACCTCGCCCACCTTGAAGCCCTTGGTGGCCATCACGTCGTGCCAGGTGCCGGCCGCGCCCATCGCACCCGGCTGGAACTCCGGCAGGTCCATCGCCAGGATGATGTCCACCGCCCAGACGATCTTCGCCAGCCCCAGCGCCGGGAAGGCCATCAGCAGCGCATCCAGGATCTCCATCGGCGTGCAGCCATTGCGCAGCGCACGGCCCAGGTACTGGCGGAAGCCCCGCTCGGTCTGCGCATGCACCTTGGTGATCACGCTGATCAGGTCGCGTGTCTTCGGCTCCAGGTGCTTGCCCGCGTCCTTCAGGAACGCGAAGTAGTGCCCCATGGCGTCGGGGCGTGCCTTGACGAGATAGTTGAGTGCGTCGCTCATGGTCGGGTAGGGGAAGAGGAATCGACGGGTTCCGCCGTCGGCGGTGTCGTGCCTTCGCGCGACGTGCCATCGGGAAGCATCAACTGACACTCGTGGAAGGCACGCACCGTACAACTGCGGCACACCGCCACGTCCAGTTCAGGATAGACCGCGCGCAACGCGTCGCCCTTGTGCGCAATCAATCGTTCAGCACCGATGGCCCCGATTTCCTCGCTGCGCTCCAGCATGACGTGCACTCCGGGCTGGGTCCCGACGATGAGCAGACCGCCGCCAAGCGAACGCCGGCGCCGGGCCTCCTCGGCCAGCATCTGGGCGCCGGCCAGATCGACGAAGTTGACGCCCTGCGCCAGCAGCATCACCCACTTGCGGCGCGCGTCCTGCGCATCGACGCTTCGCAGCTGGTCGCGCACATGCTCGACGGCGCCGAAGTAGATCGAGCCGCGCACGCGCAGCATCGCCAGCTGCGGGCAGGGCGGCGCGTCGGCCCCGGCAGCCCTCATCTTGCGGCGCGGATTGGCCAGCTCGGCGCGAGGCGGCGCGCGCTCCTCGATGACCGGGCGCGAGGTCCTGTACAGGTAGAACAGCAGCGAGACCACGACGCCGGCGAGCAGACCTTTCTCCAGGTCGATCAGCACGCCCAGCCAGGTCACGATCAGCACGATGCGTTCGCGCGGGTGCCGCCGAAGGATCTGCCCGATGTGATGCCAGTCGATCAGGCTCCAGGCGACGATGAGGAGGATCGCCGCCATCGCCGCCACCGGCAGGTACGCCGCCAGTGGCGCGGCCAGCAGCGCGATCGCCAGCAGCATCGGCGCAGCAAGCGCCGCTGCCAGCGGCGTGCGCGCTCCAGCCGCGAAGTTGATGCCGCTGCGGTTGAACGAGCCGCTGGACGGATAGGCCGAGACGAAGCTGCCGGCAATGTTGGAAAGTCCCTGGCCGATGAATTCCTGATCGGGATCGAGCCGCTGCCCGCTCTTGGTAGCCACCGACCGTGCGATCGCCACCGCCTCGGTCAGGCCTATGATCGCCACCACCAACGCGGGGAACAGCAGCAGCTTCACCGTGCCGTAGGACAGGTCGGGCATCGACAGCGCCGGCATCGCGCTGGGCAGCGCGCCAACCGTGACGATGCCGGTTTCCGCAGAACCGAACAGGTGGTTGAGCGCGGCGGCAACGAGTGCGCCCACCACCATCGCGACGATCATGTAGGGCAGTCGCGGCAGCCACCGCCGCGCCATCAGGCCGGCCGCCAAGGTGGCAAACCCGACCACGGCGACCCAGACATGTGACTCACCCAGATGCTCGGCGGCGTAGAGCAGCGTTTCGTGGAACTCGGCGCCACGCGGCACCGCCAAGCCGAGGAAGTTCTTGATCTGGCTGGCGGCGATCAGGAAGGCGGCTCCGGCAGTGAAGCCGACGATCACCGTGTGCGAGATGAAGTTCACCAGCGCACCCAGCCGCGCCAGCCCCATCGCGAGTTGCATCAGCCCGGCCAGCAGCGCCAGGGTCAGCACCATGCCAATGTAGCGCTCGCTGCCCGGTTCAGCCAGCGGTGCGAGCGTGGCGAACACCAGCACCGAGATCGCCGTCGTGGGCCCACTCACGAGGTGGCGGCTCGAGCCCCACAGCGCCGCCACCACGGCGGGCACCATCGCGGCATACAGGCCGTACTGCGGTGGCAGCCCGGCGATGGTGGCGAATGCCACCGCCTGCGGCAGCACGATCACCGCGCCGGTGAGTGCGGCCGTGGCATCGTGACGCAGGGTCTCGCGCGTGACCTCGCCGCGCCAGGCGAGGAAGGGTAGCCAGCGCGAGGCCTGCATGACGGTGTTCACCGCGGGGCCGGCGCGAGCAGCTCGCCGCGCCCGTCGCGGCCGAGCGCCGCGTAGATCGCCGCCAGCGCCTGCTCCTCGTTCGGGAACAGGCGGTCGGCGCCGATCCGTGTGTCCAGCCCCGTACGCCGCATCACGTCGAGCACCTGCTTCTTGATACCGCAGAAGTAGACCTCGATGCCGCCCGCGCGAAGGCGCTCCACCAAGTGGCGCACCGCCTCGTCGCCCGAGGCATCCATCTGGTTGATACCGTTGGCCACGACCAGCAGGTGGCGCGTCTGTGGCTTCTTCGCCAGTTCGTCGAGCACCTGCGATTCGAAGAAAGCGGCGTTGGCGAAGTACAGCGTGTCGTCGAAGCGCAATGCCAGGATCTCGGGGCTGGTCGGCAATTCGGGGTAGACCTGCACGTCGCGCAGCACGCCGTCCGGGTGGCGGCCGAGCACCGCCACGCGCGGCTTCATCGTGCGCCACAGGTACAGCAGCACCGCCAGGCCCGCGCCCATCAGGATGCCCTTGTCCAGGTGCGGCGCGGCCAGCAGCGTGAGCACGAAGGTCGCGAGCGCCACCAGGCCGTCGGCACGGCTCGCGTGCCAGGTGTGCTTCAGCGCGGCGGGCGTGAACAGGCTCGTAACCGCCAACAGGATGATCACGCCCAGGGTCGCCTTAGGCAGGTGGTAGAGGAGCGGCGTCAGCACCAGCAGCGTGGCTGCGACGAACAGGCCGTTGAACACCATCGCGAACCCCGTCTTGGCGCCCGCCTGCAAGTTGATGGCCGAGCCGGTGAACGAGCCGCAGGCCGGATAAGACTGGAAGAACGATCCGCTGAGGTTGGCCAGTCCTTGGCCGATCAACTCCTGATTCGGATCGATGCGCTGACGCGTCTTGGCCGCCAGCGCCCTGGCCATCGCGATCGACTCCATGAAGCCGACGAGCGCGATCACGATGGCGGCGCTCAGCAGCGACAACAGGGCATCCAGGCCGATCTTCGGCACGCTCAGCGCCGGCAGCCCCTGCGGGATGCTGCCCACGACGTCACCGCCCCCCGCCAGCTGCAACTGGCCGTCGGCGATCTTCTTGATGCGCCAGGCCGGCCCGGCGGTGCCAGCGTCGGCGCTGCCGGCCGGCACGAGGCGCGGCTCGCTACCCGCGGCGGCGGGGATGCGCTCGAGCTGCACGCGCGCCAGGGCGCGCCAGCGCTCCTTGTTCTCGGCCGCGAGGTCCGTTGCGTCGAGTTCGCTCAGGTGCAGTTCGTGGCGCAGCCTGGCCAGGGCCCGCGGGTCGGTCGGCGGCAGCGCACGCAATTGCGCCGACTGCTCGGCGGCCCTGGCGGTGAGCTCGCGAATGCGCTGCTCCGCCTGGTCGTAGGCAACCAGCTGCCGCCGCAGCGGTTCGTCGGCGACTTGGTCGATGCGACCCGTGGCCTTGCGCTCGAAGCCGACGAGCACGCTGACTCCAATCGTCACCACCACCGCGATCAGCACGCTAAGTTTCGAGATCGCCGGGATGCGCTTCAAGACCAGCATCATCACGAGCGCGAAGGCCGACATCGCGAGCGTCGGCAGGTGCGTCTGCGGAAGCTCGAAAAGCATCTCCCAGACATCGCCCAGAAACGAGCCGCTACGGCCCCTGGGAATGCCCAGCAGCATGTCGAGCTGGGACAGTGCGATGATGATCGCCGCCGCGTTCATGAAACCCAGGATCACCGGGTGCGAGACGAAGTTGACGATGCTGCCGAGCTTGAAGGCGCCGAGCGCGAACTGCACCGCGCCCACCATCAGTGTCAGCAGCAGCGCGAGTTCGATGTACTCGGCCGAGAACGGCACCGCCAGCGGCGCCAGCGCGGCTGCGGTCATCAGCGAGATGATCGCCACCGGTCCGGTGGCGAGCTGGCGCGACGAACCCCACAGCGCGCCGACCACGGCCGGCACCAGGGCCACGTACAGGCCGAAGTGCACCGGCAGGCCCGACAGCTGCGCGTAGGCCATCGCCTTGGGCACCAGCACCAGCGCGCCGGTGACGCCGGCGATCAGGTCGCCGCGCAGCACTACTGCGCTGACCGGGAACCAGGTCAGGAACGGGAACCAGCGGTCCCAGCGCATATCGCGCACGGCCCTGCCCTGGCCCGCGGTCTGGGTCACGACACCGCCTGGTAGTACAGGTTCTGCGGGTGGTTGGCCTGCGCGAGGAAGAACCAGCGCTCGGCGAGCAGGCCCAGGTACTGCACGACGAAGGCCAGCGCCAGCAAGCCCGGCACGCCGTTGACCAGACCCAGTGCCAGCAGCAGTAGCGGCAGCAGGAAGGCAGCGATCAGGAAGAACCACTTGATCTGGCGCAGGAAGCCCGCTTGGCGCCCGTGGAAGAACTCGCGCGTGTTGAACGAGCCGCCCATGAAGCCCATCGAGCGCTGCGCGATCTTCGGGTGGCGGATGCCGATGGCACTCTGCAGCGTGGACTTGGGCTTCAGCCGCGCATTGCGCTGCAGCGACAGCCCGCGGCCGATGGCGCCGGCCACGGTGAAAACGAAGGCCAGCAGGCCGTAGGTGCCGGCCCATTCGGGCGCCGCATAGGCCGCCAGTGCAGTGGCAAGCAGGAAGCCGGAGGCCAGCCCCAGCAACGCGAAGTTGACCAGCGTGAAGGCACTCGCCCATTCCTGCAGGAAGCGGATCGATGCGTAGACCATGCCGGTGCAGACGAACAGCGCCAGGCAGGCCAGCGTCGCCAGCCAGCCGATCCACAGCGTGGCCTGGCTGCCGAACCAGTGGGCCACGCTCCAGACGAAAACCAGCCCCATGAACGCCGGCAGCGCGATGACCTCGCGCGACAGCCAGGAGGTGCGCCACATCGCCGCGGTACGCCAGGCGCGTTCGGGACGGCCCAGGTGAAACACCGAGGCCAGCAGGCCCAGCGCGGTGAAGCCCAGCGCCACCGCACCACTGGCGGCCAGCAGCGCGTGCTCGCCCGGGTCGCCCGAGCCGAAGCCAGCCAGCTCCGCCAGGAACAGCGCCAGGAACAGGCCCTGACCGGCGCCGATCAGCGTCGTCAGGAAGACCACGGAGAAGGCGGGATTCATGGCGGGCTCAGGTGGCGAAGTCCTCGCGCCCCGCACCCTGTTGCGGAGGCTCGGGCTTGCTGCCGTCGATCTTCAGCGGATTGTCGACGCGCACCAGGTCTTCCTCGTGCACGGCGACCTCGGTGCGGCGGCGCGGCAGGTAGTGGTTGGCTGGGCGGGTGTTCCACTCGGGCATCAGCGCATAGCCGGCGCGGTCGCGGATGGCGCGGGAGACCACTGACTCCGGGTCGTGCACGTCGCCGAACAGGCGCGCGTTGGTGGGGCAGGCGAGCACGCAGGCGGGCTTGCGCTCGGCCTCGGGCAGCTTGCGGTCGGTAATGCGGTCGACGCACAGCGTGCACTTGGTCATCACCTTGCGCTCCTCGTCGAGCTCGCGCGCGCCGTAGGGGCAGGCCCAGCTGCAGTACTTGCAGCCGATGCACTTGTCGTAATCGACGAGGACGATGCCGTCCTCCTTGCGCTTGTAGCTGGCGCCGGTGGGGCACACCGGCACGCAGGGCGGGTCCTCGCAGTGCAGGCAGCTCTT
>ERZ1645186.41-NODE-41-length-21470-cov-9.051366_pt1 | contig 21470 bp, 20 predicted proteins | sample MGYA00575349_ERZ1645186 | MGnify/ENA primary metagenome ERZ1645186 (study PRJEB40839, sample SAMN11282943) | freshwater sediment metagenome | isolation source: river sediment | host: Sediment | place: India: Nawabganj, Kanpur | collected 2015-12-17 ...
GCGCATCACCAGCCGCGTGTCCAGCTCGCTGGCGGCGACGATGGCCTGCTTGACGTTCTCGTGCACCGGCGCTTCCTTCGTGGCGATGAAGCGCGTGCCCATGTTCATGCCCTCGGCGCCCAGCGCCAGCGCAGCCACCAGGCTGCGGCCGTCGGCCATGCCGCCGCTGGCCACGAAGGGGATCTTCAGTTCCTCGGCCGCGCGCGGCAGCAGGATGAAGTTGGGCACGTCGTCCTCGCCGGGGTGGCCGCCGCACTCGAAGCCGTCGACGCTGACCGCGTCGCAGCCGATGGCCTCGGCCTTCAGGCTGTGGCGCACCGAGGTGCACTTGTGGATCACCTTGATGCCATGCTCCTTCAGCACCGGCAGCCACTTCTGCGGGTTGTTGCCGGCGGTCTCCACCGCCTTGATGCCGCCTTCGATGATGGCCTTGATGTAGCCCGGGTAGTCGGGCGAGGTGACGGTGGGCAGGAAGGTCAGGTTCACGCCGAAGGGCTTGTCGGTCATCTCGCGGCAGCGGCGGATCTCGTTGGCCAGGTCCGCCGGTGTCTTCTGCGTCAGGCCGGTGATGATGCCCAGTCCTCCGGCGTTGGACACCGCGGCGGCCAGCTCGGCAAAGCCGACATAGTGCATGCCGCCCTGGATGATCGGGTGCTGGATGCCGAACAGTTCGGTGATGCGGGTCTTCATGGGCGCGGGTCTCCTGCTGGAAGCGGGGGTGGAAGGTTCGGGCATTCTCGGCGAATCGCGCGGCGGCACCCGCCTGGGCCGCTCAGTCCAGCCGCTGCACCGGCGGCATGTGCCAGCGCCCGTCCAGCGCCGGTGGCTTGGGCCCGTAGAGCCTGGCGTTCAGCAGGAAGGGCTGGCCATGCTTCACCGGCAGCCAGTTGGCCAGGCGTGCGGGCTCCGGCGGCTCGGCCTGCAGCCACAGGTCCAGCGAGCCGTCGGGGTTGAAGACCAGCGCGTCGCGGTCGCCGAGCGCATGGCGGTTGAGCGGGTTGGCGATGAGGAAGTCGTCGTCGCCATAGGCCGTCACCGACCAGAAGGCCGTCACCGGTGGCAGGCTGCCCGGGGCGAAGTGCAAGCGGTAGCGGTGGCTGCCGTGCAGCGGCCGGCCTTCGCTGTCCACGCGCGTGTTCGGGTAGGTGGCGTCGGCCGGCAGGTTGGCGCCCAGGCCGACCATGGCCACCACCGCGCGCAGGTTGTAGTGGGTGCCATAGTCGCCCAGCTGGGCCGGCGGTGTGGACCAGCCGTTGACCAGACCGCGCGGTTGCTGCAGCTCGCGCGCCACGCGCCGTTCGGCAATGCGCCGGCCCAGCGCGACCGCCGCGCGCTCCAGCGGGCCCCACTGCGGCGGCTGCCCGGGCGCGACACCGATGCGCGCGAGCTTGGCCAGCATCGGGGCATCCGCCGCAGCCGGCGGGTTGTCCACCATCAGATCGGCCAGACGGGTGAAGAAGTCGGGGCTGGACAGGGCCCGCATCTGCTGCACCGGCGGCAAGGGCCTCTCGGCCGCGGGCTGCCATGGTGCAGGCGCCGGATCGGCGCCCGACGGCCAGTCGGCCAGGCGTTGCAGCCGCAGGCCGTCCTGCAGCGCGTGCACGGTGGCGTAGTCGGCCGTGCCGTTGGTCTGCGTACGGCCGATCAGCCAGACGATGCGGGTCGGCGCGCGCAGCAGCTGCAGGCCCTCGGGGATCTCGCCCTGCCAGCGCGGGCCGGCCAGCAGGAAGCGTCCGCCGCGATGGCCCAGCGTGCGCGTGCCAGGCGCGGCGAAGACGTTCGTCCAGGCGTCGGTGAACTGCATCAGCTCGTAGCGCTGCGACTGCGCCGGCATCTCGAACACGAAGGGCCCGTCGGCCATGTCGATGAAGGCGCTGGTGTACAGCGTGTCCACGTTGGGGCGCACGACGTCGCGGAACGCGGCGTCTGGGAAGACGCGCACGCGCTTCAGCCGGTTCGCCGGCGCGATGGTCTGCACCGCGCCGGCACGCGTCAGGTCCATGATGACCAGCGGATAGCCGAACATGAAGCCTTCGGCGCCGAGCACGACATGCTCGGCTTTGGCGTAGAGCAGGCCCGCCGCCAGCGCCAGTGCGGCCAGCACCCCCAGCAGCCAGCGCTTCGGGCGCGAGCCGCGCCGGGTCATTCGATCAGGCCTCGCCGCCCAGCGACTGCGCCAGGTTGTGCAGGTACTGCCGCACCAGGCGCTCGTTCTCGTGCTCGACCACCGGCACGACGATCAGCTTCATCAGCGCCGGCAAGCCCACGCCGATCTCGCCATGGATGTGCAGCAGCGCGTGCGTGGAGTTCTTGCGCCGCGTCAGCGTCCACTCGCCGGCGATCTGCGCGTTGCCCACGCCCGGCACCGGCGTCCAGCTCACCGTGCGCTTGCGGCGATCGCAGACGTACTTCGACGCATACACCGTGTGGATGTTCACCTGCTCGGTGCCGACCTTCTCCAGTTCCCATCGGTAGGTGTTGCGGCCCAGGTCCACCAGCCGCTCGACATGCGGGAAGTGGCTGGCCGAGGCCGGCACGTCGGCCAGCAGCGCGTACACCTCGTCGATGCCGGCGCGCACCTCGAGTTCGTAGCTCAGATCGAAGGGGACGGTGATGGACATGCGGCTTCCGGCTCGATGGCGCGCCGCGCAGGCAGCGGCGCCGTGACCACCGCGTACTCGGCGGCGTGGTCGTGCAACCAGCGCGACGACAGGCTGGCGTCGTGCTGGCGGGGGTGGAAATCGCGCGCGAAGTAGTCGCGCCACGCGCCGAAGCTGGCGCGGAACATGCCGTCGCGCGCCAGCAGCAGCCGCCAGGCGCTGCGCCAGGTGCTCGCGCGCAGCAGGCTGCCGTCATGCCACAGGTTGATCAGCGTCTGCCGCGACAAGTCCCACAGGAAGACCGCGGTGACGTAGCGGAACAGCCGGATGCGCCACCCATGGTGGCCGCTGATCGCCTGGTACAGGTCGAAGGCCGTGCTGCGGTGCTCGGATTCCTCGGCCGCGTGCCACATCCACAACGTGCGCAGGCGGGGCTCGGCACCGTCCAGCGCCTCGGGGTGGCGCAGCAGCCAGGCGGCGAAGATGGCGGTGAAGTGCTCGGTGGCGGCTGTCACGCCGAGGTGCACGCGCACGTCGCGGTGGGCATTGGCCTGCATGCGGCGCAGCGCGCGGCGCTCGATGTCGTTGGGCAGGCCCTGGCGCTGCAGGTGGCCGTTGAACAGCGCATGGATGCGCCGGTGGGTGGCCTCCTGTCCGACGAAGCCCTGCACCTCGGCGGCGAAGCGCTCGCGCTGCTCGTCGGGCAGCGCCTTCAGCGTCTGGCGCACGGCGTCGATGAAGTACTGCTCGCCGGCCGGGAAGCTCAGCGACAGCGCATTGAAGAACGCGCTGCGGAAAGCGTCGCCGCCGTTCCAGCGCGGGGCGATCGGCGCTTCCAGGTCGATCAGCAGACGGCGGACGACGAGTTCGGTCATGGTTGCAGGGCGCCCAAAGGTGCACAGGCGGGCACGGGGCAGTGTAGCGGCCGGCGGGCCGCGCGCGGCTACGCTCGGCCCCTGCGCGGCCTTGCACGGCCGTGACGAATGCGCGCCGCCGCCCTCACCAGTGGTGCAACGGCGCACCGCCGGCCTGGTGGCGCGCGTAGTCCAGCGTCAGCGCCTCCAGGTCACCACCCAGCGCATCCAGGCGCGCCAGCTGCCAGCGCGCACCCGTCAGCCCGCGGGCCAGGCGCTGCTGCAACAGTTGCACCCAGCCGTCGGCGAGCGTGGCATCCACCTGCAGCCGCTGCAGCCCCTGGCGCGCCAGCGGCAGCAACTGCGGCAACCATTGCGCGGCGCTGCGCTCGTGGCCGTCCAGATCGGTCAGACGCGCATCCAGGCCGTCGCGCGCCGCGGCATGGAAGTTGGCATGTGCCTGCGCGAAGGCCAGCCGCGCTTCGGGTGGCGTCGGCTCGGCAGCCCAGGCCGCGACCAGGCCGATCACGAACGCCAGGTTGGCCATCATGTCCGGCAGCGACGGGCCGGCGGGCAGCGGCCGATGCTCGGTGCGGATGTGCACCCGGCCGTCCTCGGCGTCGAAGCCCAGCACCGGCCGGTTCCAGCGCCAGATGGTGCCGTTGTGCAGCCGCAGGTGCGCCAGGCGCTCGACCGGCGTGTCCAGCGGCACCGGCAGCAGCGGCTCGAAGCGCTCCAGGTTCTCGCGGAAGCACTCCACCAGCGAGTAGCCCACGTAGCCGCCGCCGAAGCCGACCCGCGGCAGGTCCGCGTGCGCGCCGTCGATGCGGGCGCCGAGGCCGAGCGCCTGCTCGAACAGCGGGATGCGCGTTTCCTGCCACAGCGCGTGGCCGAACAGCAGCGGCGAGTTGCCGGCCATCGCCAGCAGTGGGGCCGAGGCGATCATCGTGGCGTTGTGGGCGCGCGCCGCCTGCTCGGCAGGCAGTTGCAGATGCACCTGGAAGGAGGTGGCCGCCGCCTCGAGCATCACGTCGTGATGCTGTAGCTGCAGCCGCGCACCTCCCGGCCCGCCGATGTCCAGTCGCGCCGGACGGCCGTGGCGCTGGCGCAGGACCTGCTGGTTCAGCGCGTGGTAGCGCAGCGGCTCGGACAGGTTGGCGGGGGTCAGGTCGGCATCGCGCAGGCTCGGCAGGATGCCCACCGCCACCAGCTGCAACCCCATGCCGGCCGCGACCTCGCCGCAGCGCGCCCAGAGCGACTGCAGCGCGGCCTGAAGCCGGCCCAGGCCGTCGCCCTGCACCGGCTGCGGCGGCACGTTGAACTCGACGTTGAAGCGGCCGATCTCGGTGACCACGTCCGGCGATCCGCAGCGCGCAATGAACTCGGCATTGCGTGGTGCGGGGCGGCCGTCGGCGTCGACCAGCCAGGCCTCGAGCTCCAGCCCGGCCATCGGTGCGTGACGCGACAGCGCGTCGCGCTCCACCAGGTCGTGCAGCCAGTCGGTTTCGGCCTGCAGCACACGGCCGAAGCGCAGGAAATCGCGCTGCTCGAAGGCACTGCGTTCGACCGACTCGCCCATGCGCGCGATTGCACAGGCGCAGGACGTCCGGCAGCTTGTCCTGGGTCAAGCCGGCGAACGGTGGCAGAACGCGCTGGCGTCGATGGCCTGGCGGAGCCTAGGGATGGGACTGGGCGCGGCGTTGTGTTCCGATGCGCCTCCCGTCCATCCGCAGGAGACAAGATGAACCCAAACCCGGATCTGGCCCGCTCGCGCCAGTTCGTTCGCAGTGCCGTGCTGCCACCGCCCCCGCCGCGCACGCGCAGCGCCGCGGACAGCGTGGACGAGGCGCTGCAGGCCGGCAAGGCGCAGGCCGCGGTGGTCGGCTCGGATCTGGTGTCCTTCGCCACCCGCGTGGCGCCGCAGTGGCGGCAGGATCTGATGAACTGCTCGTTGTTCGCGCAGCTGTGTGCCAAGGCCGAGGTGCCGGACCCGAAACGCATTTTCGATTGGTACGACGCCTACTTCGGCGCGCTGCAGCAGCTGGGCTGGATGGTGCAGGACCAGGGGTTCGCGGTGTACGTCGAGACCAGCCAGAACTTCTCGGCGCACGAGGCCATCCTGAAGGTGGCCGAGGGACTGCTGATGCCGTCGATGGGTTCGGTGGCGCTGGTGAAGTCCACGCTGGAAGCGCTGGCGTCGCTGGACCAGAACAGCCCCTTCCTCACGCTGTTCAGCCGCGAGAGCCAGCAGGCCAGCGCGGCGCGGTTCCAGGTGAGCCTGGCCGAGCAGGCGGCCGACGGCGGGCTGAGCGTCGCGCTGATGGCCTTCGGCCTGGAGGCGAAGACGACGCTGACCCAGGTGTTGTTCTTCAAGTCGCTGGCCAGCCAGGCAACGCTGCGCCATTGCTCGGGCAAGGTGTCGATCAACACCGGGCTGCTGGAGGCCCTGCGGCCCGACCTCGAGGAGCAGTTGAAGGACCACGCGCGCAGCTTCATCCGCAAGCTGCCGGCCAAGCTGCTGCAGCCGCGCTGAGCCGACGGCGCGCGCGCCGCAGGGCCATTGCGCCGCGGGTCGCGCCGCGGTCGCGAGCCGTGCCAACATTCGCGCATGGTTCCTCCCATGCCGTCCATTCGCAGGCTCTCTACGCTGATTGGGCTGATGGCGGCCCTGGCGTCGCCTTGGGCGCACGCCCAGGGGGCTCAGCCGGTGCAGGGGGCCCCGGCCGCCTGCCCGCCGCTGTTGCAGCACAGCTTCAACCGGCTGCAGGACGACAAGCCGCAGGCGCTGTGCCAGTACGCCGGCAAGGTGCTGCTGGTGGTCAACACCGCCAGCTATTGCGGCTACACCCCGCAGTACGAGGGCCTGGAGGCGCTGCACGCGCGTTACGCGGCCCGCGGCCTGGTGGTCATGGGCTTTCCGTCCAACGATTTCGGACGGCAGGAGCCCGGCAGCAGCCAGCAGATCGCCGAGCTTTGCTTTAACACCTACGGCGTGAAGTTCCCGATGTTCGCCAAGACGGTGGTCGTCGGCCCGCAGGCCAACCCGCTGTACGCCGCGCTGGCCCAGTCCACCGGCAAGCCGCCGGCCTGGAACTTCCACAAGTACCTGGTCGATCGGCAAGGCAAGCCGGTGGCGGCATTCGCCAGCAACGTCAGGCCCGGCGACCCGGCGCTGGTGGCCGCCATCGAGCAGGCGCTGGCGGCGCGCTGACGCCGCGGCGCGCGCCCTGCAGCGGTCAGCGCTCGCGGCCCGGCCGCGGCAGCAACCACAGCGCGCCGAAGGCCGAGAGCACCAGCGCGCCCGACAGCCACAGCGTGCCCGCGCCCCAGCGCTGCAGCGCCAGCCCGAAGAGCACGGGCGCCGCCGCCTGCGCCACCCGTGCCGGCATGGCGATCCAGCCCTGTCGCGCGCCGTAGCCCTGGGGGCCGAACAGCACCAGCGGCAGCGTGCCCTTGGCGATGGTCATGATGCCGTTGCCGATGCCGTGAAGCAGCGCGAACAGCGTCACCGCCGGCGCACCGGCCAGCAGCAACAACGCGGCGCCCAACGGGTGCGCCGACGCGGCCAGCCGCGCCGACAGCAGCGGGTGCACGCGGCGCAACAGGCCGAACTCCAGAACCCGGCCCGCCACCTGCGCCGGGCCGATCAACGCGCCGGCCGCCACGGCCACGGCCAGCGTGGCGCCGGCAGCCTGCAGCAGTTGCGGCAGGTGGGTGGCCATGGCGGTGCTGACGAACCATGTGGCGGCGAAGACATAGGCCAGCACTGCTGTGGTCCAGACCGGTCCAGCCAACGGCGCCGGTGCCGCGACCGGCGCTGGCGCTGCCGCGACCGTGCCGGGATTCGTGGCCAAGGGGTCAGCGGCCGGCGCGGCGCGGGGCAGCAGTGCATTCAGCGGCAGGCCCAGCAGCAGGTGGAGCGCCGCCCAGCCGAAGCAGGCGCCGCGCCAGCCGAAGTGCGACTCCATCAGCGCCGACAGCGGCCAGCCCACGGTGCTGGCGAACCCGGCGATCAGCGTGATGCCGGTGATCGGGTTGCGCGACTCGTGGCGGTACAGCCGCACCAGCGTTGCGAAGGCCGCCTCGTACAGCCCGCAGCCCATGCCCAGGCCGACCAGCATCCAGGCGAGGAACAGCGACACCGGTCCCTGCGCCAGACCGAGCGCGGTCAGCCCGGCGGCAAAGAGCAGGTTGGTGGCCATCAGCACCGGCCGGCCGCCGTGGCGGTCGATCGCGCGTCCTGCGGCCGGGCCGACCAGGGCCGAGATCACCAGCGCCACCGAGAACGCGGCGAACACCGTGGGGGCGGCCAGGCCCAGATCGCGCGCCATCGGCACGGCCAGCATCGCCGGCAGGTAGTACGACGAAGCCCAGGACAGCGTCTGCGCGCTGCCCAGCAGCGCCACCACCGGCCAGCGCCGCGGCGCGTGAGCGGCACTCACACCATCAGCATGCCGCCGTCGAGCAGCAGCGTCTGGCCGGTCATGCCGTCGGACTCGGCCGAGCCCAGGTACAGCGCCAGATCGGCCACCTCGCGCGGCTGCAGGAAACGCTTCAGCGGCACGCGCGCCAGCCCGGCTTCCAGCACCTTGTCGAAGGGCACGCCGAGGATGTCGCCGTGCGCGCGGAACTCCTGCAGCATGTCGGTCTGCACGAAACCGGGGCAGATGGCGTTGACGTTGACGCCGTGCGCGCCCATCTCCAGCGCAGCGCAGCGCGTCAGTCCGACGACGGCATGCTTCGAGGCGTTGTATGCACTCTGGTTCATCGAGCCCCACTTGCCGGCGGTGGAGGCGATGTTGATGACCTTGCCGCGCTGGCGCTGCTGCATGTGGCGCAGCACGCTTTGCATCAAGTGGAACACGCCATAGACGTTGACCTGCATGATGCGGTCGAAATCCTCGGGGGCGTAGTCCACGAGCCGCGCCGCCTTGTACACGCCGGCGTTGTTCACCAGAATGTCGATCTGCCCCAGCGCTTGCAGCGCCGCGTCCACCATGCGCTGCACCGCATCGCGCTGCGCAAGGTCGGCCAGGTGCAGCGTGACCTTCGCGCCCTGCGCTTCGGCCAGCGCGCGGGTCTCCTCGAGCAGCGTCAGATTCGTGGCGGTGAGGAACAGATCGGCGCCTTCCTCGGCGTAGCGCAGCGCGATGGCCCGGCCGATGCCGCGGCTGGCGCCGGTGATCAAAGCGCTGCGGCCGGCGAGGCGGCCGTTCCGGATGGATGGGTTCATGGCCGTGTTCCTTCAGACGTTGCAGCCTCGACGCTAGCAGAGCCGGCCGCCGCACGCGCCGCCAGCATCAGCGCCGGATCGTCGCTGATGATGCCCTGCACCCCGTGCTGCCACAGCAGCCTCGCCTCGGCCGGGTCGTTGACCGTCCAGACGTGGACCACGGTGCGGCTGGCGCGCAGCGAGCGCACCAAGGCCGCCACCGGCACGGGCAGCCCGCGCCAGCGCTGCGGGATGCACAGCGCCTGCATGTGGCGCGGCCGCGCGCGCAGGCGCAGCAGCGCCGTCGGCACCAGCGCCATCACGTCCGGCCGGCTTGCACCGAGCGCGAAGCCGGCGCCGCGCAGCGGGCGGGTCGCGCGCGGATCGAAGCCGGCGACGACGATGCGCGGCGCCAGCGCGTGGCGTTGCACGGCGCGGCGCAGTGCTTCGGTGGCGTCCGGCGTCTTCAGCTCGATGACCAGCGGCAGCCCGCGTGGCAGCGCCTCGATCGCCTCGTCGAAGGTCGGCACGCGTACGCCGCGGCCGCGGCAGGGAAAGGTGCGGCCGCCGTCGACCGTGAACTGCGCACCGGCGTCCAGCCGCTGCAGCTCGGCCACCGTGTGCGCGGCGACCGGGCCACGGCCGTCGGTGGTGCGTTCCAGCGTCGGATCGTGGAACAGCACCAGCTGGCCGTCGCGCGAGACGCGCAGGTCGAACTCCAGCGCATCGGCACCGCGCGCCACGGCCTCGAGCAGTGCCGGCAGCGTGTTCTCCGGCGCATGCGCGCGGTTGCCGCGGTGTGCGATCACCGGCCGTGCCAGCGGATCGAGCAGGATCATTCCGCGCCGTGCGCGTTCACGACGCCGGCTCGGTGCCGAGCGGCGCGCCGCTTCGATGGTGCAGGCCCAGCGCCACCGGCAGCAGCGCCAGCATCAGCGCGGCCACGCCCAGGTAGGCCATGGAGAAACCCTGCGCCGCGCCGCCGTTGAAGTCGGCAACGGCACCGATCGCCGCGGCCGCCAGCAGCGTGCCCACGCTGGTGCTGAGGTTGACCATGCCCTGCGCGGCGCCGCGCTGCGCCGGTGGCGCCTCGTCGATGGCGATGGCGCGCAGCGCGCCGCCGGCCACGATGCCCACGCCCAGGCCCACCGGCATGGTCGCCAGCAGGAAGAACCCGAAGGCGGTCGAGGTCCACGCCAGTGCGGCGTAGCCGAGCGCCATGCAGGCAAAGCCGGCGAGCAGCAGCTTGCGGGCGCCGAGGCGGTTGAGCGCCCGGCCGGCGGCCATCGAGCCCACCATCGAGCACAGCACCAGCGGCAGCAGCACGAAACCGCCGTGCGTCGCCGCGACGCCATGGGCCAGCTGGGCGACCGAGCTGACGAAGACGATGCCGCCCATGCCGAAACCGGCGCCGGCGCACAACAGGTAGGTCCGGGCGAGCTGGCTGCGGCGCAGCAGCTGCCATGGCAGCACCGGCGCTGCGGCGCGACGCTCGACGCGCAGCAGCAGCCCTCCGGCGATCGCCGAAGCGAGCAGCAGCGCCGGCCAGAGCGGCAGGCCGAGCGCCTCGTCGGCGGCGCGCGTGATGCCCAGCACCAACGCCGCCAGCGTGATCAGCGTGAGCACGCTGCCGGCCAGGTCCGGCGGCGGCAGCCCGGCATGGCGCACGGGGGCGGGCAGGGCGCGCGCGCCGAGCAGCAGCACGACGGCGGCCAGCGGCAGGTTGACGAGGAAGATCCAAGGCCAGCCGAAGGCCATCATCAGCAGGGTGGCCAGCGGCGGGCCGACGACGAAAGCCATGCCGTAGAGCGCGCCGATCAGGCCCAGCGCGCGACCGCGGTCCTGTGCCGGAACGGCATCGCCGACCAGTGCGCTCGCGGTGGGCAGGATGCCGCCGGCACCGATGCCCTGCACCGCGCGCCCGAGCAGCAGCATCCACAGGCCTGGCGACAGCGCGACGAGCAACGAGCCCAGCGCGAAGCAGGCCACGCTGAACAGGAACACCGGCCGGCGGCCGAGACGGTCGCCCAGGTGCGCCAGCAGCGCGTTGCTGCACAGCGAGCACAGCACGAAGACCACCATCAGCAAGCCCGCCTGGCGATGGTCGATGCCGAAGCTCTCGCGCAGTGCGGGAAGCGCCGGCGCCACCACGGCCGTGTCCAGCGCGGCCAGGAACACCGCCGCGTACAGCGCCTGCATCAGGTGGCGCGGCGCAGGGCTCGTGGGGGGCGGGGGGTGGGCGGCAGACATGGCGAGCGGCGCGTCGCCCTGAAGGGGCATGCGCAGCCGGGCCGCAGATTCTAGGAGCGCCGGCCGGCCCCGGCGCTGACGACACTCAGGTCGTGGTGTCGAAGAAGTCGGCCCGCTCCGAAGCCTCCGCGCGCCAGCCCTCGCCAGCCTGACGGTTCATGGCCGCCATGATCTGCGACTTCAGCGCCAGCGCCGGCAGCAGCTGCAGCGCGGCGTAGTCGGGGTCTTCGCGCAGCTTCAGCACCCGACCGGGCCGGTCCACCGCAACCACGAGGCGCTCGCCGTCGCGCAGCAGCGGCAGCATGCGGTAGGTGATGGCGGCGCGGCGCGGCAGCATCGCCAGCGCCGAGCGGGCGATCGGGAAGCGCTCCAGGTCGACGAGCGGGTAGCCCATCTTGTGCGCCAGCGCCGTCTGCAGGTCGGTGCGCGAGACCAGACCGTCTGCGACGAGGGTCTCGCCCAGCGGGGTGTTCGGCTCGGCACGCTGCTGCGCGCGCTGCAACTGCGCCTCGGTCAGCAGGCCCAGTGCGAGCAGCGCCCTGCCCAGCGGGATCACCGGCTGGCGTTGCGGGTCCCTCAGCGCCTCCAGCAGCCGGGCCGGGCTGGCGATCCAGTGGCGCGCGGCCAGCTCTTCGGCCGACGGTCCGAACTCGCTGCGCGAGTAGGCCGACCGCGGCACGAAAAGGCGCCGCACCGAGCCATGCTCGTCGGCCGGACCGAACAGGTACATGCCCTCGGCCGCCTCGATGTAGCCGGCAGTGCGGCCGGTCAGCGGCGCAGGCTGGCCGTGCCCGACCTGCTGCAGCGTGTAGTCGCGCTCCTGTGCGGCGACCGGCGGCCGCTCGCGCGAGCGCGGCAACGCGTGCAGCGGTTCCGTCAGCGTCAGCCGGCGCAGGCTGGCGAAAGGCAGCGAGGCATCGGGGCCATCGGCCGCTGCGCGGAACTGCAGCCGGCGCATTTCCGGGTCGAAGCCGAGCAGCAGCCCCTTCAGCATGAGCCCGGTCTGCGTCTCGATCTGGCAGGGCTCGGGCGTGCCCGGCAGCGGGGCGGCGGCCACGCGCCGGAAGCCAGGCGGCAACGGCCAATGCCAGGGCGGCGCCGCGTCGGCTGACCGGGTCGGGGAGCTGGGGTCGGGCATGGTCGTTCGGTGGACGCTGGAACAGCGCACGGGCTCGTGCCCGCATCGCGCATGCCGGCAGTGTCGCGCCGGCAACGCGGCGGCGTCCGTGCAGCACGCCACGCCTTGCCCCGGCGTTTCGGCTGCTGACACTTGTTGCGCCGATTCAGCCGCGCCGAAGGCTCACGTACAGGCCAGGAATGTTGTCCTGCCGGTGTTGCCGGATCGGCAGGGCGTCGGCGCGCAGCCATTGCAGACCGTGCCGCGCGGCCAGGTCGCGCAGGTAAGGCAGCCCATGCGCATAGCGCAGTTGCGTGGTCAGCACCGAGGCCTGGCCGTCGCCGGCCTGTTCGACCGAGAAGGCGAAAAGACCGCCGCGCCGCAGCACCCGCATCACGCCGTCGAACACCGGGCCGAGCTCGCCGACGTAGATGAACACGTCGGCGGCCAGCACCAGGTCGTGCTGCTCGTCGCAGCGTGACAGGTGTTCCACCAGATCCGCGCAATCCAGTCGGTCGTACACGCCGAGCCGGGCCGCGCGCTCGAGCATCGGCTGCGACAGGTCCACGCCGTGCAGCCGGCGCACCATCGGCCGCAGCAGGCTGCCGCACAGGCCGGTGCCGCAGCCCAGGTCCAGCGCCGAGTCGAAGCCCTGCGGCTGCCACTGCAGCAGGGGTTCGATCAAGCGCTGGTGCGCCTGGTAGCCGAGCACCTCGACCAGGTGCTCGTCGAAGCCATCGGCATAGTCGTCGAACAGCGATTGCACGTAGGCGCGCGGCGGCGCGGCCGGACCCGGTGCGCGCCCCAGCGAAGCGAGCACGAAGCGGTGCAGCTCGGCATCGGCACCGAGCTCGATGGCGCGCTCGAAGGCCGCGGCGGCCTCTTCGGTGCGCCCCAGCTCCTTGAGCACCCAGCCGCGCTGGCTGCAGGCTCCCGCATGCGTCGGCGCGAGCGCGAGCGCCCGATCGAGGCTGTGCAGTGCGTCGGGCAGTTGCCGCTGGCGCTGCTGCAGTTGCCCCAGGTGGAACCAGGCGTCGGCCTGCGTCGGCTGCAGGGCCACGACCCGCTCGAAGGCCTGCTGCGCCTGGTCGAAGCGGCGCAGTTGCTCGAGCGCCAGGCCCTGCCAGTGCCAGGCCGTCGCGCTGCCGGGGTCCTGGCCGAGCACGTGTGCGCTGTGGGTCAGGGCATCGGCCGGGCGCCCGAGCGCGATCAGCGCCGCAGCACGGTGGCACCAGGCGTCCAGATGCTGCGGTTCGGCCGCCAGCACCTCGTCGAGTTCGGCCAGCGCCTCGGCCGGCCGGGCCTGGCGCAAGCGCGTCGCCGCCAGGTTGATGCGTGTCGACGCGCGGCCCGGCAGAAGCTTCAGCGAGGCCTCGAAACACTGCTCGGCTTCGTGCAGTCGGCCGGCTTCGAAATGGGCCACGCCGTCGACGAAGAGGGCGCGTGCCTGTTCGAAATCGTTCTGCAAGGGGTGTCCAGTGAATGGCCGGCCAAGGGCGTGGTGCCGGATTGTGCGGTCGGAGCGTGCTGGACTTGGCGGGCCGGTCCGCTGGCCGTGGCAGCCCCCTCGAACAGGTGGTGGTGCGGTGCAACGGAGCCTGTAACACTCGGCGCCGGCCAGACCCAGGACTTCGCTGGCGGTATTGCAGGGCAAGCACATGACACTGAACGAATTGAAGGGCAAGTACACCCGGTTGAGCGACGAGGTCGACGCGCTCGCGGCCACCGGCGGGGTCAATGAGGCCAGGCTCGCGCGCTTGCTCGGCGAACTGGATCAGGTGCACCAGCAGTTGGCCGAGTTGCGTCGGCGTACCTTCGGCGCGCCCACGCTGCGCGATGTGGTGTCCGTGGCCTCCGCAGCCCCGGTGCTGTGGCTGCGGCCGCCGCTGCCGTCGGCGCCGGCACAGGTTCTGCCGCAAGAGGCCCTGCGCGCGGTAGCGGCCGGATAGCGGACCGAGCGTCCCCACGCCACGGGCCCTGCGGGGCCCTTTTTCGTTGGCCGCAGCCCGGGCGGGCCGCGGCCGGCGAACGTCTGACGCTTGCAATGTCACCTTGTGGTGACTAAAATGAAGTCACTGTTTGGTGACAAGGAGTTGAAGATGCAACGCAGAGCTTTTGTCCGCATCCTCGGTGGGGGCGCGGTGCTGGCCGCGTCGGGTCTGGGCACGGGCTGTTCGCGGCAGTTGCCGGCAGAGGCCATCGCCGCCTGGCAGGGCCCGGATTCGCAGGCCGAGTTGCGCCGTTGGATGCTCGGCTACGCGATCCTGGCGCCGCACTCGCACAACCTGCAATCCTGGCTGGTGGATCTGAGCCAGCCGCAGCAGATCGTCCTTTACTGCGACCTGAAGCGCCTGTTGCCTGAGACCGACCCGTTCTCGCGCCAGATCGTGATGAGCCAGGGCACGTTCCTGGAACTGCTGTCCATGGCCGCGCGCGAGCGCGGGCACCGCGCCGAGATCACGCTCTTTCCCGAGGGCGAGTTCGCGCCCGCCGGTCCGGACGAGCGGCCGGTGGCGCGCATCCGGCTGCAGCCCGATGCGTCGGTGGCGCCCGACCCCTTGTTTGCCCAGGTGCTGAAGCGCCACACCAACCGCAATGCCTACGAGGCCCAGCGCGAGGTGCCGGCCGCGGCCTGGCAGGCCATGGCGGAGGCAGCCGCGCCCTATGGCCTGCGCTTCGGCCATGCCGGGCTGGCGCAGCCCGAGCAGTTGCAACAGCAGCGCGAGGTGGCGGCCGAAGCCTGGCGCATCGAACTCGTCACACCGCGCACGATCCTGGAGTCTTACCAGGTGCTGCGCGTCGGCGCCCGGGAGATCGCCGAGCACCGCGACGGCATCGCGCTGACCGAGCCGATGGTGGTCTGGTTGAACCGGTTGGGGCTGTTCGACCGCAGCCAGGCTCCGGGCCCGGACGACTTCGCCACCAAGAGCCAGATCGAGGACTTCAACGCCAAGCTGCAGTCCACGCCGGCCTTCATGTGGATGGTCAGCGCCGACAACACCCGCACGACGCAGATCGATGCCGGGCGCGCGTACGTGCGCGTGCAGCTGGCTGCCACGGCGCACGGCCTGGCGATGCACCCGCTGCAGCAGGCGCTGCAGGAGTACCCCGAACAGGCCGGCCCGTACCGGCGCATCCGCGAGCTGCTGGGGGCGCAGGACGCGCCGCAGACGGTGCAGATGTGGGCGCGCGTGGGCTATGCCGCGCCAGTGCAGCCGGCGCCGCGGCGGGGCGTGCAGGCGCATATCCTGCGCACATGACGACCGCCACCGAAACCGGCTTCAGGCCACGAGACCGCGCGGCCACCGAAGAGCGCATCCTCGCTGCCGTGGGCGAGGTGCTCGCGCGTGACGGTTTCGGTGCCCTGGGCGTGAACGCCATCGCGCGCGCCGCCGGCGTGGACAAGGTGCTGATCTATCGCTACTTCGGCGGCCTGCCCGAGTTGCTGCGCACCTGGGGCGCGAGCGGCCGCTTCTGGCCGAGCGTGGCCGAGCTGGTCGGCGACGACGCGCCGCGGCTCACGAGTATGCCCACCGAACAACGCTTCACGCTGTTCTTCGAGCGCTTCATCGATGCGCTGCGCCGCCGGCCGCTGACGGTGGAGATCCTGGCCGCCGAGATCGTGCAGCGCAATGAGCTGACCGCGATTCTCGAGGCCGAGCGCGAGCAGTGGGGCGAGCAGGTCGAGGCGGCCTTCGGCGGCCCCGAATGGGCGCAGCAGCCGCACTTGCACGGCACCACGTTGCTGCTCGTGGCCGGCCTGCAGTACCTGCTGGTGCGTGCGCGCACGATCCGCGTCTTCGGTGGCGTCGATCTGCACAGCGACGCCGGCTGGGCGCAGCTGAAGGCCGCGCTGGCCGGATTGGGGCGGCAGTTGTTCGCCGCGCCGGCCCCGCCGTAGCGCTGAGCGGGCTCACGCGCGGCTCGCTACACTGCCGCGCGGCAATCTGGTTCAACGTCGCGGGCCGCGGGGCCCGCCAAAGGAGAAGGCATGACGGTCTACGAAGCCCTGGCCACCCGGCGCTCGGTACGCGATTTCCTACCGACGCCGGTGCCGGGCGAGACGATCCGCCGCGTGCTCACGGCCGCGTCGCGCGCGCCGTCCGGCGGCAACGTGCAGCCGTGGCACATCGACGTCGTGGCCGGCGACAAGCTCGACGAACTGAAAGCCATCATGCGCCAGCGGCTGCAGGAGGTGGCCGCCGGCGACAGCTCCGAGCAGCCCGAGTACGACATCTACCCGAAGGAGCTGTGGGCGCCGTACCGCGACTACCGCTTCCAGCTGGGCGAGCAGATGTACGCGGCGCTGGGCATCCCGCGCGAGGACAAGCTCAAGCGGCTGCAATGGTTTGCGCGCAACTACCAGTTCTTCGGTGCGCCGATGGCGTTGTTCTGCACCGTGGACCGGCGCATGGGCCCGCCGCAATGGTCCGACCTGGGCATGTTCCTGCAGTCGGTGATGCTGCTGCTGCGCGAAGAGGGCCTGGACAGCTGCGCGCAGGAATGCTGGTCGGTCTACCCGCGCACCATCGGCCGGTTCATCGGCATCCCCGAACAGCGCATGCTGTTCTGCGGCATGTCCATCGGCTACGCCAACAACGAGCATCCGGTGAACCGCTTCACGTCGGCGCGTGCGCCGTTGGCGGATTTCGCCAGTTTCCACGGCGTGTGAACACGGGGCGCGGCGCGGCGTTCAGCGCGGCCGGCGCAGTCGCGCGGCCAACCACGGCGCTGCCGCCAGCAGCAGCAGGCCGTAGAGCATCAGGCCGCCCCGCCCGGGGTCGAATTCCGCGGCGATGCGCGTTGCGTCCATGCCGCGCAGCAGGCCGATGACGATCTCGAAACCCAGCATCAGCAGCATCCACAGCAGCCCGGTCTTGGCCTGCGCGGCCGACGTGCGCGCACCGAGCCAGCCGCTGCACAGCCAGGCCACCCCCAGCACCAGGACGCAGCCGACGGCAAAGCCGATGCGCTGTGCCGCGGCCTCGCCGACCGCCGGCACGACGAGCAGGCCGCGCAACACGCCGTGCAGTGTCTCGACCAGCGCGATCAGCACCCATAGCGCGAGGGCACGACGCCAGGGCAGGGCATGCGGGTCGGATGCGGCGGGGCGGGGCATCATCGGGGCGGGCAAGGGGCATCACTTGCGCCCCTGCGGCGTATTGCAGCATGGTGCGGGAGTGCACGCGTTGACGAAGGACAGCCGATGATCGACCTGCACTACTGGCCCACGCCCAACGGCTGGAAGCTCTCCATCATGTTGGAAGAGTGCGGCCTGCCCTATACGCTGAAGCCGGTGAACATCGGCCGCGGCGAGCAGTTCAGGCCCGAGTTCCTGGCCCTCAGCCCCAACAACCGCATGCCGGCCATCGTCGACCACGACCCGCCGGGCGGCGGCCCGCCGGTGTCGGTGTTCGAAAGCGGCGCCTGCCTGATCTATCTGGCCGAGAAGACCGGCCGCTTCCTGCCCACCGCGCTGCGCGAGCGCAAGGCGGTCCTCGAATGGCTGATGTGGCAGATGGGCGGCCTGGGGCCGATGGCCGGGCAGAACGGCCACTTCCTGCTCTACGCGCCCGAGAAAGTGCCGTACGCGCTGGAGCGCTATGCGAAGGAGGTGAACCGCTTGTACGGCGTGTTGGACGGCCAGCTGGGCCGCACCGGCGCCTTCGTGGCCGGGGCGGACTATTCGATCGCCGACATGGCGGTCTTCCCGTGGATCCGGGTGTGGAAGGCGCAGCAGGTGCCGCTGCAGGACTTTCCGCACGTCAAGGCCTGGTACGAGCAGCTGGTGCAGCGCCCGGCACTGCGCCGCGGCATCGACCTGGGCAAGGAACTGCGCGCCAGCCAGCTGGACGACGAGGCGCGCAAGGCGCTGTTCGGCCAGACCGCGCAGACGCTGCGCGACGCCGCCCCCAAGACTTCCTAGAAAGGCCACCGCGATGATCGAGTTCTTCTTCGATTGCAGCAGCCCCTGGACCTACCTGGGCTTCCACAACATCCAACCGCTGGCCGCCGAACTGAAGGTGCCCATCACCTGGCGGCCGATCCTGGTGGGCGGCGTGTTCAATGCCGTCAACCCCAGCGTCTATGCCTCGCGCGAGAAGCCGGTGCCGGCCAAACGCGACTACATGCTGAAGGACCTGCAGGACTGGGCGCGCTCCAGCGGCCTGAAGATCGTCATGCCGCCGAAGGTGTTCCCGGTGAACAGCGTGAAGGCCATGCGCGGCTGCCTCTGGCTCGACGGGCAGGAGCCGGCCGGGCAGATGGTGCCCTTCGCCACCTCGGTGTTCGAGGCCTACTGGGGCCGCGACGAGGACATCTCGCAGGACGCCGTGCTGGCCGACATCTGCCGCCGCTGCGGCATCGCACCCGAGGCCTTCTTCGCGGCCATCGCGCGCGACGAGATCAAGGCGCAGCTGAAGGCCAACACCGACGAACTGATGCGCCGCGGCGGCTTCGGCTCGCCGACCCTCTACGTCAACGGCGACGACATGTACTTCGGCAACGACCGGCTGCCGCTGGTGCGCGAGGCGCTGCTGCGCGCACGGCCCTGACTGCACATTCCACAACCCACCCACGAGGAGACCCCCGATGAAACTCGAGACCATCGCCGTGCACGGCGGCCAGAAGCCCGACCCCACCACCAAGGCGGTGGCGGTGCCGATCTACCAGACCGTGGCCTATGCCTTCGACGACACGCAGCACGGCGCCGACCTGTTCGACCTGAAGGTCGCGGGCAACATCTACACCCGCATCATGAATCCGACCAGCGCGGTGCTGGAGCAGCGCCTGGCCGAGCTGGAAGGCGGCATCGGCGCGCTGGCCGTGGCCTCGGGCATGGCGGCCATCAGCTACGCCATCCAGACCATCACCGAGTCCGGCGACAACATCGTCAGCGCCAGCACGCTGTACGGCGGCACCTACAACCTGTTTGCGCACACCTTTCCGCAGCTGGGCATCGAGGTGCGCTTTGCCGACTACCGCCAGCCCAACGCCTTCGAGCCGCTGATCGACGCGCGCACCAAGGCCATCTACTGCGAGTCGATCGGCAACCCGCTGGGCAACATCACCGACATCGCGGCGCTGGCGGCCATCGCGCACCGCCACGGCATCCCGCTGATCGTCGACAACACCGTGCCCAGCCCGGCGCTGTGCCGGCCCTTCGAGCACGGCGCCGATATCGTGGTGCATTCGCTCACCAAGTATTGCGGCGGCCACGGCAACAGTATCGGCGGCGCGATCGTCGATTCGGGCAAGTTCCCGTGGGCGCAGCACAAGGCGCGCTTCAAGCGGCTGAACGAGCCCGACGTCAGCTACCACGGTGTGGTCTACACCGAAGCACTCGGCCCGGCCGCCTACATCGGCCGCGCGCGCGTGGTGCCGCTGCGCAACATGGGCGCGGCGCTGTCGCCGATGAACGCCTTCCTGATCCTGCAGGGCATCGAGACGCTGGCGCTGCGCATGGACCGCATCTGCGAGAACACGCTGAAGGTGGCCGCCTACCTGAAGCAGCATCCGAAGGTGGGCTGGGTCAACTACGCCGGCTTGAGCGACCACCCCGACCATGCGCTGGTCCAGCGCATCATGGGCGGGCGCGCCAGCGGCATCGTCAGCTTCGGCGTGCAGGGCGGGCGCGACGGCGGCGCGCGCTTCCAGGATGCGCTGAAGCTCTTTACCCGGCTGGTCAACATCGGCGACGCGCGTTCGTTGGCCTGCCACCCGGCCAGCACCACGCACCGCCAGCTCGGCGCCGACGAGCTGGCCAAGGCCGGGGTCAGCGTGGACATGGTGCGGCTGTCGGTGGGCATCGAGCACATCGACGACCTGCTGGCCGATCTGGAGCAGGCGCTGGCGGCGGTCTGAGCTGCGGCGGACCGGCGCTCCCGGCCGCCGCCACCGCGCCCGGCGCTATTCGGCGATCGTCTGCCGCGGCACCGCCTCGAACGCCCCGGCCTTCGCATCGACCGCCGGGCGCAGCTTGGTGCCGGGCATGATCTGGAAGCGCGAGTCGAAGTCGACCATCGTGCCGGCGAGCTTGGCCAGCACGGTGGGGTCGCCGTCCAGCTTGAGCAGACCGGCCGCGACCTGCGCCTCGATGGTCTTGGCTCCGCCCATGATGGCCTCGAGGTCGACGCGCCGGATGGTCATCGTCAGGTCGGGCTTGGGCGCCTGGAAGCCTGGCGTGTTGGTCAGCGTCGCGTTCTCCATCTCGATCACGAACTTCTCGCCGTTGTCCGGCGTGATCAGGTTGATCGTGAAGCGCAGCCCCTCGGCCTTGCGGCTGTCCATGCGGATGCCGAGGAAGTTCAGGAACAGCTCGGTGGACATCGCGCGGATCATGTCCGGGCCGCTCGAGCTGGGCGCAGCACCCGAAGGGATTCCCGAACGCAGCTCGTAGGCCGCGGCCAGGTAGCTGTTGCGCAGCCCCGCGTTCTCCTGCTGGTAGCCGAGTTGCTCGAACACGTCGGCGAGCAGGTCCTTGGCCGCCTGGTTGCTGGGCTGCGCATAGACCAGCTTGTTCAGGATCTCCTGCGCGTGCAGGTACTTGCCCTCGTCGTGCAACTGCCGGCCGCGCGCCATGATCTTGTCCGCGCCGCCCATCATCTCCACGTACAGCGGCGCGGAGTCGCCCGGCGACAGCGGGATCAGCGTGGCCGGGTTGGCGTCCCAGAAGCCGAGGAAGCGCTGCACCACGCCGCGGCTGTTGTGCTCGGGCGAGCCGTGGTAGCCGCGCGCGAACCACTGCTGCTGCAGGCTCGGCGGCAGGCGGTAGACGTTGTGGATCTCGTTGATCGTCACGCCCTGGTTGGCCAGGTGCAGCACCTGGTTGTTCATGTGCGCGTACAGGTCGCGCTGGCCGCGCAGCACCTCCTGGATGCGGGCGTTGCCCCAGCGCGGCCAGTGGTGCGAGGCGAACATCACCTCGGCCTCCTGCCCGTACAGGTAGAGCGCGCGCGCGATGTACTTCGACCAGTTGAGCGGGTCGCGCACCTGCGCGCCGCGCAGCGTGTAGATGTTGTGCAGCGTCGCGGTCACGTTCTCCGCCATCCACAGCGCCTTCAGCCCCGGGATGTAGGTGTTCATGTTCGACGGCGCTTCGGTGAACGGGGTGTTCTGGAACACCATCTTCACGCCGTCGACCTCGAACTCCTCGATGTCCTTCTCGACGATGCGGGTGGGCGCGATCAGGCCCAGCGCGCCGGCGGCGATGTTCATGCCCAGGCCCTGCCCGACGTGGCCGAAGGGGCTCGCCGGCAGCAGCACGCCGTACTGGTAGAACAGGCGCCGGTTCATCGCGTTGCCGGCGTACACGTTCTCCGAGACGGTGTGGTTCATGAAGTCGCGCGGCGCGATGATCTGCACCTTGCCGGCGCGCACGTCCGCCTCGTCGACGACGCCGCGCACGCCGCCCCAGTGGTCGCCGTGCGAGTGCGAGT
>ERZ1645186.42-NODE-42-length-21397-cov-8.434167_pt1 | contig 21397 bp, 18 predicted proteins | sample MGYA00575349_ERZ1645186 | MGnify/ENA primary metagenome ERZ1645186 (study PRJEB40839, sample SAMN11282943) | freshwater sediment metagenome | isolation source: river sediment | host: Sediment | place: India: Nawabganj, Kanpur | collected 2015-12-17 ...
CGAAGCAGATCATCATGTCCGCGTTCTTCCTCGCGGCCTCGGCGATCTCCTCGTTGGGAATGCGGCGGCGGCCGAGCTTGGCCTCGGAGTCCACGGTGAACATGACCAGGCCGATCTTGCGTTCGCGGTAGTAGGCCACCGTCTCGTCGATCGTCGGCCGGCGGTTGCTGCGGAAGTACTTGTCGGCCGCCCGGTCGTATTCCTCGCCGTAGTTGTCGAAGGGGTTCCAGCAGGACACCTCGGCATGGGTGTGGGTGTCGATGGCGATCAGTTCGTTGACGTTCATGTGGAACTCCAGGGCCGCTGCGGCCGATTTGATTACGCTTGTTAACTACCTTGCGACGGAAAGAGTGAAGGCATCGGCGGGCAATTACTGCCCCAGGGGGCTTCATTCTTGCGCCATGAGCGTAAAGGAACAAGGCTCAAAGCTCAGTAGAAACCCTATAGCACAACCCATCTATTTAATTACCATTAATAACTATCAAGACCACCACCCCAACCGCCATGGACACGCCCAACCCCATTGACCCAGATCTGCTGCGCGTCGAGCGCGACGGCCCGATCCTGCACCTGCGCCTGAACCGCCCGGCAAAGCGCAACGCGGTCAACGACGGCCTGATCCTGGCCATCGACCGCGCCTTCACCGGACTGCCGTCCGACGTGCGCTGCGTCGTCCTCAGCGGCGAGGGCCAGCACTTCTGCGCCGGGCTGGACCTGTCGGAGCTGTCCGAGCGCACGGTGTACGAAGGCGTGTTGCATTCCCGCATGTGGCACGCCACGCTGGAGAAGATCCAGTACGCGCCGGTGCCGGTGATCGCGGTGCTGCACGGCGCCACCATCGGCGGCGGACTGGAGATCGCCGCCGCCACGCACATCCGCGTGGCCGAGCGCAGCGCCTACTACGGCCTGCCCGAAGGCCAACGCGGCATCTTCGTCGGCGGCGGCGGCTCGATGCGGCTGCCGCGGCTGATCGGCACCTCGCGCATGGCCGACATGATGCTCACCGGCCGCGTCTTCGACGCCGACGAAGGCCAGCAGGCCGGCCTGAGCAATTACCTGGTGGCCGAAGGCGAAGGCCTGGCCAAGGGCATGGCGCTGGCGCAGAAGATCAGCACCAACGCGCCGCTGTCCAACTTCGCGGTCATCCAGGCCTTGCCGCGCATCGCCGAACTGCCGCCGTCCGAAGGCCTGTTCGTCGAGTCACTGGTCGCGGCCATTGCCCAGGGCGACCCGACGGCCAAGGAACGCATTCGCGCCTTCCTGGAAGGGCGTGCGTCGAAAGTGGCCAAGTCATGAGCACCGCAAAGTACCGTGCCGTCAAGGTAGGCGGCTGCCTGGCCGCCACGCACCACATCGACGCCGACGGCGTGCACCACCTGCGCTCCCAGGAGCCGCTGCAGCCCTACCCGGCCCGACTGACCGACCGACTGGAGGAATGGGCCCGCCACGCGCCCGGGCGCACGCAGGTCGCGCAGCGCGGTGCGGATGGCGAATGGCGCCGCATCACCTACGCGCAGATGTTCGACCGCGTGCGCCGCGTCGGCCAGGCCATTGCCCAGCGTGGCCTGTCGGCCGAGCGGCCGATCGCCATCCTGTCGGACAACGACCTGGAGCACTACACGCTCGCGCTGGCCGCAATGTGGGTCGGCGTGCCTTACACCTCGGTGTCGGTGGCTTACTCCACCGTGTCGCAGGATTTCGGCAAGCTCAAGCAGATCCTGGGCACGCTAACGCCGGGGCTGGTGTTCGCCGCCGACGGACATGTCTTCCGCAACGCCATCGCCACCGTGGTGCCGGCCGACGTCGAGATCGTCGTCACCACGGGCGAGGACACGCCGGCGCTGCAGGGTCGCAAGCTCACGCGCTTTGACAGCCTGCTGGCTACCGAGCCCGGCGCCGAGGAGATGGAAGCCCACGGCCACGTGGGTCCCGACACCATCGCCAAGTTCCTGTTCACCAGCGGCTCCACCAAGCAGCCCAAGGCGGTGATCAACACCCAGCGCATGCTTTGCGCCAACCAGCAGATGCTGCGCCAGTGCTTCGCCTTCCTGGCCGACGAGCCGCCGGTGTTGATCGACTGGTTGCCGTGGAATCACACCTTCGGCGGCAACCACAACGTCGGCCTGGCGCTTTACAACGGCGGCACGCTGTACATCGACGACGGCAAGCCCACGCCGGCCGGCATCGGCAAGACGCTGCGCAACCTGCGCGAGATCGCACCCACGATCTACTTCAACGTGCCCAAGGGCTTCGAGGAGATCGCCCGGGCGATGGACACCGACCCTTTGTTGCGTGACCGGCTGTTCTCGCGCGTCAAGGCGTTCATGTTCGCCGGTGCGGGCTTGAGCCAGGCGGTGTGGGACCACCTGGACCGCCATGCCGAGGCGGCCGTCGGCGAGCGCATCTGCATCTTCACCGGCCTGGGAATGACCGAGACGGCGCCCTCCTGCACCTTCGCGCTCGGCACCGAGGTGCGCAGCGGCCACATCGGGCTGCCGGCGCCGGGGGTGGCCGCCAAGCTGGTGCCGGCCGATGACAAGCTGGAGATCCGCTTCAAGGGGCCGAACCTGATGCCCGGCTACTGGCGCGCACCCATCGAGACCGCCGCGGCCTTCGACGAGGAGGGCTTCTACCGCACCGGCGACGCGGTGCGCTACGTCGACGCGGCGAACCCGCAGCGCGGCCTGCGCTTCGATGGCCGCATCGCCGAGGACTTCAAGCTCTCCACCGGCACCTTCGTCAACGTCGGCCCGCTGCGCATGAAGATCGTGCTCGCCGGCGACCCGCTGGTGCAGGACGTGGTGCTGGCCGGACTGAACCGCGACGACGTTGGCGCGCTGATTTTTCCGCGCATCGACGATGCCAGGCGCCTCTTCCATCTGGCCGACACCGCCACGCCGGCCCAGGTGCTGGCCGAGCCGCAGGTGCGCGCCTTCTTCCAGGCCTTGATCGACCGGCTGTGGGCCGAAGGCTCCGGCAGCGCGAACCGGATCGCGCGTGCGCTGCTGCTGGAGGAGCCGCCGCAGATCGATCGCGGCGAACTCACCGACAAGGGCTCGATCAACCAGCGCGCGGTGCTCGGCCACCGCGCCGAGCTGGTCGAGCGGCTCTATGCCGATTCGCCCGATGCTGGCGTGATCCTGCCGCGGCATTGAGCGCGATGGCCTCGAGCGACGCCCCCACCCTGGACGAGGCGCTGGACACCTCGGCGCTGTCGCACCTGCTCGGCTTTCACCTGGCGCTGGCCGAGATCGGCACGCGGCGCGTGTTCCAGCGCCACATCGCCGCGCCATTCAAACTCAGGCCGGTCGAGTTCACGACACTGCTGCTGCTGCTCGGCAACCCCGGCGCAACGCCCAAGCGGCTGGCACGCACGCTGCGCCTGAGCCCGCCGAACGTGACCGTGCTTGTCGACCGGCTGGCCGCCCGGGGGCTGGCTCAGCGCCAGCCCAGCCCGGACGATGGCCGGGCGACCATCGTGCAACTCACCGCCGCCGGCGCAGAGCTTGCGCGTCGCGCCCAGCGCGCTTCACGCACGATGGAAGAAGGCCTGCTGCAGGCGACGCTGACGCCGGGGGAACGCGCGCTGTTGCTCGAGCTGCTGCAGAAGCTCGCGGGCGCGAGCGACTGAACGGCCCTCAGCGGGCGAGCACGGCCGCCAGTTTCAGCAGCTGCGTGTCGAGCGGCTTGATCGCACCCACCACCTGGTCCAACGGCGTGGTGGCGACCTCGTCGCCACGCATGCCCACCAGGATGCCGTGCTTGCCGGCCGCCAGCTGCTCGACCGCCGCGGCGCCGAGCCGCGTGGCCAGCAAGCGATCGGCCGCGCCGGGCACGCCACCACGCTGCACATGCCCCAGCTTGCACACGCGCATGTCGAAGCCCAGACGCGCCTCGTGCTCGATGAAATAGCGGGCCAGCGCATCGGCATCGTGCTTGGCACCCTCGGCCACGACGACGATGGCGTGCGACTTTCCCCGTTCGTAGGCATCGCGGATCTCGGTGGCCACCTCCTCGGGCGTCATTTCCTGCTCGGGCACGACGATCGCCTCGGCGCCGCCGGCAATGCCGACCACCGTGGCCAGGTAGCCGCAGTCGCGGCCCATCACCTCGACGAAGAAGCCGCGCTGGTGCGACGACGCGGTCACGCCCAGGCGATCGATCGATTCCAGTGCGATGTCGATCGCGGTGGTCGCGCCGATGGTGATGTCGGTGCCGAGCAGGTCGTTGTCGATGGTCGAGGCCACGCCCACCACGTGCAGGCCGCGCCGCGACAAGGCGTGCGCGCCGGTCTGCGAGCCGTTGCCGCCGATCACCACCAGCGCCTCGATGCCGCGACTGCCCAGCTGCCGCAACGCCTCGACCTGGCCGGCCTCGGTCTTCATCTCGGCGCAGCGAGCGCTGCCGAGCATCGTGCCGCCACGCTGCATGATGCCGCCCACGTCACGCGCTCCCAGCACTTCCAGCTCGCCCTTGATCAGGCCGCTGAAGCCGTGCCGCACGCCGTAGACATGCCACCCCATCGACAGCGCCATGCGCGTCACCGCGCGGATCGCCGCGTTCATTCCCGGCGCGTCGCCGCCGCTGGTCAGCACTGCCAGTCGCTTCATTTCACCCGCCCTCCTGATCTGCCCCAGGCTGCGCATGATGCTGCAATTTCACCCTGCCGACCGGCTTGACGGGCATCAAGCCCGAGACGGCGACAATCCGCCGTCTGATGAACCCCGGCATCGCCTACGCCACCCTCGCCTTCGCGGCCTGGGGCCTGTTCCCGCTGTACTTCCGACAGATCGCCTCGGTGCACCCACTGGAGGTGGTGCTGCACCGTTCGGTCTGGTCGCTGCTCTTCGTGTTGGTGCTGCTGGCCGCGCTGCGCCGCTTCGATGGGCTGCGCGCACTGGCCGCCACGCCGCGCAAGCTGGGGCTTCTCGCCTTCAGCGCGCTGCTGCTTTCGAGCAACTGGCTGATCTACGTCTACGCGGTGCAGAGCGGACAGGTGGTCGAAGCCAGCCTGGGCTATTTCATCAATCCGATCGTCAACGTGCTGCTCGGTGTGCTGGTGCTGCGAGAGCGCCTGAACCCGGTGCAGTGGACCGCCGTGGCGCTGGCTGCCGCCGGTGTGCTTTGGCTGACGCTGCTGTACGGCCGGCTGCCGTGGATCGCGCTGGTGCTGGCGCTGAGCTTCGGACTCTACGGCCTGTTGCGCAAGACCTCGCCGCTGGGCCCGCTGGAGGGCCTGGCGGCGGAGACGATGCTGCTCGCACCGCTGATGCTGCCGGCGCTGCTGTGGTGGACGCTGCGCGGCGATGGCGCGATGGCGCGCGGCGACCTGGCGCTCGATGCCTGGCTGGTGATCGGCGGCCCGCTGACGGCGCTGCCGCTGCTGCTGTTTGCTGCCGGCGCCCGCCGGCTGCCACTGACCACCGTGGGGCTGCTGCAGTACCTGTCCCCGACGATCCAGCTCGCGCTCGGCGTGTGGGTGTTCCACGAACCCTTCGACCGCGCGCGCCTCGTCGGCTTCGCCTTCATCTGGGCGGCGCTGCTGCTCTACACGCTGGACGGTTTGCGCCGCGGCCGGGATTCGGCCGCCCCGGCATGAGGCTTCAGCCGGGCGTCGAGTGGCGGATCAGGTGGTCGAAGGCCGACAGCGCCGCCTTGGCGCCGTCGCCGGCGGCAATGACGATCTGCTTGTAGGGCACGGTCGTCGCGTCGCCGGCGGCGAACACGCCGGGCACGCTCGTGGCGCCGCGCGCGTCGACGATGATCTCGCCGTAGCGGCTCAGCTCCACTGTGCCCTTGAGGAACTCGGTGTTCGGCACCAGGCCGATCTGCACGAACACACCGGCCAGCGCCACGCTGTGCTCCTCACCCGTCGCGCGGTCCTTGAAGCGCAGGCCGTTCACCTTGCTGCCGTCGCCGGTGATCTCCAGCGTCTGCGCGTGGGTGTGCACGGTGACGTTAGGCAGGCTGAGCAGCTTCTTCACCAGCACGGCGTCGGCCTTGAGCTGGTCCATGAACTCGATCAGCGTCACGTGCTCGACCACGCCGGCGAGGTCGATCGCCGCCTCGACGCCGGAGTTGCCGCCGCCGATCACCGCGACCTTCTTGCCCTTGAACAGCGGGCCGTCGCAGTGCGGGCAGTAGGCCACGCCCTTGGTGCGGTACTCGGCCTCGCCGGGCACGTTGACATTCTTCCAGCGCGCGCCGGTGGACAGGATCAGCGCGCGCGCCTTCAGCTCGGCACCGTTGGCCAGCTTGACGCCGGCCATGCCGCCGGGCGTGGCCGGCGGTTCCAGCGCTTCGACGCGCTGGCCGTTCATGATGTCCACGCCGTAGGTGCGCACGTGCGCCTCCAGCGCCGCGGCGAACTTCGGGCCGTCGGTCTCCAGCACCGAGATGTAGTTCTCGATGCCCAGCGTGTCCAGCGTCTGGCCACCGAAGCGCTCGGCGACGATGCCGGTGCGGATGCCCTTGCGCGCCGCGTACACGGCCGCCGCCGCGCCGGCCGGGCCGCCGCCGACGATCAGCACGTCGTAGGGCGCCGCCTGCGACAGCCGCGCGGCGTCGCGCGCTGCGGCGCCGGTGTCCACCTTGGCCAGGATCTCGGCCAGTTCCATGCGGCCCGAGCCGAAGGGCTGGCCGTTGAGGAACACGGTGGGCACGGCCATGATCTGCCGCGCCTCGACCTCGGCCTGGAACAGCCCGCCGTCGATGGCCACATGGCGGATGCGCGGGTTCAGCACCGCCATCAGGTTGAGCGCCTGCACCACGTCCGGGCAGTTGTGGCAGGTCAGCGACATCCAGGTCTCGAACACGAACTCGCCTTCCAGGGCCTGGATCTGCTCGATGAGCTCGGCTTCCACCTTGGGCGGATGGCCGCCGGCCTGCAGCAGCGCCAGCACCAGCGAGCTGAACTCGTGGCCCATCGGCACGGCGGCGAAGCGCACGCCCATGTCGGCGCCGGCGCGGGTGATCTGGAACGAAGGCTTGCGTGCGTCCTGGCCGTCGAAACGCACGCTGACCTTGTCGCTCAAGGACGCGATGTCGTTCAGCAGCTCGCGCATCTCGGCGGCAGCGGCGGCGTTGTCACCGGCGTCCAGGCTGGCGACCAGTTCGACCGGCTGCTGCAGCCGCTCGAGATAGGCCTGCAACTGGGACTTGATCTGGCTGTCGAGCATGTTCATCTCCTCGTGAGGGCGTGGGCCGTCCGGCCCGGTCGCCGGCGCCCGCTTCGAGGCGCCGGCGACAAGGCCCGAAGGTCTTGTCGTGAGCTTTGGCTTCAGGCCCCGCGCAAGCAGGCGCGGGGCTTCGATGCGGCACCGGTCGCCGCGCAGGCGGCGCCCGATGTCCCCGTCAGATCTTGCCAACCAGGTCCAGCGAAGGCGTCAGCGCCTTGGCGCCCTGATTCCACTTGGCCGGACACACCTGGCCGGGGTTCTTGGCGGTGTACTGGGCGGCCTTCAGCTTGCGCAGCGTCTCCTTGACGTCACGCGCGATCTCGTTGCTGTGCACCTCGGCGGTCTTGATCACACCTTCCGGATTGATGACGAAGGTGCCGCGCAGTGCCAGGCCCTCTTCGGGGATGTGCACGCCGAAGGCGTTGGTCAGCGTGTGCGTCGGGTCGCCGACCAGCGGGAACTTGGCCTTGCCGACGGCCGGGCTGGTCTCGTGCCACACCTTGTGCGAGAAGTGCGTGTCGGTGGTGACGATGTAGACCTCGGCTTCCAGCTTCTGGAACTCTGCGTAGTGCTCGGCCGCGTCCTCGACTTCGGTCGGGCAGTTGAAGGTGAAGGCGGCCGGCATGAAGATCAGCACCGACCACTGGCCCTTCAGGCTCTGGTCGCTGACTTCGATGAACTTGCCGTTGTGGAAGGCCTGGGTCTTGAAGGCCGGAACGGTGGTGTTGATGATCGACATGACTTTCCTTTCTGGGTGGGACATTTGCGGGAGCTATCGGTGATCCGATGGAGATAGAGTTTAAGCTATCTACAACGCAAGACCAATTGGTAACTGCTATCGCGCAGATAGCCCTCGCCGCCCAGAAAAGAAAATGGCCGGAAACCGGCCGATGTGGTCGGGGCGACACGATTCGAACGTGCGACCCTCTGCTCCCAAAGCAGATGCGCTACCAGGCTGCGCTACGCCCCGACAGAGCGCGGATTGTAGGCGCTGCTCAGTCCGAGACCACTTCGGTCGGCGCCGGCAGGCGCAACTGTTCGCAGATGGCGATGCACTGCTTGATGTGCTGCTCGCACACGTAGCGCAGCGCGCCGTAGGTCAGGACCGCCGAAAGGCCCTGGCCGGCGATGGGCACGAACTTCACCGCCTGCTGCGCGCTCAGCCGCACACCCACCATGCGCAGCACGCTCATCACCAACTCGCGGGTGACGATGCGCCCCACGAGCAGCGAGCCGCCGGCGGTGATGGCCTTGAACACCACCAGGCGTCGGTCGGGTGCCAGGCGCTCCACCTGCTCGGCGCTCAGGCCGAACCTGCGGTTGATGTCGGGCAGCACCTTCAGCAGCACGCCCACGTTGGTGGCCCAGTCCACGCCGGGAATCGGCACCACGGCCACGCCGGCGGCCAGCAGCGCGCGGCGCGACACCAGGCGCCGACATTCCCGGGCCACGGCCTCGATCTCCGCGGGCGTGGAAGGCACCACTGCCCATTCGCTCGCGTCCTTCATCGCCTCAGGCGGGCCGGTCCAGCAGCACGATGCCGTCGGCATCGGCGTAGAGCCAGTCGCCCGGCCGCACCCAGACGCCGCGGATCTGCAGCACCACGTCACGCTGGCCCTGGCCGGCGCGCTCGGTGGGCAGCGGCAGCGGCGCCAGCGCGCGGATGCCGATGTCGCAGGCCGCCAGTTCGGCCACGTCGCGCACGCAGCCGTCGATGACCAGGCCGGCCCAGCCGTTCTTCGCCGCCGCCGCGCCCAGGTTGCCGCCGAGCAGCGCGCGGCGCAGCGAGCCGGCGCCGTCCACCACCAGCACCCGCCCCTGGCCGGACGATTCGACGGCGGCCTTGACCATCGAGTTGTCCTCGAAACACTTCACCGTGCTCACCGGCCCGCGGAAGGCACCGCGCGCGCCGAAATCGCGAAACACAGGGGGCAGCACGCGGAACGCGCCGCTGCTGTCGGCCTTGTGGGCGTCGCACAGGTCGCAGGTGGCGGGTGCAAGGTGGGGCATCGGTCTCTCCGGCAGGGCTTCGGACGGCTTTATACCCGTGCTCATGCGACGGCCGAACACGCATCAGACGGGCCGGCCTTGTTCATTCCGCCGGCGGGTGCACCCCCGGCATAGCCGGATTGGCGCCGATCGTCTGCCTTGCGGCGGCATCCGTTCAGCAGGAATTGTCGGCCCGGCTCGGACCCGGCAAGGCTCTCCCGCGTTGGCCGCTCTGGGCTGCGTTGCCGCAGGCCGGGTGCGGGCCTTCGCCAGCCAGGCACAGGCGATGCCGCACCTCGAGCTGCGGAGCCTCTTGCGGCAAAGTTGCCGCGCGCGCAGGCGCTACGGCCGGTACTCCGCGGCGAGCGGCGGTGCTGCATCGGCGCCGGTTGCCCGGCCACCCGGGTTCGGCGGCGCAGCGGCTCCTGCGGCGCTCGGCACTTCGGTCGACGCCCTGGAGGGGGCGCTGGCTGGGGCGTCGTCGGGCTCGGCGGTCGGGTCGGCCGGTCTTGCGCGGCTGACGCCGGTGTCTGCGGAAATGCGCTCGATCCAACCGCCTCCTGCCAGTTCCGCATACACCGGGTGGCTTCCGCTCTGGGCGAGCCCCGGCGGAGCCTTCAGCGGAGCCGCCGGCACGCCTTTCAGCGCCGAGGCCATGAAGTCGATCCAGATCGGCAACGCTAGACGGCCGCCCGATTCGTGATCGCCCAGGCTGCGCGGCTCGCTGTAGCCCATCCAGACCACCGCCGCCAGCGTCGGCTGGAAGCCGGCGAACCAACCGTCCATCACGTCGTTGGTCGTGCCGGTCTTGCCGTAGAGGTCGACGCGGCGCAGCCGCGCCTGCGCGCCGGCGGCCGTGCCGCTGCGCGTCACCTCGTTCAGCAACGAGGCGGTGAGGTACGCGTTTCGCGCTGGAATGGCGCGTGCCTCGTCGCTCCGAACAGCGGGGGGCGGCGCTTCGAAGATCACCCTGCCCTGCGCATCGCTGATGCGCTCGACGACCACCGGGCTCACGCGATACCCGCCGTTGGCAATGGTCGAATAGGCCTGGGCCATCTGCAGCGGCGTGACGCTGCCCGTGCCCAGCGCCAGCGTCAGGTCGGCAGGCTGCCGCGCCGGGTCGAGCCCGAAGCGGCCGGTCCATTCGCGCACGCGCGTCGTGCCCACCGTCTGGAGCAACCGCACACTGACGATGTTGCGCGACTTGGCCAGGGCTTCGACGAGCGTGATCGGGCCGAGGAACTGCCCGTCGCTGTTGGCCGGGCTCCAGCCGTTGCCTGCCGTGAACGGCAGGTCGTCGACCAGCGTGCCCGGCATGACGCCGCTCTCGATCGCGGCCGAATACAGCAGCGGCTTGAAACTCGAGCCGGGCTGTCGCCATCCCTGGGTCGCATGGTTGAAGGGCTGGCGCGCGAAATCGAAGCTGCCCACGAGCGCCCGCACGCGCCCGGAGGCCGGGTTCATCGCCACCAGCGCCGCCTCGACCTCGGGCCATTGCGCGATGGTCCAGCCCTTGCCGTCGTTCGCCAGGCGCAACACCGCACCCCGTTCGATGCGCAGTGGCGCCTTCGCACCCGGCTGCAAGGCGGGGCGCGCCCAGGCCAGGCTATCGCCTGCGAGCATCACGCGCTCGCCACTGGCCAGTTGCACGCGAACCGCCTGCGGCGACGCCGACAACACGATGCCCACGCGCAAACCATCGTCGTCGCGGTAATCCTTCAGTGCCTGCGCCGCGGCGCGCTCGACCGAGGCGTCGTCGCCCGGGGGCAGGCTCTCGTGGCCCTCGGGTCCGCGCCACGGGCTGCGCCGTTCGAAAGCCAGCACGCCCCGCCGCAGGGCGGCATGCGCCGCCTGCTGCTCGGCCGCGATCAGCGACGTGACGACCTGGAAACCGCCGGTGTAGGCGTTGTCGCCGGCACGCTGCACCACCGCCTGACGCGCCATCTCCGCAACGTGCGGCGCAATCACCAGCCGCTGGCCCGGCGGGCGGATCTTCAGCACTTCGGCGCGCGCCGCAGCGTGCTGCTGCGCGTCGATGACGCCGGCTTCGCGCATGCGCAGCAGCACCACGCGCTGCCGCGCCTGCGCGCGATCGGGATCGGACACCGGGTTGGCGAAATTGGGGTTCTGCGGGAGACCGGCAAGCATCGCCGTCTCGGCGATGGACAGCCGGTCCAGCGGTTTGCCGAAATAGGTCTGCGCCGCTGCGGCAAAACCGTAGGCACGCTGGCCGAGGAAGATCTCGTTGAGGTAGATCTCGAGGATGCGATCCTTGGGCAGGGCACGTTCGATGCGCAGTGCCAGCACGATCTCCTTGAACTTGCGCTCGACCGTGCGCTCGCGCGTGAGCAGCATCGTGCGCGCGAGTTGCTGCGTGATCGTCGACGCACCCTGGCGCTCGCCGCCGGTGAGCATGGCGTACAGCGCGCGCGCGATGCCCTTGAGATCGATGCCCGAGTGCTCGCGAAAGCGCGAATCCTCGATGGCCAGCACGGCGTCCTGCAGCATCTGCGGCGTCTGCGCCAACGGCAGGTATTGCCGGCGCTCGGCGCCGAATTGCGCGATCTCCACGCCGTCAGCGCTGAGCACACGCAGCGGCAGCTTCGGGCTGTAGTGCACGACAGGGTCGATCGAGGGTAGCCACGCGGCCGCGGCAGGCAGCGCCACCAGCAGAGCCGCGACGGCGAGGGCCTTCGTCAGGCGCGGAAGGTAGGTGTGTCGGCGCCCCATCACCTTCGATGCTCGTCGCAGCCGGTTGACGCAGGCCTTAGGCCGGACGCGCAGCCCGGCCGGGACCGTCCGCCGTGCGTTGCGCCGGCATCGGTCGGCCTGTGGCGCGTGCCGCAGCCGGTCCAGCGGTCTCGCTTTCCGCAGACGGCGAGGCCCAGTCGCCCTGCCTTGCCCGTGCCCAGATCTCGAAGTGATTGTCGGCGTGCGCGCGGCGGCCGCATAGCACCTGCACCAGGCTGCTCAACGGATAGGCGATCAGGAAAACAGGCCCCCAGGCCTCGTACTGGGCAACATGAGCGCGCTCATGAGCGCGCAGCACGTCCTGCAATCGATGGGTGGGCGCCAGCACCACGTGTCCGAAGGTGATGGCGGCGTAGGGCAGGCGCAGCAGCATCCTGGCCATCGCATGACCCGGGTCGGCAAAGGCGACTTCCAGGACGCCGCTGCGCGGCCGCGCGCTGGCGCCGCACAGGCAGGGCAAGGCGGCCAGCACGAGCCCGATCGCCGTGCATGGGCTGGCCCACAGGTACTTCAAGGCTTGTCGGAACCCGATTCGAACGCGGTGCATGGGCTAGACAGCCAGAAAGGCGACGAGATAAGCGGCGAAGAGCCAGTTCAGACAGAAGACACCGAGCCCATGCAGCCAGACCGGCCCGCGAAAGATGCGAAAGCCGACGAGCAGGATAGCGCCAATGGCGCCGAGCACCAGGCTGATGCCCAGAAACTCGCTGCGGAACCGGCCGGCACCGAACGCAAGGAGCAGCGCGTAGCTTCCCCAGCAAGCCACCGCCGCCAAGGCCCAGGGCTTCATCCATGCCCGGGCATGGCGCCGCTCCTCTCGCCCTTCTCGACGCTGACATGGCGTGTCGAGCCGGGAGTTCCGATCGCCCATGTCGGTCAATCGAGCACGGGCAAACAAGGCACAGGCAGCCGGGCGGGCCTCACGATGAACGATGTCGCGGCGCACTTCCAGCGCCCATCCTGACTCGCCATCGCCGCATAGCTGCCCGGAGGATCGTCGGTGACGCCGTCCCATCGGGATGTCCTGCCCTTTGCCAGGAGGAGCCCGTACGCGTGACCTGGACATATTGACATGATGCGCTGGAATGACCGCACAAAGCCAAGCCTAGCGCACCCCTTCCGCAGGGCAGCAGACGTCAGACCGCGGCATCGATGACACGAAAGGCCTGTGCAGTCCGTGACTGCCCGAGGGCATCGACATTTCGCGCTGTTCAAAGGCCAAGCCAAACGCTGTGGCGAGGCCATCGGCTGCACGGCCGAGCAAGACTCTCGGCTTCCGCATGCCCGCTGAAGTGTTCAGCCGGACCGTTGTCTCGGCCGGATGAATTCGGCGCCGTCAGCCGGCGCACCCTCGTCCCCGCAGTCGAACATCCGAATCAGAACTCCATCTCGAGTTCGTCGATGTCCTCGGGCTCCAGCTTCGCCGCGGTGATCCACTCCTGCAGCTCCGGCATGGTCATGATGCGCTGACAGAAGCCGGCGCAGGCCTTGTCGGCCACCCGCACGCCATAGGTGTTCAGCCGCGTCACCACGGGCGCGTACATCGCATCGGCCATGCCGCGTTCGCCGAACAGGTAGGGTCCGCCGTACGTGGCAAGACATTCCTTCCAGATGTCCAGCACACGCTCGATGTCGGTCTGCGCCCGGCTCCAGACCTTGAACTCGGGAAAATGGCCCTTCAGGTTCATCGGCAGCGCCGAACGCAACGAGACGAAGCCGGAGTGCATCTCGCCGCAGACGGCGCGGCAATGCGCGCGCGCCGCGCGGTCGGCAGGCAGCAGCCCGGCCTTGGGACGAAGCTCATTCAGGTATTCGCCGATGGCCAGCGTGTCCCAGACCTTCACCCCCTGATGGCGAAGGCAGGGAACCAGCATCGACGGCGCCAGAAGCAGCATTTCGGCGCGTACCGCCGGGTCATCCGGCCCGACCATCACCTCCTCGAACTCGAGCCCGGCAAAGCGCGCCAGCAACCAGCCGCGCAGCGACCAAGACGAATAGTTCTTGCTGCTGATGGTGAGCGTGGTCTTCGGCATGGCGCACTCCCGGGGCGTGTCGTGTGCCGATCGCAAGCGCTGTGCCAGCTTGGTGCATCGGCTTGGTCCGTTCCTTGCCTCTTCGAAGGGGGATACGCCCACTGCCCATGCCCGCCAGGAGACCGCCAGACATGCTCCTCTACCAAAGCTACCAGCTGCAGCGCGACTGGCTCGGTCCCGTGCAGCGCGCAGCCGGGTGGGGCGCCGATTGGCTGAACAGATGGCCCGCACTGCTCTGGCGCGGCATGGCCGCGACCCACCTGGCGGCGGGGTGGGAGGTGTTCTCGCGCCTGCGCCTGACCCACGACCGGCCGAGCTTTGGCATCGATTCGGTGCAGGCAGGCGACAAAACGGTGCCTGTGCTGGAGGTGGCGGTGCATCGCACCGCCTTCTGCACTCTGCAGCGCTTCGTACGCGATGACCTGGCCGACGCGGTGGCATCGGAGCGGCCCAAGGTCCTGGTGGTGGCGCCTTTGTCGGGCCATTTCGCCACGCTGCTGGCCGACACCGTGCGCACGCTGGTCGCCGACCACGACGTCTACATCACCGATTGGCACAACGCCCGCCAGGTGCCACTGCTCGAGGGCCGCTTCGGCCTGGACGAGTACGTCGACCAGGTCATCCACTTCATCGACCTGCTCGGACCGGGCACGCACCTGGTGGCGGTGTGTCAGCCTTGCGTGCCGACGCTGGCCGCGGTGGCGCTGATGGCGCAACACGGCCACCCGGCGCAGCCGCGCAGCATGACGCTGATGGCTGGCCCAATCGACTGCCGCGTCAATCCGACGCGGGTCAACGAACTGGCCACCGGCAAGCCCATCGAATGGTTCGAGCGCAACCTGATCAGCCGCGTGCCCTGGCGCTACCCCGGCGCGATGCGCCGCGTCTACCCGGGCTTCCTGCAACTGGCGGCCTTCATGAGCATGAACCCCGAGCGCCACCAGCAAGCCTTCCGCGACCTGTACCGACAGCTGTGCGACGGCGAGGAGGCGGCCGCCACGGCCACCCGCCGCTTCTACGAGGAGTACTTCGCCGTCAACGACCTGCCGGCCGAGTTCTACCTGGAGACGGTACAGCGCGTGTTCCAGCAGTTCGACCTGGCGCGCGGCGAGCTGCGTGTGCGCGGCGAGCGCGTCGAGCCGGCCGCCATCCGCCGCACGGCGCTGTTCACCGTCGAGGGCGAGCGCGACGACATCTGCAGCATCGGCCAGACCGTGGCCGCGCACGACCTGTGCAGCGGCATACGCCCCTACATGAAGAGCCACCACGTGCAGGTGGGCGTCGGCCACTACGGCGTGTTCAGCGGCCGGCGTTGGCAGACGCAGATCTACCCGCGCGTGCGCGAGATGATCCACGACATGCACTGATCAGCGGCCGGCGCGCTGTGCGGCCTCGCGGATGGCGCCCAGCGTGGTGCGCGAGGTGATAACGTCAGTATCTAGCCTCAGGTGGATCAGCGTCGGCCGGTCCGCCGCCAGCGCGGCGGCGAAGGCCGGCTCGAAGCCGGCGGTGCGGTCCACGAAATGCGCCTGCCAGCCGTAGGCGCGCGCCAGTGCGGCGAAATCCGGATTGAACAGGTCGCTGCCGCTGACCCGGCCCGGGTACTCGCGCTCCTGGTGCATGCGGATCGTGCCGTAGCTGCCGTTGTCGACGACGATGCTCACCAGCTTGCCCGCGCCTCGTCCGGCGCCGTAGCCGGTGGCGGTGGCCAGCTCCTGCCCGGTCATCAGGAAGTCGCCGTCGCCGGCGACGTTGACCACCGTGCGCTGCGGGTACAGCAGCGAGGCGGCCACCGCGGCCGGCACGCCGTAGCCCATCGCGCCGGAGGTCGGCGCCAGCTGCGTGCGGCCATGGTGCTGCAGACCGTGGTAACGCACGTAGCGGTGCAGCCAGCCGCTGTAGTTGCCGGCGCCATTGGTGTAAACGGTGTCGGCGGGCGCCAGACGCTGCACGGTTTTCATCGCTACCGCTAGGTCCAGCGGCTCGACCGCGGGGGCGGCATGGTTGGCCTGGTAGTCGGCATGTGCCGCACGGGTCCATTCCACCCATGGCAGTTGCGTCGGCGCCGCCAGCGCCTCCAACGCCTTGGCAGCGCTGGCCGTCGAGGCCTGCAGCATCAGGTCGGCGGCATAGACGCGGCCCAGCTCCTCGGCGCCCGGGTGCAGGTGCACCAGCTTCTGGGCCGGCCGGGGTGCGCGCAGCAGCGTGTAGCCCCCCGTCGTCATCTCTCCCAGGCGTACGCCCAGCGCAATGATCAGGTCGGCGTCGCGCACGCGTTCCGCCAACTTCGGATTGATGCCGATGCCTACGTCGCCCACGTATTGCGGGTGGCGGTTGTCGAAAGTGTCCTGGAAGCGGAAGCCGCAGCCGACCGGCAATTGCCAGGTTTCGGCAAAACGCTGCAGCGCGTTGGCGGCCTCGGCATCCCAACCGCTGCCGCCGGCGATCACGAGCGGCTGCTTCGCCGCAAGCAGCAGGGCGCGCAGGTCGCGCAGCGCGCCCGGTGCCGGCCAGGCCTGGGCAGGCTGCACCCGCGGCAGCACGGGCGCGGCGGTGACCTGCGTCAGCATGTCCTCCGGCAGCGCCAGCACCACCGGCCCGGGCCGGCCCTGAAGTGCGGTGCGAAAGGCGCGCGCCACATACTCGGGCAGGCGGTCGGCGCTGTGCACCTCGGCCACCCACTTGGCCATGCCCAGCGTGCCGGGCCCGAACACCTGGCGGTAGTCCAGCTCCTGGAAGGCTTCGCGGTCGCGCTGGTCGCTGGCCACCTGGCCGACGAACAGGATCAGAGGCGTGGAATCCTGGAAGGCCGTGTGCAGCCCGATGCTGGCGTTGGTGGCCCCCGGGCCACGCGTGACGAAGCAGATGCCCGGTCGGCCGGTCAGCTTGCCCTGCGCTTCGGCCATGAAGGCCGCGCCACCCTCCTGCCGACAGGCGATGAAACGGATCCTTTCCCGGTGTTCGTGGAAGCCGTCCAGCACGGCCAGGTAGCTTTCGCCGGGCACGCCGAAGGCGGTGTGCACGCCCTGGGCGACCAGCGCTTCGACCAGGGCGTGGCCGGCGGGGCGACTGCTCATCGGTTGTCCTCCAATTGGGCTGCGGCGATACGGCAGGCCCGAGGCGCATTATGCGAAGCCTGTTCACTCGCTGTGCCGGGCCTGCCGGCCAAGCCACGGCACTGGCCGGCCCTGCCCGGCGTCGCGCACCGCAAGCGCTGCACCGCTGCCGCTACCGCAACGTGCGCCGCACCCGGCGGACGTTGAAGGCGCTGAAGATCAGCACCCCCTGCAGCAATGCCAGCGCCAGCCACACGCTGCTGAAGGCCCCTTGGTCCATCAGCCAGCCGATGGCCAGCGGCACCGCTGCCTGGCCGATGTCCAGGCCCGAATAGACGACGCCGTAGACCCGGCCGGAGGCGTTGTCCGGTGCCGAGGCCTTGACGAGAAGGTCGCGCGAGGGCCCGGCCATGCCCGAGACGAAGCCCATCGCGCCGAAAAGCGCCGGCACGGCCAGCGACGGCAGCGATCCGAAGCCGACGGTCAATGCCATCAGTGCCGCCAGGCCGAAGGCCACGCCGACGATGCGCTCGGCGCGCCGTGCATCCTTGGCCAGAAAGCCGCCGGCCAGCATGCCGGCCGCGCTGCACACCATGTACACGGTCAGGCAGATGGCCACCAGCGATGCCGGCACGGCATGCAGCTCGCGTGCGGCCTGCGGCGCGAAGGTCTGCACCACCGACAGCGCACCGGCATAGAAGAAGAAGAATGCGAAGCACATCCACACCGCGGGGATTTTCAGGAAGGCCAGCGAGTGCACCGGCGGGGCGGCACCGACGGCGGGCGCCGGCACCTCGGGGACCGCCAGCTCCGCGCGCCACAGCCACAGCAGCGCCAGCACGCCGAAGGCCAAAGCCGCCGCCACCAGCAGCGCCACGCGCCAGGACGATGCCAGCGTGACCGGCACCAGCAGTGCCGGCGCTAGCGCCCAACCCAGACTGCCGGTGATGCCGTGCACGCTGTAGGCATGGCCGAGCCGCTGGCTGGCGACGCGACGGTTGATCAGCGTGTAGTCCACCGGATGGAACACGCCGTTGCCGACGCCGGCCAGCACCGAAAAGCCGGCCAGCATCCCGTAGCTCTGGCTGGAGGCATGGCCCAGTGCAGCCAGCCCGAGCAGCGCCATGCCGAGGAAAAGGATCGGCCGCGGGCCGAAGCGGTCCACCCAGAAGCCCGACAGTGTCTGCACCACGCACGAGACGACGAAGAAGATCGACATCAGCAGACCGAGCTGCGTGTAGCTGACCTGGAACGCATCCTTCAGCCACGGAAACAGCGGTGCCAGCAGCAGCTGGCTGAAATGGCTGACGCCGTGGGCCAGGCCGACCAGGCCGATGACAGGTGCGTCCCGCCGCCAGGAATCAGCAGGCAGGATCAGGCTGGACATGGTGCATCGCAGTCGACGGAAAGCCCGGCGTACGATAACGCCCTTCGTACCATGTCCAACAGCCTGCCGGGCCACCTCCAGGGCGGGGTCCGTGGGCGCAGCCCGAGAGTACCGTCATGAGCACCGTGCTGTACGACTTCACCCGCCAGGACGCCAGCGGCGCCTCGTGCACCGCCCACGCCTGGGCCAAGGTGCCGGCGCGCCTGAACGCGGCGCAGCGCAGCGAGGCCATGGCGCGAGCCACAGCGCTGCTGAAGGAGCACGACGCGGTCTTGGTGGCGCACTACTACGTCGACGGTGACCTGCAGGACCTGGCGCTGGCCACCGGCGGCATCGTCGCCGATTCGCTGGAGATGGCGCGCTTCGGCCGCGACCACGCCGCGAAGACGCTGGTGGTGGCGGGGGTGCGCTTCATGGGCGAAAGCGCCAAGATCCTGTCGCCGCACAAGCGGGTCCTGATGCCCGACCTGGACGCCACCTGCTCGCTGGACCTGGGTTGCCCGGCCGACGATTTCGGCGCCTTCTGCGACGCGCATCCCGACCGCAAGGTGGTGGTCTATGCCAACACCAGCGCCGCAGTGAAGGCGCGCGCCGACTGGATGGTCACGAGCTCCTGCGCGCTGGCCATCGTGCAGCACCTGAAGGACCAGGGCCAGAAGATCCTGTGGGCGCCCGATCGCCACCTGGGTCGTTACATCCAGGACCAGACCGGCGCCGACATGCTGCTATGGAACGGCGAGTGCATCGTGCACGACGAGTTCAAGGCGCTGGAGCTGGAACTGCTGCGCAAGGACCATCCCGACGCGATGGTGCTGGTACACCCCGAGTCGCCCGAAGGCGTGGTTCGCCAGGCGCATGTGGTGGGCTCGACCTCGCAGCTGTTGAAGGCGGTGATCGACGGCAGCGCGAGGGAATACATCGTCGCCACCGACAACGGCCTGATGCACCGCATGCGCCAGCTGGCGCCGGGCAAGACGCTGATCGAGGCGCCGACCGCGGGCAACAGCGCCACCTGCAAGAGCTGCGCGCACTGCCCGTGGATGGCGATGAACGCGCTGCAGGGCGTGGTCAGCTGCCTGGAGACGGGGCAAGGCGAGATCCACGTGCCCGAGCCGGTGCGTAGCCAGGCGCTGGGCTGCATCGAGCGCATGCTCGATTTCGTGAAGGCGCATCCGGCCAGTGTGGCCCAGCCGCGCAGCGGCTTCGTGCCGAACATCGGGGTGGCCTGATGCGCTTCGAACAGAACGAGACGCTGGATCAGGCGCGCGAACGCAACATCCGTGACGCGCTGCGCGAAGACCTCGGTACCGGCGACTGGACCGCGCTGCTGGTGCCGGCCGGGCGCCAGGTCGAGGCCCAGGTGGTGGTGCGCGAGGCTGCGGTGCTGTGCGGCCGCGACTGGTTCGACGGTGTCTTTGCCGCGCTGAGCCGCGAGGCGCGCATCGAGTGGTGCTTCGGCGAAGGTGCCGACATGCCCGCCGACAGCGTGGTCTGCCGCATCCGCGCCGATTCGCGTGCGCTGCTCACCGCCGAGCGGCCGGCGTTGAACTTCCTGCAACTGCTCAGCGGCACGGCCAGCGCCACGCGGCGCCATGTGCGGGCGATCGAAGGCGTGTCGCCAAATCCGCGCGGCTGCGCGATCCTGGACACGCGCAAGACGCTGCCCGGCCTGCGCCAGGCGCAGAAGTACGCGGTGCGGGTCGGCGGCGGGCAGAACCAGCGGCTGGCGCTGTGGCATGGCATCCTGATCAAGGAAAACCACATTGCGGCGGCCGGCGGAGTGCCGCAGGTGATGGCCCAGGCGCAGGCGCTGAAGGCCGGCGTGGAGATCCAGATCGAGGTGGAGACGCTGGATCAGCTGCAGCAGGCGCTGGACTCGGGCGCCACCAGCGTGCTGCTCGACAACTTCCCGCTGCCGCGGGTGCGCGAGGCGGTGGCGCTGACCGGCGGCCGGGCGCTGCTGGAGGTGTCCGGCGGGGTCACGCTGGACCGGCTGCGCGAGATCGCGGCCACGGGCGTGGACCGCATCTCGATCGGCGCGCTGACCAAGGACCTGCGCGCGGTGGATTATTCGATGCGCGTGCGCGGCTGATCAGCGCCGCTCGCTTTTCGCCCGCCGCGTCAGCACCGTCGGGAAGCTGACCGGCAGCGTCTGCGGGAAGTCGCGGCTGTAGTGCAGCCCGCGGCTTTCGTGCCGCACCAGCGCCGAGCGCACGATCAGTTCGGCGCAGACCACCAGGTTGCGCAGCTCCAGCAGGTCGCGGTTGACGCGGAAGTTGGCGTAGTAGTCGTCAATCTCGCCCTTCAGCAGCTTGATGCGATGCAGCGCCCGCTCCAGCCGCCGCGTGGTGCGCACGATGCCGACGTAGTTCCACATCAGCAGCCGCAGCTCGTCCCAGTTGTGCGAGATCACCACCTGCTCGTCGGCGTCCTCGACCTGGCTTTCGTCCCAGTCTGGCACCGTCACCTCGGCCGGTCGCGGCGACTGCAGGATGCGCTGCGCGCAGCTCGTGCCCAGCACCACGCATTCGAGCAACGAATTGCTGGCCAGCCGGTTGGCGCCGTGCAGGCCGGTGTAACCGGTCTCGCCCACCGCATACAGCCCGGGCAGGTCGGTTCGACCGTCCAGGTCAGTGACCACGCCGCCACAGCTGTAATGCGCCGCCGGCACCACCGGTATCGGCTGGCGTGCGATGTCGATGCCCAGCGACAGGCAGCGTGCATGGATGGTCGGAAAGTGCGACTTCAGGAAGTCCTCGCCCAGGTGCGTGGCATCCAGCCACACATGGTCGAGACCGTGCTTCTTCATCTCGAAGTCGATGGCGCGGGCGACGATGTCGCGCGGCGCCAGCTCCAGCCGCTCGTCGTGGGCCTGCATGAAGCGGGTGCCCCCGGGGTCACCCGGCCCGGTGGACGGCAGCTTCAGGTGTGCGCCCTCGCCGCGCAGGGCCTCGGTGATCAGGAAGCTGCGCTCCTGCGGGTGGTACAGGCAGGTCGGGTGGA
>ERZ1645186.43-NODE-43-length-21390-cov-10.040028_pt1 | contig 21390 bp, 19 predicted proteins | sample MGYA00575349_ERZ1645186 | MGnify/ENA primary metagenome ERZ1645186 (study PRJEB40839, sample SAMN11282943) | freshwater sediment metagenome | isolation source: river sediment | host: Sediment | place: India: Nawabganj, Kanpur | collected 2015-12-17 ...
AGCCTGTTCGCCATCGACGAGGCGCACTGCGTCAGCCAGTGGGGCCACGACTTCCGCGAGGAGTACCTTGGCCTGAGTGCGCTGCCCGAGCGCTATCCGGGCGTGCCGCGCATCGCACTCACCGCCACCGCCGACGCGCACACCCGCGCCGACATTATCGAGCGGCTGCAGCTGGACGGCGCGCGCACCTTCGTCAGCAGCTTCGACCGGCCGAACATCCGCTACGGCATCGTCGAGAAGGACGAGCCCAAGCGCCAGCTGCTGCGTTTCCTGCGCGACGAGCACGACGGCGACGCAGGCATCGTCTACTGCCAGACGCGCAAGAAGGTGGACGAGACCGCCGCCTGGCTGGCGGCCGAGGGCCTGAACGCGCTGCCCTACCACGCCGGGCTGGACGCCGCGGTGCGCCGCCGCCATCAGGACCGCTTCCTGCGCGAGGACGGCGTCGTCATGGTGGCGACGATCGCCTTCGGCATGGGCATCGACAAGCCCGACGTGCGCTTCGTCGCCCACCTGGACCTGCCGAAGAACATCGAGGGCTACTACCAGGAGACCGGACGCGCCGGCCGCGATGGCGCTGCGGCCGACGCCTGGATGGCCTACGGGCTGGCCGACGTGGTCAACCAGCGCCGCATGATCGACGAGAGCGAGGCTGACGAGGACTTCAAGCGCCTGCAGCGCGGCAAGCTCGACGCCTTGCTGGCGCTGGCCGAGGCGCACGACTGCCGGCGCGTGCGGTTGCTGGCCTACTTCGGGGAGGCCAGCCAGCCTTGCGGCAACTGCGACAACTGCCTGCAGCCGCCGGCTACCTGGGACGCCACCGAGGCGGCGCGCAAGGCGCTGAGCTGCGTCTACCGCTTCCAGCAGCACGGCGGCATGAGCTTCGGCGCGGTGCACCTGATCGACGTGCTGCGCGGCAAGGCCACCGACAAGGTGGCGCAGCACGGGCACCAAGGGCTCAGCACCTTCGGCATCGGCGCCGACCTGGGCGAGGCGCAGTGGCGCTCGGTGCTGCGCCAACTGATCGCGCTGGGCCACCTGCGCGCCGAGGGCGAATTCAACACGCTGTCGCTGACCGAGAGCTCGCGTGAGGTGCTGCGCGGCGGGTTGCAGTTGCTGCTGCGCGTGCCCCAGGTGGCCTCGCGGCGCGGCGAGCCTGGCCGGCCCGGCCGCACGCCTCGGGGCAAGGCGCCGGCGATGCCGCTGGACGAGCAGGCGCAGCGGCGCTTCGGCGCGCTGAAGGCGTGGCGCGCCGAAGTGGCGAATGCACACAACCTGCCGGCCTTCGTCGTCTTCCACGACGCCACGCTCGCACAGATGGCCAGCGAATGTCCCGCCGACCTCGCCAGCCTGGGGGGTGTCAGCGGCGTGGGGGCCAAGAAGCTGCAGGCCTACGGCGAAGAGATCCTGCGGGTGCTGGGCAGCGTGGGCTGACCCGCCTTCGGGGCGGCGCGAAGCCGGCGCGCCGGCGCAAGTCGGCACAGGCGCGGTCCGCCGACCGCGCCGTTTGCATGGCCCCATCGAGCCTGCCGGCCAGGTGACCTGAGCCTGGCCCCGAGCCGGCCGATTAGGCAGCCGACTCCTGTGCGGGCGAAGGCTTCTGGTTCAAACTGAATGGATGCTCACCGAAACCAAAGCCCACCGTCAGACCCGCGAAGCGCGGCTCGAGCGCAGCCTGAATGTTGCGCTGCAGCAGCAGCGTAAGGCGCATCTGGCCCACCCCCTGCCGTCCTTGGCCGAACGCAAGGCCGACCTGCTGAAGCTGCGCCGTTACATCCTGGAGCATCAGGAAGCCATCTGCGACGCCATCAGCGCCGACTACGGCCACCGCTCGCGGCACGAGACGTTGCTGATGGAGTTGATGCCGGTGATCAGCGACATCCAGGTCACGCTCAAGCACCTGGGCAGCTGGATGAAGCCGCAGAAGCGCGCCATCGACCGCAAGATCTTCGGCCTGGCCTCCAATCGCGTGATTCCGCAGCCCCTGGGCGTGGTCGGCGTGATCGTGCCCTGGAACTTCCCCATCAACCTGAGCTTCCTGCCGCTGGTGGCCATCTTCGCCGCCGGCAACCGGGCGATGGTGAAGATGAGCGAGAACTCGCGCCATCTGGCGCAGTTGCTGATGAAGACGCTGCCGGCGTACTTCCCGCCGGAGAAGCTGCGCGTCTTCGACGACACGGGCGGCGTGGGCATCGCCTTTTCGCAGCTGGCCTTCGATCACCTGCTGTTCACCGGCTCCAGCGGCACCGGCCGCGCGGTGATGGCCGCAGCCGCCCGCAACCTGTGCCCGGTGACGCTCGAGCTGGGCGGCAAGTCGCCGGCCATCGTCTGCAAGGACTTCCCGCTGCGCACCGCGGCCGAGCGCATACTGCACGTCAAGTGCCTGAACGCCGGCCAGGTGTGCACGACGGTGGACCATGTCTACCTGCCGCGCGCCAGCCTGCCCGAGTTCGTGCGCCTGGCGCGGCAGATCGTGCCGCAGCGCTATCCGTCGCTGGGCTCGGTGGACTACACCTCGATGATCAGCAACCAGGCCTTCGACCGGCTGGTGCGCGCGATGGAGGCGGCGCGCGAGCAAGGCGCCACGCTGCTGCCGCTGCTCGACGGGCCGGCGCTGGACCGCAAGACGCGCAAGATCGCGCCGCACCTGTTGCTGGACGCGCCGCACGACTGCGAGCTGATGGCGCGCGAGATCTTCGGCCCGGTGCTGCCGGTGATCGCCTACGACCACCTGGACGAAGCCATCGCGCGCATCAACGCCGGCCCGCGCCCGCTGGCGCTGTACCCGTTCAGCCATCGTCGGCAGACGCTGGACCACATCGTCACGCACGTCATGTCCGGCGGCGTGTCGATCAACGACGCGCTGTTGCACGTGGGCCAGCACGACCTGCCCTTCGGTGGCGTCGGCGAATCCGGCATGGGCCACTACCACGGGCGCGAGGGCTTCGACAACTTCTCCAAGCTGCGCCCGGTGTTCCACCAGGCGCGCGTGTCCAGCGTCAGTCTGCTGGCACCGCCCTACGGTCCGCTGGTGGACCGCATGCTGAAGTTGCTGGTGCGCTGAAGCCCTAGTTGCGGCGCTCGCCCATGCCCTGGGCGCCAGCTGCGTCGGCCGGCGGGTTCGCGTCGGCCGGGGGGCCACCGAACTCGGGGCGCACGGTGCTGGCGTCGCGGAAGCGCGGCTGGATCTGGCTCTCCGGCGTGGGCGGCGGCAGGCGGCGCACGTAGCCCCACGGGCTGCCGGTGCTGCTCCAGATGTCCATCTCGGGTGCTGCGGGCTCGTTCGGCGCGACGGGCCGGGGGCGAAACCGGCGCTCGTCCCAGCCGGGGCCGAAGCAGCCGCCGTAGTAGGTGCAACCGCCGCGCAAGCTCGGGTAGACCCACGGGTACGCCGGCCAATAGCCGGGCCACACCGGGCTCACCAGCGCGGCGCCACCGACGACGGTGAGGGCTGCTGCGGGGCCGGCGGCGCCAAAGGCGAGTACCGCGGCCGTCGCCGCGCGCACGGCGAGGGCCGTCCATGCGCCCGCCGCGGCGCGCGATCGGCAGGCGGCGATCACCGGCCTCCCTGGTACAGCCCCGGGCGCTGGCGCCGCTCGCGCAGGTGCACGTACACCTGCACCAGGGCCACCAGCGACAGGATGGCCAGCAGCGGGTACACCGCATACAGCGGCGTGCGCTTCAGGCAGGCGCTGCCGCTGCAGAACTCCTCGGCCTTCATGCCGAGCTCGTAGATCAGGTACAGGTTCCACGCGCCCGCTGCCAGCCATGCGGTGTTCGAACGGCTCCAGAGCGCCAGCGCCACGAAGAGCACGATCGGCACGAAGATCAGCAACGGGTAGTTGACGAGCAGGTACAGGAAATCGGGCAGATCGATCATCGGTGGAACCAGGCTCGCCGTTCGTGCGGGGCGCGTCGCGCGCTGCTGCGCAATGCTAGGCCCTGACCGGTGCAGGTGGCAATCACCACGAATCGGTGGCCGGCACCGCGTCCGGGTAACCGCTTGGTTTCGCGTGCCGACAGTTGCGCCGCGCCGGGACGCTGAGCTGCGAAGCGCCGGATACACTGACAGGACGCGCATCCAGCAGTCAGCCTCTTCGGGCCTGCGCCACCGGCGGCCGACGCGTCGCCGCGAACCATGGGTTCCCTCACCCCATCTTCAAAAAGGCTTGCGATGAACTTCTCTTCGTTGGTGTCCCCGACCGGGCACGGCGCCGGCGCCGTGCCGGCCTGGTTCGGCGTGCCGCTGCTCGCCGCGTTGCATCTGGCCATCATCGTCGCCAGCAACTATCTGGTGCAGTGGCCGGTGCAGCTGTTCGGCGTGCTCACCACCTGGGGCGCGTTCACCTTTCCGCTGGTCTTCGTCGCCACCGACCTGACGGTGCGGCTGCTCGGCCAGCACGCGGCGCGCGGCGTCGTGGCGCGCGTCATGCTGCCGGCGCTGGCCGTGTCCTACGTCGTGTCGGTGCTGTTCCAGGAGGGGCGCTTCGCCGGCTGGCAGGCGCTGGGCGAGTTCAACGGCTTTGTCGCGCGCATCGCGCTGGCCAGCTTCGTGGCCTATGTCGCCGGCCAGCTGCTCGACATCGCGGTGTTCGCGCGGCTGCGGCGCCGGCCGCAGTGGTGGGCGGCGCCGGCCGCGTCCACGGTGCTGGGCAGCGCGCTGGACACGGCGCTGTTCTTCGGCGTCGCCTTTCACCGCAGCAGCGACGCCTTCATGGCCGAGCACTGGGTGTCGATCGCGCTGGTGGACTACGCCACCAAGCTGCTGATCAGCCTGCTCGCCTTCCTGCCGCTGTACCGGCTGCTGCTGGAGTCCCTGGCGCGGCCGCTGCGGCCGGCCCGCGCCGCCGGCCCGTGATCTAATGCCCCGCCGGCGCACCGAGGGTGCGGCGGCTCCCCCAGGCGATACGAAGACAGCGGCCCCGCGCCCGGCGCGGGCCCGGTACGGAGACCCCATGTCAGACGCATTCATCTACGAGCACGTGCGCACGCCGCGCGGCAAGGGCAAGAAGGACGGCAGCCTGCACCAGGCCAGCCCGGTGTGGCTGCTGCGCACCCTGCTGCAGGCCATGCAGCAGCGCCTGGCGCTGGACACCGGCCTGGTCGACGACGTGGTGCTGGGCTGCGTCACGCCGGTGGGCGAGCAGGGCGCCGACATCGCGCGCACCGCGGTGCTCGACGCCGAATGGGCGCAGACCGTGGCCGGCGTGACGCAGAGCCGCTTCTGCGCCTCGGGCCTGGAGTCGGTGAACCTGGCGGCGGCCAAGGTCAAGAGCGGTTGGGAAGACCTGGTCGTGGCCGGCGGCGTGGAGAGCATGAGCCGTTGGCCGATGGGCAGCGACGGCGGCGCCTGGGTGATGGACCCGCGCGTCAATCACAAGACGGGCTTCGTGCCGCAGGGCATCGGCGCCGACCTGTCGGCCACGCTGGAAGGCTTCGGCCGCGCCGACGTGGACGGCTTCGCGCTGCGCTCGCACCAGCGGGCTGCCGCGGCGCGCGCCGAGGGGCGCTTCGCCAGGTCGGTCGTCCCGGTGCGCGACATCGCCGGGCTGACGCTGCTGGCCGAGGACGAGACCATCCGAGAGAACGCCACGCTGGAGGCCATGGCCAAGCTCGAGCCGAGCTTCGCGACGATGGGCCAGATGGGCTTCGACGGCACCGCGCTGCGCCGCTACACCACGCTGGAGCGCATCGAGCACGTGCACCACGCCGGCAACAGCAGCGGCATCGTCGACGGCGCGGCGCTGATGCTGGTCGGCAGCGCCGAGGGCGGCCGCCGCGCCGGGCTCAAGCCGCGCGCGCGCATCCGCAGTGCGGCGGTGATCGGCAGCGAGCCGACCATCATGCTCACCGGGCCCACGCCGGCGTGCCGCAAGGCGCTGGCCAAGGCCGGCATGGCGGCCCAGGACATCGACCTGTGGGAGATCAACGAGGCCTTCGCGGTGGTGCCGATGAAGACCACGCGCGACCTCGGCGTGGACCCCGAGCGCGTCAACGTCAACGGCGGCGCCATCGCCATGGGCCACCCGCTGGGGGCCACCGGCTGCATCCTGCTTGGCACGCTGCTCGACGAGCTCGAGCGCCGCAACCTCGCCACCGGCCTGGCCACGCTGTGCGTGGGCGGCGGCATGGGCATCGCCACCATCATCGAACGGGTCTGAGCATGAGCCACGCGATCACGACTGAACTCGGCAGCGACGGCATCCTCGTCGCCACGATGAACCTGCCCGGCCGGCCGATGAACGTGCTGGCCGACGCGCTGGTGCAGGGCCTGTCGGAACTGCCCGCCAAGCTGGCCGATCCGGCGGTCAAGGGCATGATCCTGACCAGTGGCAAGGCCGACTTCTGCGCCGGCGCCGACCTGGACCGCCTGGTCACCTGGACCCGGCCCGACGAGCCCTTCGAGGGCTCGATGGCGCTGAAGAGGATCCTGCGCGCGCTGGAGACGCAGGGCAAGCCGGTAGTGGCGGCGCTGAACGGCCATGCGCTCGGCGGCGGCTTCGAGATCGCGCTGGCCTGCCATGCACGCATCGCCATCGACGACCCCAAGCTCAAGCTGGGCCAGCCCGAGGTGAAGCTGGGCCTGCTGCCCGGTGGCGGCGGCACGCAGCGGCTGCTGCGCCTGGTCGGGCTGCAGCAGGCCATGCAGATCTGCGGCGAGGGTGCCGACATCCCGGTGGCCAAGGCGCGCGCGATGGGCCTGGTGGCCGACGTGGCCGGCGGCCGCGACGAACTGATGGCCAAGGCGCGCGCCTGGATCGCCGCCAACCCGAAGGCCGCGCAGCCCTGGGACCAGCCGAGGTTCAAGATCCCCGGCGGTGACAGCCGCGCGCCGGCCGTGGTGCAGATGCTGGCCATCGCGCCGTCGATCGCCGCGGCCAAGAGCTGGGGCAACTACCCGGCGATCACGCACATCATGAGCTGCCTGTTCGAGGGCGGGCTGCTCGACTTCGACAGCGCCTGCGTGGTCGAGAGCCGCTACTTCGCCGCCTGCGTGATGAGCCGCGAGGCGCGCAACATGGTGAACACGCTGTGGTTCCAGCTCAACGCCATCAAGAAGGGTGCCTCGCGCCCGCAGGGCGTTGCGCGCAGCCCGGTGAAGAAGCTCGGCATCCTCGGCGCCGGCATGATGGGCGGCGGCATCGCCTACGTGTCGGCCAAGGCCGGCATCGACGTGGTGCTGCTCGACACCACGCAGGAGGCGGCGGACAAGGGCAAGGCCTACAGCCAGGGCCTGCTCGACAAGGCGGTGAAGAAGGGCCGCAGCACGCCCGACAAGCGCGACGCGCTGCTCGCCGGCATCCGCGCCACGACGAGCTACGACGAGCTGCAGGGCTGCGACCTGGTCATCGAGGCGGTGTTCGAGGACCGCGCGATCAAGGCCGAGGTGACGAAGAAGGCCGAGGCGCAGCTTGCCGCCGACAAGGTGTTCGCCTCCAACACCAGCACGCTGCCGATCACCGGGCTGGCCCGCGCCAGCAGCCGGCCGCAGCAGTTCATCGGCCTGCACTTCTTCAGCCCGGTGGACAAGATGCCGCTGGTGGAGATCATCGTCGGCCAGCAGACCAGCGACGAAACGCTGGCCAAGTCCTTCGACTACGTGCTGCAGATCGGCAAGACGCCAATCGTGGTCAACGACAGCCGCGGCTTCTACACCAGCCGCGTCTTCGGCACCTACGTGATGGAAGGCATCGCGATGCTGAAGGAAGGCGTGCACCCGCGCAGCATCGAGGTGGCCGGGCTGCAGGCCGGCATGCCGATGCCGCCGCTGGCGCTGCAGGACGAGGTCAGCCTCAGCCTGGGGCTGCACGTGGCCGAGCAGACGAAGAAGGACCTGGCCGCCGAGGGCAAGACCTACGCCGAGCACCCGGGCATGGCCGTGGTGCGGCAGCTGTGCGAGATCGGCCGCATCGGCAAGAAGGCCGGCCAGGGCTTCTACGACTACGATGCGGCGGGCAAGCGGCTGTGGCCACAGCTGACCGCCATGTTCCCGGTGGCGGCCGAGCAGCCGCCGCAGCGCGAGCTGATCGACCGGCTGATGTTCGCGCAGGCCAACGAAGCCGCGCGCTGCCTGGACGAGCAGGTGCTGCGCTCGGTGGCCGACGGCAACATCGGCAGCATCTTCGGCTGGGGCTTCGCGCCCTTCCACGGCGGCGCGTTGCAGTTCATCGATGCCATGGGCACGCGCGCCTTCGTGGCCCGCGCGCGCGAACTGGCCGCGCGCTACGGCGCACGCTTCGAACCGGCCGCGGGCCTGGTGAAGCGGGCCGAGACGAACGCGCCGGTCGGCGGCTGAGCAGCGAATACCGCAGGTTGGCGGCCGGACAGAGGATGGGGCCCCGCGGGGCCCCTTCGCAAGTGGACTGCAGTCTCAGCCTCCGATCACGCCGCCGTCGCTGCGGCGCACGACCACCGTCGCCGAGCGCGGGCGCGCACCCGCCGTCGGCCACTGCGAGAACGAGGTCGGGTTGCGCGCTAGCCAGTTGTCGCCGCCGCTGGCGTACTCGGCCGGGCGGCGCGGATGGCTGCCGACCTCGCCCGGGTGCTGGACGTTGATGAACATCGTCTTGCGGTCCGGGGTCCAGGTCACGCCGGTGATCTCGCAGCCCGAGGGACCGACGAGGAAGCGGCGGATCTCCTTGGTCTGCGGGTCGGCGGCGAGCATCTGGTTGTTGCCCATGTTGACGTAGTCTCCGCTGTTCGAGAAGCTGCCGTCGGTCTGGATCCACATGCGCCCGAAGCTGTCGAAGGCCAGCCCGTCGGGGCTGTTGAACAGGTTGTCGGCGGTGATGTTGGCCGACGGCGCGCGCTCGCCGGTCACCGTGGGCTGGCCGGCGAGCACGAAGATGTCCCAGGTGAAAGTGAGCGCGGTGGCGTCGCCGCCGGCTTCGTTCCAGCGCAGGATGTGGCCCCAGAGGTTGTTGGTGCGCGGGTTGGCCTCGTCCACCGGCGGGCGGGCGCTGCCGGCCGAGGTGGTGCCGTCGACCTTGTTCGACGAGGCCGTGGTGGTGCCGCGGCGGTTGTTGTTGGTGAGGGTGATGTAGACCTCGCCGGCCTTCTTCGTGTTGGCGGCGATCCACTCGGGGCGGTCCATCATGGTCGCGGCGACGCGGTCGGCGGCTTGGCGCGTCTTGATCAGCACGTCGGCCTGGGTGGCGAATCCGTTGGCCGTGGTCAGGCCGTTCTGGCCCTGAGTCAGCGCGATCCACACGCCCGTGCCCATCTTGTCACCGGCGGTGGCGCCGGCCTCGAAGCGCGCGACGTAGAGCGTGCCGTCTTCGAGCAGGCGCCGATTGGCGGCGCTTGTCGGGTTGGCCTTGTCGAAGCTTCCGGAGGAGACGAACTTGTAGATGTACTCGTTGCGCTCATCGTCGCCCATGTAGACCACGACCTTGCCGTTGGGCGCCACCACCAACTCGGCGTTCTCGTGCTTGAAGCGGCCCATCGCCGTGCGCTTGACCGGCTTGGAGGCCGGCGCGAACGGATCGATCTCGACCACCCAGCCGAAGCGGTGCGGCTCGTTGGGGTTGACATCGGCGTCGAAGCGCGCGTCCACCGTATGCCAGCGGTAGCCGAAGCCTTCCTTGCTGATGCCGTAGCGCGACTGGCCTCCGAGGATCTCGGCCTTCTGGTCCTGGTAGTCCGGCCCGATGGTGGCGCCACTGGTGGGCGCGCCGAAGTAGCCGTTCCAGTTCTCCTCGCAGGTCAGGTAGGTGCCCCAGGGCGTCCAGCCGTTGGCGCAGTTGTTCAACGTGCCCAGGACTTCGGTGCCGCTCGGGTCGGCCGCGGTGCGCATCAGCGGGTGGCCGGCCGCCGGGCCCTGGATCGTCATCGGCGTGTTGCCGTGGATGCGCCGGTTGTACGGCGAGCTCTTCACATGGTTCCAGCTGCCGTCGGCTGCGCGCCTGACGTGCAAAACGCTGACGCCATGCGCCGCCTGCGCCTTGCGGGCCTTCTCCAGCGTGAAAGGAGCCATCCAGTCGGCCGGGTCGGTGCCGGGCTCGATGGCGTACAGGTACTCGGGGTTGACATACTCGTGGTTCATCACGAGCAGTCCTTCGTCGCTGCGATCGCCGTAGGCGTTGCCGACGGCATTGAAGCCGAAGAACCACATGCCGTCGTGGTTGTCGCCGATCTGCTGCTCCTGGTCGGCGGCAGTGTTGCTGGCGTCGGGCTTCCACGCCGGCGCCAATGCATCGATCGGCTCACCCCAGGGCAAGAAGGCGGTCGCCACGTAGCCGTCGGGCACGCTGACGCCATCGGCCGTCGAGACGGGCACGGCGCTGAAGCCGAACATGCGCTCGGCCGGAGTGCCCACGAGCGGCGATGCGGGCGCCACGTCGTCGTCGCTGCCGCAGCCTGCCAGGCCACCCAGGAAAGGCACCGCCGCCGCGCCCAGGCCGCCGAGCAGCAGGCGGCGGCGGCTCGGGTTGCGCGCGATCGCGCGCTCGACCACATCGGTCAGGCTCGGGTTGCGGGAGGGATTGGAAACGCCGTCGTCGTCACGGATGCTCTGCGCCATGCTCGTCTGCTCCTGGAATGGGCCGGGGTTGAAAACCCGGGGAGCATGGCCAGCGCAGATGACGCAGGTGTGTAGCAGGAGTGACGAGGCCGTCATGTGACCGAGCGGTGACGGCTGCTGTCCCGAGCCAAGGGACACGCGGCGAACATGCCGCGCTTTCGTGCCTGAGTCGACGCTGCTGCGCGAAAGTGCGATGCGAAGACGTTCTGCCCCAGGCCACGTCGCCTTCACGGGCCTCGGTCGCTCAGATGCCGCCCCGCGGTCGCTGCCGCACCGACCCGGCGTGGAGCCTGCGCGCCAGCGGCCACAGCCAGATCAGCAGGCAAACGGCGCCCAGCGTGCCGGCGATGGGCCGCTCGAAGAAGACCAGGAAGTTGCCGTCGGCCTTGATCAGGCTGCTGAAGAACTGCTCCTCCAGCATGGTGCCCAGCACCACGCCCAGGATGGTGGGCGCCACCGGGAAGCCCCAGCGCTCCATGAAGAAGCCGGCAATGCCGGCGGCCAGCATCACCACCACGCCGAACAGGCTGTTGTTGATGGCGAAGCTGCCGACGATGCAGAACAGCAGGATCAGCGGCATCAGCAGCGCCGCCGGGATGCGCAGCACCTGCTTGGCCACCTTGATCACGCCCCAGCCGAAGGGCAGCATCAGCAGCTGCGCCAGGATGAAGACGATGAACACCGCATAGATGTTCTGCGGGTTGTTGACGAACAGCGTCGGCCCCGGGTTCATGTCCTTCAGGTACAGCACGCCGATCGCTATCGCGGTGATCGAATCGCCGGGGATGCCGAACACCAGCGCCGGGATCCACGCGCCGCCGAGCGCGGCATTGTTGGCTGCACCCGATTCGACGATGCCTTCGACGTGCCCGGTGCCGAACTTGTGGGGCTCCTTCGAAAAGCGCTTGCTCATCGCGTAGGACATCCACGCGGCGATGTCGGCACCTGCGCCCGGCAGCGCGCCGACGGCCGTGCCCAGCGCCGAGCCGCGGACGAGCTGCAGCGGGTACTTCTTCAGCAGGGTCCACATGCCGCTGAAGACATTGCCGAAGGGACGGTCCACCGCCATCACCGGCTTGGCCACCACCACCGCGTAGCGCAGGATCTCCGACACCGCGAACATGCCGATCATCAGCGGGATCAACGGGATGCCGCCCATCAGCTCGGCATTGCCGAAGGTGTAGCGCGGCGCGCCGGCCGGGTTCTCCAGCCCGACCACGCTGATCAGCAGGCCCAGCAGCAGCGACACCATGCCCTTCAGCGGGTCGCGGCCGGCGATGAAGATGGCGCAGGTGAAGCCCAGCATCACCAGCCAGAAGTACTCGAAGGAGCTGAACTTCAGCGCCACCTCGGCCAGCGCCGGTGCGGCGACGATCAGCACCAGCACGCCGAAGATGCCGCCCAGCACCGAGAACACCAGCCCGGCTCCGAGCGCGGTCTCTGCCTGGCCCTTCTTGGTCAACAGGTAGGCCTCGTCGGTGTAAGCGGCCGAAGCGGGCGTGCCCGGCATACGCAGCAAGGCGCTCGGGATGTCGCCGCTGAAGATGGCCATCGCGGTGGCGGTGACGATGGCCGCCACCGCCGGCACCGGCGGCATGAAGAAGGTCACCGGCACCAGCAGCGCGGTGGCCATCGTGGCCGTCAGGCCGGGGATCGCGCCGACGAACAGGCCGTATATGGCCGACAGCACGATGACCATCAGCACGTAAGGCTGGAACACCAGCCCGAAGGCGGTGGCGACGGCGTCCATCAGTACATGGGCGTGATCACGCCCCAGGGCAGCGGCACACGCAGCAGCTTGTAGAAGGCCAGGTGCACGAGCAGCGTGCCGCCGATGGCCCAGCCGATGGCCGGCCGCCAGCCGACGCGCAGCGCGCGGAACACCGCCAGCAGGCACAGCGGCGCGATCAAGAGGAAGCCCAGACGCTCGGACAGCAGCAGGTAGGCCAGCACCGCGCCGACGATCACCAGCGCGCTGCCGAAGTGCTCACTACCCGCCGCGGCGCGCGGCGCCTCGTCGACATAGGCCTTGCCGCGCAGACTGCGCACGATCAGCCCCAGCGCGCACAGCAACAGCCCGGCGCCGACGATCATCGGCAGCAAGGCCGCGCCCAGCTTCTGCCCCGGCACATCGGGGAAGGCGCGGGCAGTCCACAGCACCGCCAGCGCCAGCAGCGCCAGGCCGATGCCGACCGAGGCGTCGGTGCGCCGCACGCGGCGCTACTTGGCCAGGCCCACCGCGGTCATCACCGACTTCATGTCGCCGTCGCCTTTGGCCATGAACTTGGCGAACTCTTCCGAATTGCCCCACAGCACGCCGAAGCCGCGCTGCGTCATGAAGTCCTTGTACTCCTTGCTGTCGTAGGCCTTCTTCACCGACGCTTCCAGCCGCGTCTGCACTTCCTTGGGCAGGCCCTTCGGCGCGGCGATGCCGCGCCAGGCGCCGGTCGCCCAGCCCGAGCCGGTGGCTTCCTTCAGCGTGGGCACGTTCGGGAACAGTGCCGCGCGTTCGGTGGCCATCACCGTCAGCGAGCGCACCTTGCCGGCGTCGATCAGCGAGCGCGCTTCGGGCAGCGAACAGGGCACGAACTCCACGCCGCCAGCCACCAGGTCCTGCAGGCCCGGCGCGGCGCCGTTGCTGGGCACCCAGGGCACGGCGGCCGGGTCGATCTTCAGGTCGCTGAGCATGCCGGCCAGCGCCAGGTGCCAGATCCCTCCCTGGCCGGTGCCCGAGGCCTTGAACTTGCCCGGGTTGGCCTTGATCGCGGCCAGCACGTCGGCCATGGTCTTGTAGCTGGAGTCGGCGCGCACCTGGAAGCCGGCCGGGTCGAGGTTGACCAGCGCGATGGGCGTGTAGCTGGCCGGGTTCAGCTCGGTCAGCTTCTGGTGGTGCATCATCGTGATTTCCACCGTGATCATGCCGATGGTGTAGCCGTCGGGCGTGGCGGTGGCGATGGCCGAATGGCCTACCACGCCCGAGCCGCCGGTGCGGTTGACCACGTTCACCGGCTGGCCCAGGTCCTTCTCCATCAGGCTGGCGATGAAGCGGGCCACCGCATCGGTGCCGCCGCCCGCGCCCCAGGGCACGACCAGCGTGATCGGACGGTTCGGGTACTGGGCGAAGGCGCTGGCGCAGAAGCCCAGGGCCAGCAGCGCAAACAGTGCGCGCAAGGGTCGAAGCAGGCGGGTCATGGTGTGTCCATCGTTGGTTGCGTTGGGGATGCAGCGAAGCAATTTCTCACCGGGCCGCCGCATCGACAACACGGGTAAGCCCTCATGCGGCGCGCCGCGAGGCCCTGCGCCCAACCCTATAGCGCAGGGCGAGGCCGCGGGGCTTCGGGCACACTGCGGGCAATGAGCGTGCGCCTGTACGTCGCTGCGGATTTGCGGCGCGATGCCGAGATCGAGCTAACCGAAGCCGCTGCACGCCACGTGCAGGTGCGCCGCCTGCAGCCGGGCGATCGCCTGTGCCTGTTCGACGGCCAGGGTGGCGAGTGGACGGCCACGGTGCTGCAGATGGGGCGCCAGCGCGTGACCGTGCGCGTGCAGCAGTTCGATCCGGTGGAGCGGGAACTGGCGCGGCCGGTGACGGTGGCGCTGGGCATGCCGGCCAACGAGCGCATGGACATCCTGGTCGAGAAAGCCACCGAGCTCGGCGTACACGCCATCGTGCCCTTGCACACCGAGCGCTCGGTGCTGCGCCTGGACGACGAGCGCGCGCAGCGCAAGCGTGCGCACTGGCAGGCCATTGCCGCAGCCGCGGCGGGCCAATGTGGCCGCACGCGCGTGCCGCAGGTGGCGCCTGTGCAGGCGCTGCCGGCGTTGCTGGCGGCGCCGGCCGAAGGCCGGCTGCGGCTGCTGCTGAGCCCGGCGCCCGACGCCCCGCCGCTGGCGGCCGCTGCGGCCGGGGTGCAGCCGCTGCTGGTGCTCAGCGGCCCGGAGGGCGGGCTGTCGCCGGCCGAGGACGCAGCGGCGCGTGCCAGCGGCTTCGTGCCGGCGAGCTTGGGGCCGCGCGTGCTGCGCGCCGAAACCGCACCGCTGGCGGTGCTGGCCTGGATCGGACTCAACGCATGAACCGTCACCTGCTGCTGCTGACCCTGTGCCAGGGCCTGTTCCTGACCAACAACGTGGTCTTCATTGCCATCAACGGCCTGGTCGGCCTGCAGTTGGCGCCCTCCGCCTGGCTGGCCACCGTGCCGCTGTCGGCCTACGTGGCCGGCGGCGCGCTGAGCACCGCGCTGGTGGCGCGTCACCAGCGCAAGGTAGGCCGCAAGCGCGCCTTCCAGGTGGGGCTGCTGTGGGGCATTGCCGCCACCGCGCTATGCGCCTATGCGGCCTGGCAGCGCAGCTTCGGCCTGCTGGTGCTGGGCACGGTGCTGGCCGGCTACTACCAGGCCAACGGCTCGCTGTACCGCTTTGCCGCGGCCGAGCTGGTGAGGCCCGCGGCGCGCGAGAAGGCCATCTCCTGGGTGCTGGCTGGCGGCATCATCGGCGGCGTGTTCGGGCCCAACCTGGCCTCGGGCACGCGCGACCTGTTGCCGCAGCCCTTCGTCGGCGCCTACCTGTCGCTGGTGGTGGTGGCGCTGGTGGCGCTGGTGCTGATCAGCCTGATCCCCTTCCCGCCGATGCCCACCGCGGCGCAGGCGGCCGGTGGACGGCCGCTGCGCGAGATCGCGCGCCAACCGGTGTTCGTCATCGCGGTGGCCGCCGCCGCGCTGGGCTACGGCGTGATGAACCTGTTGATGGCGGCCACGCCGATCGCCATGGCGCAGTGCTCGCACCCTTTCTCGGATGCGGCGCTGGTGCTGGAATGGCACGTGCTGGGCATGTTCGTGCCCAGCTTCTTCACCGGCCACCTGATCAGGCGCTTCGGCACGCTGCCGATCATGACCGTGGGCCTGCTGCTGAACATCGGCTGCGTGGCCTTCGCGCTGAGCGGCACCGAGCTGATGCACTTCCTGGGCGCATTGTTCGTGCTGGGCGTAGGCTGGAACTTCCTCTACATCGGCGGCACCACGCTGCTGACCGAGGCCTACCGGCCCGAGGAGCGCACCACCGCGCAGGGGGCGATGGACTTCTGGGTATTCACGACGATGACGGTCACGTCCTTCAGCTCGGGCGCGCTGGTGACCACTGGCGGCTGGACCTCGATGAACCTGGGTTCGTTGATCCCGCTGGGGCTGCTGGGCGTGGCGCTCGCCTGGCTTGCGGTGCACCGCCGCGCCACGCAGAATGCGCCGACCACTACCGGAGGGTGAACATGGGATTGCTGGACATCGTGGGGGGCATGCTGGGCGGGCAGACGGGCGCCGGTTCGGGCGGCGCAGGCGGCGGCCAGGCCGAGATGCTGAACATGATCCTGAGCATGCTGGCCGGCGGAGCGCAGGGCGGCGCGGGCGGCGGCGGCATGGGTGGCATGGGCGGACTGGGCGCGCTGCTGCAGCAGCTGCAGCAGGCGGGGCTGGGCGAGCAGGTGAATTCCTGGGTCGGCACCGGCCAGAACCTGCCGGTGTCACCGGAGCAGCTGCAGGGCGCCTTCGGCACCGACCAGATGTCGCAGATGGCCGAGCGCATGGGCCTGTCCACCGGCGACCTGGGCGCGCAGCTGTCGCAGATGCTGCCGCAGGTGGTGGACCAGCTGACGCCCGGAGGCCAGCTGCCGCAGGGCGGGATGGGCGACCTGGGGGATCTTCTCGGCCAGCTGCTGCGCCGCTGAGAACCCGGTGCCCTGGACCGGTGGCCGGGTGCGGCCGGCGGCAGGGTGCCGATGACGAGGACCAAACCCATGGGCTTCAAGCCGATTGCCATGGCCGTGGCCTGCGCCATCGGCTTGCTCATCTGGTTCGTGATACCGCCCCCCGAGGGCGTGGCGCCCAACGCGTGGCAGCTGCTGGCGCTGTTCGCTGCCACGATCGCCGCGATCATCGGCAAGGCCATGCCAATCGGCGCGCTGTCGATGCTGGCCATCGCGCTGGTGGCCATCACCGGCGTGACCAGCGACAAGCCGGCGGTGGCCATCGCCGACGCGCTGAGCAGCTTCGCCAACCCGCTGATCTGGCTGATCGGCGTGTCGATCATGATCTCGCGCGCGCTCATCAAGACCGGGCTGGGCGCGCGCATCGGCTATGGCTTCATCGCGCTGTTCGGCCGGCGCACACTGGGCATAGGCTATGCGCTGGCGCTGGCCGAGCTGTCGATCGCGCCGGTCACGCCCAGCAACACCGCGCGTGGCGGCGCGATCATGCACCCGATCATGCGCTCGATCGCCGGCAGCTTCGAGTCCGACCCGAAGGAAGGCACCGAGGGCCGCATCGGCAAGTACCTGGCGCTGGTGAACTACCACGCCAACCCGATCACCTCGGCGATGTTCATCACTGCCACCGCGCCGAACCCGCTGGTGGTCAAGCTGATCGCCGATGCCACCGGCGCGCAGATCTCGATCAGCTGGAGCATGTGGGCCTTGGCCATGCTGCTGCCGGGCTTGGTGGGCATCGCGCTGATGCCACTGGTTCTGTACTGGCTGTACCCGCCGCAGATCACGCGCACGCCCGACGCCGCGCAGTTTGCGCGCGCCAAGCTGGCCGAGCGCGGCGCGCTGAACCGCGGCGAGAAGATCATGCTCGCCGTCTTCGTGTTGCTGCTGCTGCTGTGGGCCGGCGTGCCGGCGATGCTCTTCGGCAGCGCCTGGGCGCTGGATCCGACCACCACCGCCTTCATCGGCCTGGCTGCGCTGCTGCTCACCGGCGTGCTCGACTGGGAGGACGTGCTCAAGGAGAAGAGCGCCTGGGATACCATTGTCTGGTTCGCGGCGCTGGTGATGATGGCCAGCTACCTGAGCAAGCTGGGACTGATCGCGTGGTTTTCCAAGTCGATCGAGACCGGCATCGGCAGCCTCGGCCTGGGCTGGGGGGGCGCAGTCGCGCTGTTGCTGCTGGCCTACGTGTATGCGCACTACCTGTTCGCCAGCACCACCGCGCACATCACCGCGATGTTCGCGGCCTTCTTCGTCGCCGGCATGGCGCTGGGCGCACCGCCGCTGCCCTTCGCGCTGCTGATGGCCGCGGCCTCGAGCCTGATGATGACGCTGACGCACTACGCCACCGGCACCTCGCCGGTGATCTTCGGCTCGGGCTACACCACGCTGGGCGAGTGGTGGAAGGCCGGCTTCGTGATGAGCGTGGTGCTGCTCCTGGTGTGGGCCCTCGCCGGCGGCGTGTGGTGGAAGCTGCTGGGCTACTGGTAGGCGCGCCGGTGATCAGGCCGGTTGCCCCGGCCGCAGATGTCGGCCATACAGGCTGAACAGCCGTTCCCAGTGGCGCTCGGAGGCCTCGCGCCGGTAGGCTTCGCGCTGCGGAAAGACGAAGCCGTGCTCGGTACCCGGGTACCACTCGATGCGATGCGGTGTGCCGGCGGCCTGCAGTGCCTGCTGCAGCGCTTCGATGTGCTCCGGTGGCGCCCACTTGTCGTTTTCGGCGCAGGCGAAGTAGCACTCGCAGTGGATCTGCGGGGGCATGCGGTGCGGCGAATCGGGTGCGTCGGTGACCATGTTCGCGCCGTGGATCGCGGCGATGCAGGACAGCCGCTGCGGGAATGCCGCCGCTGCCCACATGACGAAGGGCCCGCTCATGCAGTAGCCCACCGCGCCGATGCGCGTCGCATCCGCCGCGGGCAGCGCATCGGCATAGCGCAGCAGCGCACGCGTGTCGGTCTCGGTGGTCTGCCGGTTCAGCGAGTTCATCAGCGCGAACATCTGGCTCAGGTGCGGCTCGGTACGCGACGGCAACTGGAACTCGCGCGTACGCCGGTAGTAAAGGTTCGGCAGCAGCACGCAATAGCCCACCGCGGCCAGCCGGCGCGCCATGTCGTGCAATTCCTCGCGCTTGCCCGGTGCGTCCATGTAGAACAGCAGCACCGGGTGCGGGCCGCCTTCCTCGGGATGCACGACGAAGCTGTTCATCGCGCCGTCGTCGGTGGGGATGTCGGGGTGCAGTTCGATCATGGCGGCGTCCTCGCCCCGGGCTACAACGGCATGCGTGCCGCGGCTGCGGCATCGAGCGCACCCTCGCCGCGCGCCAGCGCGGCATCGAACATCGCCGCCACGCCGGGCATGACGTAAAGATCGACGCCGCCGCGCCGTGCCTCCTCGATCATCAAGCGCACGTCCTTGCGCGCCATGGCGATCTCGAACGAGGGCTTGTCGTAGCCGCCGTCGCTGATGCGTGCGGCGCGCGCCGGCAGGGTCTGGCCGGGGTTGAACTGCTCGAACAGCGCGAAGGCCTCCTTCGTGCCGATGCCCACCGCATGCGCCAGCCGGTTGACGTCACCGAGCACGCCGAGCAGGCCGATCAGCGTCAGGTTGCCGAAGAGCTTGAACGCGGCAGCACGCTCGGGCACCTCGCCCACGTAGTGCACCTTGCCGGTCATCTGCTGCAGCGCGGGCAGCAGCGCGTCATGGCGCGTCCGCTCGCCCGAGACCAGCATCAGCCCGCTGCCCTCGGCCGCATGCGCGGGGCCCATGAACACCGGCGCATGCACGAACACGCGGCCGCGCGCGTCCCAGCGCGCCACGCGCGCCGCGGTCGGCCGCACCGCGGTGGTGGTGTGGTCGACGATCCAGCAGCCGGCCGGTATGGCAGGGGCCAGCGGCTCGAGCACCGCGTCCACCGACTCGTCGTCGGCCAGCGACAGGTGGATGCGGTCCACGCCGGACAGCGCGTCGCCCGCGTCGTCGAAGGGCTGCGCGCCGGAGGCGGCCAGCGCCCGCGCCTTGGCCGGGCTGCGGTTCCAGACGTTGACCTGCCAGCCGTTGGCCAGAGCGCGGCGCACGAAGCCCGAACCCATCAAGCCGGCACCGAAAAACGCGATCTTCATCAAACATCTCCTGCGTCGTGGAGTTCGGACGATAACGCCCCGTCGGGTCTGCGTTCAAAATGCGGGCTGAGAAAGGAACCCGCCATGCCGATCTTCGAATACGCCTGCCAGGACTGCGGCACCGCCTTCGAGCTGCTGGTGCGCTCGGACACGGTGCCCGAATGCCCGCAGTGCCACTCGCATCAGCTGGACAAGCAGCTGTCGGTGTTTGCCACTGCCGCGACGGGCCCCGGACCGGCGATGGCCGCAGGTCCCATGGGCCCCTGCGGGACTTGCGGGCACCCTGACGGCCCGGGGGCCTGCGCGCTGCAATGACGCGTGCTTGGCCAAAGGCCGGCTTGTGCATCGGGGCGGCCGTTGCATTGCCTTGGTCGGGGATCCATGCAAGCGACTGATCCGCAAGACTGCATACCCATCCGCGCCATCGATCAAGCAGACGGCGCCGATTGACTGCAGCATAGGACAAGAGTGGGACTGATCCGATCGTGGGCCGCTGCAGGCGCCAGAGTCGGGCGGCGGCGCTTGCTGCTGGCAGTACTTGGCTCGCTCTCGCTGAGTGCCTGCGGCGGGTCCGAAGAAGAGGACTACACGCTGGTTGCCAATGGCACGGCGCGTTGCCTTACAACACCTTGTGCTGCAAGCAACGGCCGCTTCGTGCTGGCTGGCGTTGGATCACCCGTCGATGACGACGACGACTTGTTCGTGGTCTACGGTGCCGAGACCCGTTTCGAGGATGGTCTCGATGGAACGACGCTTGATGGCCAGTCTGTCGAGGTCGTGGGGCCCGGGTACTGGGATGGTCAGCCTGTATCTGGCGATTGGACCTGCCGCGCAACCGTGATCCGACGTGCCCCGTAACGAGACCCACGGGCACGTTGCGCGTCGAGCTTTCGGGAAGCTCTTTCTCTTGCGGGCTAGGGCGTGTCAACACTACTGGCGTCCAGGGCCGGTACGACGGACACTCTCGGGCATGGAGATCACGCCCGAGCAATTCGCCGCCGTCGAGCATTGCCTGCCCAAGCAGCGCGGCAACGTCAGCCTGAGCAACCTGCAGGTGGTCAACGCGATCCTCTATGTGGCCGAGCATGGCTGCAAGTGGCGCGGGCTGCCCAAGCGATTCGGCAATTGGCACACGATCTACACGCGCATGAACCGCTGGACCAAGGCCGGTGTCCTCGATCGCATGTTCGAGGAGTTGCAGCGCGCGCAGGTTGTGCGCATCAAGATCGAAGCCGTCTCGCTGGACTCTACGAGCATCAAGGTCCATCCCGACGGCACAGGAGCACTAAAGAAAACGGCCCGCAATCCATCGGCAAGTCCCGAGGTGGATGGAACACCAAGGTTCATATGGTTGCCGCGGATGCTCGAACGGCAATAACGTTCTCGCTGTCGCCAGGCCAGGCGCACGACGCGCCCGAAGGGCGGGCGCTGCTCAGCCGACTGGGGGCGCCGAACCGCCCACGGCACCTGATCATGGATCGCGCCTACGAGGGCAACGAGACTCGCCAACTTGCGCTCGACCTGGGCTTCATCCTCGTCGTGCCGCCGCTGAGCATGCGCAGCGAACCCTGGGAGTACGACCGGGCCATGTACAAGCGCCGTAACGAGGTCGAGCGTCTCTTCCGGCGCCTCAAGGGCTACCGCCGCATCTTCTCGCGCTTCGAGAAGCTCGACCTCATGTTCCTCGGCTTCATCAGCTTCGTTCTCGTCGCTGATGGGCTGCGGATGTGTTAACAGGCCCTAGTCCACCCGCAAGAGGGGTGATCCTGCACACTCCGACAGTGACCCGGCGAAGCTGCACTTCGAACGGCGCCGTGCGCACTTTGCCCAGGTCTCGGAGTCGTTGATGATCTACCCGTCAACGCGCTGCGCTTGGCCGCAGGTCGTGGGTGTTGGCGCCTCTCAATCGCGCGCCGAGCCGGCCACCAGTTCGAAGCGGTAGAGCCGGCACTCGATCGGGCCGTTCCACATCGGCACACGCAGCGAAGCCTTCAGCC
>ERZ1645186.44-NODE-44-length-21389-cov-8.417924_pt1 | contig 21389 bp, 24 predicted proteins | sample MGYA00575349_ERZ1645186 | MGnify/ENA primary metagenome ERZ1645186 (study PRJEB40839, sample SAMN11282943) | freshwater sediment metagenome | isolation source: river sediment | host: Sediment | place: India: Nawabganj, Kanpur | collected 2015-12-17 ...
GCTGAAGACCTTCGCCGACCAGGCGGTGATCGCGATCCAGAACGCGCGGCTGTTCCGCGAGATCCAGGACAAGAGTCGGCAGCTGGAAGTCGCCAACCAGCACAAGAGCGAGTTCCTGGCCAACATGAGCCACGAGCTGCGCACGCCGCTGAACGCGATCATCGGCTTCTCCGAGGTGCTGCTGGAACGCATGTTCGGCGATCTGAACGAAAAGCAGGACGACTACCTGAAGGACATCCATTCCTCGGGCAAGCACCTGCTGAGCCTGATCAACGACATCCTCGACCTGTCGAAGATCGAGGCCGGCCGCATGGAGCTGGACGTCGAGACCTTCGACGCGCCATCGGCCATCGACAACGCGTTGACGCTGGTGCGCGAGCGTGCGCAGCGGCATGGCATCGCACTGTCGCTGCAGGTCGCACCCGAGGTGGGCGCGGTGCGCGCCGACGAGCGCAAGTTCAAGCAGATCCTGCTGAACCTGCTGACCAACGCGGTCAAGTTCACGCCCGACGGCGGCAAGGTGGACGTGCGCGCTGCGCTGGTGGACGGCGTGCTGCAGGTGGCGGTGGCCGACACCGGCATCGGCATCGCGCCCGAGGACCAGGCTGCCGTGTTCGAGGAGTTCCGCCAGGTGGGCCGCCACTACACCAACAAGCAGGAAGGCACCGGCCTGGGCCTGACGCTGACCAGGCGTTTCGTCGAGCTGCACGGAGGCAGCCTGACGCTGCAAAGCGAACCCGGCAAGGGATCGACCTTCACCTTCACGCTGCCGTCGCAACCCTGAGCTGCCATGAAGACCATCCTGATCGTCGAGGACAACGAGAAGAACATGAAGCTGGCGCGCGACATCCTGCGCGCCAAGGGCTATGCCACGCTGGAAGCTGTCAACGGTCTGGACGGCGTGCGGCTGGCGCTGGAGCAGGTGCCCGACCTGGTGCTGATGGACATCCAGCTGCCCGACATCAACGGCATCGACGCCTTCGAGCGCATCCGCGCCAACGCCGCCACCGCCAAGGTGCCGGTGGTGGCTTTCACCGCGTCGGTCACGGCCAACGACCGCAGCCGCATCGGCGATGCCGGCTTCGACGGCTTCCTGGGCAAACCCATCAACCTGAAGGAGTTTGTCGAGACGGTGCGGCGCATGCTGGGCGAGCCGCAAGCATGAGCGCGCCGGGCCGTTCCCAAGCGCTTATCCCGGAGCGCGCAGCGCGGAGGGTCGTCCAGTGACCGCGCGCATCCTGGTCGTCGACGACACGCCGGCCAACGTCAAGCTGCTGGTCGACCTGCTGGGCGCCAAGGGCTACCAGCCGGTGGCGGCCACCAACGGCGAGGAGGCGCTGGCGCGCATCGCCGAGCAGCTGCCCGACCTGGTGCTGCTGGACATCATGATGCCCGGGCTGTCGGGCTACGAAGTCTGCCGGCGGCTGCGCGCCGACCCGGCCACCGCGCTGCTGCCGGTGGTGCTGTGTACCTCGCTCGACCCGAAGCAGGAGCGCGTCAACGGCATCGAGGCCGGCGCCGACGACTTCATCCCCAAGCCGATCAACCAGCAGGAGCTGTTCGCGCGCGTGAAGTCGCTGCTGCGCATCAAGGCGCTGCAGGACGAGGTCAAGGCGCAGGCCGCGCAGCTGGCCGAATGGAACGGCAAGCTCGAGCAGCGCGTGCAGGAGCAGCTGGCGCAGATGGAGCGACTGAGCCGGCTGAAGAACTTCTTCTCGCCGCAGCTGGCCGAGGCCATCGTCAGTGGCGGCGCGCAAGACCCGCTGAAGAGCCACCGCCGCGAGATCACCGTGGTGTTCCTGGACCTGCGCGGCTTCACCGCCTTCACCGAAACCGCCGACCCGGAGGAGGTGATGGGCGTGCTGCGCGAATACCACGCGGCGATGGGCGCGCTGATCCTGCAGCACGAGGGCACGCTGGAGCGCTTCACCGGCGACGGCATCATGATCTTCTTCAATGACCCAGTGGTGGTCGACGACCCGGCCTGCCGCGCGGTGCGCATGGCGCAGCAGATGCAGCAGCGCACGGCGGTGCTCGCCGCGGGCTGGAAGAAGCGCGGCTACGAGCTGCAGCTGGGCATCGGCATCGCGATGGGCTACGCCACCATCGGCGCCATCGGCTTCGAAGGCCGTGTGGACTACGGCGCCATCGGCAACGTCACCAACCTGGCGGCGCGGCTGTGCGGCGAGGCCAAGGGTGGCGAAATCCTGGTGGCGCCGCGCGTGGCGGCGGCGCTGGATGGCAGCGGGCTGGCGGTGGAGCCGGCCGGTGAATTCCAGCTCAAGGGGCTGGCGCGGCCCATTGCGGTATCGAGGGTCGCATGGACGGACACATGAGCGATACCGCGAAGCTGGAAGAGGCGGCGGGCCAGGTCCTGCGACGGCGCCAGGCCTGTGCGCTGCTGATTGCCGCCGCCGTGCCCGTGTACCTGAAGGCCGCGACCGTGGCACGCCTGGCCTGGGTGACGATGGACGGCGAGGCGCGGCCCTCCTACAACTTCACGGCCTTCCGGGCAGGGTTGCGCAGCCAGGGCTGGATCGAGGGTGCCAACTTGCAACTCGACCCTTGGTTTGCCGATGGTTCGATGGACAGGTTGCGCAAGCTGATTCCGCAGATGCTGGCCACACGACCCGACCTGGTGGTGGCCGCAGGCGGCGGCGTGGTGCGGCCGCTGATCGATGCCAGGTTACCCACGCCGATGTTGTTCGTAATGAGCGCGGACGTGGTGCAGGCCAAGGTGGTGGAGAGCTGGTCGCACCCCGGCGTGCGCCGCTCCGGCATCTCGTTGTTCTCGCTGGAGCTCTTGCCCAAGCGGGTGGAGTTGCTGAAGACGCTGTTGCCGCGCATGAAGCGGCTGTCTTTCCTGGGCGCGCCGAGCCATCCGGGCGAAACCGCGGAGCGCGCCGCCGCCGCCGAGGCTGCGTCGCGGCTGGGCCTGGAGAGCAGGTATTGGGGTGCCGCGAATGCCGCCGAGCTGGATGCCGCGCTCGAGTCCATCGTCGCCTGGCGGGCCGATGCCGTGATGGTGTTCGGCGGCTCGGTGGCGGCGGTCTATGCCGACCGGCTGGCTGTATTCTCGACCGCTCAGCGCATGCCGACCGCGTCGGCATGGGCCAGCTTTGCCGAGGCCGGCAACCTGATGAGCTACGGTCCGTTGATCGCCGATTCCTACCACCGCCTGGCCGCAATGGCAGACCGCGTGCTCAAGGGCGCCGACCCGGCCGCCATCCCGGTGGAAAGGCCGGCCCGTTTCGAGCTGGTGTTCAACCTGAAGACCGCTCGCGCGATCGATGTGGTGGTCCCCCAGCAGTTGCTCTTGCGCGCCGACTGGGTGATCGAATGACTCTTGCAAACGAAAGACAAGGGGTGGACGTGACAGACGGCGAAGCGCTGAGTCGTGGTGCAAACCCCGGGCGCGACCGTCGCACGGTCTGCATTGCCGTACTGGCGAGCCTCGCGGCGACCAGCCTGAGCGCCCGGGCCGCCACGCCGCGCCGCGTGGCCTGGGTGTCGATCGATTCACCCAACCCCTCCAACCAGAGCCTGAAGAACTGGCGCGTGGCGATGCGCGAGCTCGGCTGGGTCGAGGGCCAGAACCTGGTGATCGACCTGTGGTGGGCCGAAGGCTCGGCCGAGAAGCTGAAGGCGCTGGTGCCGCAGATCCTGGCGCGCAACCCGGAGGTCATCGTCGCCACCACCGGGCCGGCGGTGCGGCCCTTCGTCGATGGGCAGGTGGCCGCGCCGGTGGTCTTCGCCTTCAGCGCCGACCCGGTGCAGGGCAAGGTGGTCAACAGCTGGGCGCGGCCCGGCGTGAACCGCACCGGGGTGTCGTACTTCTCGCTGGAGCTGGTGCCCAAGCGCATGCAGCTGATCAAGGAGATGCTGCCGCGCACGCAGCGCCTGGCGGTGGTGGGCTGGCCGCCGCATGCCGGCGAGCTGCTGGAGCTGGACGCCGCCCGCCAGGCCGCGCAGCAGCAGGGGCTGACGCTGGAGTACTGGGGTGCGCACACGGGGGCCGAGGTGGATGCGGCACTGGGCGCGATCGACGGCTGGAAGGCCGATGCGGTGCTGGTCTTTGCCGGCGTGGTCGCTTCCAGCCATGCCGACCGCTTCGCGGCCTGGTCGCTGCGCCGGCGCGTGCCCACGGTCGGCGCCTGGGCGCCCTTTGCCGAAGCCGGCAACCTGATGGCCTATGGCCCGGTCATCACCGAGGCGCAGGCCCGCCTGGCGGTGTTCGTCGACCGCATCCTGAAGGGCGCCAAGGCTTCCGAGATCCCGGTGGAGCTGCCGGCGCGCATCGAGATGGTGCTGAACCTGAAGACCGCGCGGGCCATCGGTGTCGAGATCCCGCGCTCGGTGCTGCAAAGGGCCGACCGTGTCATTGAATGAAGGCGCCGCCGCACACCGGCGCCTGCTGATCGGCGGGCTGGCGGCCTGGTCGGTGTGGCCGGCCCTGGGCTGGGCGCAGTCCCGTCGGCCGGTGCGCGTGGGCATCCTCGGTGCCACCACCGCGGCCGGCTTCGCCAAGCAGTGGGACGCCTTCAAGCAGGGCCTGCGCGAGCTGGGCTGGGTCGAGGGTCGCGACCTGGTGTTCGAGCCGCGCTTCGCCGACAACCAGCCCGAGCGCCTGGCGCCGCTGGCGGCAGAGCTGGTGGCGCTGAAGGTGGATCTGATCGCCACCCACGGCATCCCGGGCACGCGGGCGGCCAAGGAAGCGACAAGCACGATCCCCATCCTGATGGCCAGCGTGGCCGACCCGGTGGCCGCCGGCCTGGTGGCCAGCTTCGCCCGGCCCGGTGGCAACGTCACTGGCATCGCTTTCCTGGCCCACGAACTGGCGGCCAAGCGCTTGCAATTGCTGAAGGAGGCGCTGCCGCGCCTGCAGCGTGCCGCGGTGCTGAGCAACTCGCGCAACGCCGCCTACAGCGACGCGATGTTCGATGCGATGCAGGCCGCCGCTGCTGCGCTGCAGGTGCAGCTGCAGCGCTTCGATGCGCCGGACCCGGCGTCGTACGAGGCCGTATTCGCGCAGATGGCCGCCCGCCGGCAGGAGGCGGTGGCCATCACCGAAGAGGCCACCTTCATCGCCCAGGCCCAGCGCCTTGCGGCGTTGGCGCAGCAGCAGCGGCTGCCCAGCGTGGGCAACAAGGAATACGCGCAGGCCGGCGGGCTGATCGGCTACGGCGCCAACCGCGACGCCATCTTCCGCCGTGCCGCGGGCATGGCCGACAAGCTGCTGCGCGGCGCGAAGCCGGCCGACCTGCCGGTGGAGCAGCCCACCGAGTTCGAGCTAGTGCTGAACGCCCGCGCCGCGCATGCGCTCGGCATGACCCTGCCAGCGCCGCTGCGGCTGCGCGCCGACGCGGTGATCGAGTAGCTCAGCCCGCCTGTGCGGCGGCCTTGTGGCGCTGCACGTCGGCCAACAGCCGGGCCACCACCAGCCGCATGAAGTAGAAGCCCAGCTTCGGGTTCTGGTAGTACAGCTGGTAGATCTGCTCGTCGGTCATCATGTAGAGCTCGCAGTCGGTCTCGCAGACGACAGTCAGCGTGCGCTTCTTGTCGGGCGAGAACAGCGCGATCTCACCGATCAGGTTGTCAGGGCCGATGGTGGCGTTGACGCCTTCCAGGCGCAGCCGGCCGCTGCCCACGTAGTAGATCTCGTCGGCCTCGTCGCCCTCGCGGAACAGCACGTGCCCGGCCTTGTGCTTGTGCATGTGCATGTGCGGCAGCAGCCATTCGGACACCGGCGATTTTTCGGTAACCTTCTCGATCTCCTTCGTCAGCCGCAGGATCTCCACCAGCCGCTTGGCGTTCATCGGCAGCAGGATCACGTTCAGCAGGAACTCGGGCAGCAGGATCAGCTGTGCCCAGTCGAACTTCAGGTGAAATACCGCGAAGGTGATCAGCAGCACATTGCTGACCAGGGACAGCACGCGCAGCGGCACCATCGCGCGCATGTAGTGGCTGGCCAGGTAGAAGGCGCCGCCGAGCAGGCCGATGGCGGTGATGAGGTCGAAATGCATGGCTGGGGTGTCCTCGAAGCCTGTTCTCGTGGCTGTTGCGCGGCGCCGCATCCGGCCACGCCGCCCGGATTGTGTTGCATTTCCCGGGCCTGACGGCGCCGGGGTGACCGATCGGCGGTTCCCTGCGGCGCATGGATTTTCGCTAGCATTAATGGCATGAACAAACACCTCATTCTGAGCGCGGCGTTGCTGGCGGGCTCGCTGCCGGTCTGGGCGCAGAGTGCCAAGCTGGTCGGCGCGCAAAGCGAAGTCGCCTTCGTCACCAAGCAGATGGGCGTGCCGGTCGATGGCAAGTTCAAGAAGTTCGACGCGCAGATCAACCTCGACCCGAAGAAGCCGGAAGCCGGCTCGGTCAGCTTCAGCATCGACACCGGCAGCGCCTCACTGGGCGTGCCCGAAAGCGATGCCGAGATGCCCAAGGCCACTTGGTTCAACGTGGCCAAGTTCCCTCAGGCGACCTTCAAGTCCAGCGCCATCAAGGGCCTGGGCGGCGGCAAGTTCGAGGTGGCCGGCAGGCTGGACATCAAGGGCAACGCGCGCGACATCGTGGTGCCGGTGCAGATCACGCAGACGGGTGCCAACTCCACCGCCACCGGCAGCTTCGTCATCAAGCGGCTCGATTTCAAGATCGGCGAGGGCGAGTGGACCGACACCACCGTGGTGGCCAACGACGTGACGGTGAAGTTCAAGCTGGCCCTGACCGGCCTGGGGCCGCTGTGAAGGCCGCGCTGCGCTGGGCCGTTGCGCTGGCGGTCATGGGTACCGGCTTGCCGGCGGCACAGGCGCAGGCGCAGGCGCCCAACTTCGCGATCGACCCAACGCACACCTTCGTCAACTACGAGAACGGCCACTACGGCACCACCACCAACCGTGGCCGCTTCAGCATGAAGGACGGCACGCTGTTCTTCGACCGGGCGGGGCGCAACGGCAAGATCGAGATCGTCATCGACATCTCTTCGGTGAACACCGGTGTCGACTTCCTGAACCGGCAGATCCAGGGCAAGGACTTCTTCAACGTGGCCGACTACCCGACGGCCACCTTCAAGTCGGAGCAGTTCGTCTTCGACGGTGACAAGGTCAGCGAGGTGCGAGGCCAGCTGACGCTGAAGGGTCAGACGCACCCGGTGGTGTTGAAGGCCAACAAGTTCAACTGCTACATCAACCCGCTGGTCAAGCGCGAGGTCTGCGGCGGCGACTTCGAGACCAATATCCAGCGCAGCCAGTGGGGCGTGCTGTGGGGGCTGCAGTTCGGCTTCGAAGATGCAGTGCGTCTGCTGATCCAGATCGAGGCGATCCGCATGCAGTAGCGCGGGCGGGCGCCGCGGTTAGAGCAGGCCTTCGGGCACCAGCACCGACAGCACTTCCAGCATGATGCGCGTCCACGCGTCGGCTTCCGGCTCTTCGACGATCTGCTCGCTGCCGCCGGGGCCGCTGGTCAGCCAGACCAGGTCCTTGCCGTTTTCGGCCAGCACCACCTTGTAGGCCCCCTGCTGGCGGATCACGTCCACCAGCTTCAGCACCTGCTGCGCGATCTGCGGGCTCTGGATGAACAGGCCGAATTCGGTGTTGTGCTGGTTCGAGCGCGGGTCGAAGTTCAGCGAGCCGATGAACACCCGGTCGCCGTCGACCACCGCGCTCTTGGCATGCAGCCGGCCGATCGAAGTGGAAAAACGCCCCAGCCGCAGGCTGCGGCTGACCTTCTGCGGGCTCAGCTCGTACAGGTTCATGCCCAGCTTCAGCAGCTCGGGCCGGTAGCGCCGGTAGCCGGTGTGCACCACCGGCTCGTCGGTGGCGGCCAGCGAGTTGGTGATCAGCGTGAACTTGACGCCGTGGCGCTCGACCGCATGGCGAAACACCTCCATGCCGTCGGCGCCGGGCACCAGGTAGGGGCTGGTCAGCACCACGTCCTTGCGCGCGCGACGCATCATCTCGATGACGTTGTAGCGCACGCTGTCGACGTCGTCGATCGGCGCGATGCCATAGGTGGAGACGCGGCCGATGACCTTGTCCGGCGCGTCGGCATAGGCCTGTGCGTCGGCCCAGATCAGCCCCACCTTGCCGGCGTTCAGCTCGTCGACGATCGGTCCGTAGCCCAGGATGTCGTTTGGCGGCGGCTTCTCCGGCTCGGGCGTGCCGCCGGTCGTACCGATGACCTCGACGACTTCACCGCCGCCGGCCTCGTCGGAGAGCCGGGTCACGCGCTGGATGGGCACCGCCTCGGCCGAGGTCATGCGCTCGAAGTCGGCGCGCAACTGCTCGTCCGAGAGATCGGTCTTGACGATGGCGCGCATCGGCATCACCCGGTCGCTGTTCCAGTACTCGTCGAACAACGCCCCCAGGCGCGGCAGGATCGCACCCAGGGTGAAGGTGTCCAGGTCGATGAAGTTGGCGCCGGCGCTGGCCATGAAGTACTCGTCGGCAATGTTGCGCCCGCCGACCACGGCCATCACGCCGTCGGCGATGAACAGCTTGTTGTGCATGCGCCGGTGCACGCGGTCGAACTCGTGGATGTTCACGGCAAAACGCGTCAGGAAGTTCTGCCGACCGGCCGGGAAGGGGTTGAACAGCCGCACCTCGACGTTCGGATGCGCGTCGAAACCCAGCAGCAGCGGATCGTTGCCCGAGGTGTACAGGTCATCGATGATCAGCCGCACGCGCACGCCGCGGTCGGCGGCGTCGCGCAGCGTGCGCAGCAGGTAGCGGCCGGTGCGGTCGTTGTAGATCTGGTAGTACTGCACGTCGAGCGTGCGCTGTGCACGCCGCGCCAGCTCGATGCGGGCCTGCAAAGCGTACTGGCCGGTGGGCATCAGCCGGAAGCCGCTCTGCTCGGGGTCCACCGTCGAGGCCTTGGCGATGCGGCCCAGCGGCGTCTCCAGCGCTGGCGGAGGCGCCTTGCTGACGGGCCGGTCCACGTCCTTGGGCAGCCCGGCGCAGCCGGCCAGCAGCACGGCACCGCACAGCAGCAGCGCTCGCCCGGCGGGCCGGGCCGCCCGGGCATGCATCAGGGACAGTCGGGTGAACATCGTCGGGGCTTCGCCAGCCGCCATGGCCGGTGGCGTGGATGCTAGCGTGGCCGCTTGGCACGCTTCAACAAGACAAACCTGCCGGGGCCTGTCACCTGGCCACAGCGGGCTGCCCAAAGGAAACGAGCCGGGCGGAGCCGGCTCGCATCAGACTCAAGACCAGGGCACTGCCTCAGGCCTTCTTCACCCAGGACGCGCACCAGCCGTTGGCGGCCACGGTCTTGCCCGGGAACAGCGGGCAGGGCCCTTCGGCAGCGCCGGGCTTGGCCTGGAACAGCTGGCAGTTGCTGCACTTCTGCGCGACGTCGTGCTTCGGGTACTTCTTCTTGTCGGCCTTCGCCGAGTCGACCACGTAGCCCAGCGCCACGGCCGTCGGATCCTTCTCGTCCAGCTTGGCCTGGGCCATGGCGCGCGAGGCGGCCAGTGCGGACGTGCCGGCGGCCAGGGTCATCATGAAAACACGGCGGTTGGTGGGGTTCACAGGGCAGGCTCCAAGTTGGGGTTGAACTGAATGCAGCCGACGCATCGCGGCGCTTTTCGGGAAGCGCCTCAGTCTAGCGCACCCGTGCTGCAACGAAACTGACGCCGGGCCGGTTGACCGCGGGGCCGATCCGCTCGGCGATTGCTTAACATCCCGGCGTCGAACCGCAGGTCAGGAGCAGCCCATGAACCTCGAATCCGAACCGTGCCAGGCTGGCGAGTGAGTCCGGCGACGAACTCCCCGGGGCCGCTGCGTGCGCTGGCCTTCGACCTGGACGGCACGCTGGTGGACAGCGCGCCGGACATCGCGCAGGCGCTGAACGCGGCCTTGCGGCAGTCCGGCCTGCCGGACTTCGACCTGGAGCGCGTGCGTGCCTGGATCGGCGACGGCCCCGACAAGCTGATCGAGCGGGCGCTGGCGGCCGCGGGCGTGACGGCGGCGGCAGCGCTGCAGACCACGCTGCGCCAGGCCTTCGACCGGGCGACGCTCCAGGCACCGCTGGCGCATGGCCTGGTGTACGCGGGCATCGCGGAGCTGCTGGCGCAGTTGCGGCCCGCATGGCCGATGGTCGTGGTCACCAACAAGCCGACGCGGCTGGCGCGGGCGGTGCTCGAGGCGGCCGCCTTGCTGCCGAACCTGCATGCGGTCTACGGCGCCGACGAGACGGCGCAGCGCAAGCCGGCACCGCGGCTGCTGCAGCGCGCCGCGGCCGAACTCGGCCTGCCCGCGGCGCAGATCCTGATGGTGGGTGACAGTGCGGCCGACATGGGGGCCGCCGCGGCGGCCGGGGCACCCGCAGCCTGGGCCGGCTGGGGTTATGGCGACCTGCACCGGCTTGCCAAGGCGCCCCGCTGGCACCTGAAGCGGCCGCAGGACCTGCTGGTGCTGTTGCGACGCGCGGCCTAAGGCCGCACAGTGTCGATGACGATCTCGACCGGGCCGCCGCCGGGCGGCACCGCCACCTGGCCTTCCAGGTCGCCGCTTTGCGGCATGGCGTTCCCGCTCTTGGACACCCGGGCGCCGGCCACGACATTGGCGAACGAGGACAGCTTCATCTGCGGCGTCATGGCCATGCTGTCATCGAGCGTGAACCGCAGCGGCAGCTCGCCCACGCCGCGCTTCAGGATCGCCAGCGGCATGCGCGGGCCCTCGGCGGCGCGCGCGAAGACGAAAAGGGTATCGCCGGGTGCGACGCGCGCGGCCAGTGCCGGCGCCAGGCGGACGGTGCCGCTGACGGCAGTCCGCGCCACCGCCGGCCCGTCCTTGGCCGGTGTCGCGGGCGGCGCGGCCGCTGGCTGCACCGCCTGGACCGTCGCAGGGCCGACCGAAGCCGCCGCCGCGCGCGCGTCGGCCAGGCTGTTGTCGAGCATGCGCGCGAAATCGCTGTCGGCCGGCGCGACCGTGCGCGCACGCGTCCAGATGCGGATGGCGGCCTCGAAATCCTTGCGCTCGTAGGCCGCGGTGCCGGCGAGCGCCAGGCCCTTCGGGTTCGACGGGTCGTTCTTCAGCGCCAGTTCGATCAGGCGCATCGGCTCGCCTTCGAGATTGCCGCCTTGCTTCATCGCCAGCACATCGGCCTGGTCGACCAGGATCTGCGGGTTGCCGGGCATCAGCTGCAGCGCACGCGAGAGGGCGCGGCTGGCCTCGTCGTAGCGCTGCATGGCCGCATAGCTGCGCCCGAGCATGACCCAGCCCTGGGTGTCGTCGACGTTGCCGGGCGGTTGCCTTTCCATGCGCTCGGCCAACTGGGCAATCATCGCCTCGACGTCGTGCGATGAAGGCGCTTCCTGGGCCTGCGGCGGCAACGGCGACAGCGCGGCCGGCGTGCCGGTCAAGCCGTACAGGCCGAAGGCGATCGCGGGCACGGCCAGCAACAGCAGCAGCGCCGTGCCGCGCGTCGATCCGTCGCGCAGCGGCGCGGCGGCGATGCCTTCCTCCTCGAGCGCGCGGCGTTCGATGTCGGCGCGCGTGGCCCGATGCTGCGCGGCATCGATCGCACCCTGGGCCAGGTCCTGGTCGACCTGCCGCAGCTGGGCCTTCAGCACCGCCAGGTTCGACTGGCTGGCGCTGTGCGCCACACGCGTCGGCGCCGTCTTGCGCCAGGCCGTGCCGGCCACCATCCAGAGGGCCAGCAACAGCAGCAGCGCCGAAATCACCCAGAACAGGACCATGCTCAGCCCTTCTCTTCGCCCAGCAGGCGGCGTGCACGCTCTGCCTCGTCGCGCGGCAGCGGCTCGCTGGCCGGGACGCGCCGCCGCCGGATGCTCATGACCAGACCGACCAGTGCCGCGCCCAGCAGCAGGAAGGGGCCGCCCCAGAGCAGCCAGGTGCTGCTCTTGACCGGCGGGCGGTAGAGCACGAATTCGCCGTAGCGCTGCACCATGAAGTCCAGGATCTGCTGCTGGCTTTGGCCCTGCTGCAGCTTCTGGCGGATCTGCTTGCGCAGGTCCACCGCCAGTTCGGCATGCGAGGCGGCGATGGTCTCGTTCTGGCAGACCAGGCAGCGCAGCTCCTCGGCGATGCGCATGACCTTCGCTTCGAGCACCGGGTCTTCGGCCATCGGGCGCGCTTCCTGCGCGCCCGCCACGCCCAGCCAGGCCAGGCAGAGCACGATCAGCAGTCTATGCATTGAGTTTTTTTACCAGCGGCAGGATCGTGTCGCGCAGCACTTCCGGGGTGACCGGGCCGATGTGCTTCAGGCGGATGATGCCGTCCTTGTCGATGACGAAGGTCTCGGGCACGCCGTAGACGCCGAAGTCGATGCCGACCAGGCCTTCCGCGTCGATCAGCGAGGCCACGTAGGGGTTTCCGTGCCGGCCCAGCCAGACCAGCGCCTCGTCGCGCTTGTCCTTGTAGTTCAGGCCGTAGATCGGCACCACGCCGGTGTTGGCCAGTTCAACCAGCAGCGGATGCTCGACGCGGCAGGCGACGCACCACGATGCCCAGACATTGAGCAGCCAGACCTTGCCCTTCATGTCCTGCAGCGCGAGCTGCCGGTCCGGTGCGTCCAGCCGCGGCAGGCTGAACGCCGGCGCCGGCTTGTCGATCAGCGGCGAAGGCACTTCGCGCGGGTTCAGCTTCAGGCCCACGCCGAGGAAGCCGACCATCACCGCGAAGACCAGCAGCGGCAGCAGGTAGCGCTTCATGGCCTGCCCGCCTGCCGCGCCATCGCCGGGGCGCCGTCACCGCCGCCGTCCGCGGCGGCCGATGGCGTGGTCACCGCGCGGCGCTGCATGCGGTAGCGCCGGTCGAGCACGGCCAGCAGCCCGCCAATCGTCATCAGGACGCAGCCACCCCAGATCCAGCCGACCAGCGGCTTGTAGTACACGCGCACGCTCCAGGCGTCGCCGTCCAGCGGCTCGCCGAGCGAGACGTAGAGGTCGCGCGTGAAGCCGCGGTCGATGGCGGTTTCGGTCATCGGCATGCGGCTGACGATGTAATTGCGCCGCTCGGGGTGCAAGATGGCCACGGTGCGGTCGTCGCGCGTCAGCTGCAGCGTGCCGCGTGCGGCCACGTAATTCGGGCCGCGCACCTCGCGCACGCCGTCGAAGCGCACGCGATGGCCGGCGATCTCGGTGCTCTCACCGGGGGCCATGCGCAGGTCTTTCTCCACCTGGAAGCCGTTGACCACGGTCACGCCGGCGATGAACACCGCCACGCCGAAGTGCGCCAGCAGCATGCCGTACCAGCTGCCGGGCTGCTGTGCCAGCCATTCGCGCCAGCGCGCGAGGGGTTGCTCGCGAACCTTCAGCCACAGCGTGGTCACCGCGGTGCTGGCCACCCACACGGCCAGCACCAGCCCGAAGCCGATCATCGGCGACCACTTGCCGAGCACGAAGGGCGCGACAACGGCGCTCACCGCGCTGACGGCGATGGCCCAGCGCAGCTTGCGCGCCAGGTCGCCCACCTGCGCCGAACGCCAGCGCGCCACCGGGCCGATGCCCATGAGGAAGATGGCGGGCGCCATCAGCGGCACGAACACCGCGTCGAAGTAGGGCGGGCCGACCGAGATCTTGCCCATGCCCAGCGCGTCCAGCACCAGCGGGTACAGCGTGCCCAGCAGCACCGCCCCGGCAGCGACCAGCAGCAGCACGTTGTTGGCCAGCAGCATCGATTCGCGCGACACCAGGTCGAAGCTGCCGCCGACGGCGACCTTCGGCGCGCGCCAGGCGAACAGCAGCAGCGAGCCGCCGACCACCGCCGCCAGGAAGCCGAGGATAAAGATGCCGCGCGCCGGGTCGGTGGCGAAGGCATGCACCGAACTGAGCACGCCAGAGCGGACGATGAAGGTGCCGAGCAGCGACAGCGAGAAGGCCAGGATCGCCAGCAGCGCGGTCCACATCTTGAAGCCGCCGCGCTTCTCGGTGACGGCCAGCGAGTGGATCAGCGCCGTGCCCACCAGCCAGGGCATGAAGGAGGCGTTCTCCACCGGGTCCCAGAACCACCAGCCGCCCCAGCCCAGCTCGTAGTAGGCCCAGAAGCTGCCGAGCGCGATGCCCATCGTCAGGAAGCACCAGGCCACCGTCGTCCAGGGCCGCGACCAGCGCGCCCAGGCGGCGTCGAGCCGGCCCGACATCAGCGCCGCGATGGCAAAGGCGAAGGCGACGACGAAGCCCACGTAGCCCATGTAGAGCATCGGCGGGTGGATGATCATGCCGGCGTCCTGCAGCAGCGGGTTCAGGTCGCGGCCGTCGGCAGCGGCAGGCAGCAGCCGCTCGAAAGGGTTGGAGGTGAGCAGCGTGAACAGCAGGAAGCCGCAGCTCACCAGGCCCATCACGCCAAGCACCCGCGCCTGCGTGCGATCGTCCAGCGGGCTCGAGAACAGCGTCACCGCGAAGCTCCAGCCGGCGAGGATCAGCGACCACAGCAGGATCGAGCCTTCATGGTTGCCCCAGACGGCGGTGAACTTGTAGAACCACGGCAGCAGCGAGTTCGAGTGGTTGGCCGCCAGCGCCACGGAAAAGTCGTCGGTCATGAACGCCCAGGTCAGGCAGGCGTAGGACACCACCATGAACAGGAACTGCGCGCGCGCCGACGGCCGCGCCAGCGCGATCCAGGTGGCATTGCCGTTGGCCGCGCCGATCAGCGGCAGCACGCTCTGGCTGATGGCCATGGTCAGCGCCAGGATCAGCGCGAAGTGGCCGATTTCCGGGATCATGGCTTCACCTGCGCCGTCGTGCCCTTGGGCATCTGGCCGTGGCGCGCCTTTTCCAGCGCCTCGGCCGCCTCGGGCGGCATGTAGTTCTCGTCGTGCTTGGCCAGCACCTGGTCGGCGCGGAACACGCCGTCGGCCCCGAGCTTGCCTTGCGCCACCACGCCCTTGCCCTCCTTGAACAGGTCCGGCAGCAGGCCGGTGTAGGACACCGGCACGCGCTGCGCCATGTCGGTGACGACGAACTGCACCGTCAGGCTCTGGCCGTCGCGCTTGATGCTGCCTTCCTCCACCAGCCCGCCGATGCGGAACGCGCGGTCGCGCGGCGCCTCGTTGGCCGCGATCTGCGACGGGCTGAAGAAGAACACCAGGTTGCTCTGGAACGCGTTGAGCACCAGCATCACCGCCACGCCCAATGTGCCGAGGCCGGCAACGATGGCCAGCGCGCGTCGTGTCCTTGGTTTCATGAAAGTGGCCTCTCGCTCAGTTCGTTGCGCTCGTCGGCGTCGTCCAGCGGCAGTTCGCGCAAGGCGCGGCGGCGCTGCGCCACGCCGAAGCACTCGACGGCCAGCACCAGCGCACACATGCCGAACGAGCCCCAGACATAGAGGCCGTAGCCCCCCATGTCGAGGAAGGCGCCGACGCTGCCCCAGTTCACGCGGCCCCCAGCGCCTGGCGCGCCCAGCGCGCATGCGGCTCGCGCTCGAGGATGATGACGCGGGTGCGCGCCAGCACCACGGCAATGCTGTACATCCAGAAGGCCAGCGCCATCACCAGCATGCCGGTGAGCATCGTCGTGGCCATGCTCGGCGCCTTGGTCAGGCTGACCGACGCGCCCTGGTGCAGCGTGTTCCACCACTTCACCGAGAAATAGATGATCGGCACGTTGACCACGCCCACCAGCGCCAGCAGGGCCGCGGCGCGGTCGGCACGGCGCTCGTCGTCGATCGCGGCATGCAGGGACATGAAGCCTATGTACAAAAACAGCAGGATGAGTTCCGAAGTCAGCCGCGCATCCCACACCCACCAGGTGCCCCAGGTGGGTTTTCCCCAGAGCGCGCCAGTCCACAGCGCAAGAAAGGTCATCCATGCGCCGGTGGGCGCCAGCGCCAGCGCCAGCATCGAAGCCAGCCGGGTGTTGAAGACCAGCCCTATCGCCGCCCAGAAGGCCATCGCCAGGTAGATGATCATCGACATCCAGGCCGCGGGCACGTGCACGAAGATGATGCGGTAGGACTCGCCCTGCTGGTGGTCGGTGGGTGCGACGAAGAAGCCGATGTACAGCCCGACCACCCCCAGCAGCAGCGCCAGGCCGGCGAACCATGGCACGGCCCGCCCGGCCAGCGGATAGAAGTTCTGCGGTGCGGCGTAGCGGGTCCAGGACATCAGCTCGCTATTGTGCCCTGCCGGCCCCACGCTCCTTTGGGCAGGCTCAAGCCCGGGCGAGAGCGCCGGCCGGATCACTCCAGCGAGATACGCAGCGCCGCCGCCGCCGCCAGCGGAGCCAGGAACAGCGCCGGCAGCAGCATCGCGCCGAGCAGCGAGAAATGCGCCGTCACGCCCAGCCCGGCCTGCGTGGCCTCGACCGCGCCGGCGCCGAAGATCAGCACCGGCGTGGCCAGCGGCAGCACCAGCAGCGACAACAGCACGCCCGCGCCGCGCAGGCCGACGGTGAGCGCGGCGCCGATGGCGCCGATCAGGCTGAGCAGCGGCGTGCCCAGCAGCAGCGACAGCAGCAGCACGACGGCCGCGTCGGTGCCCAGGTCGAACTGCAGCGCCAGCAGCGGGCTCACCAGCACCAGCAGCAGCCCGGACGACAGCCAGTGCGCCAGGGTCTTGGCCAGCACCAGCAGCGACAGCGGCACCGACGACAGCAGCATCTGCTCGAGGGTGCCGTCGGCATGGTCGTCGGCGAACAGCCGTCCCATCGCCAGCATCGACGCCAGCAACGCAGCCACCCAGACCACGCCCGGCCCGATGCGCCTCAGCATCTCGAACTGCGGCCCCACGCCCAGCGGAAACAGGCTGACGACGATGACGAAGAACACCAGCGCGCTGCCGGTGTCGGCCCGCCGGCGCAGCGCGACGCGCAGGTCGCGCAGCAGCACGGCGCGCAGCGCGCCGGGGATGCCCACGGTCGGCGCCGGCGTCACAGCGTCAGCTCCTGCTGCACCACCGTCGACGCCAGCGCCACCGGCTGGTGGCTGGTCAGCACGGCCAGCCCGCCCCGCTGCAGGTGGCCCTCGATCAGGCCCAGCAGCCAGGTGTTGGCGGCGGTGTCCAGCGCGTTGAAGGGTTCGTCCAGGATCCACAGCCGGGCCTGGCCCAGTGGCAGCCGGGCCAGTGCAGCCCGCCGGCGCTGGCCCTGCGACAGCGTGCGCGCCGGCACATGCTCGCGGCCGCGCAGCCCCGCGTCGGCCAGCGCGCGCAGGGCTGCCGCGTCGTCCGGCGCCACGCCGCCCAGGCGCAGTGCCACCTGAAGGTTCTCCAGCGGCGACAGGTCGTCCTTCAGCGCCGCGGCATGGCCCAGGTAGATCAGCTGGCGGTGGAACTCCTCGCGCACGCGCTGCAGCGGCTGCCCCTGCCACAGCACCTGGCCCTGTGCCGGGGCGAGCAGTCCGCACAGCATGCGCAGCAGGCTGGTCTTGCCGGCGCCGTTCGGGCCGATCACACGCAGCAATTGCCCGGGCGGTAGCCGCAGGTTGAGGTCGCGGAACAGCCGCCGCCGGCCGCGCACGCAGGCCAGGCCGCGCAACTCCAGGCCGTCGCTCATGAGGGCAGGCGGCGCGGGGCGCGGTGGCGGATGGTTGCGCAGGGCAATGGCATCGGGCGGGCTTCGGTTGAACCGCTGATTGTCGATGCAATCGAGGGACTTGCTGGCCGGGCCAGAATGCGGCCCATGGAGCGTCGGTGTCGGCGCTGCCGTCAGGAAGGAGCATCCCCGCATGAGAGCCCGACTGATCGCACTGACCCTGGCACTGGCGCTGGTCGGCTGTGCCAGCTACCGGCCGCAAGACCTGCGCAGCGGCATGAGCGAGGCCGAGGTGACGCAGACGCTCGGTCTGAAAGTCACCGGCCGCTACCCGGGCCCGCAGGGCCAGACGCGCCTGGAGTACGCCACCGGCCCCTACGGCCGCGTCACCTGGATGGTCGACCTGGACGCCCAGGGCCGCGCCATCGCATGGACGCAGGTGATGGACGAGGCTACCTTCGGCTACGTGCAGGCCAATTTCCAGGGCAAGGACCAGCCCTGGCTGCAGTACACGCTGGGCCGGCCGGCCGAGGTCTTCGCGCTGGGCTGGCTGGGCGGCAGCGTCTGGAACTACCGCTATCCGACCACCGAATGCCTGTGGTTCCAGGTGACCTTGAACAAGGACGGCACGCTGCGCGACGGTGGGGGCTTCGGCATCGACCCGCGTTGCGACCCGCCTTCCAACTGGCGCTGAAGGGGTGGCGATGGCGTCCATCACGCTCTACGGCATCGCCAACTGCGACACCGTCAAGCGCGCCCGCGCCTGGCTGGCCGCGCAGGGTGCCGCGCACGATTTCCACGATTTCAAGAAGGCCGGGGTGCCGGCTCAGGAGCTGGCCGCCTGGCTGGCGGTGCTGGGCTCGGAGCGGTTACTCAACCGCGCCGGCACCACTTGGCGCAAGCTGGACGACGCGCAGCGCGACGCCGCTGGCGACGCAGCCGGCGCGGCCGCGCTGATGCGCGCGCAGCCCAGCGTCATCAGGCGGCCGGTAGTGCGTTGGGCCGATGGCAGCTTCAGCGTCGGCTTCGCCGCCGACGACTGGGCGCGGCGGCTCAAAGGCCGAGGCTGAAGAAAGCGCGCGCCAGCACCTGGCCGTTGACGCGCAGGTCCACCTCGTGGCGGCCGGGGTGGTAGCGGCGCGTGGTCACCGCGCGCATCGAATGGCGCCTGGCCAGCGTGCGTTGCTCGTGAGGCCCGAGTTCGAAGGTCCACCCCTTGAAGACCTTCGGCGAGGTGGCGCCGCTGGCCTTGACATGGTGCACCGCATAGTCGACCACCAGCGGTTGCGGGTGCGCCGCCTGCGATTGCAGCTGCACCGTCAGCTGCAACGTCTGGCCCACCACCAGGCGCTTCGGCGCGAGCCGCAGCGTGGCCGTACCGCGCAGGGCCTCGCCCTGGCCCCAGGCCTGCAGCACCTGGGGATGGCCCTGCTTGATCAGCGTGCGGCTGGCGTGGCGTAGCAGCGCACGCCGCTCGGGCGAGGCACCCGGCAGATGCTCGCGCAGCCACTGCAGCAGCAGTTGCGGATGGTCCTTGGCGATGTCGTTCAGGTGGTTGGCCACGCTGCGGCGCACGTAGGGGCTGGGGTCGTCCTGCAGCCGGCGCAGCAGCGGCAGCGTCGGTGCGGGATCGGCCACCAGCGCCCGCAGCTGCAGGCCCCAGGGCAGGCGCGGCCGGCTGCCTTCGCTGACCAGCCGACGCACATGCGGGCTCGGGTCGACACACCAGCGTGCCAGCGTGGCGAAGGTCAATTGGGGGTGCTGCGCGATGAAAGGCCGGATCGCCCATTCGGCCGTCTGCCTTTGCGTCAGCGCATGCAACACCTGCAGTGCACGCTGCGGCTGCCGCAAGCCGCGCCGCGCGACGTATTCCCCCAGCGGCCAGACCACCCAGCCGGCCAGGCCTTGCGCGCCGCTGCGCAGTGCGCCCAGTTCCTCGCCCTCCGGCGCGGGGGCGAGGGCCGTCTCGATGACATCGGCGGCCTGCGCGAAATCCGGCGGCAGCGTCGCCTCCAGTGCTGCACACAGGTGCAGCGCGCGCGCCTTCAGCTCCAGACCCTGCAAGCCGTCGAGGGCGAGCGCCTGGAAACGTGCCGCATCGAAGGCCGGCCAGGCGCGCTTCAGGTGCCGCGCGGCGTCCTCGACCGTGCCGGCGTTGATCAGGTTCTTGAAGGGCTCGGCCATCAGCGCAGGCGCACCGGCAGCGTGCGCCAGCCGCGGAAGCGGATGCGGCGGTCGCGCTGCGCGCCGGGGCGCAGCTGCAGGCCGGGGAAGCGCTCGCTGAGCCGGCCGAAGGCGATGCGCGCTTCGAGCCGCGCCACGTTCATGCCGGCGCAGGCATGGGCGCCCTGGCCGAAGGCCAAGTGCGGGTTCGGCTTGCGGCCGATGTCCAGCCGGTCGGGGGCGGCGAAGTGCGCCGGGTCGCGGTTGGCCGCGCCGATGGCCAGCGTGACGAAGCTGCCGGCCGGCAGCTCGACCTCGCCCACGCGCAGCGGCGCGCTGGCCAGGCGGTTGTTCAACTGCAGCGGGCTTTCGTAGCGCAGCAGCTCCTCGACGGCGCTGCCCAGCAGCGAGGGCTCGTCCACCAGCCGCTGCCACTGGTCGCGCTGCGTCAGCAGCGCATGCGCACCGTTGCCAATGAGGTTGGTGGTGGTCTCGTGCCCTGCGTTGAGCAGGAAGATGCAGTTGTGCAGCAGCTCGTTCTCGCCCAGCCGCTCGCCGCCGCCTTCACCCTGGATCAGCCGGGTCAGCACGTCGAAGCGCGGGTCGCCGGGGCGGCGCCGGCGCTCGGCCACCAGCGTGCGCAGGTAGGCCTTGAAGTCCACCACCGCGGCATTGCCGCGCGCCAGCACTTCCGCGCCGGGCGCAGGCTCCAGCGCCGACAGGATGGCCAGCGACCAGTCGCGCAGCGGCCCGCGCTCGGACGCAGGCACGCCGAGCAGGTTGCCGATCACGTCCACCGGGATGCAGGCCGCGAAATGCTCGATCAGGTCGGGTTCGGCCTGGTCCTCCATGCGCTCCAGCAGCGTGTCCACCAGCGTGCGCACGCCGGGTTCCATGCGCGCGATGGCCTGCTGGTTCAACGCGCCCACCAGCAGCCGGCGCACGCGCGTGTGCAGCGGCGGGTCGCTGAACACCAGGCTGCTGGTGTGATGCTCGTACAGCGGCGAGTCGCCGAACTTGGGCGCGAACTCGCGTTTCTTGTCCGAGCTGGCGGCCGGGTTGCGGTACACCGCGAGCACGTCGTCGTAACGCGTCAGCAGCCAACTGCCGGGGCCGAGCGCATGCACCGGGTCGTGCACGCGCAGCGCCGCATAGGTCGGGTACGGGTCGTCGATGAAGTCCGCGCCGGCGTCGGCCAGCGTGAAGGCCCGCGCGCGCTCGCGTGGGTCGCCAGCCGCCTCGCCGTGCATGGCCGCGCTCAGCTGCCGAAACTGCCGTGCCGCCCGGCCCCGCCGGCGAAGCGCGCCGCGCCGGCCACCGCTTCGGCCTGCACCACCGGATAGCCGCCGGCGCCTTCCTGGCGCAGCGCCTCGGCCAGCGGCAGGTCCCACTGCGCGTGGGCCGAGGCGCGGTCCGCCAGCAGGCACTGCTGCGGGAAAGCCGCCAGCCGCTGCGCCAGCGCCAGCGCCGCCGGCAGCGCCTGGCCGTCGTCGACCACCATCGTCGCCAGGCCGATGGCCAGCGCCTCTTCGGCGCGCACCGGCCGGCCGGTGAGGATCAGGTCCAGCGCCCGGCCCATGCCGACGATGCGCGGCAGGCGCACCGTGCCGCCGTCGATCAGCGGCACGCCCCAGCGGCGGCAGAACACGCCGAAGGTCGCACTGCGCGCGGCCACGCGCAGGTCGCACATCAGCGCCAGCTCCAGCCCGCCGGCCACCGCATAGCCTTCGACCGCAGCGATCACCGGTTTGCCGAAGGCCATGCGTGTCGGCCCCATCGGGCCGGGCGCGCTGCC